>Ga0315331_10004781_pt1 | contig 10172 bp, 8 predicted proteins | sample M160m34915metaG_FD_203456 | JGI IMG/M metagenome (GOLD analysis project Ga0315331, IMG submission 203456) | Ammonia-oxidizing marine archaeal communities from Monterey Bay, California, United States - M1 60m 34915 | ecosystem: Environmental > Aquatic > Marine > Intertidal zone | place: USA... | reverse complement strand
TGCCGGCAGAGGCGTCTCATTGCCGAGGAAGCGAGCGATGGCATCAGCATCATCGTAGACCGTGGCAACGATCGCCCAGTCTTCTTGAGGAATGCCCGAACGCATGCCGTTGTTGATCACGTTGCCGAACATGCCCGGGATGAGCCCTGGAATGGTTGGCAACTCGTAAACGGCGACATCGACCTTTAGTTGCGTGAGTGCCAGCAACCAGCGGTCGATATCAAACTGGCTGTCCATGTCATAGCCGATGAACAGCAGAGTCTCTTGTCCGATGAAATTACCCGGGATCTCAACAAGACTCTCATCGAGGGCTGCTGCGCGAACCGTCGGGAAGAGTTCGCCGATTGGATTGCGGCGATCGTAGGTTGTTGAGCAACCGCTGATCGCGACAGCAGTCACGATCAGGATTGCCGCGAGGGCGAATCTATAGGTGTGTTTCATCGGGCAAGTTCCGCAAGTCAGACTAGTTCTTCGCTGCTGGTGGCAGGATCACTTGGTCAATCACGTGGACAACGCCGTTCGAAGCGTTGATATCAGTCGCGACAATCGTAGCCGAGTTGGCCATGACTTTGCCGTTCTTGGTGGTGATCTTGATGGCGCTACCTTGCACCGACTTGACGCTGGTTGCCTTTGCAACATCGGCGGCAAAAGCGCGCCCGGCAACCACGTGGTAGGTGAGGATGCTGGCAAGCTTTGCTTTGTTTTCTGGCTTCAGCAGCATCTCGACTGTTCCGGCTGGCAGCTTCGCAAACGCTGCGTCGGTTGGTGCGAGAACGGTGAATGGACCCTTGCTCGTAAGGGTGCCGACCAGGCCGGCTGCCTTAGCTGCAGCAATCAAGGTGTTGAAGGTGCCTGCCTTGCTGGCGACGTCCACGATGTTGCCGGTCGCCGGCATCATGACTGCGTCAATGACGTGGATGACGCCATTGGAGCACTGAATGTCGGTGGTGACGATCGTTGCGCCCGCGATGGACGCCTTGGACTTCTTGCTTACCGCGAGTGCGGCACGCTGTCCGTTGAGGGTGACCAGGCCTGACTGCTCGAGGACCTTCTTGGCCGGCATGCTGCCGCCAACGACGTGGTAGGTGAGGATGCTGGTCAGAGTTGGGAGGTTCTTCTTCTCAAGTAGTGTCGCGACTGTGCCCTTCGGCAGTTTTGCGAAGGCCGCGTCGGTGGGGGCGAACACAGTGAACGGGCCCTTGCCCTTGAGGGTGTCGACGAGGTTGGCGGCTCCGAGTGCTGCGGCCAACGTCTTAAACGAGCCAGCGGCGACTGCCGTATCTACGATGTCAGCCGTCTTGGAGGTGCTGGGGGTGCCCTGAGCTGCAATTGGCGCGATCAGGAGGGCTGAGAGAGAGAGAGTAGTGAAAAGGTTCATCTGATTATCGGGGTTTGCTAGTGGATCTTCTTTCGTAAGACGGCAGCCGTTTCGCCTCGATTCGGATGCTGGATGCGTTGCGTTCCACGATTTAGAGCCGGATTTCGGATGTTTAGGATTTATGCATCCACCCTGCTTTCTCCGGCGAAGTCCCTTTGTTAGTTACCCCCGGACGAACTTTGATGAAGCTCATACCACTAGCAGCAAGCCTGATTCTCAGCTCCACCTTCCTTGCCGCGCAAGAAGGCCCAACCACTGCTACTGGTGCCAGTGAGAAGGGCTATCCCGGCGTCTGGAATCAGTGGCGAGGTCCAGATCGCTCAGGGCACGTCCGCACGGGTGAATGGCCCGCTCGCTTGAATACTGGGAACTTCAAGCAGAATTGGCGGGTAGAGCTAGGCCCGAGCTATTCGGGTCCAATCGTCAACGACAGCTTGGTGTTCACCACTTCGACTGAGAACAAGAAGACCGAGGTCGTGACTGCTGTCGACCGCCATACCGGCAAGGTCGTTTGGCGCGCAGAGTGGGACGGAGCGATGAAGGTGCCATTTTTCGCTGCGCGGAATGGCTCCTGGATCCGGTCGACGCCCACATATGACGGAGAATCAGTCTTTGTCGCGGGCATGCTTGACGTCTTGGTGTCGCTGGATGCCAAAACCGGGGCAGAGAATTGGCGAGTCGACTTCGTTGAGCGATTCCAATCCAACCGTGAGTCCTTTGGATTCGTTTGCTCACCGCTAGTCGATGGCGATGCCGTCTACGTCCAGACTGGTGCTGGCGTCGTCAAGCTAGACAAGAAGACGGGCGAGACGATCTGGCTTGCCATGAAAGACGAAGGCGGCATGAATGGAGGGGCCTTTGCCTCACCGGTTCGTGCCACGCTTGCTGGCAGAGACCACTTGCTCATTCAGTCGCGGTCTGCTCTCTGTGGACTAAGTCCGGAGTCCGGCGACGTATTATGGTCGGAGACCGTAAAGACGTTCCGAGGGATGAATATCCTGACGCCGCTGCCTCACGGTGATGCCGTTTTCACGTCTGCTTACGGCGGCCGGGGTCACCTTTTTGGGGTCGAGAAGCAAGAGGGGCAGCTTGTGTCTGCCAGGAAATGGACAAATCGGGTCCAGGCCTACATGTCGACGCCGGTGGTCATTGATGGTCACGCCTACGTCTATCTGCGTAGTAAGCGTTTCTGCTGTGTTCACCTTGATTCGGGGGAACTCAAGTGGACGTCATCGTCGATCGCCGACGAAAACTGGTCCATGGTGGCTTCAGGAGGCCGATTGCTCGCTTTGAGCGAAGCTGGCGAGCTATATCTGATAGCCGCAAACACCAAGGAATATGAGGTTCTTGACGTGATCGAGGTCGCCGAGAGCGAAACCTGGGCGCATTTGGCTGTCGATGGGGATCAAGTCCTCATTCGAGAGCTCGATGGGCTAACGGCATACACTTGGAACTAGTTGGAGATTCTCTATGACTTCATGTGCCATAGTGCGGTCGCAGCGATCTCGTCGCGGGCCGAGGCTCGAAATCCGAGATGCTTCCGAAGCACGTCCGATGACGAACCCAACCGATCAAATACTTATTGATGTAGCTGCAGGGAAGCCGGCAGCCGTGGAGGCGTGCCTGCGTCACTTCACTCCTCCAGTGTGGAATATCGCTCGGCGATATCTGCACAACGACAGTGACGCTGAGGACGCGACGCAGGAGATCTTCGTCGATTTGTGGAAGAGCGCTGACCGTTTTAATGCTGAGCTTGGCTCAGCAATGACGTTTGTCATGACGTTAGCAAGGCGTCGGCTGATTGACCGCAATCGCAAGCGCGGTCGCATGCCGACCGCCCATTCACTTTCGGATGCTCAGGAACTTGCCGAAGACAGGCCGCCAGACGCGCTGGAACTCACGGACGAGGTCAGTCGGGTCTCCGGTGCTATGCAAGAGTTGCGGCCAAGTCAGCGCGAAGTGCTGGAGCTTGCCTTGGTGCACGGGCGATCTCACCAGCAGATTTCGGATACGACTGGCATGGCGTTGGGCACAGTTAAGAGCCACGCAAGACGAGGCCTGATGCGTGTTCGCGAGCTGCTCGGAGTGAAGCCTTCGGACTCTGGAGGTGACGCATGAGCGCTGCACATTTGACTCGATTGGAGGAGTTGCAGGCCGATGACGCTATCTGGGGTGTGGATGCAGTCACACAGCAGGAGTTAGCCGATACGCTTGGTTCCGTCGATCTCGAGGGCGATGATAGTTGGGAGCGAAGTGCAGCTCTGCTGACGATCGCTATGCAGAATGACACGCCAAGCGAGCCCTCGCCGGCGTTGATGAATGCGTTGCGTGCATCTGCTCCAATGCCCCTCCCCGAGGCTCCTGTTCTTCATCGCTGGCCGCAGCCGAACATCATTTTGGCCGCTGCGTTGCTAACCCTGTCAGTTGTGGTCTGGTGGACGAGCAGTCCGTTGACGGAGAACGGCATTGTAGCTCCACAGGCGCTGCGACAGGAGCTTATGCAGGTCGCTGGCACCGCAGTATGGGATTGGTCCGGCGGCGATCCGGTTGGCGATGTGGTATGGCACGGCCCCTCTCAGCGCGGCGCCATGACGTTTCGCGACTTGCCGCCAAATGATCCTAAGCGACGCCAGTACCAGCTCTGGATTGTTGATGGCAAGCGGGATGCCGCTCATCCGGTCGACGGCGGTGTTTTTGACATGCCAACTGGCCAGTCTGAAGTTGTCATTCCCATTGATCCCAAGATTCTCGTTCACGAAGCACAAGCATTTGTTGTGACGGTCGAGACTGTTGGTGGTGTTGTTGTCTCTGATCGCGAACAGATCGTAGTTCTCGCCAAGCCGCAGTAAGAGTCCGTCATGCATCAGGAGGGTTCATTTGCCGCCACAGTTATCTGTAGTTCGGCCAAGGTGCTTGCCACCGGTATTGTCGAGCGGCAGGTTGATCGCGATCCGGATGCGGTAGCTCGCTACGCTGACGGCGCCGCTTCTCTGACAATGGACACGGAGATTCGCCTCGGCTATTTGGCTGAAGCGCTGGCGACTGATCGTGTGGCTTTGCTCGTCGAGCAACTGCGCTGGGTGAAGGTGCTGTGTTCCGCCCGCGGAGTCCACGACGCAGAGATTCGCGCCAACCTTGAGTGCATGGTTGAGGAGCTGGAAGCGCGCCTCCCTGAGCCTGTGGCTGCTCGTGCTGTGGCTATGATTCAGCTTGCAGCGGAGAAAGTCATCGCCGCCTCGTCAGAGACCCCTACGTTCCTGGGGGGCGATGGTGAGCACATCCATCTTGCACGCCATTTCTTGCTCGCGGTTCTCGAAGCACGCGAGAAAGATGCTATTCGGCTAGTTCTGGAGGCGTTTGAAGGTGGTGCGACGATCTTTGAGTTGTACGAACATGTGCTCCACCGAGTTCAGAAAGAGATCGGGCGCATGTGGCAGATGGATGAAGCCAGCATTGCCGAAGAACATTTGTGCACTGGCATCGTCACAGAGCTGTTGACGCTAATGCGGTCTCGTGCAGAGCCAGTGATGGCGAATAATCGTCGCGTAATCACCGGGACGGTCAGTAACGAGACGCATGCCCTAGGCATCGTATTGGTGTCGCAGGCTTTTGAATCATGTGGTTGGACCGCTGTTTCGCTCGGGGTCAACACTCCTGCGCCCGCCATTGTCGGGGCTGTGCGTGACTTTGGTGGTGATGTGATTGCGCTGTCGGCGAACATGGCGCTCTACATACGTCAGACCGCTGATTTGATTGCAGGGTTGCGAGCCCATCCGATAACGGCAGACATTCCGATTATCGTTGGAGGCCAGCCGTTCAATGTGGTCGATGACTTGTGGCAAGTCATCGGGGCGGATGGTTCTGCATCGAATGCGATGGAGTGCCCTGCTGTGGCCGATCGACTTCTAGCCTCGCGTAGTTAGTCCGGATTGCTCTTGAGAGCGATGGACTGGACTATTGGCCTCGTTGCCCTGGTGGTAGACGTTGTTTGATTTCGCGCCACCGACCAATGGCTAGATGGTGCGCTCGAGGCTTGCGATGAGTTCGACGTGATCCGTGTGCGGGAATAGGTCGCACAACCGCATCTCAGTCAGGCTGTAACCGTTGGCCGTTAGCGTCTTGATGTCTAGGGCCATTGGCTCTGCCGAACAGGCTACGTAGACCAGCCGCTTTGGGCGTGCTTTGAGGACTTTGTCGACGCCAAAACGTTGCAAGCCGGATCGTGGTGGGTCGACGATCATCAGATCGACATCTGTCGGTAGCTCTGCTTTGGTGAACGATTCCCGCTGCACCTTTATTTGCGGCAGGTTGTTTGCGATGGCGTTGTGTTCGGCGTCGCGGCATGACGATGCATTGTCTTCAACGACAAGAACTTCTTTGGCACCGTTATTAGCCAGGCGCATGCCGAACGCGCCGACGCCGCCATAGCCGTCAATGACCGTTTTGCCAGTCACGTCGCCGCACATGGCAATTGCTGGGCGATACAGTAACGCGCTAGCACCGGAGTGAATCTGATAGAAGCTGCCCGCGCTGATGCGGAACGTCAGTCCGTCCCGGCGATCAATGATGTGGTCGCGCCCACGTAATGGTAGGTGGCGATCACCAAGCATGAAGTCGTCGGTACGATCGCTGATCGAGTGCATTACACCAACGAGTTCGCGGGGTCGGCCTTGATTAGGAATCGCTTTGGCGCGTTCGATCAGTGCAGTGGCGAACTCTTGGCCTTCGGGGAACTCACCTGGCCGCGTGACTAATCCTGCGAGCACTTCGCCTGTGCCGCTTGCTAGTCGCGCCCAAAATGCTTTCGCGATGCCGCGGCGGCGATGCATGTGGAAGCCCTCGATGCGCAATCCACGCAGGATGTCCTGGACTTCACTCCCAAGGTTAGTCAGCCATCGGTCTTGTGTTTGGCACTCTTCGATCTCGACCACGTGGTGGCTCCGATATTCAAAGATGCCCAATACTGCTTTCCGATCAGCGCTTTGCTTGACGGGATACAGCAATCTTGACCGGAAGTACTGTTGCGGCCGTTGAGGCAGCTCATACGCGATGCGCATGCCGTTTAGCACGGGTGCCATTACGGCTTCTGTCCGGCTCACTTTGTCGTGTAGTTGCCACGCAATGGGTTGCTCGAGCAACGAGCACCCTCCGCACGTTCCAAAGTGCATGCACTCGAATGTCTGGTCTTCGGGTGGTGTCTGTTGCGGTCTTCGCCGCTGGCGGCCGCTCGGGCGATCGCGCTGCGGGTAGTTTTGGTCTTGGGGGTGGCGGGGCACACTGGGACTCTAAGCATCGAGCGCCACGATTGCGTGTTGTCAGTTGCGTCAACTACAGCTTCGAGTCAACTAAGGCCTGATATCTGGAGCGTTGCAGTTGGCCATTAAGCCCTCCGTTGAGACTGCACGGCCGCTGCTCTGGCCCGTTTTTGCCGCTGAATATGGCAGATCGCATGATTGAGCCTTACGGCACACTAATTCCGTTAGGCTCTTCTCCAATGCTGCTGCGCACCCCGTCGTTCCTGGTTCTTGCCTCTATCGCAGTCTGTTCGCTGCAGTTTGGTGAGTCAGTGGCTGCCGACGAATTCGGTGACCCTCATTTCACGACTTCGGACGCCTGTGCGGTCTGTCACATCGCTGCGCCCGGAGCGACAGCCATGAAGGGCCGGGATGGCGCAGACATTTCGCCGTATTACACGTGGCAGGGCACGATGATGGCGAATTCATTTCGTGACCCCTACTTCCGCGCGCAATTGCAGAAGGAATCGGCTTCGGCTGGCGAAGAGGTGCAGGAGTTGTGTTTGCGTTGCCATACTCCGATGACGCATCACGATGCGGTGCTTAATGGCCAAGAGCCGCCGCGATTAGCAACGGCGCTTGACGACATGGCCGCCGATGACGGTGTTTCGTGCACGGTTTGCCACATGATTATGGCTGAGGGCCTCGGCACTGAGGCCACGTTCTCTGGTCGCCCCAAGATCAATCGTGAGCGCAAGATCTTTGGTCCGTATGCAGATGTTGAAACGCGTCCGATGCGCGCGCAGGTGGATTACACGCCAACACAGAGCGATCACATTCGCACGGCCGGCTTGTGCGCCTCGTGCCACACGTTGTTCACCAATCATCATGGCACTGCATTCCCGGAGCAGACTCCATACCTTGAGTGGCGTAACAGCGATTTTAACAACGAGCGTGAAGGCGCTGATCCAGAGACAACTCGCACGTGCCAGCAGTGTCATATGCCAGGGCATGCCAAGATTCGCATTGCGCGTACGCCAATGGGTTTTGACTACCGTGTTCCCCAGCGCGAGATCTATCGCTCTCACGCATTCGTCGGTGGCAATGCGTTCATGATCGACATGCTTCGTGAGCATCGGGATGATCTATACGTTGAGGCCGAGAACGAACAGTTGCGGGCCATTGCCAAGGCAACGCGCGATCAACTTGCCAACCGGACTGCACGCTTGTCGATCTTAGATCCGCTCAAGAAAGACGGTGTGCTGCAGTTTGAGCTGAGTGTAGAGAATCTGACAGGCCATAAGTTTCCTACTGGCTACCCTGCGCGTCGCGCGTGGCTGAAGGTCGAAGTATTGGTTGATGGCAAGACCGTGTTTGCGAGCGGTGCTGTGAATGATGAGGGGCGTATCGTTGGTCTCAAGGATGAGATGCGCGTGCCACATGTTCGCGTGATTGAGAGGGAGTCAGATGTAGTCATCTACGAGATGGTCGCAGCCGATACTGGTGGTCAGCCAACGACGTTCCTGACGAAGATGGTTGGTCGGATTAAGGACAATCGTCTGCTGCCGCGTGGCTTTGACATGCTTGGTCCGCACATTAAGGACATCGCACCTGTTGGCATTGGCGGGGATGAGGACTTCGCGGCAGGAGGGGATCGTGTTGCTTGCCGCATTGTACTTCCCGACGGTGTCGACGGCTGCGAGATCGTCGCGACGCTGCACTATCAATCTGTGCCTCCGGTGTGGGTAGATGCGCTGCGTGAGGTCGAGGCCGAGGAGGCTGTTCGCTTTGTCGGTTATTACGATGCAGCTGCGAAGACGCCAGAGACGGTTGCGACGGCCCGTTACGTCTTGAGATGAGTTCTTGGCCGGCTTTTGTGGGTCTCGTTTTTGTCGCAACAAGAGCGGGATTGTCACGATGTGTTCGCTTGAGCGTGTAGGGCGAGGGAAATCTATCGTCTACGTGTTGTCGGCTGAGGTGCGATGAGTCACCGTTTTGCGGGCATTTGAGTTTCGGTAAGGCCTCGTCCTCATGTCCTTAGAGCATTGCGAAGTGTCTTTCAGATTGCACTTTAGGCAGGTTGGTGGGGGTTGGCTGCGGTAGCACGGGAGATGTGCATGCCTTTGTTCGATGAGTGCGCTTGATCAGTGCGTGCTGTCATCGCGCGACATTTCGTTGCGTGGCGTGTCGGATGAGGTTGGCGACTGTCTCTTGCTGGTGTGGGCTTCCAGGTTAGTCTCGACTGTGCTCTCTCCATTGATCGCTTTTCTTCGAGCACTCACATCATGCGCAGCAACTGGGTAACCGTCTTTGTCTTGGCATTATTCGCGGTTTCGGCCGTGGGGCAGACAGCTAGTTCAGCTGTTGGCACTAGGGAAGTCGTCTGGTCGAACCAGTCGGGTGATGGTACCGCGAACTTAGCTTCTTCGATTTTCTACCCGGCGGTTACTGCGGGGATCAATAAGCCGATTCGGCAAGTTGTTGGCGGCCATCCGGTCGTTGTGTTCCTGCATGGCTGGGGTCGACTGGGTAGCGAGTACTACCGTATCGGTAATGCGCTGGCCGAGCTGGGCATTGTCGCGGTCATGATGAACACGGGGCATCAGAGCTTCGCCGTGTTGGGGCATGATGCCCGTGCCATGTTTGGTGCCCTCGAAGTCGAGAGCGCTCGGCTTGATGGGCCCTGGGAAGGTGCATTCGATATGCGACGAGTTGGTTTGATGGGCCACTCGATGGGAGGCGCGGTGATGTCGTTGGTCCTCAATGAGAATCCGCTTCAACCGCATGTTAATCCTGGCTACGTCTGCGGAATGGGCTTGGCACCAGCTAACCCTACGATTGTGTGTGCTGGCTTGGATGTGCGAGTCCCGGTTGGGTTGGTCTCTGGCCAAGGTGATTTGTTGACGCCGCCGCAAACTCACGCGGTTCCTTATTACGACTTGCTCAAGCCGGACGAGGGCCTCAAGTTCCATTACCAACTCAATGCGAACTGCACGCACATGAACCTTGTTGGCCTTGCGCCGGGCAACCCTGAGGTCTTCTTCCGCACGAGCAAGATCTTCAGAGCATTCTTCGGCCACTTCCTCTTGGGCTCAGTGATTGGCCTCGAGGCAGTGCTTGGTGTCGATGGGTATGGCGATCCAAACTTGGTTGCAGTCGATGTAGACACGGCCGTGCCGCAGGCGTGGTGCGCTAATAAGGTGCTCCTTGGTTCGACCATTCGCGTGTCGGTTGCTGCCGAGCCGGGATTTGCTGGTCTAGTCGTCGGTGGTCAAATGGGCATGCCGACGATGACGTCAATTGGCACCTTGTTGATTGATTCGGCGAGTGCATTCTCGTTCGGTGAGACATTCATCTTTGGTGATCGTCTCGATGTGTTGGTCACCATTCCCTACGTGCCTGAGTTGGTCGGTTGCGACTTTGCTATTCAGGGTGTGGGCGGAGCGATGAACAGTGTGCTGATGCTGGGATCCGCACTCAGTCTCGGGATCACTAACTAGGATCGATGTTTGGCTGACGGGGGCTGCGTGTGGCCCCCCCTGCTCACTAGCAGAGTCACT
>Ga0315331_10004780_pt1 | contig 10173 bp, 6 predicted proteins | sample M160m34915metaG_FD_203456 | JGI IMG/M metagenome (GOLD analysis project Ga0315331, IMG submission 203456) | Ammonia-oxidizing marine archaeal communities from Monterey Bay, California, United States - M1 60m 34915 | ecosystem: Environmental > Aquatic > Marine > Intertidal zone | place: USA... | reverse complement strand
GTGAGTTCCCGCCAGGCCTCAATATCTCGATCGCCTGAGAGTCGTCCAACGCGGGTCACGACGTCCACGTCCGGCGACTCGGCGCGCAGCGCGGCGGCCGTGCAGTTCTCTCTTGCTCGACTGGCGAAGGGATCGAAGCCATAGAGCTTCATCGCGTTCCCATGCGTGATCTTATTGATCAGCGCATCGTCCAGCCCCGCCAGGGTCTCTACGATCCGCTCCGGCGCGTTCGGCCAAGTACCATCCGAATGCGGGAAGTCGGACTCCCAGCAGATATGGTCGAGGTTGAACGTGTCCATGTTGGGAATCCAGGTGTCGTCCTCGATGAAGCAGCAGAGGATGTTGTTGCGGAAGATTTCGGACGGACCGCCTGTCTGACTGAAGTCGTGCTTCGTCCAGCCACTATGGCGTCGCTTGACGTGCTCCGCCCTCCAGAGAAAGAAGGGAATCCAACCGATATCCCCTTCGGTCAGCGAGAACTTGAGCGTGGGGAAGCGTGTCCAGAACGTCGCCCAAACCAGGTCGATCAGGGTATAGACGGTCGATGCGGGCGAGCACGTCATGGGGACGCCCGCCGGAGCGTCCGTCGCGTTCATCGGCGATCGCGAAGAGGAGCCGAGGTGGCAGCAGAGAACGGTGTCATTCTCGACGCACGCCGCAAAGAGCGGATCCCACTCTCCGGAGTGGATAGAAGGCATGTTCAGGGCCTCGGGATTTTCGGAGAAGGTGACCGCGTGGCAGCCCTTTTTCGCGAGTCGGGCGATCTCCTGGGCCGCGAGATTCACGTCCCAGAGCGGCAGGATGCCGCAGGGAATGAAACGATCCGGATAAGCCCCGCACCATTCGTCGATATGCCAGTCATTGTAGGCCTGGACCATCAGCATGTTGATTTTGGGGTCGGGCCCCTGATTGAGGACCTGACCGGCGAAGCCGGTCCAATTCGGGAAGTTCAGCCCCGCCAGCTGTCCGCCCGCGTTCATGTCCCGCACGCGCTCGTGGACGTCGTAACAACCCGGTCTCATCTCGTCGTAGCGACTCGCATCGACGTTGAACATCTCGGGCGGCTTGCCTGCCACCGCGTTCAAGCCCAGGTTGCGACCCTTCAGGTCGCCGTACCACCACTGCTGGATGCCCCGTTCGTCTGTCTCGACCCTCGGAGCGTGCTCGCGATACTTTGCCGGCACGTGACGCTCGAACATGTCTGAGGGCTCGGCGATGTGGTCATCCACACTGATCAGAATTACGTCGTCTGCGTTCACGGAAGCGTTTCCTCTTTTTCGTTTCAGGCCGTCGATGATGTTCAAAATCCGAGCCGGCGATTTGCGTCGATGGGCTTCGTGCTGTCAGGTCTCGGGATTTCCCCCGTAAACTAGGCCCGTCGAGCAGGGGTGCCAAGTCGACTCGCGGCAGCCGTTCAGGAGACAAAAAGGGGAGGGAGCTCCTTCGGCTCGTCCCGTCGGCTTGGCGATCGCCTCCCGGCGCTTGGGGCTCACAGCCTGTGAGTTGCCCCCGTGGCTCGCCTGTCTGGCTCAATAGACGGAACGCGGCCGATGGACAGAAGAATCAGTAAATTCCGTCGGGGTGTTCGAAAGAAAACCCGCCTTTGGCCATGATCAGCCGGTGCCGGGCGCCCTCGGCATCCGCGTTCGTATCGACGTAGCCCGCATCGCCCGTCCACATGGCTACCCGCACGCCATCGGAGCGCTTTCCAACGTGAGTCTCGTATACCTGCGGCGGGCTGGCGGCAAAGTGTTCAAGGGCGGCGCGTGTCGGCTGGTGTCGGTCGAGATGGTAAAGCGTGACCCAGGTCGGGGGCGCGAGGTCGATCTCGCCTTTGGCATGTCGCTCGAGGGCCGTTCTCGGGCTGATCCATACGTGGTCCTGGATCTCCTCACCATCGACCTCGATGGACTCGTGGCCTTTACGTGCCGCACAGGCATAAAAAGAGGTGGCATAACGTTTGGGCGTGGTGGGGGGCGGTGTCCAATGTGCAAACTGCACAAAATCTTCCGAGTCCATGTCGATGTTGGCTTCTTCGCGGGTCTCGCGGACAGCGGCGTTGCGCGCGGCAACGTTCAAGTTCTGGTCTGGGGGATAATCGTCAGGATCGATCCGTCCACCTGGGAATACCCACATGCCACCAAAATGGACTTTCGACGTGCGGTGGAGCATGAGCACCTCCGTTTCCGAGTTCCCATCGCGGAGAATCACGACGGTCGAGGCCGGAATCGTGGGCGAGATCTCCTTGTTGTCCAGGTCACCGTAGATGTCGTTGCGGTGATGATTTTCACGGTTGTCGTCGCTCATGCTTCTATGAGACTCCGGTAAGGCGGGGGATGCGCCCAGTGGTGGCCCCCCCATGAAGCATCACGTCGGGGGCGGAGCGGACTCGGTAAGTTACTACTACGGACTCCGTTTTCTAACCGGGAAGCCGGATTCAGAAAGTTGAAACAGCGATCAGTCCCGATTCTCGCTTTCGGTCCGACCGAGACCTCCTATTCTGATTTCTAGGCCCGGGGGGGCGCCGGCAGCTCACTGGATCTTCGTTCATGTCATTGGGGAATTCGGGTGTTCTTGGGCATCGCTCCTCTAATATTTGCCCGTCGTCGCCGTGGCCAACAGAGGGGGACTCCAAATGCGCGGCTGGCTGATCGGTTTGTCTGCCTCGGTGCTCGTCGTTGGGACCATCGGCTTCTGCATTTCTTCGATCCTCGCGTCCAATCGTCTGGAGGCGTTCGATCCCTGGAGGCGTTCGATCGCGGCGGCGTCCTCGACGGCGCGTCCCGCACCGCGTCAGCCCTGTGAGAACCGAAGCTCGCTTCGTCAGGCCTATTTCGGGGATCTGCATGTCCACACGGGCTTCTCGTACGATTCGGTGGGGCGCGGGGTGACGCTGCGACCGGATGACGCATACCGCTTTGCCATGGGGCATGCGGTCGAGCTTCCCCCTGTCGACGACTCGGGGGCCGGCCGGTCCGTGAGAATCGATCGCCCCCTCGATTTTGCGATGGTCGCGGATCACTCGGAGTGGCTCGGGGAGACGTGGCTCTGTTCGGCGCCGGAATCCCCGACCTACGACCGGCTGGCTTGTCGGGGGTTGCGTGGCGAGATCCTCGGCCCCTTCGGCATGCTGGCCTTTCTGGGGGAGACCCGCAGAGGAGATCGAAGCGAGGCGCTCTGCGGCGAAGAGGGCGCTCGATGTAGACAGGCCGTCGCAGGCCAGTGGGCGGAGACCCAGGCGGCGGCCGAACGATGGTACGACCGATCTTCCATATGCGAGTTCACGACCTTTCACGGCTACGAGTACAGCCGTCGCAAGAACTGGTTCATGATGCACCGCAACGTGATGTTCCGTAATGAGATAACGCCGGAGCTTCCGATCTCGTCGATCGACACCGAGACGCTCGAAGATCTGTGGCTCGCGCTCGAATCGAAATGCCTCGACACCGGTGGCGCCTGCGACGTCCTGGCCATTCCTCACAATCCGAACTTCTCCTCTGGAAATGCCTTCTCGAGAACCTATGCGGGAGCGTCGCTCGCAAGGCAGCGGGTGAGCGCGCGCCGAAGGGCGCGTCTCGAACCCGTCGTCGAGATGATGCAGGCGAAGGGAGAATCGGAGTGTCTAAATGGCCTGATCGGTGTGATGGGGGCGCCTGATGAGTTTTGCGATTTCGAGAAGATGTTCGGGTCAGGGGAGCGGGGGATGCCTCTCTGTGGATCCGGAGGTGGTCGGGAAGGCGAGCGCTGCCTGGGTCCGCTCTCCTTCGCGCGCTACGCGTTGGCGGAGGGACTCGGCGAAGCCAAGAGGCTCGGCGTCAATCCTCTAGAGATCGGATTCATCGGGAGTACCGACACGCATAATGCCACGCCGGGTAACGTCAACGAGGTCGGGTTTGCGGGGACCTCGGGGATCCAGTCCGCGACGCCCTCAAGGCGACTCCAGGCGCGCGGAGCATTCGGTGTTCCTGGCAACGTCTACCGGAACCCGGGTGGATTGGCGGGTGTGTGGTCGGAGGAGAACAGCCGCGAGGCACTTTTCGATGCGGTGCGCAGGCGGGAGACGTTTGCGACAAGTGGCCCTCGGATTCGACCCCGGTTCTTCGCTGGCACGAATCTACCCGACGATTTGTGTGGGCGGGGCGACTTCGCGGCGATTGGATACGAGCGTGGCACGCCCATGGGGGGGACCCTCGTGCGTTCGACCGAGGGGCGCGCGCCGAAATTTGCCGTTCGCGCTTTGCGCGATGCGGGGACGGCAGACGTCCCCGGCACCCGGCTCGAGCGTATTCAGATCATCAAGGTGTGGAGCGAAGGGGAGGGACGCTACGGACAGGCGGTCCACGATGTCGTCCGCGCGGAAGGCCCGCGGATGTCCGTCGATCTCGACACGTGCGAGACGTCTCCAGGGGGCGCTGACGAGTTGTGCGCAGTCTGGTCCGATCCGAGTTTCAACGACCAGCAGGAAGCGGCCTACTACGTGAGAGTGCTCGAGGGGCCGAGTTGCCGATGGTCGCATAGACAATGCCTCGGGATTCCGGAGGGCGATCGGCCGGAGACCTGCGACGGTCTCGAGATCCCCAAACGGATTCAGGAGAGAGCCTGGACTTCACCCATCTGGGTGAGATCCGAGACGGATGCGCGTGGGGGAGAGCTGCCGGGGGCCTGAGCGCCGTCCTCTTCGGCTCGGCTCGCGCACCTATTTGTTCCGCCTCACCAACGAGCGAAGCGGGAGAGCAGCAGTGCGAATGGGCCTGGGCCCCCACTACTGCCCCTCGGTCGCGAACCAGATATGCCCGGCGGTGTGCCCGCCGTCGACCATATATTCCGCACCGGTGCAGTAGCCCGCGTCATCCGAGGCGAGGAAAAGCACCACGTTGGCGATGTCTCGCGCGGTTGCCTGGCGATCGCCCATGATACCGCCCTCCATTCCCTGCACGGAAATGGTCTCCCCCGCCTCCACTCGCTTCACGATGTTGTCTCGGAAGCCCGCGGTGAGTTCCGGGTTGCCGCCGGCGGGGCATACCATATTGACCCGGATGCCCTTCTGACCGAGCTCGAGGGCGGAGGCCTTGGTGAAGCCTCGCAGGCCAAACTTCGAAGCGCAGTAGGACGCCACCCAACCCATGCCCTCCATCGCGTCGATGGAGCCCATGTTGACGATCGCCCCTTTGCCCTTCGTCGCCATATCATGAAGGACCGCGCGCGTCCCGATCATCGGGCCGACGAGGTTGACGTCGAGAATGTTGCGCGCGACGGAGGGATCGAGCTCGGCGATGGGGCTCACGTCCAGGATCGCAGCATTGTTGACGAGGATGTCCACCGGCCCAAAGCGCTCACGAACCGCAGCGACGCACGCTTCCCAGTTCGCCTCGTCGCGGACGTCGAGCCGCTGGAAGAACGCCCCGTCTCCGAGACTCTTGGCGTGGGCGGACCCTTCTTCCTCGCGAATGTCCGCAACACAAACCCGCGCGCCCTCTTCGCAGAAGAGCTTTGCGGTCTCCGCACCGGTTCCCCGTGCGGAACCTGTGACGATGGCGATCTTACCTTCGAGTCGAGCCATTATGCATCTCCTTGCTGATCGGCGTGTCATTTCAGAATGGGCTTGGGCAGCCGCCGTGATCGGGCGCACCGAAGTCCAGATTCTTGCACAGAAAATCGCAGACGAGAGGGCTTGCGTGGCTCCGGTGTTGGGTAGGAGCCTTGGATGTGAACGAGCGCATCTTGGCGAATTCCGAGAAAGGGCGATATGCCGATCCGCCGTGCGAATCAGCATTAGGTCGAGGCCGATCAGAGGAAGCGATTTCGTGATTCGATCGATCCATGCATGAGCAGAAGGCTCAGGATGGGGCTCGGAATCGCAAGAAAGAGAGACAGGAGACCCCGAGCGCACGGGCCACGAGCAGCATGAATTCAATGATCAGACGGGAGCGCGGCCCAGCAAAACGTTGAAGATCCTTCGTATTTCGGAAGTCACGGATCCCGAGGGACTGCATGCGATGCCGGTTGAGATTACCCTTGTCGGGGGGGGCGTTTGCGATCCCTCGCAGACCGAGGACTCATGCCTCGTGAGGGCGGGCCCTTCGCCAGGGCTCTCTCTGGACTCGCCATCACATGCCCATCCGATGCGGCGCAAAGCTCCGCGGTCCTTTCCGACGAAGATGCGGATCGTCTGCAACGAAGAGGGCGGCGCTATCGGTCGTGTTCCGTTTTTCAGGCCGCCGCGACTTCGACCCGGATCCCCGTGAGCTGAGACATCCCTCCGAGCGGATCAAAGCTGCCCGGACCGACCGGTGAGAGCTCGTTGACGTTCACGCCGGGCATGGACTGCGCGACGGGCATGCCCGCCGTTCGTTCGTTCCCGAAGCCGTGACTCATCGCCACGACGCCCTCTCGGAGCAGCTCGTCCAACGCGAGCGTGGCGCGGATCTGGCCATGTTCGTTCTGGACGAGAACCTGCTGGCCCTCCCGCAGGCCGCGCTCGAGCGCGTCCCTCGGGTTCATGAAGAGCGGGTTGGTCTGGCCGCCCTTCATGTCGCGGAGCGCTTTCAGATTTTGGAAACCGGAGTTGAGCATCGTGTGGGTGCGCCGGGTGATCAATTTGAGCGCGCCGGTCTCCTCGTCGAGCAATTGCGAGAAGAGGGGCTCCGCGCGGCCCAGCGTGGAGCGAAGCGATGCCGGGCAGGCATCGAAGGGGAGCTCTCCGCAGAGCTCTGCGAGGAAACGACCGGGTTCGCGCTCGGGGAGAAGAACGACGTGGCCTTCGGCCTCTCGCAGAGCGGCGACGGAGTGGCCGGTCTCGGCGAGTCGCCCATCCCAGACGGAGCTCATCATGTCGTCTCCCGGCAGGTCGAGTAGGGAGGGCAGGCCCATTTCTTTCAGCAGCCGCGAGAAGATCCAGGCATCGGTCTTCCGCTCTCCTCGAGGCTGAACGATCGCGTCGGTCCACTGGAGATAGGGCACGCGTTGGACGCCCTGGACGAAGTAGTTGAGGTCCTCTCGTTCATACCAGTCGGCGGCGGGGAGGACCCAGTCAGCGAGCTCTCCCGTCGCATTTCGATAGAGGTCGACGGTGACCAGCAGGTCGAGAGAGGCGAGCGCCGCCGAGAGATCCGCGCCGCCGCCGATCGAGAGGGCGGGGTTACCGGCCATCGAGATGAGCGCGCGGACGGGCGTGTCGCGGTCGCGAATCATCTCGGCGAGAAGGGCGCCCGGCGGCGTGCCACGCGCCGGTACATAGTCGCCCCAGGGCGTAGATTGCGTCGTCGTCGCCTCCGTCGGCATGATCATGGGGTTCACACCGCGGGCAGCGATGATGTTTCCGCCGCGACGATCGAGGTTCCCCGTGGCGAGGGAGAGCATCTGAGCCAAGTAGTAGGTGAGGGCTCCTTGCCGGCCCATGTTCACGCCCGTCGAGACGTGGATCGAGGCCCCGCTGGGAGCGGACGCGAACTTGCGCGCCAGATCGCGGATTTGTTGCGCTTCGACGCCGACGACGGCGGCCACTCGCTCGGGAGGGAAGCCGCGAACGAAGGTCCGGATCGTGTCGAGTCCCGTGACGTTGCGGATCGCGTCTTCGTCGAACCCGAGCGTCGGGTCGCCCTCGATGACGCAAAGAATCGCCGCGAGCAGGTAGGCATCGGTATCGGGGCGGATCTGAAGGGTGGGGCCCACGTCCGCCATGTCGTCGAGGCAGAGCGGATTGACGAAGATCACCTCGGCGCCTCGTTTGCGCACCTCCCGAAGTGAGCCGACAGGGTCCGCGGTCTGGAGGAAGGACAGCTTGCTGACACGCGGATTCGTGCCGACCATCAGCAGGAATCCAGTGTGGTCCAGGTCCGCGATGGGGTGGATCTCGGCGGAGCCGTAGAGCTGCTCGCTGACCGCAAACTTGTTCGAGCAGTCCTGGGTTCCCGAGTTGAAGAGGCGGCTGGAGCCCAGCGCGGTCGCGAACATCCCGGCGGTGAGGCCGCCCAGGGCGTTGAAGGCGGCTGGGTTGCCGATGTAGACGGCGACCGCGTCCGGTCCGTGGGTGTCGAGGACATGGCGGAGTCGCTGGCCGATGTCCGCGGCCGCGGCGTCCCAGCTGTCGCGCTCGAAGCCGTTTTCCATCCGTCGAAGTGGATGATTCACGCGATCCGGATCGTGGTGGACCTCGCGAGCGAGCAGGCCCTTATGGCAGGCGAAGCCCTGGGAGACCGGATGTTCTCGGTCCGGCCGCAGTTCAGCAAGCCGCGCTTCGGCGTCCACGCTCGCTTCCAGTCCACAATTCACTTCGCAGAGTCGGCAGAATGTCTTCATCGGGTGCGAGTTTAGCTCGGTCTCGCTAATCGTTCCTTTCCGACGCCGAGCCGCGCGAAGCGGGGGCGGGACGGAGGGTGGACGATGAGTGGAAGGAGGGCCGATGCAGACCGCAATGGAACAGGGAGCGCTCGATACCTATCAACGATTTGTGGAGATGCGTGACGAAATCGATGCCGGGCGAGAGGAGTGGTCGTCCCTGGCTGACTTCTTTACTGAGGACGCAGTCTATATCGACCCTGCCTGGGGCCGGATCGAGGGGCGGGAGGCGATCCGTGATTTCTTCGAACGTTCGATGGCCGGCCTGACGGGCTACGGCTGGTCGACGCCCGAGCACTGGACGATGGTCGAAGGCGCGCGGTTGGTGGGGCAGTGGGATCAGGTTCTGGGCGAGCGTCCCGACGGTTCGCCGGCCGTCGTCGCCGGGCTCTCGATCCTCTATTACGCGGGAGAGGGTCATTTCTGTTATAGCCACGACATGCTCAACATGACGCACGTCGGTGAGACGATGCGGGACATGGAGTGGCGTCCGCCGGCGGAGTTCAACATGCCGCCGCGTCAGCCCAACCGGGACATCTCGCTGCCCGCCGCCTGGGCCCATCTCGAGCCGAGTCGCGCACCGCGTTAGGCAATTCACGAGGGAGGCCACGGAATGGACCGAAGAGGGCGCAGATTTGCCATCACGGATAGGAGCAATTGAATGACCATCGAAAATTCGAACGAATCTCTTGGGAATAAGGGAGGGCGGACCTCATTCTCGATCGACGCCCCGGAGCTTGCGGAGCCCTTCTTTGGCTTCAATACCTTCGAATTCGGAGAGAAAGCCGATGGCCCGGTTGCGGTTGCCCAGGTCGTTCCTCCCGATACCAAGTTCGCTCCGCACTTTCATGAGACGGACTACTGCACGATCGTGTTGCGTGGTGCGCTGAAGGTGGGAAGTCGCTGGTACAGAGAGGGAGACTGCCGCTTCCAGGACGAGAAGTCGGTCTATGGCCCCGTTGAATCCGGGCCAGAAGGGGCCAGGATCATCAGCTTCTACGGCGATCGCCGCGGGCTTCCGGATCAGTTCGCGAAGGAGTCGCATCAAAAGATGTACGACGAGCTACTGCCGATTGCGGTCGAGGCCTGCCTGAAGAATGGCATCGGCGTGAACGCGCCGAATCCGATGGAGGATGCGGACGCGACGGATCCGGCGCCCTCGCCGTAGCCAAGCGTGGCGCGCGAGTGACTTGTGCAGCGGATGCGGGAGCCTCTTCGAGCCACCAGGCTCCGGATGGAAGAGTCTGTGTCACCGCAGCCCGAGAGCGCCTGAACGGCGGCCCCGTTCGGCTCCCGAGCATGCGACCGACCCCCGGCCCGGCTACGATCGAGCGATGCGGGTACGCATCGCCGTCCTGGTTGCCAAGTCCACGCTCGCCTCCGCCACTGGCTGATCACAAAGTCGGAGTGGAGGGGCAACGCGGAGGCCCGACGTCCTGACGTCGGCGAAGGGTGAAAACTCTGGGAGCGGTGGGAATGTGCCGACCGGTTTTAGATCGTATGTGCCGTGAAGTCTTTCGACTGAGCGCGGACAGACGCGCCGCCGCCCCGGGCGGGACGCGAGGAGGAATCCGTCCATGAGCATCTTCACAGCGAATATCCTTGAAGGCCAGGTGGCCCTCGTCACCGGCGGTGGGACCGGAATCGGTCAGGAGATCGCGCGGACCCTGGCGAGCCACGGAGCGAAGCTCTGCATCGCCGCCCGGCGCCAGGAAGTCCTAGAGGAAGCGAAGCTCGGATTCGAAGAGGAAGGCTTCGAGTGTCTCGCTGTCCCCTGCGATGTGCGCAAGCCAGATCAGGTCGAGGTCGTGATCCAGGAGACCCTCTCCCGCTTTG
>Ga0315331_10004779_pt1 | contig 10174 bp, 5 predicted proteins | sample M160m34915metaG_FD_203456 | JGI IMG/M metagenome (GOLD analysis project Ga0315331, IMG submission 203456) | Ammonia-oxidizing marine archaeal communities from Monterey Bay, California, United States - M1 60m 34915 | ecosystem: Environmental > Aquatic > Marine > Intertidal zone | place: USA... | reverse complement strand
TATACTTTTTCTATATTTTTATTCTCTATAATATTAAACCAATCAGGATAAGAAACATTCTCTGCATAAGTAGAACCCATTATTACAGTTCCAGGTATATCAAATGCCCGTGCCATATGCTGCCCAACACTATCACACCCAATAAAATAATCAACAGATTCTATTACAGCAGTCCAAAAACGCAAATCTACACCTTGAGGTTTCTCTGAAATACTATCTTCTGCTGACAAAACACTAATAAAATCAGGTTCTGCCATTAATATAATATTATATTTCTGTGATAATTTCTTAACTAACTTATGATATACATGAGGTTCAATTGATCTGGTACTATCATCAATAATATCTCCATTATCTATCCTTCCAGACCTTCCCAAAGGTTGAATAACAATAGTTAAATCTTTGTTCTGTTTTGCTTTCACACCTGAAAGCATATTAGCAGCATTTTTCTCTTCTGCTTTACAAAGATGTAAATTTGGTTTACCTAAATCAGAATGATCATCTGTCTCATTAATAACCTTATCAAATGCCTCTGCAAGAGAACATTTCTGATTATAATACTCCCATAGAGTATATGGTTCTGGATGAATAATTTGAGAATCTTTAATTAAATTCTTAAAGATTCCCTTTACATCCATACTATAAGTCCTCTCCTGAAGAAGAGGATTACCGAAATATAAAGTATCCCAACCACCAATAATTATATTCCATTCTTCGTCAGGGTGAAGACGAGCATATTTTTCTAGTGCTGGAATTGCACATATAGCACGTCCTGCTCCCCCATCAATGGAGAAAACCTTTTTTCTTGTCATAAGTAAAACTCAGTTATTCTACGTGTAAGTCAACACTTCCTATTTATTATAGGGTAAAAAGATTATTTACGCAACTATGCCGTGGTAACCCCCACAAATATACTCTTATGAACTGGTGGAATTTGCAAATCAACATCTAAACATATAGTATCTGATGTAATAACAGAAGCAGCACCCACAGTAACAGTTCCTATACCTGTTGCATCTACTGGTGTTAGTGTCATAGTTCCAGAAGGACTTGTACCATCATAATTGCTATAAGAAGTTGACCACTCAATATCTTGCGAAGATATTTGATTTGTGATAGTAATAGTAAAACTAATATCTGCACCAGCAACAACAGTTGTTGCAGCTGCACTTACAGAAACCGTTAATTGTGGTCTATCTTGAGCATAATAAAGATTACCCACTCTAGAATAATCTAGAGGAAGTTGTTCTATTTCTACAGTAGTTGTCGATGCAAGAGAAATATTTACTGTTGTAATACCAGCAACAATACCAACAATAACTCCTTGACTTGATAAAGTATCTCCAACTTCAACTCCAGTAGTATCAGCGATACCAACAATATCAGTTCCTACACCTACGGGACCTAATGAATCAACTGTAAGACTTCCTTTCTCAATCATACCAGTTGTAATCCCCACCCATGAAGTAGTTGCAATACCTAATGGATCATCATTATTTTTTATAAACCCTAAAGCCTCAGGATTAATTGCTGATGCTCCAGGTGCTATTGGCCAATCTGCCTCTGTAAACCAATAAGGTGCTTTTGCATCTGCAGGAAGATCTCGCAATTTTTCTCTATAGGTTGCCCATGCAGCCTTAGTGGTTGAATCTAATGGACCATCAGGAACCTGAGTCCAGTCTGATGTTTTAAGTTCCTGATCCCTATAAGTTCTCAGTTCCTCCAATCCTGAATGCAAATGACCTGTATGCAATTCAATCCTACTTGCCAAATCCTCTTGAAGGTCAAATGCTTCAGGAACAATAGTTTTGGTGCCATCTAAATTAAAAATAACTGACATTTGTATATCCTCCTAAGCTGTTGCCATGTTACAAGTACCAAATTCAGGTCTATGACAAGGCATAGCCCAAATAGTCCAACAAGGAATTCCAAGCATGAGCTCAGCACCTTCTTGGGCATTTTGATAATTACCACCAGCAAGAGTTGACATAAATGGACTTTGCTCCGTTCTTAAACACATTCTTGTGACATATTTGTCATTGGAGTTTTGTTCACAACCCCAGAATAAACAAGCACAATAACTCATTCCCCTAACTCTATCACAGGAAGTATAATTCTGACACTCACAACATTTTACCCATTTTTTATAAGCGAAATCATACCAAACACCTAAACCTTGGTTTCCTGAAGTACATGTTTTCCATTTTGGAGCCCTTATACAGAATTCCAGATTCCATGCCTGATCCGTAGCAAAACCATTACAATAAACACACATCTCTTTACCCATCCAACAACAGTTGTAACCACACCAGCAGCAACATGAGTCAGTTGGCCAATTACATGTACAGCGTCCCCTATATGCGTAGTTACAGCAACAGAAACAATCATCATTACCAAAACCAGGATAAAGGTACATATAGCAACATGCACAAACCCTTATACCATTATAATTAATCTTAAATGCTTTGTATTTAGAGGTATCAACACACCATATCATACAACATCCATAACAATCAGTCCAACAAGAACAATTACAAATCATCTCCCAACACCCAAAACCAGGCATTATTAGGGGAGAGGGATCGAGTGATGGGTCTTGAGTCGTAAGGGTGCATATTGTATTACAAACAGCAGTACAAACTTCTGCTAAGGTTACTCCCGAACCTCCAGCACCACCACTTGACCCACCAGATGCAGTCTTAGTGCTTACATAACGTGCCATTAACCTTCATACCCCCATACTTGGAAATTAAGACAGACATCAGCATCATTGTTAACCATAAGACGATCATTATTGGAAAGAACTATACCTGTTCTCTCATATTGGTTAACACTTAACTTATAATCAATAATTCCTGAACAATCAATATTTGCAAAGTAGCAGTTGCAATCATCAACTATACATGCATAATCTGAACTTACAAAAGTTGTAAGAACATTAGACATCTTTTGATTATAAGGATCAGATATCTTAGACCAATTTACTAAATCACTGGTCTGGAAACCATCCCATCTTTGACAACAATAATTCCATAAACTCATTGTCCAAGTACAGAAGTCTGCTCTGAAGAGACATGTTGTACACATCACACAATCATTAACATTAGCATACTGCACGGATGTCATATCAGTTGGGAAATCTGCTACTTTTGTAAGTTTTGCTCCATTTGCATCTTTACCACCTGCTTCCGCATAATCTGGTTGGAAACACCGATTGACACATATTGTACCACAACATAATCCAGCACCTTCACATCCGCAGAATGGACCCTGACTCTTTCTCATATCGTCAGCATCAAAGGAGAATATTCCACAGTGAGTTGCTGTTTGAGAACGAATCATTACATAATTACATCCTGCTCCATCATGTTTATTTGTTACGAAACAATTCCATGCGAGATATTTGACAGGAAATTCATAGCAAAATTGTGCACCTTGTAGAGGGGCATGAATATCAAGTCTATATCTTTGATAGAAATAACAAGGATCATCATTCTGGCAACACCTCATATAACATAAATCTGGATAAGAAATTATATATCTGTGGCAACAAGCTCCCCCTGCACTATCATCACCATATCCAGCCCATATCATCATAGCACAATTAGTCATACCAAAAGCAAATCCATATGGACTCATCCTACTCTGATAAGTCTGGTTTCCTGTTCGCATGAAATGGTTTTGGCAAGGATGACAGAAGCAACAAGCCCATTGACAAAGCCAATTTGCACCATTACAACAACTTGATATCTGAGTATTTTGCCAATGTTGCCAACATATCTCTCCACATACATCTTGGCAGAAATTATAGTTTGTCCTGATGCTTCCCATTATGGCACAACCACAAGGTTGGTTGCAACACCACATGAAGGTGTACCATAAAGGAGTTCTCATTTTCCCCGTGTCAATACTTGGGAAACACTTTGAACCTGGATCTAATGCAGGAGCGTCTTTTCTTTTAAAACATGCATAATCATTAGTCTGGAAGTTATCGCAACAACATTGAAAATCTCTATCTAATGCATACCAGTTCCACATTTTAAATCCACCACCAGCACAGCAGTGACAAGCACACATCTTACACATCTGCAGGTTACAATGCGTACCCCATCGACACCTACAACCCTGAGATGCCGCACACCCACTGAATACAGTGATAGGACTCATACCAGAGTTTGAACTAGAACCACCAAGACATCCACACTGACAACACCAATTTATCATCCTTTGCAGAGCATTTTGCCGTGCATTCGCAGAATTACCCATTCCGACATGACGGGCTGTTATAGCATGCCAAGTTCCAGCAGTTCCTCCACACTGACTCCATATTGTCCAACAACAAGCACAACAATTATTGTACTGCACTCCAATAAATTTATTATTCCACAGATAATCACCACCACAACAAGTATGACAGAAAGTTGGATATTCCCTCATCCAAATAGCAGGGTTTTGTATCTCATTTCCACCATACAACTTACCCTGAATGCATGTATTACTACACATACAAAGCCAGCCTAACTTATCACTCGATGTCGCATCAGGGTTTTCGTTTATCCTACATCCATACGTATCTTCATACTCAGGGTAACTAGCTATTTGTAAATGATTAGCACCAGCTACTCCTGGACTACAAGTACTATCAGCTTGATTATACTGTCCTGTTGGAGGTAAAGTAAATCCAATATATGTAGAAGCACTACCAACAAAACATTCTGTATAATAATTAGGAGCAGACATACTACAGAATGTACCTGCAGCTGCAGATATCATCGTTGATTTTTGAGCTAATGTTGTTGATGCAATACCAACAACCACTGTCATCTCACTATTCGTATTCGTACTAATAGCATTGGCATATAATGTAACCGAAGCAGCATTGCCAGATGTATTTTGATATAGATCCGCAGACTTTCTGCCAGCTATAACGCAATGTGTTAACCTTCCATTTGGCATTTTAACTAACTCCTCCGATTGAATACATGTTTATTAGAAGTTTCTTCATATTATTTATCTCCTTACTTTGTTCTTACTGTTCTGCCACCATATCCAGAGGCAAAGTATGTAACTTTTGCATCACTACTACCACCACCGCCGCCTCCAGCGATGCTAACGTCAACAGTATTAGTTGCACTATTGTAGAAGAAGGTGTTTCCTGCACCAACAAAATTCAAATTAGTTGCATTCGTGGCAATTGAACCACCTGCAGAACTAATACCAACTCCTGCATCAACAATATATATGATTCCACCCATGCCAGCATGAGCAGTACACTGATAATAAAGAACATTGGGAGTATCAAATTGAACGTCCCAAATTAAAGTGCCATTAGAAACATCATTATTGGTAATACCATCATTATATGCTGTTCCAGTAGAACCATTCGCTGTGCTCTGAATCCTAAATGGATGAGCACCCATATTATTAGTAAACCTATACTTCTGACCTCTTACAAGTCTTATTGTAGGATCATTTTCTGCCCCAATAAAACCATTACCAGAGAATGTATAGTTATTAGTTCCGTCTGCACCTAATATCCACTCCTGAGTATAAATGGCACTTGTTGCAGAACCTGCTATAACTGATCCCGCAGGAAGATTGATAGAAGTAAATGTTGCACCACTACCTACAATATCACCATCAAATCCAGCAGTAGAAGTTACAATACCAGTATTAGCATGAAGACCAAATGGGAATCTTGGTGCATGAGCCATTCTTGCAGTAAATTGATCTGCACGAATGGTACCACCAGGACTATTTTGACCTGTCCCAATACTACCAATTCCAAGGACATCAGCCATAAACTGATCGCCTTCAGAAACGGTGAACTCTTCACCAGCATTTACAACTACATCTCCATAAGGAGTGTATGCAATATCTGCACTATCAGGAACTATTATTGTTCCACCAAGAGCAACTGTCCTATCAGTATAATAAACAACATCCAATCCTTCTGTAGAGGAAGGATCTATCGGAGTACCTAAACCTACCGCAGCAAGTGCAGTAAGTGGTTGTTGACCTCCAATACTTATACTATCAGCAAGTATATTAGTTGCAGTTAATATACCAGTAATATTGGTATTAGTAGAAACTCCAAGAGTAGAAGCATCTGCCTGTATTATCTGACTTCCACCTGCTGCGATGGCAAATTTATCTGCCCCAGGTGAGTAGAATCCAGTATCACTATCACCAACAAAATATCCAGTTGGATTAGATACTGTTCCAGCAGTAAACCCAAGTCCAGCAACCATTGTGTCGCCGTAACGACTAACATACTTATTAGTAAGGTTAAATGGTGCAGCGTCAACCCAGAAAGCTGAACTACCAACACCTAATTCTTCTTCGTCATACCAAACAAAGGTTCTTGCAAGATTAATACTATACCATAAGTCACCATTAGAAGCATCTGTTGGAGCAGTAGCACCGATACTTACAGCACCGCCACCGCCGCCACCACCACCGCCTCCAGCGATGCTAATGTTAACAGTATTTCCAACTGCTTCAAATGTATTACCTGCACCTATAAAATTAAGTTGAGTAATACCAGCACCAATTGCTAATCCAGCAGATTGAATACCAACTGCTGAAACAAATGATGTACTGACACCTGAAGCATAAAGAGTTCCAATAGTAGCAACCCCAGTTATGTTGAGATTCCTACCTGTTACCTCATCATATACAATGTCATCTTTAACGAATAAATCGCCACCGACATAAAGGTCACCACCTGTTGTGGTTATTCCTCCTGTGGCAGCGAGTGTTGTAACACCTGAGATATATGCTTCCGTCGCTCCTATACCACCCAACACATGAAGGGTGTAATTAGGAACTGACGTACCGATACCTACTTTTTGATTCGCAGAATCGGCTAAAAGGAGATCATTATTGACCTCTAAACCATTCTTGACTACAAAATTCTTATTGACAGCCATTCGGGTTCACTATCCCCCAATATTACTTTTGCTTTAGTTATTTATAAAATTTAAACTGCTAATCTTATTACTACCTTTGAATCACCATTACTTCCACCTTGTTGCTGATCTACTACAGTAACTGACCCATCCTGATATCCACTTCCTCCTCCACCACCAGCCTGTAAATCGGGATTACCCTGAAAAGTTCCACCATCACCACCAGTAGCACCATTACCGCCACGACCAGGACGACCAGCACGTCCAGTAACTCCTCTTCCTTCACTACCTCCAGCAGTTTGAATAATATCATATCCTGGTTTATATCCTCTATGAATAAGAGCACTATTCCATACCTCACTACTATCACCAAATCTGAAATGAGTTAATGTCGGATCTGTTATATCCTGACAAGGAGATAAACCCTCTTGTGCATAAAAGACTCCTTTAGGGCATGAAAGAGTCCGTCCTCCATTGTCACCTTCTGCTTGCGTATCTTGAGGATATGTTTGAGGAGTATAATAATATATTGAGGTAGGAACAGAAGAAGTAAATCCAGACCCATAAACTCCATTTGTAGTAAGAGGTTCACCAAGTCCTGGTGTTACTCCACCAGCACCAGCTCCAAGCCCTTGCCCAGTAAAACCAGATATATTAGTTCCTCCACCATCACCACCAGCACCAGCACCACCAGCATGTCCTCCTTGACCTACACATGCTATCAAAGATGCTTTTTTATAAACAAATGGAGTATTAATAATATCATTCAAACCAGAAATAATATATTCCGTATTTTGTTCTAAGGTAAATCTAATTCTGGAATATCCACCCTGACCACCTGAGTGACCCCCTATATCCGTTCCCTTTCCACCATACAAATCCATTTCAATATCAACATCCTTATCTGGAGAATATAAACAATAATAAAGAACAGTAGATGTTGAAGATGATGGGACCATATCAAAGGTATATTCGCCATCATTAAGATTATGTTCTTTTAATGAAGCAGTATTTTGGGATGAATGCCCAGTATTGGGTCCAATAATCTCTATATTGACATTAGAAGTACCAGCAGTTGGTTGGCAAATAAAATTAACAGTATTTGATATTAAATCAGAAATATCCTCTGAAGTATGAGAAACTACGCATCTTATTCTTCTTGTAAGAGCAGAATTTGATCTTATAGTCAGAGTATTAGTTTGTGTACCAGATATAGTAATATTTTCTGCAGATGCAGCTGATTCAGAAACACTATTATATGATAAACGTCCCCATCCATCAGAATTTGTATCTGATGGGAGTGGAAGATAAGCACCCTCACCAGCACCACCAGTATTTTGAGCTCCAGGTAATAGATTTGTTATATTTTGAAGTACATCGAGTCTATATGAACTCCTCCCATCCTGTCCACCACCACCTCTTGAATCAGTACCAGTTCCACCATTAGCCACCTGACCTGTATCTCCACTATATCCACCACCACCGCCACCAGAACCTGCCTCACCTTCTCCATCTCCACCTTTTGATTGATTATTCAGTGGATTGCCAGTAACACCAGTATGATTAGAATCTTCACCATCTTGTCCATTATTTGGTGTTTGAAATAACTTTCCAGGAGCACCACCGCCACCACCACCGCCAAGACAAGCAGCGAAAACCACTGCCCATACATCAGTTTCTTTATTATGATACATTATATCGAAAGTAGTAGAACCACCACCTCCACCACCATGATTACCTTGACTTGCACCAAAATTAATATTAGTTCCACTACTCCCACCAGCTCTAGAACCAGATCCACCATTAATTAAACCATCTGGAGTATCAGCAACATCACCATCACCACCCCGTCTTCCTTTTATGAATCTTATTTTTCTTGGTATAACATTTGCAGATCCACTAACAGGAGTAAATATTTGATTAATTCCATCACCCCCTTTTCCAGGCGTTCCAAAATCAGTAGGGGGTAAACCTGTACCTCCATTACCACCAGGACCAGAAGCAAGATCTATTACAATGTTTGTTGCATCTGTTGGTATCAAATAATCTTTTGAAGCAACTGCTTGTCCATATGGGGATGGCTGAGTAGAACTGAGTCCCTGATCTTCTAATGTTATACTAACAAAAGTTGGATCATTATTTGATATATCTCCATCAGTAACATTTTCTTCATCTATTTGCCACTGATAGGATATACCTCCAGTTGTACCATTACTTAATTGGGCATTTATCGTAAAAGTAGTATCTACATTTTGAATGATAGCAGTAGATGAAGGTTGAGCAATAATATCAAGAATAGGAGTAACAGTAACTGTTGCTATACTTGAATTTAAAGGTTCATTTAATGCATTACCAGTTCTTGCTCCTGGTTGTCCTGGAACATAGTCTGCTTCAAGATAATATTTCCTATCATTATCCGTAGGAGTAATTATATTTTTAATATTTAAGGTGGTAGATGATGTACCAACATACTTATCCCCTTCTGGCAATTTTCCAAGACTACTTTCATACCACTGATATCCAATCGATCCTTTATTAACAGCAACACCCGTAGATCCAAAACTTACTGTAGCAATTCCACTCATTATCACATCAGGTCCACCTGTAGAACCTATCCCAACTCCAGTAGTAGCAACACTAACTGGTTGAGTAACAAACTCTAAAGATGGACCATTAAGGTCCAATCTTGTTTTTATCTTGCCGAAGAATTGACTCATGAGAAGTTCTGACCTCCAACTACACCGTATAAAGTATTACCACCATCAAAGGTCTTAAATGAATATAAGTCAACAGCATTTGCTGTAGTGGTCACTGCAGGAACAACACCTCCTGGCCAGTATACTGGTATAACTGAACCTCCTTGAGATTCAAAACTATCAACACCAACAAACCAAGTTCCTGTAGCATCTTGCTTTGTTTTTACAGTAAACGATGATGATCCTGATGGAACATTTTTAATAACAAATTTAGTAATACTTTCCGTCGCCGTCAATTCAAATGTCTGTGCCTCAGTTAAATCAATAGTAACTATACCAGAAGAACTACTTAATGGTTCAACACCCTCAGAATAAGTCTTAAGTTTGGTGTGACCTCTAACCTCAAGATTAGCCGTAGGATCTGTTAGTCCTATACCAACCGAACCAATTCCACTGATGACCGCAACTTGTGTTGTATGACCAGTTCCTACTTGGAATGGTTGATCAATAACACTTGTCTTAATACCAATAGCATTAGCATAAATGGTTCCATTAGAGAACGTAAAG
>Ga0315331_10004777_pt1 | contig 10176 bp, 7 predicted proteins | sample M160m34915metaG_FD_203456 | JGI IMG/M metagenome (GOLD analysis project Ga0315331, IMG submission 203456) | Ammonia-oxidizing marine archaeal communities from Monterey Bay, California, United States - M1 60m 34915 | ecosystem: Environmental > Aquatic > Marine > Intertidal zone | place: USA... | reverse complement strand
GCCAACTCCATCGGAAACGGATCGCTTACTAGACTTGCTTAAGGACGAGGAGTCGCGTGGTGTTGCCGATCTAGATGCGTGGGGCATGGTGGCCAGTGTTGTGATGTGTCTGGACGAGTTTGTGACGAAACGATGAATCATCTCTCTCAACAGGCACTCCAAGAAATCTGTCGCCGCCGGTTTCTCGGTGGTTCGGCGCTGTCGCTGGGCTCGATTGCGATGCAGCAGTTGCTCCAGGGGGATGGCGACAAGGTCCAGAAGCCACCGTTTACGCCGCGTGCAAAGAACGTCATCTATATGCACATGGAGGGCGCGCCGCCGACGCTCGATATGTTCGATCGCAAGCCGACGCTCGATCGATTTGATGGCGAAAAGTGTCCGGATGAGTTGATGAACAAGGAGCGGTTTGCGTTCATCAAAGGCCATCCCAAGATGCTTGGCCATAAGCATGGCTGGATCCGTGCCAGCAACGGCATCGAGATGTGTGAGTTGTTCCCCAACCTCGCACAGCAGATGTCGGACGTCACGTTGGTGCGTTCGATGTTCACCGATCAGTTCAATCACGCCCCCGCGGAGCACTTGATGTTTGCTGGCGCGCCGAGGCCCGGGCGCCCATCGATGGGCGCGTGGATGTCATACGGACTTGGTAGCGAGAATCGCGATTTGCCGGCATTCGTCGTAATGGTCAGCGGCGGTTCACTGCCAAGTGCCGGTAAGGCCTTGTGGAGTGCCGGATTCCTGCCTTCGCTGCACCAAGGTGTAGAGTTTCGATCCGCTGGCGAGCCGGTTCTCTATCTTGAGAATCCACCCGGCTATGACCGCGCTCGCCGGCGCCGTTCGCTCGATGCGTTAAACGATCTCAATCGTATGCACGAGGCGCGCGATGGCGATCCTGAGACTGCGACGCGCATTGCCCAGGCTGAATTGGCGTTTCGTATGCAGGCTTCGGTGCCTGAGGCAGTCGATATTCAAAGTGAGACACAAGAGGTTCACGACCTCTATGGCACAACTCCCGGTAAGGCGTCGTTTGCGAACAATTGTTTGTTGGCGCGTCGTTTGGTCGAACGCGGCGTTCGTTTTGTGCAGTTGTTTGATTCAGGTTGGGATATCCACGGAACGAGTCCTGGTGATGACCTGATGACGAAGTTCCCGAATCAGGCGAAGCGCGTAGACCAGCCGCTGGCTGCGTTGTTGACCGACTTGCGGCGTCGAGGCCTACTCGATGACACGCTGGTGGTGTGGGGTGGCGAGTTTGGTCGCACGCCGATGAACGAGGCGCGTAACGGCAGCAAATATTTTGGCCGGGATCATCACCCGCACTGCTTCTCGATGTTGATGGCGGGTGGTGGGGTCAAACGCGGTGCGGTGATTGGCGCGACCGACGAGTTGGGCCATGCGATTGTCGACAACCCAATCCACGTGCATGACCTGCAGGCGACAATTCTGCATCTGTGTGGCATGGATCACGAGAAATTGACCTACAAGTTCCAGGGCCGTCCGTTCCGTCTTACGGATGTGCACGGCAAGGTTCGTAAGGAACTGCTTGCATAGGATTGGCGCTTGTTTGCGCCTGTCGGATCTGCCGGTGCTAGCCGCTGTCCGGGGTATCAGTTGTGTTGTCGGGTTAGATCGCCACGACCGGCTCGTCGCTCAGTAGGGCTTGTTAGCCTTGGCGCATATGACTGGTGCATGTGCGGTTGTTGATCGAGATTGTTTGGATCCAGCCGTGTAGATGTGTGCATGGTGCTAACGACTCGACCCTATCGACCTTATTTCGGTTGGCTCCGACCACACTTGTGTCCCACCATGTGTGGACATGCCTTTGATTCTGTCTCCGCTGCGCATGATCTCGCTGATTGAAGCGGTGTCATACTTGCTACTGGTGTTCGTTGCGATGCCCCTCAAATACATGTTGGGGTTTGGTTTGGCTGTAAGAGTCGTTGGAATGATCCACGGCGTGTTGTTCGTGGTCTTACTTGGACAGCTCGTATTCGCCGGCTTCCTGACGTCGTGGCCGAAGTCCCGGCTATGGCTCTTGGCCTTGGCGTCTGTTGTGCCCTTCATGCCGTTCTTCCTCGATCGAAAGATGCGCGCTTGGATGGCGGAGTCCCAAGCGACTTGAAGTAGTTGCTCTGCTTGGCGCTAGAAGTGATCTGGCGCTAGCAACACGGCCGATAGATTGTTCGGCCTGCGATCTACTTGTTCTGTTTCTTCAAGAATGCGATCAGGTCGCGTAGTTGTCGTTTAGTTAGTGATCCGCCCATCATCGGCATGGCGCTTTCTTTGCTTGGTGAGCGGGATTTGATTTTGTCCCACACTAGTTGGTGCGATTTGCCATTGATGTCGACAAGGGTGATGGCGCCATCTTGATCCTTGGTGATGACGCCGGCAAACAATGCGCCGCCCTTCATCTCGATGGTTGTTGTGCCAAACCCTTCAGCAATTTCTGCGCTTGGTTGAATCAGGGACTCAAGCAGTTTGTTTGGTTGTAGGCGCTTGCCGACACCGTTGAGAACTGGTCCAGCATTGCCACCTTGGTTGTTTAGCGTGTGGCAGCGTGTGCAACGGGTTGCTTCAAAGTTGTGGAAGACTTTGCGCCCGGCGTTGGCGTTGCCACCATCGATGCACATGTTGTAGGCACCAAGTGGGCCAAGCAACTTGGTGGCTTGCTCACGAGCAGTCACCAGTGGCTTGAGAGACTCGTGCTTGTTGGCGGCCTCAAGGATGTCGAGGATGAGGCCTCCTTCGACTTTGTCGTTGTTGATGCGTTGCATCCAGTCGCGCAGTAGTTCTGCGGCAGACGCATGGTCGAGGTTGCCAAGCGCTTCGCACGCCGCTTGCTTTTCGCCTAGTGAGGCATTGTCGAGGAGCGATCCCAGGACGGGGACTGCTTTCTCGGGTGACGTGTGTGACAGCAATGCGACCGCACGCTTGCGGAGCGCGACTGGTGCGTTGGTTTCAATTGCGTCGAGTGCACCTTGCAGTTCGCCAGCATTGAGGTCGGCGAGCGCATTGAGTGCCGCTACCCGGGCATCAGCCGGCATCGCGGTGTTTGCGACCAACCTGGCGAGGGAAGGGGCTTTGTCTTGCACGCCGAGTTTTGCGATGGTTCGTGCTGTTGCTGCCGCGGTGACTTTGTCGCTGAGCAATGCGTCAGCCGAACCGCGGAAGTTCTGCACGACGATGTCGGCGTCCGGATGCTGGCACGGTCGCCAGTTGCCGATTACCCGGCATTGACCGTGTGGAGCCCGCCATTCGGCGAGCACGTTGAGGGCCTCAAGGCGGATCTTCTTCGAGTGGCTCGGCTGAGTGGCCAGATGAACGACCGCCTCACCTTGTTCGACTTCGCCGATCATGCGTGCTGCATTGATTGCGCGCCAATCGACTCGTTCACTGTCGGCCTCGTTGTCATAGACCAACAGGGCAAGGTCTTGCATCGCGCCAGGGATTGGTAATTCGTAGATCGCGCGCGCTGCTTCGTAGCGGAACTGCTCGTCCTCGTGCTTCAAGAATACGCGAATTTCTTCGGCGCGCTGGCGAGCTAGTGCGAGTAGCACGGCGCGTTGCACGGCGCGGCTGCTGTCATCTATGCGGGCGATTAACTCTTGTCGGCTGGCGATCTCACCTAGTGCGTAGACGCCGGCATGACGCAAGACTAGATCGCGGTCATCGTTGTGATGCAGCATCGCGAAGACATCTTCGGTTGCCTGTGTTGATGGTTTGCCGATGCGCGCGAGCGCGAGCGCTGCTTCGCGCTTTACGCGTGAGTTGTCGTCGCGGAGCAGATTGCGCAGGGGGTTGATGTGATCGGCGTTGCGGGTGTCCGCGAGCATTCGGGCGGACATCGCCCGGACGTCGCCGTCTTCATCTTTCAGCAGCGAACGCAGTGTGCTCGCCGATTGTTTGGCAATGTTGCCTGATAGGTTGCGGGCCAGCGTGCCGAGGCCCCATATGCCATGGAGGCGGGCTACTCGAGATTTGCGCGACTTCGTGACTGCCGTGAGCGAGTCGTCTGCTTCTTGGTCGATCAGTGCGAACTGTGCTTTTTGACGGATGCGGCGGTCGGCGTGGCTCAGGAGACTACTGAGCTGCTGTTTGCTCATCTTGTCGAAGCTGCTGGCCAATAGCCGCGCGTTGTTGCGCAGCTTGAAGTCGTTGGCCATCGTCTTCGTACGGAGTCGGTAGATTCGTCCCTTACCCGTCTTGGCCCATCCGTTGACCCAATCGTAGAAGTAAAGTGAGCCATCTGGTCCGAACTCGACGTCGCATGGCAGCACGTTCCAAGCGATGCGGTCGTGTGATTCGACTTCGTAGGCTGCGCCGCGTCGGCTGAGCTTGAATGTGCGGATGCCGCTGTAGCCGCGGCCACCGCGGAAATCGCACAGGAAGAAGCTGTCGCGGAAACGGTCAGGGAGTCCAACGCCGACGTCGTAGACGAGTCCAGATGGACCATCAGCAAAATTGCGGATCGGTGGCAGGAGCGCCGCTGATTGTTCTGGGTGACGCGGGTGCCACATCTTCTCGCGGTTCCATGCGCCGCGATCGCTAAGCCATTGGAAGCCGATGCGCCAACCGCTGTCGGCGCCGGGTGTGATCTGTACGAGGCGTGCTTTGTCGCCTCCGTCACTGTTGTTGTCGCCGGTGAATAGGTCACCCCATTGGTCGAAAGCTAATTCTTGTGGGTTGCGTAGGCCGTGGTGCACAACTTCGAGCTTGCTGCCGTCGAGTTCGCAGCGGAGTACGGCACCTTCGTGTGGGTAGTCGTGGACTTCGCCTTCGTGTTCGACATGGAATCCGCGGTCGCCGATAGAGAAGTAGAGCCGGCGATCAGGCCCAACGATCAAGCCGTGCATGTCGTGGCCGATCAGCGAAGTATGCACGCCGTAGCCGTCGTGCATGACGATGCGCTCGTCGGCGATCCCGTCATTGTCGCTGTCGCGCAACTTCCACAGCTTTGGGATATTGGTGATGTACACGTCATCCCCGACCGGTAGCACACCGGAGAGGATGCCGTCGGCCATCTCGTTGAATCCTTCGGCGAAGATTGTCGAACGATCGAGCGATCCATCGCCGTTGGTGTCGACGAGCATGCGCACGCGTTCGGTGTAAGCCGAGTAGGTCGGAACCTTCTCCTTCAAATACTTGTCGTACTTGGCGACGCGGTCCGCAACGGTCAGGCATGCGAGGTCGGCGTCTTTCCACTGCATGTAGCTGCGGTTGTCGAATACGCCGTCGCCGATGCGGAAGGTCTCGCAAACGTAGAATCGGCCCTGGTCGTCGATCGAGAAGGCGACCCCGTTACAGATGTCGGGCTCGGCCGCGATTAAGTCCGCCGTGATCCCTTCGGCCAGTTTGAACGAGGCAATCTCTTTTTGCCCGTCGTCGCTCTTAGGTGCGACGTACATGGGCTTTTTGGGGTCAGAGGATTGCTGGGTGCCATGCTGTGCCACTACGGCGGAGCAAAGCGCAAAAGAGATCACGAGCATGGAGGAGCGGATCATTGGGTCTGGAGTGTACGCGACGAGCAGCAAACCTCCATTATTCGCTGGGCGAACGCGTTACTCCGGGCCGTTGACCCCGCTTCAGCCTCTCTCTGTCAGCTGGGAATCATCAACGATCAGTTCTCAGGCTGATCGGGCGATGTTGTGGGGCTTGTATCTGCTGCCGCTGTGCCCATTGCTGTGACTGATAGGCCGCCGTGCTTGGTCGTGAATGCCGGAGCGAGGGTTAGGCCCGTGCGGCGTGCGAGGCGCATGTCGTGCGCGAGGATCATGGCCTTCCAGCCATCGCCTAGCGATTTGATGCGGTGGCCGAGTGTTTGGTAGAGCGGCAGCAAGTTGTTGCTGTTTTGGATGCGCACGCCGTAGGGCGGGTTGGTGATCAGCGTGCCGGTCGTTGGCGCATCTCGGCCTTCGAGCCAAGGTTGTGCGGCGAGTGCGTGCACGTTGCATTGGATGGCGTGTTGGACACCGGCGCGTTCTGCGTTTTGGCGGGTTGCCTCGACAGCACCTTGATCACGGTCGCTCGCGGCGATGGGTGCGACTGGTTCACGGCTGGAGCATTCTTCGAGCACTGCTTGCCACGCATCGATATCAAAGCATGCGGTTTGTTGCATTGCTGGTGGCCGCAGGCGACCGGGCGCGAGGCCCATCGCGAGTCCCGCCGCTTCGATCGCGATGGTTCCAGAACCACAGAAGGGATCTAGCATTGCCGAGTCAGGTGACCAGTTGCTCGCCAATACTAAGGCGTGCGCAATATCTTCACGAAGAGGCGCTTTACGGCCGTCGAGGCGATATCCGCGTCGGTGCAGTGGCGTGGTGGTCGCGTCCAGCGAAATTGTGCAGACGTCTTCTTCGAAGCGTGCGGTGACGCAGGCAACGGTTTCATCTTCGTCGCGCGCCAACATAGGAGGCTTGCCAAGTGAGCCACTAATCGCGTTGTAGATACGTTCGGAGATGCCGCCGGTGTGGTAGACCCGCGAGCGGCGAGAGCGTGAAGTTAGTGCGACTGGCACACGGTTGCTGAGCCAATGTCCCCATGGTAGTTCGGCCGCCTTGCGTTGCAGTTCGCCAAGTGCTCGGCAGCGGAATTGTGCGAGTCGAATACGCACATGGCTGGCAGTGCCAAGCCACAAGCAGGCGCGCATCACGGTTTGCATATTACCCGTGAAGGTCGCGCCTCCCGGCACGGCCTGTGCGTTGACGTATTGCCGAGAGAGTTCTTCGATCAGGAACGGTTCGAGGCCTGGTTGGCAGGCGGCGAATAGGTCTAGCGTGTCTGTCACTTGGTGCGGAGCTCGGCGATCACAGTCATCAGTTCTTCGATACTTGTCAGTTTGTGGCGCAATTTGCCGCGACTCTCACCTTCTTTTCGCTCCCAGGCGTCAAGCCGCTGCCAATCGGCCCAGGTAACGGCGTCTATCGATCGTTCTGCGAGCAATTCGGCGATGTCATCTTTGTTTGGAGAAATCAGATTTTGCGCCTCGTAGTCCGCCAGCATGCCGACCACGGTGTCTTTGGCGTCAAGGCTGTTGGTGCCGATCAGGCCAGTCGGGCCGCGTTTGCACCAGCCAGCGGCGTAGTGCCCGACCCGCACGTCGCCGCCAAGTTCTTCGACCACGCGTCCTGCCTCGTTGGGAACGATGCCCTTGCGATCTTCAAAAGGAACGCCCGGTACAGGTTCGCCGCGGTAGCCGATCGCTTTGAACAATAAGTCGACCGGTACTTGCTCACTTTCTCCGGTGGGTCGCGGTCGAGGAGTGCCGCTGTCGTCAGCCTGCAACTGCATGTGATCAATCGAGACGGATGTTAGCTTGCCGTCTTGACCATGCAGCGCGGTTGGCGAAACCAAGAAGCGGCACCGTAGTTTGTTCGGTTGCTCGCCTTCACCGAGTTCGGCTTGCTTAGTGCAGAAGTCGGCGTTGCGCTGGTTGCTCCGTGCTGCATCCTTCGCAAGCCATGCAGCACTCAACTCGTCGATGGCTGCGTCCTTTTTGGTGATGACGACATCGGCATTAGGTAGCGCAGCGATCTCAGCGATCTCTTTTGGTGAGAATGCAGCCTGTGCCGGTCCACGGCGGCCGAGCAGAACAACTTCTTCAACGGTGCTCTTGCGCAACGTCTCTAGCGAGTGCTCCGCGATGTCGGTCTTGGCTAGTTCGTCGGGTGATGCGAGCAAGATACGAGCCACATCCATTGCGACGTTGCCGTTGCCGACTAATGCGACGCGCTTGGCGTTGTGCAGGTCGAATTGATGATGGCGGTGGTCTGGATGACCATTGTACCAGCCAACGAAGTCGGTCGCGGCATAGACGCCAGCGAGGTCTTCTCCTTCGACGTTGAGCTTCGAATCGCTTTCGCAACCGAACGCATACACAATCTGGTGGTAGTGTGCGTTGAGGTCTTCGACTTGAATGTCGCGGCCGAGGCAAACGTTGCCGAAGAATCGGAACCCTTGGTTGGCGGCAATCTTGTCGTAAACCTTGACGACGCCTTTGATCTTTTGGTGGTCGGGTGCGACACCGCCCCTCACCAGTCCGAATGGCACAGGTAGGCGGTCGAAGAGATCAACCGAGACTCCCTCCACGCCTGACTTGAATAACGCTTCGGCGGTGTAGAACGCCGCAGGGCCAGACCCCACGATCGCGACGCGCCATGTCCTGTTGGCATCAGTCATGGTCGTGAATCATAGCGAGTGAAGGGGCGAATCACTTTTTCTTCAGAGAGGTTACGTTGCCGTTATGGCGTCCGACCCAGCCAGTTCCCGTTCGATCCGTTTCGGCCTTGACGATTTAGTCGAGCAGGTGGAGGGGTTTTGGCAGCGGTGGCCCGAGTCCCGTGCCGACGAAATGGGGCAGCAGTTTATCTCTGGAGATGGCACGGGTCGTCTGTGCTTGCCAATGGCGGCCGTACGGGCGAAGTCGGGCGAGCAAATTGGTGACTATCTTGAGCGCCTGCCAAGTGATACGTCAGATCGGAGTGAGTGTCAGTTGGTGCTGCTGTTGCGAGCTGGAGCGATGGCGTTCGGCTGTTGGCAGGGTCGTGAACTCGTGCAGCACAAGGCGGTGCGTAAGTACGTCGTGCGTGGTCGCGGCAAGGCGCAGGGCACACATCTGAAGACGCGGGGCAAATCGCGATACGGCTCGCGACTCAGATTACAGAATTGGCGTAATTTGCTCGGCGAGACCAATCAGCGCATTGCCGATTGCCAACAGCAGTTCGGACCGTTCGAACGTGTCTTCTTTGGCGTGCCGGTACGAGTGTTCAGCGACTTATTTGAGGCGGATCCAAAGCCTGTGTTTGCTCGCGATGCGGCTGAATTGCAGCGAATCCCAACGCACATCCATCGGCCAGATCACGAAGAGTTGCTGCGGGTGCGTGCATGGCTGGTGCGAGGCCATGTTGAGGTGCCAATTTGATGGCGAAGCCTCTCACTTCTCGGCGGGCCTAGATGGTGCGGATACTGTAACTCGCGGAGTAGCTTGGTTGTTACGTCGGTGATTACTCAGACTGCTAGGCCGGTCTCGCAGCCTGGCAGTTGAAGCTCGGCCAGCGTGGGGTCGTCGAGCAGTGCTTTCGCACGCCGCGAGATCGAGCCGAGCGACCGACGGAAGTCACGCGGCTCCATGCCACATGTGCGGGCCGCGGCGCGTATTGTATTGCACGTCATTGCGGCATCGAGTGCCTCGCGCTGGCGCGGGGTAAGGGCCGTTTGCAGGCATTCTCGAATCCACGAACTCTGGCTGGCGGGAGCCGCGTAGCTGGGCTGCTCTTCTGCCACGTCGGATAGATCCATCGACTTCGTACGCGCCCATTCTGAGCGCAGCAGGGCGCACGCGGAACGGCGCGCCACGACTTTAAGCCATGCCTTTGGGCTGTCTGGCGGAGTGCCCTCGATCATGGCGAGGGTGAGCTGGTAGATGGCTCGTTCCGACGCTTCCTCAGCCATGATTGGGCTCTTTACGACCTCAACGGCGGCTCTGTAGGCAGTGGGGAGGAGCGAATGTGGGTTTGAGAGCATGGTCAAAGCTAGGGATTGGGTTCAACTGATAGTGTCAGTGGAATGCCAATCGGAACTATGGCGTGACAATATGTCAAGTTGCTCAATGATCATGATTCATGACAAAATGGCCAAAAATGTGCTCATCTGTCCGGTTGTTTTGACGTACTTCCGTTCCTGGAGGCCACTTGCCACAATCAACGCATCGAGCAGTCGGCAATATCGCTTGCCAGATACCACGTGACGGAAACACCTGATCAGTCCTCTTCGCGTCCTGCTGACGCACCTCGTCCAATGGCAAGCCACTTGGCGGCGCGACTCCGTGAATTGCGTGCCCGCCGTGGGCTAACCCAGGATCACGTCGCGAAGCGACTCGGTTGCCATGAGTCGGCTGTGTCGAGGTGGGAAAACGGGAGCCGTTTTCCAACCGGGGAGGATCTGGTTGCCCTCGCGGATCTATTCGAGGTTAGCACGGATGATTTGCTCGGCCGCGGTAGGCAATACGCAGCGGGTGGCTCGGCGCTCGTCGACATGCGGTTACTTGAGTCGCTAGCTGCAGCCGAGACGACGGATGAGTTCGATGACCTGATCGCGCAGCACGAAGAACAGGCCGTTTGGCTACCAGTTCCCGAAGGAGCAGTGTTGGTGCCGGTGGCCGAAGCGATGCGATGGGCACGA
>Ga0315331_10004776_pt1 | contig 10176 bp, 20 predicted proteins | sample M160m34915metaG_FD_203456 | JGI IMG/M metagenome (GOLD analysis project Ga0315331, IMG submission 203456) | Ammonia-oxidizing marine archaeal communities from Monterey Bay, California, United States - M1 60m 34915 | ecosystem: Environmental > Aquatic > Marine > Intertidal zone | place: USA... | reverse complement strand
GGTTTTTGTAATGACCAGTATCAATTTAGTAGATTACAAATTATGATTGCAGAGAGACTGAATATTGAAATTGGTGAATATTACCATTATGCACACAATTTACACCTATATAATAATAAATTATAAATATGTTTTATTTATATCACATTCCGGGTAAAAAGATCGGTGTTACATGTAATCTTTATAACAGAGTTACGTTAACACAGGGTTATAACCCAGACGAATATGAAGTTCTTGATCAGTCCGATGATATAGATTATATATCAGCGAAAGAGATAGAACTTCAAAAGTCTTATGGCTATAAAGTTGACCGTAAGAAATATAATGAATTAATTAAATTTAATAAAAAAATGAAGATAAACGTAACAGAACAAACTACTACGTTTCCATGTCCAGTTAATAAACTAAAAGGACAACTGTTAGATAATATTGGTATGGAATGGGAGACCGAACACGGCACTTTACATATTACAAAGAAAACAGTTCCTTGGATAATGAAAAACGTTAAAACGTCTATGTATAATAACAATAGATGTTATGTGTATAATAAAGCTTTTGCAAGATTATACGATAATAATGATTTGTTTTCAGAACCAACAATGGTTCAATGTGAAGACGATGCAATGTTTAGTAGAATTAGAGAATGGGCTCAAGATAGAGGACTTTATGATGAAGGCAATGCTCATACTCAATATGTAAAGCTTCAAGAAGAAGCTGGTGAACTAGCTAAAGCATTACTTAAAGATGATAAACCTGAAATTATAGATGCTATTGGAGATATGGTTGTTGTATTAACTAATTTGTCACACATGCAAGGTGTTACAATTGAACAATGTATCGATAGTGCTTATAAAGTTATTAGTAAACGAACAGGTAAAATGATTAACGGAACATTTGTAAAAGATGAATAATTATACAGTAAAGACTGAAGATAGAATCGTACATAAAGTTATCGAAAAGATAGATCAACGTAGTCTGGTTGGTCAAGCTAAATACGGAGCAATGATGATGGAAGAAGTTGAAGGTAAAGATAAAGACCTTGACGACTTTTTAGTTGATGTACAAGAGGAAATAATGGACGCCTTGCTATACATACAAGCAGCTAGAGAATGCCTTAGAGATGAGGTTGAAGAAGCAATGCTAAATCGCATGAATATTATAGGTCAAAATGGAAATGACGGGTTACATTATGATGAAGAAGAAGAATTATAAAAGAAAACGCGGACCAGTTCAGTCAAAGAAAGTAAAGTACGATGGTATTAACTTTGCCTCTGGTCTTGAACGTTATATGTACATGGCTTTAAAAAAAGCAAAAATTAAATCAAAGTATGAAGGAGAAACATTTGTTTTGCTAGCTGGTTTTCATTTTGAAAACAAAGTTTATGAAAGATGTTCTAATGGAAAGGGTGAGTATAAAAATAGAGGATGCAAACGTATTTTACCTATTAAATATACGCCTGATTTTATTGGAAAAGATTTTATAATTGAAACAAAAGGTAGAGCAAATGATTCTTTTCCTATGAGATGGAAATTATTTAAAAGACTTGTTATGAGTCAGTTTCCTAATTACACATTATATAAACCACAAAATCAAAAAGAATGCGACAAAACCGTAAAGTTAATCCTAGACTCGCTAAAATAATAGCTAGGCAAAACTACCGCGATCGTCAAATTGATAAGTGGTGGAAATGGAGTTGGGAAAAAAGAAGTAGAATTAAATACAAAGAACTTGTTAAATATCAAGATCAATATAAATTAAAAGTTTATGGCTAAAAAGAAAAAAGAAACACCAGTTGTAAGAGATAACTGGTCATTATCAATAGGTACTTATCCTGGTATATTATTTGGATCAAGAGCTTATGAAGAAGAACACGCAGTAGTCTATGTATTTTATATACCATTTATAGATATTGCATTAGAAATATATAATTAATTATGAGTTTATTTAAAGAACGAATCCCTTACAAACCATTTGAATACCCGATATACTACACTGAAGGCTGGCTTAAACAAGCACAGGCTTTTTGGTTGCATACCGAGATACCAATGTCAGGTGATGTAAAGGATTGGAACGAAAAATTAACTCTGTCAGAGAAAAACCTAGTAGGAAATATCTTACTAGGGTTTGCTCAGACTGAATGTGCAGTATCTGATTACTGGACACAAAAGGTCGTATCATGGTTCCCAAAACACGAAGTGCAACAGATGGCTATGATGTTCGGCTCACAAGAAACAATACACGCTGTTGCATATAGTTATTTAAATGAAACACTTGGATTGGAAGACTTTGAAGCGTTTCTTCACGAACCCGCGACATCGGAAAGATTTGATAATCTGGTTAGTTATGACGGCAATGATCCTGTGGGGATTGGTCGAAGCTTGGCAGTGTTTTCAGCTTTCGCAGAGGGTGTTAGTCTCTATTCAGCTTTTGCTGTTTTATATTCTTTTCAATTACGCAACCTTCTCAAAGGAATAGGTCAGCAAATGAAATGGAGTGTAAGAGATGAATCATTACATAGTAGAATGGGTTGTCAACTATATAGACATATGTGTGAAGAAATTCCTAGTCTTAAAAAAGATTGTAAAGAAGATATATACGAGGCTGCTAAAATTATGGTAGATCTTGAAGAAAAATATATAGATAAAATGTTTGAAATGGGAGATATTGAAAACCTAAAGTCATATGATTTAAAACAATTTATTAGAAAAAGAACAAATGAAAAATTACAAGAATTGGGTTACTCAGACAAGAGAAGATTTTTCCACTATGACAAGGACGCAGCAGCGAATCTTGATTGGTTCTATCATCTTACTGGGGGTCACACTCACACTGACTTTTTTGCGATTAGGCCAACTGACTATAGTAAAGCAAATGAAGGAGAAGATTTCGAAGACATATGGTAAAAAGAAAACTACTTAAGCTATTAGCTTATACAAACAAATTAACAAGTTATCAAAAATTTGCATCTCGTGTGGGATATATGGGAGCTGCGTTTTTAATAGCAGGTCAATGGACATTAGATCCTAGATTATTTATAGTAGGGTTTTGTTGTGTAATTATACAAGTATCATCACGTAAACAATGGAACTTAGTAGCGTTAAATTTAAATGGTTTAGCCGCGTGGATAAATCATTTTCTTAAATAAAATAAAATGGCACAAAATAAATTAAAACAAAAAGTAGAATCATTAACAAGAGTTGTTCAAGCTTTGATAAAAGAATTACAACACAATGTAAGCGTGGCTCAAGGAACTCTAACCGCTTTCCAATTACATGTTGGTAAAGAAGAATGGGAAAAGATAGTTGAAGAATTAAAACATGTAGAAGAAAGAAAACATGCAGCCGCGGCGGGTATTAATGAAAAAAAGTTAGAAATACCTGAAGAATAATGAAAGACTTTGCTGATTCGTATAATGTTGAAACAGATGGCAAAATAAAATATATAAACGGTAGTTTAGTATTTGTTCCTTATATGAAAGGTATAAATGATCCTATATATAAAGAATTTATAGAAGAATTATTACAGTTTGATTGGTTACATTATAAACTATATTTAGTTGGTGGAATATTAGAAGGTTGGCCAACTACAGACATAGATATATGTATTACAGGTAAAAGAAAACCAGAGCTTATAAATCTTTTAAATAAATCTAGAGAAATAGGACCATTTGATATGTACTGGGTTAAATCATTAAAAGAAATAGAAGGAAACGGAACTAGAGTTTGGAAATTTGCTAAATCACACGATAGATATTCTAATTATGGTTTACCATGGATTGGCAAGTGGAAAAAAGATGGGTTATATCATATGACTCATAAATTTAAAATTAAAGAAAATAGAAAATATATACAAAAACCTTTATTAATAAATTAACATGTGGAATAAAGAATGGAAAAAAGGAGTTGATTACCCTGAGTGGGGTGATACTGAAGTATACAAAAAAACAATAGGAGGAGGCTATTTATATAATGGAGAAACACCGAAAGAAGCGTACAGAAGAGTTGCTAAAACAGTTGCGAAAAGATTACAGAAGACCGAAATGGAAGAAACTTTTTTCAAATATATTTGGAAAGGATGGCTTTGTCTTGCGTCTCCGGTACTTAGTAATACTGGAACGGATCGTGGTCTTCCTATTAGTTGCTTCGGTATTGATGTTGCTGATAGTATCATTGATATAGGGCAGAAAAATTTAGAGATGATGCTACTCGCTAAACACGGCGGTGGGGTTGGTATTGGAGTAAATCAAATTAGACCCGCCGGAACAAAAATAACAGATAATGGAACAAGCGACGGAGTTGTGCCTTTTTGTAAAATATACGATAGCACAATACTTGCCACTAATCAAGGATCTGTCAGACGAGGAGCTGCATCAGTTAATATTAACATTGATCACCCCGATTTCGAAGAGTGGCTCGAGATACGAGAACCTAAAGGAGATGTCAACAGACAATCGCTTAACTTACATCAATGCGCTGTCGTCGGCGATAAATTTATGCGAAAGCTTATTAGTGGAAATGGACGAGCTAGAAGACGTTGGTCCAAATTACTTCAAAAGCGTAAAGCTACTGGAGAACCTTACATCCTTTTTAAAGGGAACACTAACAAACAAAATCCAGCGGCTTACAAAGACAACGCTTTAAAAGTACATATGACAAATATATGTAGTGAAATTACATTACATACAGATGAAAATCATTCATTCGTTTGTTGTCTATCTAGCTTAAACCTAGCCAAGTATGACGAATGGAAAAATACAAATATCATTTATGACTCAATATGGTTTCTTGATGGAGTACTTGAAGAGTTTATACAAAGAGCTAAATACAGAAAAGGATTTGAAAATTCTGTAAGATCTGCTGAAAAAGGTAGAGCATTAGGTCTTGGTGTACTCGGTTATCATACGTATTTACAAGAAAAAGGTTTACCATTTGAGGGTTTATTATCACAATATGAAACTAGAAGAATCTTTAGCCAAATCAAAATCGAATCTGAACGAGCTTCTATGGCTCTTGCGGATGCTTATGGAGAACCTCTTTGGTGTGTTGGTACTGGTATGCGTAATACCCATCTTCGCGCTATTGCTCCCACTGTTAGTAATAGTAAACTTTCTGGAAATATTTCTCCCGGGATTGAACCCTGGGCAGCTAATGTATTTACGGAACAGTCAGCTAAAGGCACGTTCATTAGGAAAAATCCTACATTGGTTAAAGTTTTGGAAAAGATAGGAATTAATAACAAAGAAACATGGGACAAAATATTAGCAGATGGAGGTTCGGTACAGGATATAGAATCCTTAGACGAAGATACAAAAGAAGTATTTAAAACATTTAAAGAGATTAACCAATTAGAGTTAGTCAGACAAGCTGGTATACGCCAGCAATATATAGATCAAAGTGTAAGTTTAAATTTAGCTTTTCCAGCAGAGGCAACTCCTAAGTGGATTAACCAGGTTCATTTAGATGCTTGGAAGAAAGGAATTAAAACATTATACTACATGAGAACTGAAAGTGTTCTCCGTGGAGATATTGCACAGCGAGCAATGGAAGATTGTGTCGCGTGTGATGGTTAGTTAGTTAGTTAGTAATATCAAAAAAGGGGATCATAACGATCCCCTTCTTTGGTTACAGGAACTTTGGGTATGGTACGCCCATTTTATTTTGTTCCTTATTCTTCTGTCATTTTATCATCACCACCTGAAGCACCATCTTCTGTTTGTTTGTTCTTCTTTTTGTTAACGACTTTTTTAACCTTTTCAACGCCTTTCTTAATAGCTTTACCTACATTAGTCTTATCTTCATCTTTAACCTCTTCTCCTTTAGATTTAGAAATATTTCTACTTAATCTTTTAGATTGACCTTTAGTTAATCCTTTCTTTTTATTTTTCTTAGATAACCTAGCTACTCTTTTTGCAGCTCTTTTTTCTTTACGAGATTTAACCTTAACTCCTTCAGCTGGTTTATGTTCTTTCTTATCATCACTTTTTGGAGCTTCATCAGCAGCTGTAGATTCATTAGATGAACTACTTTCATTTGATTCTTCAGTTTTTGTTTCTGATCTATTAGTAGGTCCTTTCTTATAAGCTGCGTTTATTTTATTTTGCGCTGCATTATATTCCGGAGTTCCTTTTTCATGTTTCTTTCTTTCTGCTATGTAACTTGCTAAGTTAGGATCTCTTTTAAGTGCTTCTTCATAAGGACCGTTTAAAGGGGATTTCATTGCGAATGGTGATCCGCCCATTTGTTTTGAAAAATTTGGTATTTTAAATGCCATAATGTTTATTTTTTATTGTTCATATTAGTTGGGGTCGGCATATTTAATTTCCTTCCTTTTCTTTTCTTACCTGCTAATGCTCTTGGAATATCATCTAATTGATTCCCTACTTGTTTTAAAGCATTACCAACGTCAGTTAATTCTTTAGCTGTAAGTTTATATCTTTTTTGTACTTCTTTTAAAGTAGCGATAGCTTTTTCATCTATAGAGGTTTTACTCCATAAATAATTCCACATATCTCTCCAGTATTGTTTTGTTAATTTCCACATAATTTTATTTTTTTTCTTTATTTTTTTGACAAAAGTTTCTAGCTGCTTCTACACTACTGAAACCCCACTTTTCTAAAGCTTTTGCTTTTCTTGTTGGTTTACCTTTTTTATCTTTCATGGCTCCTGCCATACCAGCAAATCTACAAGCAAATGAAACTCTACGTTTGTTTTTACCTGATGTAAGTCTTTTACCTAATTTTTTACCTGTTTCAGAAGTATATTCTGAACGCATTTTTCTATTTGACTTCTCATAAGAAGCATCATCTATATTTAATGGTGATCTCATTATTATTATTTTATAGGTTTACAATCAGGTACCATTTCTCCACCTTTCTTTTTGAAAGTTGGCTTACCATCTACTATATTGCTATAATCTTTCCAGCAACTAGTTTTTTTCTTATTGAACGGAGATTTGTATTGTGTGTAGCTCATATTGTTTTGTATTTTGTTTTTCTATCTTCTTTATAAGCCTTTAAGCATCTATTTCTGTTATCTTCTTCTGATACATATGATACGTGTATCCAATTAGGATTCATGTCCGTACCGAACTCCCAAATCATTTGATCAAAATCTAAATTTTCTTTTATCCACGCATACATTTCTGCGTTTGTTTTACAACCATAAACATCATCAATATCAATTGCTTGACCTTTACAATGTTGGCTGGATGCTACTCCTCCAATCGCCTCATTAAGAGTAACTGATCTAAAAAATGAATTAACTTTTATAGGTCCACCTGTCCACTCTCTTAATGGTTCAAATATTTTTTCTGCTAACAACTTCATGTTTTCTACTTGTGTAGGATTAGGAGTGTTATCTATACATCTACGCTTAGCTGTATTAGAATGTATCGCTTCTGCGTATGTTATATTTTTACTTATATTTTCCATAATTAATCTATTTCAAACACCGCGTAAACATTTACGTTACGATTTCTACCTTTAGGAATACTAGCAATCAACTCTCTACGTTCATTTACTATTTCTTGTTCCGGGGTAGGGTAGTATTTAGGATTAGTACTATTTAGTTTTCTTTTTTTCATTTAATTAAAATTGACTTGCTGTATTTATTTCATTTATAGCTTCTTGTATTTCTTCTAAATCCGCAGGTAACAAGAGATCTAAACCTGCTTTAAAAACTGTTTCTTTAACTCCGTCTTTAAATATTATAAGGGTTGGAGCCATACGTACTCTGTATTTCTTTTTAGCTACAGGAGCTTTAGCTATATCTACTCTATAATAAATTACATTTTCTAGTTTATTCCAGTCCTCAAAACAATTAGCTTCGTTAAACTTAGCCCAGAATTCTATAACAACTGGTTTTGTTTTATCATCACCAAATGCTTCATTTGTATTAATAGCTTTTTCAAAACCACTATCGTCTATCCAATATTCCTCAGGAACATCTTGTTGACTAAAAGATAAAAATGGTATTAAAAGTAAAATTAAGTATTTCATTATCTATTTTTTTGAATGTCATATAATCTCTCGTCGATCTTACTAAGATCTTCTAGTATCTTGTCTACATCTTCTTGCGTATCCATAATTGTTTGACGAATCAATTCGTCTTTTAAATCATATTCAACCCTGTCTATTACTGGTTCAGGTTTTTCCATTGCTAAAGCTATATCTGCTTTTAGTGTAAACCACATACCTGCAAGCGTGATTACAAAACCTACTATTATTCCAATAGTTTTTAAATCTAGTGTTACTTTAGTTGATTCCCCTATTTGTGGTGCTTCCATTTCCTCTACTTATGTTATTATTACTTGGTTTACTCATTGATGGTGAATAGCTTGGTTTAGAATAACTAGGTGTAGAATTATAACTAGGTCTAGAATAATTATAACTAGGTTTGTAGTTATTACTAGGTTTATTAGGCCTAGATAATGGTATTGAAATAGGTTTGTAATTATTTTGTGGCTTAACTCTTGGTATAATAACTGTAGGTTGAACTCTAGGTTTAGCTCTATTATTTGCTATTGCAGTTTCTAAAGATCTAGAAGTTCTTCTACTATTATTATATACTATATTATAACTTTGGTTATTAAATGGTCCTTGTAGCATAGGATCTCGCCAAGGTCTTTGCCATCTCCAAGGTCTCATATACCAATCCCAATAATTCCACGGACGATAGAAAAATGAATAATGTCCAAAGTGCCATGGGTTATATATAAAGTTATAATCTAACCATAAAGGTCTAGTGTGCCAATAATAAGAATAAGGTCTATTATAATGGAACCTAGGTGTTATAGTTGTAAATTCTAATCTAATAATATCAGCATCGTAACTTTTAAATATAGAAGTAGCATCTTGCCCTTCTTCTAAGTATATGATATCTGACTGTGTAATAAGCTTATAATTACCGCAACTAGCAAACGCCGCAATAACCGCCGCATAAAGGACAATTTTCCATAATTTCATTATTTAAGTGTTATGTTCAGACCAACTGAACTGTTATATATTTTGCTATCCCAAAACTTAGTATATTCACCCTCGAAAAATACTCCGATGCTTTTACTAAGTTTCCATCCAAATTGTACTCCGGTTTGATAGTCTTCCCATTGTTCTTTTTCAGCATCTTCAACCAATCCACCTAATCCCCAGTTATTTCTATTATGATAACTAAAAGCCTCATCACCTTTTACATAGTTATGATACGGTAATAAGTAGGAACCATAAGCGTGTAACCAGAAGTTATTTTTATAATGGTAATAGTCAAAACCGACCACAGGAGATACAACTCCAAAAGCATCTATTGTATCCCATATTTCGTTATTATAACGATTCATAAGATCAGTAAACACTGTTTGTCTAAATTGTAAATCTGTATAAGCTACGGTTTCACCTTCTTCATTAATCCAGTACCAATCAGATACTGTTTCGCCTGAATAACTATCTTCATATGTATAATAAATATCATCATAGCCATAGTAGAATCCTAAAGTATACCACGGATTAATAGCTTGACCTTGAGCGTTAGTTTCATTTAACCATATCTCTACTGGATTATATCCGTAAGGTCTTTCGTGTGTACGATATATAGCTCCCGCAGATAAAATCAATTTTTTACCAATAGGTAATTTAGCTCTTAATTCTGCGGATTTATAATCAAAATTTACTTTTCCTTGTTTTCTACTTTCTATCTTAACAATGTGGTATTTTCCACTGTGTTTTAAGAAATATCTGTGATTTTTAAATACATCATCTCTGGATCTTTCTTTTTCAGTATGAAATACATATTCAAACCCTTTAATAGCTGAATTAGGAGCTGTCATAGCCACGTTAGATTCAGTCCCATCATAGTATTGTTTGCCCTTTATTTCATAATCAAATCTTGCAATCTTACGAATACCAAATCCATAGCGATAATCGTGATTATAATAATCAGTTCCATCTACTACAACAGGTACATCATATAAACTTCCGTTAGGATTTGTTCTTACAAAATAACTCGGTGCATTTTCTTTTGAGTTTTTAAGATCTCCAGATACATAAAGAGTGCTGTACTTAAAAAAATCTTTAAATAACTTTTTCTTTTCTTGTCCACTTATATTAAACGTGATAAGTAAACAAAGAGTAAGTAAAATTTGTTTCATTTAGTTTTTCTTTTTACGGTTTTTTCTTTTCTTTTTAC
>Ga0315331_10004775_pt1 | contig 10178 bp, 15 predicted proteins | sample M160m34915metaG_FD_203456 | JGI IMG/M metagenome (GOLD analysis project Ga0315331, IMG submission 203456) | Ammonia-oxidizing marine archaeal communities from Monterey Bay, California, United States - M1 60m 34915 | ecosystem: Environmental > Aquatic > Marine > Intertidal zone | place: USA... | reverse complement strand
TTGTAGATTAGTCGTGGTGCTATTACCTTCACCTGTGACTGCAATGCTACCTGCTGTGCTAACTCCTGTGAGTGTATTTACTTTAAGTTCACTTGCCATTATGCTAAGTCTCCATGCCCTAAAGCGTAATTGTAAGTTGCATCTGTATAAGCACTATTGGCATAAGAAGCAAAATCATACGAGGTTGTTGTATTTGTGTTACCCCAATTTTGTTTTGCATTACAAGACTGATTAACTTGCCAACTATTACCTGCATAACAATTTGAACTAGCTTGTACGGCATAATTAAGATTAGCAAAAGCTGTTGTCATATTTACTAAAAAATCACCAGTTGAATCATCTGTAAGGCTACTAGAATTAAATGAGTCTGAAAAAGATGTCCCTGCCATACTAAAATAACACCAGTGTTTACCTAGGCCTTGTTGTAAGTTAGTTGTAGTACTACCACCTTCACCAACAATCGTGGTCTGACCTGTAGCGTTCATAGTTAGGCGAGTAGTGTTAGCAGTCTTGAGAACTATCTGGTCATTGGTTGAGAGGTCAATGCCGCTATCGTTGTCTCCACCTTCGTTATGTATTTTGTCTACTCTAATTTCACTTGTCATTGTTATTCCTTATTGACTTGGACCTTTACGCTCAAATGTAATATGCGTTGCGTTTTCATCTGTATCTCCTACTATTCCAGAACCAGACGCAACACTTATAGTTAATAATGAAAATTGAAAATTAGAGATATTAGTTACATTAATTAAAGCTATGCAAGTTGCCTGAGCATTGAGGTCATTACTAGAAGTATCACCTTCATAAGCTGAACCAACAGTATCAGTAGAACTACCACCATCACTACTAACTTTTAATGCTACTCCTACCGTTCCATCTGACCCTGCAACATACATTCTTGCACAGACTGTAACCATCCACAAACCTGTTGATGGAAAAGTAAAAATACCACTTGATTCAGTCATGCCTGTACCAATTCTACCATGTGTAGCATCGTCAGGTCTTTCCCAACCAGTATTAATAGTAGCTCCATGACTTGTAAAAGTAGTGTTTAACCGCCATTGGTCTAGTACATAGTTAGAATCAGTCCAACCAGAACTTGTTCTGCCTTCTATATAATCTACTAAAAGTTTACTTGTCATACTATACTCCAATACCCTGCAACAGTTACAGTGCTAGATGAGCCTACTGTGATTGGTCCTGCCGATAATCCATTTGTGCTACTGTCTATTGTAATATCGGCACTGATAGAGTTGCCATTTGTTCTGATAATTGAGTTGTTGCCTAAGAATGGATAGCGTGTATCTGCCTGTGTCTTAGTGTAGCTATCGGCTACGTCAAACACATCGTAGACTACCATCTCAACTACGTCATTAGCTGATGCTGAACTTTCTAGCACAACCGTTGTTCCTGTCGTAGCGGTATAGTCGGTTGAAGGTTTGAGTAACACCCCATTTTGATAAACGTCCATGTACAAACTGTCTGGATAATCTAATGTCAGCGAATTGCTATCACTGCCACTAAACGATGTCTGTGCCGCAGTCGCTTGGTATATGTAGCGATTACGGACTGAGTTCTTTGGTGCTTTACCTATATATGGCATTTGTTATCCTATTCCACTTGCCTTGTCTCTGGCTGCTCTATCTTTATAATCACTTCTTGCAGTGACTAATTTTACAAAATCTGCCTGATTGCTTGGGATTGGGTCAGTAAAACTACTGTCGTTCATCAGCTTTGTTGTCCACTCAGACTGCATCCTTTTCCATGCGTTATTAACCTTACCTGTCATAGCGGCTTGTAACCATGCGTCTAGGTCTAGTAAATCGTTTTTCAGTATAGTTTGTTCTGTGTCTGAAAGTTCCACAGTTAATGTTAGTTTTGCCATTTGTTTCTCCTTAACATACTAAGTGACCCCAAAAACTTGATTCACCAGAATCATCTATATCTGTTTGTGCCGTACCACCTACTTGTACAAAAACAACATAAGCAGTGTCACCTGCATCCATTTCTGCTAGTTCACTTATTTGCATATGCCAATAGGTTGGGTCTCCACTAAAACGGTCAGGCGACATAATATTGTAATAGTTTCTATTGCTAGTAGTAATCATAACATAATAATATGTAGCACCACTATCTATAGTACCTGTTTTAAGTCTAGTGCCTAAAAGGTATTTTCCTGTCACTGGAGCAGTAAAAGTGTTTGACGAAAAATCTCCATTGTTGTCAAAGTACTCAGACTGCCAAGTAATAGTATTAGAAGTACCTGTTGCAAGATTGTCTTGACTAGAGCTTTTATATACATCAAAAGCAGGTTGTAGTGGCTTGGTCATAATACCATCAGTATCTAATACTAGAGTATTACTACCTGCTAAAGTTGTCTGAGTACCTAGTCCTCGTCCTATAACCTGTGTTAATGCCATTCAGTTATCCTTATGCGTAAGGGCTAGTACCCAATGTGCTTGCATCCCAAGCGGCTTTTAGCTTGGTGATATTATCTGCCGCATCAATAGCAGAAGTAGATGTTGCATCTCTTAATGCTTTCTTCTTAGTTACACACGCTGATTGTGCAGAGCTATCTCCAGCTTCTAATGCTTTCATATAAACAACATCTTCAGCGTCTAATAAAGGAGCACGAACTTCTCGGATTTTATCCTTAAATATCGCTTTTGCCTTTGTCATGTCTTCTGTAATAACATCACCGTGCAGGACCCACGCATTTCTAAAATGTCGGTCAGAAGGTTTCGTTACACTTGAGGCATCTGCCGTATTGCCATTCATGTCTGTGATATAAGATTTCGTCATAGTTTTACTCCTTTATGCCGCTACTTCGTTGTTTATAACAAGATCCTCGCTAATTTGCCAAGCATTTCGCCATTCACGAGTTCCAGGTAATTGATCTTTCTTACAAATCACCATCTTGGGTTTATTGGACTTATCCCAATCTCTCCACACCGTTTCTGGTATGTCCTTCATTATAAGATACTCTATTGCTTCTTCTTCAGTCATAGGACCAATGGGAGGCATATTGTGTAGAAGCTCTGGACCTCTGGTATGTTTCACAAAGTCAGGCTTGTTCTCATCCTTCTTCAGTTCCCAATAGGATTGCACTGGTGGTAGTATCCCACCTTGCAAAGCACAAGCCATCCAGTTAGGGTCTGGGTGTGTAACTTTAGCAGGGTTTTCCATATCGTTAGGGTCTTCCCATACTATGCAGTACTCGCTCCTGTAAGGCTCTAGCTTTTCCTTTGCCCAACATAGACGCTCCCATAAGTGTGTGCCTTGAAACTCTGGTGTTTCTATCATGCTAAATCTCCGTGTGTTGTCATTGTAGATTCTCCTGAGTCAGCCGCAGAATTACTACCATCATATGAAATACACCATGTATATGTTGTTTCTTGAGCATTTAAACCTAATTGACCATATCCCACTGATTGTAACCCTGTAGTTGAATAATCATCATCATTAAAAACATTAGTAAAATTCATTTTACAACTTCCTGCACCTGAATCAGTTAAACTACCTACATTAAAACTACCATTATTTACAAAAGTAGCGGCTGTCGTATAGTTACACCATGATTTAGCAGAACCATTAAAAAGATAACTCGTATCTAGTGACTTCTCAGTGCCAGACTTTACTTGGTCAGACGTTGTGAGCGTGTCAAATGCTATTGTTCCATGTGCTACCATTATGCTAAGTCTCCGTGTGCTGTAATATATACTGGTTTATCAGCATCTGAGCCACTATCTCCTACCCTAACACGAACTGTTATAGCACTTGCTGTTTGTCCATGTACATAACAGTCTGTGTTTTGGTCGGTTGTATTTAAACAATTAGCAGCCACTGAAAAATTTGTGCTACTCATGTCATTACCTATACCTATTGCATAATCTCCTGTGCCATTGTCTGTTGCTGAACTTGTGTTAAAGCTGTCATTATATGTTGTACCTGCTCCACTATAGTCAGCCCAACACTTAGCTACACCCTGTTGTAAATTCGTAGTTGTAGAACCGCCTTCGCCTGTCACCACAATAGACCCTGCGGAGGTTTTGCCTGTTAGTGTGTTTAGTAAAAGTGTACTCATGTTTATCCTATTAAATATCCTTCAAAACAAGGGTCGTATTGGGGATTTGTATCAGAGTATGCAAATTCACCACCTATACTTACTTTAACTTCGTCACCTGAACTAAATAGTGAAGTGGAGTTTCCAACAAGAGTAGCATGAAATGCAGCACCTGAAACATAATGATAAAATCTACCTCCTGATAAACCAGTACCATTTAAAAGAAAATCACCATACGGATACTCACCAGAGGTATTTTCAGCACCACTGGCATTAGTAGAAGTCAAACACCTAAACATAATATGATAAAGACCAGTAGTAGGGACAGTAAATATCCCAGTTGATGTATTGTAATTTCCACCAATATCAAAGTCTTCTGTTTCAAACACTAAAACTCCAGTGTCACCATGAGAACCAGTTGACCCTGCAATTCTAGCTCTAAAAGCAGGTCTAGCAGGAGTTAGTATACGTCCTGATGAATCTATCGTTTGAGCAGTCGTACCACCAGTATGTTGTATCTCTTGAACTTTTAACGTACTCATAGTACTACTAGCCTCCCACCTGATTCAATCGTTAGTGTTACTCCAGAAGTAATAGACAAAGCTCCTGTAGCGGTAGCGTTTTCAGATGCAGCTATGGTCAAGTCAGCTTCTAAGCTCTGTGCATTAGTTCTGAACAAACCACCTGCCTTGAAGTTGCCTCTGTTCTCAGCAGCAGGAGCTACACTTGCCTCCACTAAGCCTAAGTAATTCACAAAGATGTTATTACCTGAGTTGCTAGATGGAGCAGCAGAGAATACTAACCCTGTGCCACCACTAATTGAGTAAGCTGTAGTGTCCTGAACAACACCGTCTACAGATACGAGTATCTCGTTTGATCCTCCGACACTGCGTCCTAAAGTAAATCCAGTTGTGCTACCATCTCCGCTAAATCTTTCAACGGAAGGTACAGAAGCAAAGCGTTCTGATACTGGCTCACCAATGTAAGGCATATTAGGTTATCTCCATGATTGATAAAGCTGTGTCTAATGAGTTAGCTGTATTAGATTGTGTTATTATAGCATGTCCTGCTTCTAAAATCAACTTATTTCCTGCAAAAAATTCAAAAGCTGAACCTGCAGGTATTGGTATGTCTTTAGCTAGGAATATAGTATCAGACGCAGCTAACTTTATATCAGCAGTTATTTGTGACGAGGTTGTGTTAGCTAATGTTAAACCAATCACAACTGTTGTCGTACTAGATGGAGCAGTGTAAACTGCCATATTAGTATTGGCAGTAGTACTGTTTCCATTAAATGTTTTATTTTTAAAGGTGTTAGCCATTTGTTATAGCTCCTTTATGCTACGTCATCTATGAGAGCAGCCACAATAAGATTTGCTGTTGCATCACCTGCATCACCTATATCTGCTGAAATAGCGTGAATGTCAGCAACTGTCGTATTAGGTAATCTTCCAAACCAAGTTTGAGAAGGTCCGATAAATACAGCGTCACCTAAGTTATATGCAGCAGTTCCTGCATCAAAACAAACGTATACACCATCAGCGGAACTTGTATTTTGTATAAACAAGAATTTTACTTTATCACTTGTTGAAATAGCGGTAGGTGCTGTATCGTCATCTACTGCTGTGTAGTCTAAGAATGATCCTGCAATTAAGTCAGTGCTTGTTGCAGTACAAGCTGTAAGTTTATAGTACCATTTATCATTCGCATCATCTGGTGCTACCGTCATAGTGCCTGAAAGCGTTTTAGCAATCTCGTCAGGTAGGATGGTTGCTTGAATTGATACTGTTGCGTCATCTGCCATTTTAGTTCTCCTTTCCTAACTATCCAAGGGCTATCGCAAGTGCGGTAGGGTCATCCGTTGCAAACCCTGCACTAGTCAAGTAAGTTTTAAGCGTACTTAAAGCTACCTGCTTCATTGTTCCATCGTCATTAGTTACTAACCTATCTTCGTCTGCTAATGTGATAGAAGAGGCGGCTGTTCCACCGTCCATAATATTTAGTTCTGCTGCTGTAGCTGCTACGTTTGTTCCACCTATGTCTAAGGTGGTCATAGAAACTTCACCTGCTACTGTTACAACCCCACTTGTTAAAGTAATTAGGTCTGTGTCACTCGTATGACCTATAGTTGTACCATCTATTGCAATATTGTCAACAGTTAATGCACCTAAAGTACCAACAGATGTAATATTTGTTTGCGCTGCTGTTTGTAGTGTACCAGATAATTGTGTCGCTGTCAACCTTCCTGTGCTAGGATTGTAAGTTAAATTTCCATCTGACTCTAATCCTATGTTTCCACCGTCTACATCTCCACCTGCAGTAAAGATAATAGCATTGTCTTCGTCTGTGCTTTCGTTATCTGTAATAGTAACAGTTGTTGCTACTGTGGCAGTAGATGCTGTTCCTGTAAGATTACCAGTTACGTTACCTTCTATGTTAGCAACAAGCGTACCTGTTGTCATGTTAAGGTTGCCAGTACTACTTGCGTTATCTGTAGTTGTACCTAGTGCGAACTTATCTTCTGACTCATCCCACATAAAGAGAGCATCATTACCTGTTGATCCTCTTTGTACAATTATACCAACGTCATTAGAGTTAGAACCTGCTCCACTATTTAGTTCTAACAAGTTATCTGATACAGTTGTATTTGTTGTATTTACAGTTGTAGTAGTTCCACTTACAGTAAGATTACCTGTAATAGTTAGGTTGTCATTAATTGTAGTTTCAGATGTACTGTGTCCTATAGAGATTGCAGTACCTGATATACCTGTACCAATCGCTACTGATTCGCTACTGTTTGCTGTGTCAATTACAAGATAATTGTCAGAGCCTTGCTTAATTGTAAATGCTGTTGCTGAGTTGTCAGATACAGCTACGTTAATGTCTGTGCCATCTGCACTGATAGAGTCAAGGGCAATGTCACCTACGTTAGTAATGGCATTGTCATTAAAGGATGTAGCACCTAAAGATATAGTACCTGTAGCTGTAAGATTGTCAGAACCAATATCTATAGCACCAAAGCCTGATGTAATAGAACCACTGTCCAATGCTCCTACCGTTGTAACATTAGAAAGTGTGTCTAAAGCTGACTCAAAGTATGTTTCAAAATCTGTTAGTGCAACCTGCACCATAGTTCCATTATCGTTTACTACAACTCTGTCAGCGTCTGCTAATGTTGTTGATGTAGCAGTAGTACCTCCATCTACAATGTTAAGTTCTGCTGCTGTTGAATCAACTGCTGCCAGTTTAGTAAAGTCAGCTTGTACTAATCCTGATACACCATCAAGTAAGTTAAGCTCTGCAGCAGTAGCTGTAACAGCAGTACTACCCAGTGTTAGTTTACTTTCAGGAACTACAAGTCCTGCAGCACCCCCTAGTATGAGGTCATCTGCTGATGTATCCCACAGCATGTATGCTGAAGCTGTGTCACCAAAGAATTTAACATCGTAGCCTGTGTCATCTTCACCAACAGTTACAGTAGCGTCAATCTGCACTGCACCGTCAATGTCAACAACGTCTAGGTTAGTTGTACCGTCAATATCGGCATTACCTGAAATGTCAAGAGTTGTCGCATCTAATTCACCTGCAACAGTTACTACACCACTAGTCAAGGTTATCAAGTCTGTGTCACTTGTATGTCCTATAGTCGTGCCGTTAAGTATTACATTGTCTACTGTGAGTGTGGTAAGTGTGCCTACAGATGTTAGGTTAGGCATAGCTGTAATTTCATCGTCAAAATATGCAGCTAAGTCTGTTACAGCAACTTGCACCATAGTGCCGTTGTCGTTAAGTACTACTCTGTCTGCATCTGCGACTGTAGTAGATGTGGCAGTAGTATCACCGTCAAGGATGTTTACTTCTGTAGTTGAAACTGTTAATCCGTCTAGCACCTCTAGTTCAGCTTCGGATATACCTGCTGAACCTATAGTGAGTGTACCTGATATGTCTACGTTACCATTGATGTCAATAGTAGTGGCAGCTATCTGTATTTCTGTGTCAGCTACTAAGTCAAGCTGTCCATCTGTACTAGAGTTAATGTATATAGCCGTGTCACGGAATTGTATCTTTTCTGTGGAGGCTACAAGTATGTCATCTGAAAACTCAAAGTAGTCTTCGTCTTCCATCCACTTGAGAACACCGTCATTGCTTTCACCATCAAAGGTAACAGTAATGTCTGTACCTGATGTTGCGTCACCGATAGTAATAGACGTACCAAGAAGTTTAGTAATTGGTCCACCTTCGGCTGCAGTGCCATCATGTGTGTGTCCTGAACTCCATGCGAAAGCTGCTAATAACTGGTTAAACTCGTCATTAGTATGTGCCGCTGTTATCGTGTCTCCATCAGAGTATGAGGACTGTCTTGTGTACGTTGCTCCCATTTACCTTCTTGCTCCTAATTGATATTCCAACTGAAAACCCTTGAGTGAGTACGGTGCAGTTGAGCCACCATCGTTTACTCTTAGTGCTACGGCAAACCCTGATCCTTCTACTGCTTGCCTTACTAGCGGTTGTGATGCACCTCCATAAGTTCCTATTGAAGAAGATGAAGTGCCGTAAGTTGTTACTCCGTATATCGCAGCAATGTCACCAGAGTCTAATGCGTAAGCTGATGGTCTTGCTGAGTCTGCTGATTCGTAATCGTATCGTAAGAATAAGTCAGCGTCTATTGTTGATTCAGGTGCAAAGTTAACAACTACCCTCTGCATGTGTTTACGAATACCTGCATCGTTAAATGTTAAGTCAGGACTACGATACTTAGCCATGATAGCTGTACCGTCAAAGTCATTTCCTGATTCTTGCCTATATATGTATCCGTTTGCGTAGTCTCCGTGCAGGATTATAACATTTCCTGCCTTTACAAAGCTATCAGTACAAGAAGGTTTTATTCCTCGCATCTCAGAAAACTCAAAGGCTTGACCCTTCATAACGCACATAACACCTTTAGTAGCGTTCTGCCCTGTGCCGTCCTTAGTGAAGAATATGCGGTACTGAGTTTTATCTGGTATTACTACACTTTCAAACTCAGAGGCACTAGATAGGTTATCATCAAAGATAGATTGAACATTCGCACTTATTGTACCTAGTTCAACGTCACCAATTCTAGCAGTACCTGCAACGGTACGTAAACCATCTGGTCCTAAGAATATTAAGTCACCTGCAAATTCTTGGATAGTATCGCCATTAATGCAGCCAATGCTTCTCGTAACAGGTGTAATAGCAAAGTCACTTGATGTACTTCCTGTTAGTTTAAAAATCCTGTTTTCACAAAATATAAATAAGCTATCACGGAAAACTTTCAGACCTGTTATAGTAGCGTCAACTTTAATGCTTCCTGCGCCACTACCTGAGTTAAAAGCATCTTCGTCAGCAGGTTGACTAAACACTATTGTTTGCGGTGTACTAGATTTACCTGCATAGAACATGTGGTTTTTAAAAGCTACCACATATTTAGAACCTTCAACTGTGCTTTCGGTTACATCTGTTGCTGCTAGTGAGCTATTAAAAACAGTAGGGTCATTAGCTCCGTCAACAACAATTATCTTATCTGTGCCATCAAAGTTAAAGCGTTCAAAGTTGTATTTACTTGCACTCGTTCTTCCACTATCTCTAGTTGTCCAACTTGAGCCACCTGCTGTGGCACTGTAGATGCCAGTTCCTCTTGCTGCTATTACATAGTCACCAAAAGTAGCAACCATTAAAACCTTTTCACTAGAAGAACTCGTATAAGGAACAACGACACTTACATACTTACTAAAACCGTTTATTCTTCTGTAGCCACCTTCAATGTCAGGCTCAAAGTTCTGTAATTCTAATGCTTCACCTGCTTGCATCATAAAGGTTGATCTGTTCAGGACTAACCCACCTTCACAGTTAAATGCTACAGGTTGTACTTGAGAAGCGTCAGGCATATTAATTTATCCTTGGCGATATATCCATAAAAGCAGTTGATGTTCTAGGAATATAAGTTGATCTAAGGTAATCAAATTTGTTTACTAGTAGTGTTTGCATGTTCTTTATACCCTGTTCAAACCTAGCAAAGTTAAGCTGATATTGTTGTGTTTCACCACGATACTGATAAACATAAGCTGTTGCACCATCTACGATAACTGGATCA
>Ga0315331_10004770_pt1 | contig 10183 bp, 23 predicted proteins | sample M160m34915metaG_FD_203456 | JGI IMG/M metagenome (GOLD analysis project Ga0315331, IMG submission 203456) | Ammonia-oxidizing marine archaeal communities from Monterey Bay, California, United States - M1 60m 34915 | ecosystem: Environmental > Aquatic > Marine > Intertidal zone | place: USA... | reverse complement strand
TATATTAACTTTACTCCGCAACTACCGTATATTTCATCTCAAGGTAGGTTTTGGCTATGAAATAATCGCCCGGATAACTATCTGCTGGATTATCCGAACCATTACTTTGAATCTCGATTGTGATATTGCCTCCTTCATAAGTTATATTATAACTATGGTTGGTTTGTGATTTATTTTCTTGAACACTCCAACTGGCATTACCATAACTCACAGTGTAGTTAGTATAACCTTGCGACCACAAAGGAGGTTCGTGGAAAAATGCTGTTAAGTTTAGAGTCAAAGTCACATCTCCCGTAGTATTGAAACTTAGTATTGTGGTGTTCATTGAACTCATAGGATTAAGATTCCAAAATTGGTAACTATCATTTTGCCATTGTGTTTCCACAACTTCTATTTCATCTGGTGCTGGTAACGGTTGAGCATCATCACTCATACATCCTGCTGTCATCAACATCATTATCACCGTAAAAATCACTTTCTTCATATCAGTTATAGACCACAAGACCCTTATTAAGTTAGGGGTCTGTGTTAAATACCTCTTAGACAGTGCTCAAGAGTTCTCCGTCTTTCCAGTATTCCACAGCAGGGTAGTATTTTTCAAAACCTTTTCCATGTTTGGCCTGAAAGAATAAGTATTCATCAGCCCGACCAACTATCCATAAACCCATGTCTTCGACTTCTTCTTTAGTCAAAATATCTGGGCTACATTCTATAATTACCCACAAACCTTTGTGTTTCTTAGCATAAGCCACAGCACCACTCTTGCGCTTGTAGTGCCTCCAAAAGTCCCACCACTTCTTATTCCCCGTAGTTTTCACTCTCTTAAATACGGGACTCCCCTATTTAAGTGTTGTGGTTAGTAAGGGTATCAAAGGCTGATTCCGATACACAGGATTAAACCTATATTCTTTGGAATTGTGACGATTATCTTTAGCAATCACAAAACCTTTGGCTACTAAATACTTCATGTGATTTCCTATGGCACGACCGCTTACTGTGTAGACCGATTGTTTATCATTGATAACTTTGCCAACAGCATTAGCCTCCCACCAAACTTTTCCATTATCTCGAAGTAATCTCAAGATATTCATCAACAACTGACCCCGGCGTTTTGGTAACTTTTTCTTTCCCTCACCCATACAAGACTTGGTGCAAAAATGTTTGTTTGACTTATTGTGCTGCCACTTCATTTGCACCACTTCTCCACAATGTTCACAATGCGTTTCAATAATCGGAAACTTGTAAAGATTTTTGTGATGTTTAGAATCACTGGCTAAAACTTTAGTTAGTCCTTCCGTCGTATAACGATTACAATAAACGCTGCAATAATAGGTTTGGGTTTGATTCAATCTTTGAAAAGTTCTATCAATTGGTCTATCGCATTCAGGATTACCACATGAACCTTTATCAACTTTCATATTCTCACTTCACTAAGTTGGTCCTACGGATGGAAGTCCACAAAACTTCGGAAGCAGACTCTAAGGTTGAACCATGCAATTCGGCCTCGGCCTTAGTTCGGAAAATTAAATCGCTAACATCTCGACGACCATCTTCAAACTCAATCAAAATAACATAAGTTTCAGATTCGCTCATATGGACTCACCTCTGAATAGTTGGCACCACGCAATCCCCAGATAGCAACTTTATGGCTTTTTCTTTTGAAGAGTGATGAATTGTGTGCTTGTCCTAACTTAATGAAACGGCGGTCGCCGTTAAGTGCTGCCGTAATACTTCGTGCCGAAGGTGCGTGTCGGAATCGCATACACAAGTCCCGTTCAATATCTACACTTCTTAATGCTCGCTGTTCTAATAATCCCACTACCGCAGGAATCCATTTCTTTTCACCCATTTAATCACCCATTGTTTTTTGCTATATCCAACATTTTACGCACAGCATCAATATGCTTGCATCGTGTGTAATGACGGAAACCCGGACAGTCGCAACGCAAATCGTTACTACCCCACCGAATCACTGAATATATTTTGTCACCCACACTGCTTTTCACCTTCCATAAATCGCTTCCCGTTCTTTGAACATTATTGCTCATTATCACAGTCCACGCTTTCATTTCTTTATCGTTCATAACACTCACTTCTAAGTAGTATATGTTATACCACTAATATAAAGTTTATGCTGCGAAACCCATTATTGCCAGTAAAACAAGCACACTGAAAGCCACCACGACTATCCAGCGATAACCGTTCTCTTCTACTGGATGAGCATCGTAAAACTCCCAACTCATGCCCACTCCTCCCTGAAACTTTTAGTGTATTCAAAATCTGATGTCACTATGGTATTAGTTTGGAGAAGTTTAGTTGTGGTAGATTGAACGGTAGGCATCTTATTCCATTGTTTAAGTTTAAGATAATTAGTGCTTCGAGTTCCATTCAAGACCTCAGAAAAAAGATTTTCATAATCCCATAAAGTTTCACCACTGACTGGAATCACTGCTCGATGATAAGCCAACATGATTTCACAAACACAATCCAAACCATCTCCAACTTCCATAACATCATCTATCCAATCAATAAGTTTGTCAGGTAGATGTTCCTCGATGGCATACAGAGCCACTGATGAAACTTTGTTATTACGAGGACTTCCTACGGCAGCGACTCCAATGATTTCAGGTTCATCCATATGTTCTGGAGAATACCCCACGACAGGATACAACTCACAAGTTTTCCAGTTTCGTAGTTGCCCACGAGCAAAGTTTCTTACACTATCTTCTAAACAACTACTACCTTCTGATAAATCAAACTCGGTAATCGGCATACTCTGAAGAAACCTTTCAAAGTTTGCAGGTGTCCAGAGGGAGTCCATAATACTTATAGGACTTTTCAACCATATAAATCTATGCAGACTTGATATAACCTTTGTATTGTTGTCCACCTAATGTAATCAAAGGCACAACCCCAACTCCGCCTGCGTCCATAGCCTTCTTAAAAACCCATGTGCTGGGTCGCATTCTATCTAAACCAGCCCCGCTTGGAACACCAATGTCAAACCATTGTCCTTTGACGAATCCTTTGACACAAATACGGTCTCCGGGTTTCAAGTCTGCAAAAGTTTTGGCTTCAGCACCTTGTAACATCATAAAGGCAATCGTTTGCCCGTCGGAAGTTAAACTTACTGGGAATAGAATAGTATTTACTGAATTAACATAAGGACCCTTAATATCTTTGAAGTCATTTGGTTTGCGACATTCGGGACAAGTTTTACCGGGCTTGCTTTCTTTCCATTTAACATCTACTGTCCACTTCTTTTTACAAGAGTTACATTGACGGTCTATCATTTCATAATTTATTACAGTGTTGTAAGGTCCTCGCTCAAAAGCCGTAGTTCCTAATCTTTTCTTTCCCATCTTAATATCCAAACCTTTGCTTACTGTAAAGTTGAGACAATCAACGCCTGCTCTACGCTGCGCTTTGGTAGGGATGTTTTCCGTGCCACGATTCTTTTTCATAGCCGTTAGAACTTCCCAAAAGTTTCCCCATTTCTTAGCCGTAATAGGAAACTTAACTTCTGGTGACTTAACACTGAATCCGGGATATGATGATACGGCTTTTTTAGCACCACTTGTGGAACGAGTTGTAGTTCTTGATAACTTTTCATCTTCCTCGTCATCACCACGAACCGCAGCCAAAAGTTGGTCGAAGAAAGTATCTGGAGCATCGTTAGTATCGTGCCAAAAGTTAATAATAGGAGTATCTGCCCATTCCTTTCTAAGTTCAATCAGTTCCTTTTCTTCCTTGCTTACCACAACGACACCAATAAACTATGCGTTACGCTGATACTTAAAGACTTTGCCAGCATTGTCTTGGTATTCCAATACGACCTTCGGCCTCTTGGTATTGTTTATCCTTAACTACCTGAAGGAAAGTTTTGTTATTTAGCAAGTAACCTGATTCGGCAACCAGCACCGCAGGACTCAAATTAAGTTTGTTACGATGAGCCTTGATTACTACTTGAAACAAGGATTGGTAGTCTTCAGGACTTAGCCAAAAATACCCGCCATCATATTCGGCTTCGCCAATCCATTCTTGCTCGACAGCGTGGTCTTCTCCTACGGCTCGTGAACTTTCTATTTCTGTATCTTCTGTTGGGTTGCGAAGTTCCCATCCACAACTTCCACAAATACCAAATGAAAAAGTTTCATCGTAAATTATGTTCCAACAAAAATCGTCCTCGGTAGTATTTCTTTTGAGTTCTACTTTTCCTGATTTATGATTATGCTCTCTTAACTTACTGCACTGGGGACAAAACACCGTAGAAGGCACGAAACTTTTTCCACCTCTTCCCCAAGTATGAACATAACCCGGTTTTTCTACTTTGGCTTCGTAAAAGGTTGAACCCGTTATGGCTTCGCCAACTTCTACTTGCCACATTCTATTCACCACTTACCCAGAGGACAAGTTTCATTATCTCGTCGTGCTTTAAGTTTAATAATACAACCACACAACTGACAATAACTACCAGTTAATTTCTTAGCCATTTTAGGACAAGCCTTACAAATAGCCAATCGGTCGGTATATTCTTTAACACCCATAGGTTTGCTATGTTGTGTCACTTACTTAAACCTTAGCATTGATGAAGTCTAATAAATCATTAAGACTCGTTTTGGACCAGTTAAGTATTTGCTTCTCAAAATCTTCCATCCTAATACACCATGCTGCGAAATTACTACTTGAGTAACCCCAACTATTAAAAAACACAGACCAAGGGGTGTAACCCCAATCATCATCACTATCAAACCAAGTGCCCTCCACACTAAAATCTGCTAAATCTGCACCTACCAATTTCTCTAAGTCAATTGGTCCCTCATCAATATCACGATTCATTACTTTGTCCATACTAAGTAAAGCCGTGAGATAATCTCCATCCGCTATGTTTTGAAAGAACGCTCGAAGAGAGGGAATCTGATGTGAGGATTCTGAGGAGAAAAAAGTTAGTGAACAATCTTTGTCGTCTTTATTCAAACTTAGGACGCACCAACCCGTCTCTGTTTTAGCAGGAAAACTTATCAAGGTCGGAGAAACATTCTTCAAAAGATTCATGGCTATGTCACGACCAACCCCGGCCCATCCATCATCATCCCACGATGCTGCTGAGTCGGTTGCGCCAATTCCAGCAGAAGCATCTATGAAATCATCATCACTACGGGATGCAATAAGAGGTAACAAATCTGCCTCTGTAACATATCCATCCATAATCGTAAATAAACTACTTAATTCGTAAAATTGCACATGAATTACCTCTTGTCATTTTTGAGCATTTGTTTTAGGCCCGGCACATTAAAGAAACTTTCAAGGTCTATGTGGTCGATTCCACTACCCGTGGCTTTGGGTTTTCCCATATCACGATTGCCAGCGATTTTCTGACTACCCTGACCCGGATTGGCCTGTGCTTGCATATCAGCCACAATCTCTTCTGCCGTAATAGGTGGTGGTGTTTGAATGGTAGAGGCTTGCATCAAAGCCTTCTCACGCATCAATGCTTTCATAATCTCATCTTGGCTCACAGCAGGAACACTCATAGTCATTCATTATCATTCCGACTACTTAAAGATTCCACATCGGGAAACCACGCTGCCAAACCTCTCGGAAAGGATGGATACCCATCTCAGGAAAATCTTCTCGCTCGATTTCATTAGTTTTAGTCCATGGATGAATAGTAGACACAATCTCCCAGAGAGTTACTTGAAAGTTTTCTTTTACCAAGTTTTCTAAAGCCAATCTCTCTTCAGCATCCAAAGGCCAAACCACTTGTCCAGTCTTAGGATGAATACTATATGGACAACGAATCACACCTTGTCTTTGCACAGGTGCTAAATCCAAATAGTTAATGCTGGTTCCAGTGGTGGCTTCATCAAACATAGCCTCAACTACCGTGCGATAAATCTTACTTTGGTATCGTAAGGCATCGTTTTGGTTTTCATAAGTAGACTCAAAGTGAGGACTTACTTTCTGCGCTAAAACTTTTGCCTCTTCAGCCTGCAACCAAATGTGAAATCCCTTGGACCCTGAAAACACAATCTGCGGATGGAGGTCATGCGTGACTTCTAAAAACTTTGCGATTTCATTTGCCACTCCGAAAGCAGCACCCGGATGTTCTGGCAAGTCAATGTCCCAGACTAAATCTTTACCTTTCCAGATAGTATCGTAATCTACTTGTAACTTTTCGCATCCCTCACGAGTTAAAGTCTGTTTCCAAAACTCTCGGTATTCTGCTATGGCTTCTTTATTGAAACCTGTGACTCCTCTGGTTCGTAAGGGAGGTGGTAATCGTGTCATAGTCCAATTCATATTATTTGTGCCAACGAATAAACTCACATCTCGTGCTGGCCAACCCAAAGTTTTGAGAACTTCGCCGACCGAATCTGACTTGCGAAACCTTTGTTGTCGAAACCCGAAATCCTCAGATTTATCTAAGGACCTATGAACTGTAAGTTTTACCTCACGACCTCTGGCGAAATCTGAAATAGCACCTTGCACGGCGGGGTCTTCTAACCATCTCATATCTCTTATAGGTTGTAGCACCTACATAAACTTTAAGTAGACGATTACCTAATCATTAAGTATGGCCATTAAGGATGTATGTTCTCGTTGTGGAGTTAAATGGCCGAGACAATCAAAAACCAGTGAAGTTGTTGAAGAGTTAATGTCAAGACTCATGGCTGGTGAGAGTTTAACTACAACTGAGTTAGAAACACTTCAAGGTTTTAACATCAAGGAAACTCCAACCACCTTAGAATACTGTTTGCTATGTAAGCATCAATTCACCCAGACTCTCAACTGGAGTCAGTTTCCTAAAGAGGTGATTGTCTAATGTGGTTTCCTCATCAAAAAGATAACCAAGATATGCACACTGGTTTTCCATGGTATAATCAAAGTTTTTTCAACGCCTTCAATCCTGCTTACAGCGTCGATACCTATCCCATTAGCCCCGGTGGTATTATCACCGACATTCAAGAAAGTTTTAGCCCGCTAAAGGTCTATGTTTTTTACGATGCTTCCACATCTAAATCTTATTTGATTCAACCTATCAATACTAAACAAGTGGTGATTTCTGAAATAGTTCGCACCAAATCTAAGAAAGGATACCAAGTTTATTTTGAGAATAAATTAAAACCCGTAGAATATAAAAATAATTATGAAACAGTTGGAATCTGGACACACTATGCTGACCTTGAGGCTATTGAAGGCTGGATGTTAAAACGAGTTATGCAACCTTCAGAAACTACTAACGCTCACCATGCTTACTATTTGACTTACGACCCAAAGTTTAAGCCTCTAAATTGGAATTATTTTCCAATGGCACTCTTGGCCAGACAATAGTTCTTCCTGTTAATTCTTGATATAGAACCGCACACTCCTCGCACACAGGTAAAGTTTGTGCCATGTCATCTTCCAACCACTGAGGAGGCCAATCTTCAGGTTCAGCACCGCAAAGTTTCTTGTCGATGGTGATATGAATCTTAGTTGGCGCAGGAAGTTTGGCTCTGCGTCGTTCTTCTTCACTGGCGGGACAGTTCCTCGCAGTATGTCCTTCTATATTACAGATACTACATTTCCTACCCATAATTATTCCACCTTTTGTTCGTGTTCGCAAAGATTACAAGTTAAAGTATCTTCTGAAGTTAGTCGCAAAGAATGAGGGTCCAGACATTCCTGACAAATGGTAGCCAGACTTTTCTTACGATGTTGCTTAAGTTCTTTGAGAGTCATTCCTCCAGTGCCAGCAATTCTTATAGAATCTTTATGCCACCAAGTTTTGAAACGCTCTATAAGTCCCATGTCTATCACTCTATATTTCTAAAGATGTGGGCGATAACATCTACTGTCCAGCCATTTCCTATCATCTTGTATCTTTGAGTCTTACTTACACCTTCAGTATAATCTTCAGGTAAAGTTTGTAATCGTTCTGCTTCTCTGGGACTAAGTTTCTGAACTCGACCCGGAGCATAGTCTCCGAAAAACTTTGTTTTGGCTGGTCTTCCGTCACCATTAGGTCCGCTAACATAACTTGCCGTAATGCAGCCAAACTTATCGGTAGGCGGTTTGACTATTTGTCGTGGTCCACCTGCTTTTCCTTTTCGTGTGGTAGCCACTTGATAACTTTTGTCATCCAACAAGGAGTGGGCAGAAATCTTTAGGTCATCTGGTTGTTTCAAATTAGGAATGTTAGTCCAATACAACCTGCGTCTATTTTGCCCAGACACCAAAGCCGAGTTAATCTCAATAGGTTCTACTCCGATTAACTTTGAAATCTCATCTTGAATATCTTTTCTCATCTTGACATTTTCCAGCAACCAATACTTAGGATTTAACTCATCTTTTAGTCTAAGAAACTCAAAGAATAACTTGCTTCTTTCATCATCAAAGTTCAACTGTTTTCCTGCCAAACTAAAACCTTGACAGGGACTTCCGCCGATTAGCAATTCAATAGTAGGCAAGTCCTTACTTGATAACTCACAAATATCTCCCACTTGGATTGTATCTGGATAATTCTTTTGAGTAATCTCAATAGCCCACTTATCAATCTCGGAAGCATAGTAGTTCTCGTATTCAATTCCTGCTCGTTCCAGAGCAATTTGTCCACAAGACATTCCATCAAATAATCCTAAAGCATTTGTGATTTTCATTGTTCACCACTTTCCGTCATAGACTGTTCAAATTGTAATCGTTCTTCTTCGGTAAGGTAGCCCTCACCCTCATAATCTTCTTGGTCGGATTCAAACCAACCACAAGACCAACACTCTTGGGAATGATACACAGGTCGTGTGCTCATATTGTTCAAACATTTGTCCTCACCACACTTGGGACATATTGATACAAAAGAATTGACACTCATTCTTCTTCATCTCGAATAATAACTTCTTTACTAAGAAAGGTTTTAGAACCATCCGCATTTCGCTTCATGCGAACCAGTGTATAAACATCTGCTAAAGGGGTCATTCTGCCAACTCCTTAGCCCATGGATTCTTGTCCATGAGTGCTTCTGCCTTGAGTCGCAAAGTTTCCAGTTGTGCTGCTACTGCTGCTCTCTTAACTGATTGTTGTTCCGAGATTAACTCCAGAGCCTCTGTTCCCAAAGTTACAACCATATAGCATTTCTCGCCGAGGTCGGCTTCGTGAATCGTATTTGGAATCAAAGTTTGCACCAATCGGTTTGGTGAAACCACATCATCAATATCGTTTGCTTGTAGCCATGATGATGCACCATCCAAAGCCTCTTTCTTTGTAGTATAAACCCAAATCTTGTTGTCCATAGTCTACTTATGGCAAATCACCCTTATTAACTTAACAGTGTAACACGCTTTCCATCACCAATACTCACCACATCTACCTTAGCAAATTGATTGTCGCCTTGATAGACTACTGTATAGATAAACTCTTCGCCAACATCTTTTGTTCCTGCTGGCATAAGTTGAATCTTGTTTCCGATTGAACTTGGTGGTCTCCATTTTTTATCTGAACTTGGGTCTGTGTAATCTTTACGAAAACCTTTCAAATAAGTTATCAAACTCGATGCCACATCTCCCATTCCAAGAAAACTTTTGTCATCAGTCATCTCTATTCTCTCTTGCACTCTTCCACGAGCCAGAAACGAAACTAACTCATCTCCATGAACTGATGGATAACCATCAAATCCTCTAAAAATACGACAAAGTTCTTCTCCGTTTTCATCTTCTACTACTGTGATACATCTTGTTCCCATTATTCCACCTTCCCAAAATACATTTTACACGCCGAGCATACTAAAGTTTCTTTGTCTACGCTGCACTGTCTTTTGCAGGGTCCTCCGTATTGAATCCATTCTGTCATAACTATTCCACTCCGTATTTCATATGTGCTAAAAAGAATCCTTGTTTTCTCATCAACTCAACAAAGTTTGATGGCGACCAATTTAGCAGCCGAGAAGTTTGTCTATACTTATTTACCCACTCCTTGAACTCACTTACTCCTTTAATGGTGTTTTCAAAATAAAGATTGTTATGAAAATAAATAACTCCCATCAGTTCCAGTTTGTAAGGTGTGGTTTTGTAGTTGTAGACCATCGGTAATCCTGTATTCTCTGCTATTGCAGTGTATAACCTTTTAATTTGTTTCTGTGGTAACTTGTTCAAACCTTCCAGAGTGTCTGGAGGGTCGTAAGGGTTAATACCCCATTCTTTCATAAGAT
>Ga0315331_10004768_pt1 | contig 10183 bp, 12 predicted proteins | sample M160m34915metaG_FD_203456 | JGI IMG/M metagenome (GOLD analysis project Ga0315331, IMG submission 203456) | Ammonia-oxidizing marine archaeal communities from Monterey Bay, California, United States - M1 60m 34915 | ecosystem: Environmental > Aquatic > Marine > Intertidal zone | place: USA... | reverse complement strand
TCCAGTTGGTCAGGGGTTAATCCCACAGACATTTTACTTGCCTCTTGGCTAATGTAACGGTCGCCGTGGGGCGACCCCATTCATGCTGCCCCGACACAAGCCGGAAGCACACGCATTTCCCGAGCGCAAATATCAATGGTTAGTTTTCTTCTATCATGCGTTGGTACGCATCGTCCGTCTCTGCCAAAATTCTCTGAATCTCCTGCTCGTCGTCGTCATAATGAGTGGCTGGCTTCGCTGGCTTTCTTGACCGGCTCCCCGAAGATTGACGCCTTGCGGCTTGTTTTTTGAGCTTGGCAACTGCGTCTTTCTTGCTTACTTCTGCAACCCTATCCCTGAACGTGATCGCAGCAGCGTCCTTAACGAGTGTGTTTAGATCGGGGATGGGCCTGCCCTGAGACGAATACCCAGCGGTCATTACGTCGATCGCCTCCGCTAGTTTCATGCGACGATCCATTTGCTCCTTGCCCAATCTCTTGGCTTTGCTTCCCTTTCCGTACTGGACCCCAAAAAAATCAGGATCAAGAGCGTCAAGCTCGCTGCCAAATTCCTTCAAGGCGGAATCGTCGTGAGTTGATTCTAGACGGCTGTTTTGCTCTTTAAGACCAAGAATCTCTTTTTGCAAACTGTCGATCGCGTTAAACGCACTCTTTGTTACTTCGTCGTATTCGTCGAGGTCGATCTTAGACAAGTCCCAAGCAGGGGGCGAATCCTCATCGCTCTCTTTGCCGTCATCGTCGTTTTTCTCAGGCTCTTGCTTTTGAGGCTTTGCTTCGCTCACTTGACGAGCGGCAATCTTGCCAAACTTCTCTAGTAGCTCTCTGCTGCCAAGGTCGTCAACTTCTTCTTTTGTCAGCCCGTAGCTTTCGCCCAGCGTGTAATCAGAATCAGATAGACCAACTTCCTCAGGGTCGCTTTGCTCATCAGCAGGCTCATCAGCAGGTTCATCGTCCGCCGGAGATTCATCCTCAGCGACCGGAGCTTCGGGCTCGCTGACCGCTTCCTCAACAACCGGAGCGTCACCACTGATCGGTTCTTCTGCGATCGCGATTTCGTCAGCGGTGAGTTGGATTTCTTCTTCTGCCATTTTTTATTTATTCCCGAGTTACATAAAAAAGAGACGATTTGCCATAAATGTGGTCGATGTGAAACTATTTTCTCAAGACCAATTCTTTTGCGTCGGCAAGTTGCTGCTCTGAAAGCATTGCTCCCGATCCGTTTTTTGTGTTGTAATCTGCCATCTGGCGTGACTTGAGATACTTCTGCAAAACATTTGGAGAGTCACACTTGACTTGAAAGAACTTAGGCTCAGTCTTGTCTCTTACAAACTCAACGCCTCTTACCCCTGACTGCTTGAGATGCTTTTGCATGTCAGGCAACTGCTTCTCGATAAACCCCATTGAGTCGGAAATGATTTCCGTCCTTTGGCGAATACCTTTGGGAGCCCGAACAGAATCGCCCCTGACTCGTCGCAGCCAAGTGCCATCGTCAAGCTGGTAGAACCCGTCCTTGGCTTCAATCATCTGTTCAAAGTCAAGGTTGTGGACATTTCCTTCATCGTCGATGAATGGGTAGCTCATGTTTTTGGCTCGGCTTGCTGAGGAATAGGGATGTCTGGGACGCCAGAGTTGTTACCGACTGACTCATTGCGTCTTGTGTATGTCCGGTTTGATACAGGTGATTTGCCTTGCCCTTCTTGCGACGGTCCTGCCTCTGGCATTTGCACAGGCTCATTGAAAACGACAATCTCAGAAAGTGAAGGCTGATTTAGCATCTGTGCGTACTTCGCAGTCAACGCCTGCATGTCGATCGTTCCACCCTGCTGCTGTAGTATTGGCAGAAGCGGAGCGTACATTTGCTGCAAGAGTTGGTTGATAACCATCATTCTCTCACCTGGCCCTTGGTAGCTCATTGAGTAAATATCAAGCTGAATCTTGTAGTCAGAGAACATGCCTTCACGGTCGTCTGGTGTCCAGTTGGATTCAGCAGTCATGCTTGGATGACCATCGAGAGACATTTGCCCCTTGATGGTCTTGTACTTATCCTCCCATAACAACTGAGCAAGCTCCTTCACCACCTGATTTGCAGCGTACATGACAGTTGCCTGCATGGATTCTTCCATTCGGCTAGTTGCACCATGAATCAGCTTTTCCTGACCTACGCTTTCGGCTGACGTACCCAGTCCAAGGATTGCAGACAGATTGCCGCTCATCCTGTCAAATAGTTCCATTGATTGCAGCATGAAGGCATTTACTGCGGGATCAACACCTCCGAGCGACACCGGCTGAACTTCAGATACGTCCTGTACCTCGACCATTGCTCCATCGCTTGCCTGTTTAATCCTGCTCGCACCCTCGGCCCCCTGCGGAGTGTATGTCAAAACCTGCTTTGCTCGCTTTGCCTGACGAGCAGCCTTTCGCATGAGGTTGTTTGCCAGCTTGTCCAACGGACTCCACATTGAAGCAGGAGGTATCGGCATTGTGTTGTCAGGAACGCTCGTCAAGCACAGCTTTTTGTAAGGGCCGACTTCATCGCCAATCCACTCGGTCACTGCGATCGCGTCACCTTTTAGAGAACAGATGCGTCGATCATCTATGACAAACGTATAGATCAGTCCATCGCGAGGAATGTAAATGTCGATGAGGTCAATCATGTCCTCAAACTCTGATTGATTAGCATTGCCTTCACGGGAAAGATTGTCCACTCTTTCTCCGGTTTCGCTAATTGTTCCACTGGGCTGTAGGTCTTTTACCGCTTCTTCATTAAAGAACCCATTGTCTAGCTCATCAAACGGTATCCGGTACATATCGCCTTGGAACGTACACTCTGTCCACTTTCTTGCACTGGCATCATGCACCCAGTCGTCAAGGGAAACGACGGAAGCAAACGGAGAACCTGGGTCCATCAGAACGTCGCCCTCTGCAACAACTTCGCCCGAGTCTGCCATGTGGATCTTTATGACGCCCATGCCAAAGAACGAGTTACGAACCCACTCCTTGAATGTGTCTCGCACTTCAATTTCGTCAAGCAGGTTGTTTAGTGCGACAACAAAGTGATTGGCAAAGCCCTTTAAGCTAGGGTCGTAAGTTTCCGCGCATACTTGCGGGTTACTACCCACCAGCAGCATCGTGTAAGCCTCAACAGCTTGAGCCATTAGGTTGATGTACTTCACTGGCTGAGTGTCGTCACCTGTGTAGGCTGGGCCTGCGTATTCCTCAATCAGCGATTTGTTTAAGTCCCTGAATTGACGCAATTCGCGATAGCTATGCTCAACAGCCTTAAACAACCGCTGCTTTCGTTCTTCCGTCATCAGATCGGAGGACGGAAGCTCGGGATTGCCTGTGTCGCCAGATTCAGAAACTTCGTTTTCTAAGAACTCTTGGTCATCTTCTGGCAAGTCGGCAACATTCTCGTACTCCCCAACTCCTGCCGGATTCGTGGTGTCCGAATCCTGCTGGTTTCTTTGCGACGGGTTGTCAGACTTGCTTTGATCGTCCATTTAATCGCTCACTGGTTCGGTTCGCGGGGTAAAATCGCAGCGATCTCTGGGCGAGAAAATGCTAAAGCCCATTGAAACGCGGTCTGCCATTATCTCGATCTTGTGCTGCGAGCCAGGGATAGCATCGGTTGCCAGCGGGTCAAAAGGCAACTCCGGTTCTGAATCGTTGCGGCATGTGCTGCCTTGATAAGTGCAGCATTGGACGCAGGGAACGTGAAATATCCAGTTCTTGCAAGAGACGCATTGGACCCTATTTGCGACAGGCTCGCCAAACGAAGCAGGAAGCCCATTCATTCTTACCCAGCCACAAATCTCATCTTTGGCGAGATTTCGCTCAAAGGTTTTCAGTTGCCTGACAGTGCATCCAAGCTCACTAGCTACTTGCTCATTAGTGACTATCGCGGTCTGCCGTATGCCGAGAGCAAGCCGAGCCTCGGGACTAAGCATCCCGTATGGGTAATCATTCTTCGTTGGTCGGTGCAGACGAAGATTAGTCTTTCCACTCATCGCTGAAATCCTTTTGTTGCGAATCAGATAGAAATTGATTGTGCCTTTCTGCAAACGACCCTGACGGTGCTTTCGCTACAGCGGCAAACTCAGAGTTAGGACTACTGGACGCACAGTCCTTGCTTCCTTGCAACGCGATAGCTGCTCCGATCACACGGTCGCCGTGACTTACTCCTTTGGCGTCGTCTGTTGCACCAGCAACCAATGCGTGTTCAATCTTTCCGTTCTTGTAAACGTAAACTCCACATTCCTTTAGGAGTTCTTTTGATCTTATGATTACTTTGCTTTCTTTGACGCCCTGCCGAAAGTCAGTAAACATCACGACCTTTGTTCTTTCGTCTGTCCACCACCCAGGCTCGGTTCGCTTTGTTCGCTTACGTCTTGTCAGAGATCGACGGTAGTAAATGTTTGTGTACTGCTGGTGTATGACCCTTCTCGTGAACGCTGCGCCTGGGCCGTTATGCTCCCAAGCTAGGTACGCACCGCTAAAATACTTGCAAAGCGAAATACAAAGATCGGCAAACTCTTGAGGTGGGGTTGTTCTTCCAGTCCATTCGCCAACCTGCTGCAATTCATCGCCAACCATTTCAAAGATCATCGCAGTTGATGACGAGGTAAACGAACCGCCAAGACCATTGCTAACATCGCAGCCGATTACATACTGCCTTTGGGGTGGACGCCCAAACTGATCTAACGCACACCAGAGTTTCAATGGTCCATTTTCCATCCGGTCAATTCGGGGCTCAAGCGTTCGCGTGTCAAAGTCAATGTCACCTTCATGCGTAGTAGGCAATATGGTTTTCTCAGCCAAAGAATTAAACTCATGCCCAAAGACCCTGTAGCTCGATCCTCCATAATCGCGATCCAGTTCTTGTGCAATGTTTTGCGGAGTCGCACCACCTCGGTCGCACTGGTCGTCATACCACGGCGATCGCTCAGTGCCTTCCAGCTTAAAGCCCCTGCGACGCAGGCGATCAAACTTTGCTTTGACTTCATCGGTGGGCGGGCTGTAATCATCAGGAAGCGGATTGCTTTCTGGGTCCAGTGCAACCGGCATGTGCTTTTCCATGCGGTATAGCCCGCGATTTCGGATTGGATTTTGCTTCCAATCCAAAATCACCTTGACCATGTTGCTAGGAGTGTGCATGAGTTCGTAATACGCACCATCGCTACCAAGCGGCGTCGAGACGACAAGTCGGCAGTCTGTGACATGCTGAGTTGATGCCATTGCCATTTCGTCTGGACCTCTCGGGAACTTAGCAAGCTCATCCATGAGGAACCAGCTTTTGCGACCACCAGAAGCCACGTTTCCGGTTGCAGCAAACGCACTGATCGTTGACTTGTTGTCGAGGTTCGTCCAACTGTGGTTCGCCAGTTCACGCTTGTAGTTGACGTTCTTCTCGCCGCTCATCCATCGCGGCAGTCGCGTTAGCTCCCAGTCAATCTTCCATCCGATGCTGTCTGGGTTCTTCGGATCATCAGCCGCCCTTTCGTCCTTGCTCACGATTCCGACCGCACTCATTGGATTGAAGATAAAATCCCGCACAGCAAACAAAACGCCCATCCAGCTTGCACCTTCGCCGCGAGACTTCTCTACGCCCGTGTCACTGAGCCCCAAGTGCTTGTCGATCTCTTGTATGGCAGGCACTTGATGGTCCCACGCAATGAAAGGTATTTGCTTGGGCAATAAACGACCATTGAGTTTCCTTGGACGAGGCTCATACACCCAGCAAAAGCCATTGAAAAAGAACAGTGCATCTTCGGCACATGCCTGCATCATGGCATCGCGAAACCCCAAGTCGTCTATGCAGCGAGTCTGAACGACCTGCCTCCATCTCAGGTTCCCTTCCAAGTCCATTGGGACTCTTTTGTAAAGTTCGCTCATAATCCATCTTCGGGGGGAGGGAACAAGGCGTCGAGCATGTCTGAAATTTCGGAGTTGGTTTTTAGCGCGCGTTTCTCTGCCTCTGCCTCATCTTCCTGGCTCTTTGCCTTCTTTGTTTCAGAAAGCAACTCCTTGAAAAACGCATCAGGCTTGTTGGCGTAGTGCTGCAACATTTGTGCGGCTGATCGACTGGGGCATTTGCCGTTCGGAGCTTTAAGAATGTCGTCGGGCGTGATAAGAATTTTGTCGGAAGTGTTTTTCTGACGATCTTTTCTTGTCATAGCTGGGTGCGACTTAACCCAGTCCATTTCTATTGACGGGCTTGCTGTTGCCGGCAAGTCAGCGACAGCACTTTCAAAAGGAGCGTTGCGTTTGTTTGCCCTTGATCTTCTAGCTCGCTCTGCACTTGCTTCCGCATTTGGAACTCGCTGCATTTCACTGAGCCAGTCAGCCAGTGACGCACGTTCTTTGTCGAGCCCCATGAAGCCAAACAAACGCTGTGCTTCCTTTTTTGCGGCAAGCCCCGTTACCTTTCCGCCTTTTGATAGCGACTTGATTTTCTTCTTGTACTCGACAAGCCTCATTTCGCGTAACAAGCGAAACTCAAAGCACTCGCCAGCCTTGAAAAACTCAGCAGTTGCTTTTGCCGTTACGGTTGGCTCTTTTTCTGAACTTCCTTCCTGAGTCATGCTTGATTCACTCCGCAGTCTTTCCTATCCTTATTGACTTACGGGACAAGTTGTCCTTAAAAGAATGATAGGAGACAGAAGCATGACGCACAACCAACGATGCAAATCGCACTTGAACCCAACAATCTGGGGGCGAGGGCAAAAAGACGCTCGCGGTTTTCAAAAAATACTCTGCCGCAAGTGTGGGGCTTTTATCGGGTGGTGTCCGCCAGCAGGACACAAAAAAGCACACCAGAAGGCGAAGTCACGATGAAAGCACCTCTCTGGAAAGTCGAGTGGCTGCGTTACGGAGACGGACCAAGCGAAGAAGTCTGGTCGAGCATGACGTTTGCCTGCGAAGAAAAAGCACAAGCCTTTTCAACTATCCTCATGGACGACGACTCGCATGAGTGCGTCATCTACGGGCAGTACCCTGAAAACACTAAATGCTTGATTGTTAAATCTGCACCAAGGACCGCAGCGATTTTTGCAATGGTGACTTGGCCCAATGATAGCAAGACAATTCACTGGAACCTTCCAAACGACATTATTGCACTGTGGATAATGCTTGACAGGTTTGGTGATCCGTCTGAAATCAAGCGTATGCAGGTTTGCCAAACAGACGATCTAGGCGGGGACTTGGACCTCGACGACGTTAAGTCGTACTTGGAAGATTTTTCTTTTAACCTCACGGACGATAGCGATGAGTGATTGCCACTTCTGCGGCGTAAAGAAGGCATGTGCTGGGTGCAAAACCGACAAACTGAACGTCAAGCAAATCGCAAATGCGATACTCAATGAGTTCCCCCAGCTTGGCACAATGCTCATGCACGAACACGACAATGCGATTGTCGGGATCAGCATTACCAAAAGCCAGCTTGAGGACAACGGGTTTTCAATGGTTTACAACGAAACGCAGATAGTTGAGAACCTAGCAGCGGAAGGAATGACGTTGCAGGAAGCTCAAGAATACTGCGACTTCAACATTACAAGCGGATTTGTAGGCTCACAAACTCCTTTGTACGTCACCGAATCCGATCTGGAAAACGAACTGTGAGCGTCCAAGACCAGAACTTTGACAAGTTCAAGAAAAACCTCGTCAAGTCGCAGGAAGGCGTCAACTTTGCCGCGAATTACCTGCTCTCGATGGGGCATGATGTTCTCGTCAAAGCCACACATATCGCTCCAAGCCGCGACCAGTGGAAGGATTTTACCGATTCCGGCGATCTCTACATTCAGCAGCGGATCGAGGTAAAGCACCTCACGGCACAATTCACGGATTCGCATTGGCCTTTCGGATCAAAATTCCTTGTCTGTGCGAAGCACTCCTTTGACCGATCGACTCCCAAACCATACGCCTACCTCTACTTTTCCAAAGACAAAGATTACGTCGCGTCAGTCTTGGCTACCACTTGCCCCCACTGGTATGTCGAGCCCCGAACCGACAAGCGATACGAGGACTACAAGCAAGACTTTTATCTTTGCCCGCTAGAGCATGTGCGATTCACGCGAGTCGTCAGCTAATCCGAACTTCACTGCTCGTCTGGACGTAAACCTCAGCACCGCACGACAAAGGCTTGTTCGGGGTGTAAACAACCTCGCAGACGACATTTCCCTCTTTGTCCAGCACCTCAACCTTGCTGCCGTAGGTGTTCTTTTTGTAGTTCTTCACCGTAAGCGGTGGATTTGTCTCGCCATCCTTGCGATTCTTGCGGATCACATGCTGATTGACATGGATTCTTTGCAGCATCCTACCCTCGGGGAAACGCCCGTACCCTGCCAGTCGCCAACAAAGCGATAGCAAGCTCGGTGCTAGTGTCGGAAATAAATTCTTCCGCCTCAAACATCACCGGATGCTGGGCGTGTCTCAATTCATGGATCAACGTGTCCAGAAAATTAACTTCGCACAAATCCTCGCGGCAGCGAATTATGTGCGTCTTGCGATTGCAGACACCCCACGTTTTCTGCGGCATGTGGTTTTTCTTCTCAAACCGCACAGTCCAGTTTGTTTTCAAACAATTCTCAATGCTGCGATCTGCAATCTGAATGATTTTCTCGCTGTCGTGCTTTTTACGTTTCATAGACTTGGCCGTTATGAATAATGAGGTTCCGAACCTGAAAATTGCCCGATATGTCTACGTTCACAATCGCAAAGCCAGAGTTCCACTTGTTTACCGGAGCGTAATCAGGGGCAAGGTCGCACAAACAGCCGACCGAGTACGACGGATTCACCGCCTCTTTCACGCCCGTTGTCTCGACATGAGTTGACGTCCTATGCCAGTGGCCGACCATAGCTGTCTGTTGCAGCCTCAGCCACATCCCTCTGGCTATGTTGACCGGATCAAACATCCCTCGACCGACCTCATGCCCGTGAAGCATCAATAGCTTGCCAACCTTGTAAAGCTGCTTGCTCTCCACAAACTTCCATGTCTTAGGGTCAATCGGGAGTATCTTCTTCAACTGAAACTGGTCGATCCCAACCAACGCAGCCGCCTTCGCGTACAAAAACTGCTCGTATCGGTCCTCATGGTTCCCAACTTTGTAAACCTTGACCGAATCACTGCCCCCAAAGTGCTTCTCAAACTCAGCCAGTATCTCGCGACCCGTCTCGATTTCCTCGGCAACATTGCGATACCTCGGGTCTTGCGACCATCGGGACAGCTTGTAAAAGTCCAAGAAGTCACCATTGAGAACCAAGTGCTGGCATCCGTCGTCTATCCCGTACCGAAGTGCAGCCTCAATAGCCACCTCACTGTGATACGGAACATGAATGTCACTCAGGATCAGGTACTTCCCCTGCTCCTTGAAGTGCATCATTCGCTTACGCTGCTTTAAGCCAGCCGGAAAGCTAAACTTCTGCCCCGCCTTTCCGTTCTCGCGATGAAGATCATCGTTGCGAGAAGTCTGCCTGCTCATCTCTCCATTATTGCCTCGGTAGTAGCGAACACTCGTCCTAGCCGCCTCAAGATTCGGAAACTCGCCAACGTGACGCTCGTACAAAAGCCTCGCCAATGTGCGATTGTCTGCGTCAGGAAACTCCAACATCGCGTCAGTAATTAGCTTGCCGCGATCTGATTTTCGTTTTGCCATTTGATGCTCCAATTAAGCACCAAAAGACACCAGCAAGAATCAAATGTCACCCCCGATAATTTCCGCGAAGTTCCGACAACTTCCGACAACTTTTTGCGTAAAACCCCGCAAAAACGCACTTTTCCTCCGACAATTCCGACAACTTTCCGACAACCTCAAATTTGAACCCCGCTATTTTTTGAAATGCCGGAGTCCCGTTTGGTAAAGCGGGAATGGGGCAAAAATCGTCGGCGTATGATCGGTGGATACCTAATACCACTGGAGTCCCGCCACGGCGATCGTCGGGTCAAGAAATAACGATCGCGAACCATTTTCCTCGTTTCATCACTCATATCATCGTTTTCGTCGCTTCTCTGGCCCTCATCCCCCCTCCCCAGCACCTCATCGACTCATCCTCATGCGTTACGCGTCGCCTCACCTCTCTGTCACGGTGTCATTCCACTACGGATGACACCATCAGCCTGCGATGACACCTTCCTGGCTTCGCGAGTGGTTGGGCTCAGGACAAAACACAAGTCAGGATTGTCCACGCAC
>Ga0315331_10004767_pt1 | contig 10184 bp, 8 predicted proteins | sample M160m34915metaG_FD_203456 | JGI IMG/M metagenome (GOLD analysis project Ga0315331, IMG submission 203456) | Ammonia-oxidizing marine archaeal communities from Monterey Bay, California, United States - M1 60m 34915 | ecosystem: Environmental > Aquatic > Marine > Intertidal zone | place: USA... | reverse complement strand
GTTTGGTTCGAGTGAGAGTGTGATGTGTGAGGCCATACCTGAGGGGTTGGCCTCGGGCGCCGATTGCTCTGTGTCCAACGGTTTTCACGCCGCCTCTTTCATCTTGGGAAGGAAAAGATACTCGCCTCGCGGGCTGAGTCAACTCCCGAGTCAGGGATTAAGACACCTCGCTCAGGCGACCCAAAAGCGAGTTGGTGTAGGCGGCCAAGATCTCAACATCTGCGAAGTGCCCAATGAGCGCTGTATTCTGCGAGGGGAAGTTCACCACGCGGTTATTCTCGGTGCGGCCCGACAGCTGTCCCGGGTCCCTTTTTGCATAGCCGGTGACCAATATTCTCTGGGTGGTCCCGACCATCGATTCGGCAATCTGCTGCGCCTGCTGTGCGATGCGCGCCTGCAGAATATGCAGCCGCTGCTTTTTGATTTCCTCCGGGACCTCATCGCGAAGCTCGGCCGCGGGCGTGCCTGGCCGGGCGCTGTAAATGAAGCTGAAAGACGTGTCGAAACCAATCTCTTCAATTAGTTTCATCGTGGCGGCGAAGTCGGCTTCGGTTTCACCGGGAAAGCCGATGATGAAATCGGAGGACAGTGAAATATTGGGTCGGAGCTTGCGCAGCGCACGGATGATGGATTTGTATTCCAGCGCGGTGTGACCACGTTTCATGGCCATCAGCACGCGATCGGAGCCGCTCTGCACGGGCAGGTGTAAATGGTCAACCAGAGCCGGAATTTCCGCATAGCAGGCAACAATAGCGTCGGTGAACTCGACCGGGTGCGAGGTGGTGTAACGAATGCGCTCTATACCCGGCACTAAATTCACCAGGTGCAGTAGCTCGGCGAAGTCGACGACTTCGTCGAGGTGGTTCTGTCCGCGGTAAGCATTCACATTCTGTCCGAGCAAATTGACCTCTTTGACACCGCGGTCGGCCAGCCCCGCTACCTCTGCGATCACGTCATCGACCGGCCGAGAGACCTCTTCACCGCGGGTGTAAGGCACCACGCAAAACGTACAGTACTTGCTGCAGCCTTCCATGATCGATACGAAAGCAGTCGGTCCCTCGACACTCGGTTCAGGAAGGCGATCAAATTTTTCGATCTCGGGAAAACTGACATCGACTACGAGGGTTTCGCCGCGGCGCCGATTCTCTATCATTTCCGGCAGTCGATGGAGTGTTTGCGGGCCAAAGATCAAATCGACATAGGGCGCACGCTTTCCAATCTCGGCCCCTTCTTGACTCGCGACGCAACCGCCGACACCAATGATCAGGTCCGGCTTTTCCTTTTTCAGATGCTTCCAGCGGCCTAATTGGTGAAAAACCTTTTCCTGTGCTTTTTCGCGGATTGAACAGGTATTCAGGAGCAACACGTCAGCCTCATCGGCCGAGTCGGTCTGCTCGAGCCCATGGCTGGCACCCAGCAGATCAGCCATACGCGCCGAGTCGTATTCGTTCATCTGACAGCCGTGTGTCTCGACAAATAGCTTTTTGTTGCCTGAATGACTCATTCGTTTTTACTGTCTGGGTTGCCGTAAAAGCGCTGTGGGCGCGGAGTATAGCGCCTGAGCGGCGAAATTTTTGTCAGATGGTGGAGGTTTGTGCGCAAAGTGTTACCATTCCGCCCCTTTTTGCCGCACCACCTCGGTTTACCGGGAGCCAGTATGTCGTCTCAGCCCCTTTACAAAGTCATATTTCATAATGGAGGACAGGTCTACGAGGTCTTCGCGCGCCAGATCTACCAAAGCGATATGTGGGGCTTTGTCGAGATCGAAGAGCTGGTGTTCGGTGAGCGCTCGCAGATTCTCGTTGACCCCGGCGAAGAGAAGCTCAAAAACGAGTTCTCCGGTGTGAAGCGCAGCTATATTCCCCTGCAGTCGATTGTCCGCATTGACGAAGTGGATAAAGAGGGTGCGGCCCGGATTTCAGAGGGTGGCAGCGCCAAAATTGCAGCCTTCCCGTTGACGCCGCAACCGGCAGCGCCCTCCCAGAGCGACGACTGAGGCTCGCCAAGGGCTCCAATACTCAGTATCACCGTAAATCAGGACTGATCGACTACTACCCAGGGCGCTGCGCTACCAGCAAGGCCCGGCGGGGCGCAGGAAGGCCCTCTGCAGTGAGGCTGTGGTCAGCCGGATTCAAAAACTGTTCCAGCGAGTGAAACGTCATCCACGCCGTGCGGCGCTGTTCCTCTAACGAGGTGACGCCAACATCGATAATGCGCGGTTCAGCGAATCCGATGTCGGCTAGCCAGTTTCTGACCAATCCTGCGCTTGGCAACTGCCACACGTTACCCATGCGGGCGTAACGGCCATCGGGCACAAGGAGGGCCTGATCGTCTCCTTCAATGACCAGGGTTTCCAAAACCAGTTGCCCCCCGGGTACCAGCTTGTGCTTAAGGCTATCGAGGTGTGCCAGGGGGTCGCGGCGGTGATACAGCACACCCATTGATAATACGGTATCGAAGGCAGGCAATTGCTCAGGCATCGACTCCAAAGCCATGGGTAATACATGAATGCCCGGTTGCTGCAGATAATGCTGAAGTGCCTTGAACTGCAGAATGAACAGCGGTGTCGGATCAATGCCAATGACTTCCGCCGCGCCGGCACCGAGCAGACGCCAGCAGTGGTAACCGTTCCCGCAGCCGACGTCGAGCACGCGCTTACCGTCAAGGGGCTCGAGCGCGCCGGCCAGCCGATCCCACTTCCAGTCAGACCGCCATTCGGTATCAATGTGCAGGCCAAACAGTTCAAAGGGGCCCTTGCGCCAGGGGTGAAGTCCCATCAGTGCCGTCTCCAGTGCCTGTAGGGTCGTATCAGGCGCGTAGCCCGACAGCCCCACACGTGGGGTATTCAGTTGCACGGTTCCCGCCGGGAGCGATGGCAGGCTGGCGAGTGCCGTGCGCCACCGTGGCAGATCGCCGTAGCGTTCGGGTGCTAGGCCAGAGATGAACTGTTCTGGGAGCATGTTGAGCCACTCATGCAAAGGCCCGGTGGTCCAGCGTCTGCTCAGCGCGTCCCAATCCGCGGCGAGTTCGGGAGGAAGGATCATGCGATGGCGATTAAGGAGGCGAAGTTCAGGCACTGGAACCAGATATCGCATCGGCTGAAGCCAACTTTTTGCAGGCGCTCGACATGGGCTTGCCGGGTCTCCGGTACCAATACGTCTTCAAGCGCCTGCCGTTTTTGCGCAATTTCTAGATCGCTATAGCCCTGCTGGCGCTTGAAGTCGTGGTGCAGCGCGATCAAATAATCATTCAAGTGCTGGTCGGGCAGAGTCAGTTTTTCCGAGAGGATCATGACATCGCCGGGCGCCATCGCGGCGCGTATCCGTCTGAGCAGGGGCTCTCGTTCGGCGACGGGAATGAACTGAAGCGTGTAGTTCATGATCACGACGCTGGCGTTTTGCAGCGGGGCGTCGATCACGTCAGCCTGCTGCAGGGCAATGCGGTTTCCTTCCGGAAACTGCTGCAAATGCCTGCGCGCTTCAGAGAGCATGGCTTGCGAGTTATCAATACCGATGAGTTCACAGCGATCGCAAGCGGGCTCTCGGGCTGCGGAGAGTAGCGAGGCACCCCAGGAACATCCCAGATCATAAATATGGGAACCTGGGCGCGCGTGCTGCGCAGCCAATACACCCGTCATGGCGACAACTGTGGCATAGCCCGGCACCGAGCGGTTAATCATGTCGGGGAACACCGAGGCCACGGAAGCATTGAATCGGAAGAGCCCGGGATCCGATAGCGGTGCGGCAAAGAGGTCGTCCCGACGGTGCGATGTGTCAGTGGATGGGTCCTCGCGTTGACCAGTGGTCGGCGAGGGGTCCGCACTGTTGGTGTGATCGGGTTGCTCAGGGTGAGGCATGACGTTCGGGGTCGTTGATGGGTCGGTGCACAGAATAACAGGGCTTGTGGCGTCCTCGGGTAGTCGCGCATACTCTTGCGCTCTGCCAGATTTCAATTTCCAGAGTTTTCGCCATGTTTGATTCCCTTCCTGTGCTCCCGCCTGATTCCATTCTTGGTCTGGCCGCGGCCTGTCGTGCCGATCCCAATCCGAACAAGGTGGATCTCACATTGGGCGTTTACATGGATGAGACCGGGTTATGTCCGGTGTTTGAGGCAGTGCAGCACGCGCAGCAGGCGCTGGTCAGCGAGGAGCAAACCAAGGTTTATATGCCGCCCCAAGGGGATCCAGATTATCTGGCAGGTATTCGTGCGCTGGTGCTGGGCGAGGCCGGCATGGCAAGGCTGGGTGATCGCAGCTCGGCGGTACAAACCCCCGGGGGCTGCGGGGCAGTCAGACTAGGCGCCGAAGTACTCTTCGCCGCTGCACCAGACGCAACCGTATGGGTGAGTGACCCGACCTGGCCGGTTCATATTCCTCTCATGGGTTCGGTGGGACTGCATTTTAAGACCTACCGATATTATTCACCCGAGCTTAAGGGACTGGACTTTGCGTCGATGTTGGCGGACCTCGACGCTGCCTCGCCGGGTGATGTGGTGTTGCTTCATGGTTGCTGTCACAACCCCAGTGGGGTCGATCCCACGCTGGAACAGTGGGGTGTGCTGGCCGATTTGATAGCCCAGCGAGGGCTGTTACCGATGGTCGATTTTGCCTATCAGGGTATGGGAGCCGGTCTTGACGAGGATGCGGCCGGCATACGCGCGTTACTCGAGCGCGTGCCCGAAATGATCATTGCGGTGTCTTCCTCTAAAAATATCGGCCTTTACCGGGAGCGCGCGGGTGCGGTGCTGTTCGTTGGGGGTGACGCCCGCGCAGCGGAGGCGATGGCCAGTCAGGCAATATCGGCAGCGCGGCGGGTCTATTCCATGCCTCCCGCCCACGGAGCATTGCTGGCGGGTCGGGTATTGTCCTCGCCAGAGTTAAAATCAGCATGGCAGGCCGAACTGGCACAAATCTGTGAACGGATTAACGGGCTGAGGGGCGATTTCCGAGATGCGTTGACGTCAGCGACGGGTCGCGACTTTGATTTTATCGGCACCGAGCACGGTATGTTCTCGTTTCTGGGGCTGTCGGTTGAACAGGCGCAGCGCCTGAGAGAGCAGCAGTCTGTCTATATTCTGGATTCTTCTCGCATTAACGTCGCCGGGCTCAATGCCCATAACTTGAGCCGCGTGGTCGAGGCGGTCGCCTCGGTGCTCTAGGCGCCGAGCGGCCCACTCGGTTGAAACCGACCCAATGGTCCAGGGAGCGGGGTTTAACCCTCTAGCTCGATCAGGCGCTCAAGCGCTGTATCTAACGCGCGCTCAGACTCAGTGACCGCGGTGAGCGCTTCAGAGATGTGCTCCTGAGCCTGCTCATAGAAATCCTTTTCCGAAATCGCTGCGAGTAGCGCTGTGTGGCGCGCCTCCAGCGCCTCAATATGAGCCGGCAACCCGTCGAGCTCCCGCTGTTCTCGATAACTGAGCTTTTGCTTCTTAGGGCGAGTCAGCTCTGCATGATTCGGCAGGGGCTCGGCCTGAGTAGGCAACGTCTCTGCTTGCGCTTGTTGCGATGCGCCCGACGCGGGTAGAGCAGGTGTTGCTGGGGTGAGTTGGCCACCCCTTGCCTCCCAGTCAGCATAACTTCCAGCCTGCTCTTCGATCTCGCTGTTGCCTTTCATGACCAGCAGACTGGTGACGACCTTGTCGAGAAAGTGTCGGTCGTGGCTCACCAAAATAATGGTGCCTTTAAATTCCAGCAGGATCTCTTCGAGTAACTCCAGTGTTTCGATATCAAGGTCATTAGTGGGCTCATCTAGAACCAGCAAATTGGCAGGGCGCGTGAACAATCTCGCCAAAATGGCGCGGTTGATTTCGCCGCCAGAAAGCGCTTTTACCGGAGTTCGAATGCGATCAGGCGCGAACAGGAAGTCGCCCAGATAGCTAATAGCGTGCCGGCGCTGACCGTTGATTTCAATGAACTGCTGTCCACCACAGATGTTATCGATCAGATCCTTGTCTGGGTCGAGCTCGCCTCGCAGTTGGTCGGAGTAAGCAATCTCCAGTTGTGTTCCGAGCAGCACATCGCCTTGATCGGGGGTGAGCTCGCCCAACAACAGCTTGATGACGGTACTTTTGCCAACACCATTGCTGCCAACAATGCCCACCCGGTCACCGCGCTGGATAATGGTAGAGAAATGTCTCACCACCTTCTCGTCGTCATAGCCGAAGGTGATGTCTCGAGCCTCGGCCACGCGACGGCCCGAGCGGTTGGCTTCTTCCAGTTTAAATTGACCCTTACCTTGTGCCACACGCCGCTGCGCACGTTCGTTGCGCATTGTTTTCAGCGCCCTGACGCGGCCCTCGTTGCGGGTGCGGCGCGCCTTGATGCCCTGCCGGATCCAGGTCTCTTCCTGCGCCAGCTTTTTATCGAACAGCGCATCGGCTCTTGCCTCGACCTCGGCCTTTTGTTCTCGCAGGGTCAGGAATTTCCCGTAGTCCGCCTGCCACAGCGTCAGATGCCCTCTGTCCAATTCGCCAATACGGTTGCAGACGCGTTGTAAAAAGCGGCGATCGTGTGTAATCAACACGATAGCGCCCTCGAATTGGCCAACCTGTTGCTCGAGCCAGTCGATACAAGGAATATCAAGGTGATTGGTAGGCTCATCGAGCAGGAGCACATCGGGCTCGATGACGAGGGCACGGGCTAGCGCGGCGCGCCGTCGCCAGCCTCCTGACAACGTGGAAAGGGGCTCGTCTGCAGCAAGCTCCAGTTGCTGGAGCACTTTCGCGATCCGCTGCTCCATAGACCAGCCTCCGAGGTGCTCAAGCTCTGATTGAATCTGACTCATTTCGGTCAGCGCATTCTCTGAGCCTTCAGCGATGAGGGCGTGATAGCGAGAGAGGAGGGCTCCGGTCTCAGCCAGACCTGTTGCGACATAATCAAAGACGGTTGTGTCTTGGTTGTCGGGGAGTGCTTGCTCAAGCCGAGCAATCTTGATGTTCGGATCAATCCAGCGCTCGCCATCTTCCGCCGCCAATTCTCCCGAAAGAATCCGCATTAGGGTCGACTTGCCCGCACCATTTCGACCGAGCAGCCCCAGCCGCTCGCCTTTATCGAGGGTAAGACTCACCTTATCGAGCAGTATCTGGGTGCCGATACTAAACTCGATCTGGTCGAGGCGGATATAAGGCATGAGGGTCCTCCAGAGAGCCGCACAGTGTAGGACAGAAAACATACTTTGCGCGGATTTGGTTAGAATGAATCCTCTGGGGGGAAGCACCATGGCGACAGCAACAAGGGACGCGCAAGACAATGCGCGCTGGATAGCGGGATGGCTGGCGGTCTGCGCCGTCACGATTCTGGGGATGATTTTACTGGGAGGCGTCACCCGACTAACCGAATCAGGTCTGTCGATGGTGGACTGGCGACCCATTATGGGAGTGATTCCGCCTCTCAGCGAGTCCCAGTGGCTAGAGACGTTCGCCACCTATCAGCAATATCCTGAGTATCAAAAAATTAATCAAGGCATGGATCTGGCGGGCTTCAAACAGATCTTCTGGTTTGAGTATCTACACAGGGTGCTTGGACGCTTGATTGGCTTGATGTATTTCGTGCCGTTAGTGATCTTTGCGCTACGCAAAATGATTGCACCGCAATTGCTGCCCACGCTCATTCTGCTGCTCATTATGGGAGCGGCCCAGGGCCTTCTCGGTTGGTATATGGTGAAGAGTGGTCTGGTTGACAGGCCCTCGGTATCCCAATACCGGTTGACAGCGCATTTAGGCGTCGCCGTGGCGATATATGCTCTGATGACGTGGCTGGTGCTCCGTGTCCGCACAGGCCTACAGCCGGCATTGAAAGAGGTGAATGTCGCGGGGTGGGTGCTGGTTCTGGGCGTTTATACGCTTATCTTATCCGGCGGGTTTATGGCGGGTACTGATGCGGGGTTTGCGTATCCCACCTGGCCGATGATGGGCGAGACATTTGTGCCCATGGGTTATTACGCCGAGGGATGGCAGGCGACTTTTGAAGGGGTTGCCACCATTCACTTCAACCATAGGATGTTGGCGTATGCCGTTGCACTGCTGGTTTTGTTTCTCGGTGTGCAGAGTCTTCGCGCCAGCGACGACACCCGCGTTCGCCGGGGCGCAGGATTAATGTTACTGGCGCTGAGTTTCCAGCTGGTACTGGGAATCGGGACGGTGCTGACGCAGGTGTCTATTCCAATGGCCGCCACCCATCAGGTGGGAGCGGTGCTGTTGCTGACCGCTGTGCTCTATTGGATACACGCCCAGACCGATCAAAAACTGGTACTCTCCGTCTGATCACAGGACAGGCGGATTTCAGAGACTTTACCTAGGTCTTGGCACCCGTTACTTGGTATCCGCAGGAGGCGGAACTGGCGTGAAGACCCTCATCGTTGAGGACAGTGCAACCCTTTGTGCTATCTACTCCCATTACCTCGATGGCAGTGGCTTGGCGGTGACAGCCGTAGAAACCTTGGCGGCTGCCCGAGAGATGTTGGTTGAGCTGAGCCCGCAACTTATTTTGTTAGATATCGAGTTGCCCGATGGCAATGGTCTCGACCTGATGGACGATTTGCGGGGTATGTCTCCGCGTCCCGCGGTCGTTGTGATGACAGGCCACGGCGCCGATTATGCCGAGCAGGCAATTGAGAACGGCGCCGATGATTTTCTGAACAAGCCCTTCGATGCGGCACGACTCAGAGTCACCCTGCTTAATGCCGCAGACAAACTGGCACTCAGCCAGCAGGTCGAGAGCCTCTCGGTAAAACGCGAGCGACTCGGGCCTCTGCAGGGCCAATCTCCGGCCATGCAGACGGTTTTTGAAACCGTAGAATCACTGGCGGGCACGTTGGCGACTGCATTCGTCATGGGCGAAAGTGGTACCGGTAAGGAACTTGCGGCTCGGGCGATTCATCAGCTGTCCGCTCGCGCGCCAGGCCCCTTTGTTGTGGTTGATTGTGCAGCGCTTTCGGCCGACCAGCTAGAGCGCGCGCTATTCGGAGATGGGCAGGGAAACGGTTTGGTTGCGGAGGCCGTGGGCGGTTCACTGTTTCTTGATGAGGTCTGTAGCCTCAGCTTCGAGGCCCAATCGACGCTGCTCAGGTTGATCCAGCACGGGACTTATCGTCCGGTCGGCGCGACCCAGGAGATCTCAGCCGACGTTCGCATTATTGCATCCACTAACCGCGATCCCTTGTTTGAGATGCGCGAGGGCAGGTTGCGTGAGGATCTGTACTACCGACTCCACGTTGTTCCGCTAAGAATGCCTCCCGTTCGGGAGCGGTCTGAAGATGTATTGCTTTTGGCGCAGGTTTTTCTGGCTCAGATTGCGAAGGAGGAAGGCAAGGCTCCCGTTGAGCTCAGTGAGGCCGCGGCCCATGCGCTTAAACATTATTCCTGGCCCGGCAATGTGCGTCAGCTAGAAAACGCGATGCGGCAGCTGGTTTTGTTGGGTCCAGCGGAAGAGATCACTGAAGCGGCGGTGTACCGCATTATCTCGGGTACCGAGATCGCGGTTGAAACCGATGGCCTGCCGCAGGAGCCAGGTGCTCCCTTCGTTATCGGCGGTGACGCTGCGATAGAGCCTCTCTGGATTACCGAGAAAAAGGCGATTGAATCGGCGATTGCCGCCTGCGATGGGAGCGTGAATCGGGCCGCCAAGCAATTGCAGGTGGCGCCTTCAACGATCTATCGAAAAATTCAGTCCTGGAAGGGCCAGTAAGGTCCCGCGAGCCGGCGCCCAGTTGCTGAGGGGCTCGGAACAGAGAGGGTTCGTATAGGCCACTTCGATCTGCTGCGCGCTCTATTGCATAGCGCGGTCAGACGCCCGAAATAACAACGGCTTAACCTAACCGCCGACCTCGTCCGAAAAGTATCCGGTGGCGACGCCATCTTCGCCATAGACCGGCTCTTTGACTTCCACCCGAAACTTATTGGTCTCCGCGCTGAGTATGTTGTACTGCGCGAGGTGCCCGAACATGTTGAGGTACCACTCACCTTTTAGGTGGGCCTCCAAATCAGCCCCGCTCTCCCATTCCTCATACACGACGACGCGACCGGGGTGGTTGAGGTCAGCTGTCCAGAGGTAATGAATGCAGCCTTTTTCGGTATAAGCGCCCTCGATGAGGGCCTTGCCTTTGATTAAGGCCTCATCCCGCACTTCAGGTGGGAACTCAACGACTCCTGCGACAACCACTCGAGACATAATGACTACTCTACAT
>Ga0315331_10004764_pt1 | contig 10186 bp, 10 predicted proteins | sample M160m34915metaG_FD_203456 | JGI IMG/M metagenome (GOLD analysis project Ga0315331, IMG submission 203456) | Ammonia-oxidizing marine archaeal communities from Monterey Bay, California, United States - M1 60m 34915 | ecosystem: Environmental > Aquatic > Marine > Intertidal zone | place: USA... | reverse complement strand
AAAGTTTCAAGAAGAGTTGATGCTACTCATCAATGCTTTTATCACTGATACTTCTGAAGTTAAAGAAGTTATGGGTCGAGTTTCTACACAGTTAGAAGATTTAGAAGAAGATATGGCTTATATCAACAAAGTTGTTCGTGATGGTAACGGTCGCCCACCAGTTATGACTCGTATTGAAGTCATCGAAGAAAAACTTTCAACTTTGAAAGCAGTTCAAGATAAGTGGTGGCAAGTTTGGATGGCCGCAGTGCCGGGCTTAATAGCCTTGATAACCACTGGTGCAGTAGTAATGTAGGGACTTGAAGACAAAGTTTTAAGTAGTTGATTGACAAATACACACCTATGCCTTATTCTGACCCCGAAAAAAAGAAACAATATCAGGATGCTTATAATAAAAAGTATTATCAAGATTACAAAAGTGCCAAAAACTTAGTTGGCAAAGCCACTCATGCTAAAAGTTTGCTTCGACAAAAGAAGCGAGAGTTTCTATTAAAACAATTAGGCCATCAATGTCCCATTTGTGAAATTACTGACACCACAGTATTACTTATCAAAACCACGCCTCAAACTTTTACTCGTAAGTGGGGAGATGCTTCTTACAAATCATTGTATGATTATTCTTGGGGCGACTTAGAAACTATTTGGCCGACTCTAAAGATAGTGTGTCAGGTTTGTGCTGAAAAGTCCAAACCAAAACACAAAAAAGCCTTGCAGGAAATGTTTGAGGAAAATCTACCCAGAGGCTATACCTTAGACGAAGATTTAACCAACCCAGACACGAATCTTTAAGTATCAAAGCAACGAGGTATAACTATGAGTCATTATGTTATTCAAGCACTTCTTGAGGGTAACATTGTTTATCATAGAGAAACCCCTGTGAGGGCAGGAGTGGAAAATCTTATTAACGAAGGCGTTTCACAATTATTTTCAGTAAGTGGTGGCAATCCCGGCAGAGATGCCGTAGTTGAAGTCTTGAGATATTATGATGAAGACCCAGTTCCCGAAGTAGAATTAGTTGTTTTTGCAGATAGTCACGAAGAATTATTCTTTGAAGCCGAGGCATTGACTAAGGCGAAAGGCAAAGTTCGCACTATGTCTGGAAAGCCACATACACCACGCAAACTTAAGCAAGATTCAGGCATTAGTCCTGAAGAAGCGGCTCGGCGTATTGCTTTGAAATCTGAATCCAAGATTTTTTATGCCGATACTATGGAATGGGACATAGATTATCTGGAATCCTACGAAACACCTTATGGCACCAAATTAGATGGTGTGTTGTATAATCCAACTACTGGAGAATCAGCCGAGTTTGAGGGTATAACTATTGAAACTTCAATTCCAGACATAGACCCTTTGTATGCTAACATGGAAGATATTCCGACTTACGAAGCCGAGAACGAAGATAACCTCGGACCCATGTTTATGGCCGAATCTAAAAGCACTATGCCTAAGATTCCTAAAGGAATAAAAACAGGTGGTTGGCAACAGGCTGCTTACATTTACTCAAACGGAGATATTTTTTCTATTGAAGATTTTAGCGAAGTCTATGATATGCCGGTCTATGATATTTGGCATCATAGTGGCAATATACCCAAGATAGATGCGCCCAAAAACACATGGATTTATGATGATGAAGTAGAATCTTGGGATTGGGACAAGATTTTAGATAAGGCAAAAAATCAGGTCAATAAAGAGTATAATACACTCCGAGCCGAAGAGAAAAAGAACTGCGGTTGCGGTCAAGACCCTTGCGTAACTTATGGTGCAGAAACTTTTGAAGCCCCTCGGAGAAAAAAACTGGATTTTGTTTGGATTGGCGAGGATAGTTCCGAAAAAGAGTGGGCAAGGACTGGAAGCCACACAATTGATGCTGCAATTAAGAAGGCCAAAGCAGAAGGGTGGAAACCAGTAATGTCGGAATACTGGGGCGATAATCCCGCAACGAAGAAATCCAGAATGAGGCGAGAGGCAAAGGTATGGAATCTAATGTCCAAAAGTCCACAATGGAAACCTTGGCTTAAGTTTTTGACAGAAAGGAATGCTGATAATGAGATGCACGAAACCATGGATATTTTTAGAGGTAAGGCTTATTGGAAAGACAAAAATCGGAACTCAGTTTCAATCTTGGGAAGGACGCAGAACCATGGACCTTGGATTTATGACGAAGACCGTATTTATGTTCCAGACCATTTTTCAGAAGATGGTGGTTGGCAAGTTTTAGTAAAAGGCAATCAGGCTCTTTTGTTATACTATATTGCTGATTTTGATGGTCCATATTCCACACCCTTAATGAGAAAAACTTTCAATTTATCACCAGTTAAGGCAACTAAAACTGCTAAGAAGGCCAAGCCAAAGGCTACTAAGAAAACTACAACTCGTAAATCTAAGCCAAAGGCTAAGGCTAAGACTGGTCGCAAAGCACCTACAATTTCTGCTACTAAGCGAAAGATTGGCACTCGAATGCGAGGCAACGATGGCAAAATGTGGGAAGTTAAGAAATCTGGAAAGTCACAACGCTGGATGGCTGGAGCCGAAACACAAACTCAAACTTTCCATTCTTCTATTGATTCCAAGTTTGACGAATTACTGTGAGGCGTTACCATGATAAACTATTGTGCCCAGTGCAATCGCCAGATACTACCCGGAGAAGCCACGGCTTCTCAACACGCCCGGCCGGTTCACTTGAGTTGTTTGAAGAATAATACATGGCAAGCCCCATGGAGATGCTAAACTTTATATCAGTGACAACCCTTAGACTAATCATGCCTGCATGGGACGATTGGTTTAGAAACTTCTACTTGAATGAAGATATTTGGAATAACACCTCATTTCCGAGAGATTATTATCAGCAACCACAATCGCCGAAAACTTCTGGGTTTCTAAAGAATCTAACAGAAACTTTGGAAGATATTAACCGATTATTGGTGGCTTTGTTTGATAACAGTTTGCCTAAAGCACAAATACTCAATGAAAAGATTACTATTGATGACGATGGTATGTTCCATTTAGAATTAGTGGTTCTTCGAGAAGGAGAGGACAAACCTCGCACCTTCAAAGTTAATGTTCAAGAACTTTTGAAACCTCCGACAGATGATGACGAGGACGAAGATGAAGAAACTACTGATTACTTTACCGAGTGAGCACCCAATACTTAACTTTAAGTAGTTGATAAGTGTTATATTGTAGCAGAGGGAACAGTGGGTTCCCTATGAATAACACAATAAGTGATACAATATGGAGAAAAATAACAGATTTACAAAAACAATGCTTACGATTTTGACCGCAATTATGCTTGCTATGAGTGCAGGTATAGTTACCGCAGATGGTTCTGACCCTCTGGACCCCTCCGATGGTGGGGCAGATTGGGACGGTGATGGTTTAACCAACGCTGAAGAGAACGATGCAGGAACAAACATGAACAATGCCGATTCAGATGGTGATGGATTACCTGATGGATGGGAGGTCAATCACGGATTAAACCCAACTAACGGTGGAGATGCAAATGCTGACCCCGATGGTGATGGTTTAACCAATGCACAAGAATATGCTAAGGGAACTAACCCAAACAACGCTGACACCGATGGTGACGGCAAACCAGATAATACAGATGCTTTCCCAAACGACCCTAATGACGGAGAATACTCCGATTCAGACGGAGATGGAATACCAGATGCTTACGACCCAGATTACCAAGAATCCCAAGCGGGTTCTGGTGACGGAGGAACAGAAGGCGGCGGCGAATCCGAAGACCAAGGCCAAGGCCAAGGCGAAGGCCAAGGTCAGGGACAAGGGCAAGGCCAAGGACAAGGACAAGGACAGGGACAAGGCCAAGGCCAAGGTCAGGGTCAAGGTCAGGGTCAGGGTCAAGGACAAGGCCAAGGTCAAGGACAAGGACAGGGGCAAGGCCAAGGTCAAGGGCAAGGCCAAGGTCAAGGTCAAGGACAGGGACAAGGACAAGGGCAAGGCCAAGGACAACAGCAAGGCCAAGGTCAAGGACAACAAGGCCAACAAGGGCAACAAGGCCAGCAAGGAAACCAAGGACAACAAGGACAGGCTGGACAACAAGGCCAACAATCTGGACAACAAGGCCAGCAAGGTCAGCAAGGTCAGCAAGGACAACAAGGCCAGCAACAAGATAACGGTCAAGGGCAGCAACAGCAAGGAGGCCAACAAGGAGGCCAACAATCCGAGCAACAAGCCGAAGAACAGAATGGCCAAAATCAAAACGGCCAATCCCAACAACAACAGGGACAAACTCAAAACGGGCAACAAGGCCAACAAGGGCAACAGTCTGATACACAACAAGGCCAACAGTTAGACAATCAAGAACAGAATGGTGAAAACGATAATGACGGTGACGGCATTCCTGATGACCTCGATAACGATGATGACAACGATGGAATCCTTGATTCAATGGATGATTCGCCTAACGACCACGACAATGACGGCATAGATGATGCCGAAGATGACGATGATGACGGTGATGGAATCAATGATGCTGAAGAAGTTAATGATGGCAACGATATGACAAACATTTACGACCACGACAACGATGGTATCTCCGACCGATTCGATTTAGATATTGATAATGATGGTATCGACAATTACAAAGACATTTACACTAATGGCAGTGATGCCAGCCGAGACCACGACAACGATGGTTTGAATGATAGTGTAGATTCAGACGACGATAACGACGATATTCTGGATGTTGATGAAGTCGGTGGCGCATGGTCTTCCTACCGCTACGACCACGATAACGACGGCATTTGGGATGCTTCCGATTTGGATGACGATAACGATGGTTTGAGTGATTGGTTCGAGGCTAACGATGGTAACGATGCTACCGGTCAGTTCGACCATGATAACGATGGTCTGGACGACCACCTCGATGATGACGATGATAACGATGGTATCCTCGACATCTTAGAAGCCTAAGACTGGTGAGATTAAATGTTTGGTCGTGATGGACGGTTTCGCACCCTCTTGAACCGAGTATTTGAACTTGTCTTCTGGGTTGCATGGTGGCCGTTTATGATTCTTTTTGATGAATAACAGAAGGTTTAAGTAGGTCATTCGGTATAGTAGTCTTATGACTCCCAATAGTATGACCCCGAACCAAATGCGTGCTCTTTGCACCCGTAGTGAACTTGAAACCTTTGTGCTTCGTAGACTTTCTACTTTGAACAAGCGCAGTGCTTCTTCATGGAATGCTCGCAACAAAAAAGCCAATCGTTCAGATGTTAGTTTGAAAGGCATGAACAAAGAATCTCTGGTCTACATGGCTGCCGCACTCAAGCAGTGTGAGCGTGTTGATAAAAACCTTTAAGTATCAGTGACTTGTATTCTACTTCATGCGTAACCGAGAGGAGGTATATCAAATGTTGTCTGAAGCCATAGAGGTTCAAAGCACTTGGAGGTTCGCCTACGATGGTGCTAAGGCTGCTCATAACAAAACAGACATGATGGTAGCAGCCCGCAATCACAAAGCCCTTGAGGGTGTTATTAAAACCCTTCGTTGGACCTTAGAATATGCAGGTGTCGGAAGCCCATTACAGTGAGAGATTATTATGCCAATGTCAGACCATCAAGATAGTGATAACTTTAGTTACGAGCGAGATTGGGCAGAGATTGAGCAGATGTTAGATGCTGCCGAAAGAGTAATGAATCGGTGGGTTAGTAGTTTCTATCAAGCCAGAGAAAACAATGATAAACCCATGATGCGTGAGGCTGCTCGTAATAAAAAAGCCCTTGAAGGAGTTATCAAAACTTTACGCTGGACTCTTGGAGATAAAAATATCAAGCATCCGTTGAACTAATCTTTCCGCAATCTTTAAGTATCAGAACGGTCCCATGTCATAACATGGACGCAAAGACAATCGCAGGTGCAGGACTAATTATTGGTGGTGGCCTTATGGGTTACAAATCAATGAAAGATTTGGCAGGACTTGGATGTTATGGACCAGCAGCATATTTGACTCTTGGACTCACAGCAATCGGTGGTGGACTATTCCTCTTTGGAAAACTACGCCGTGAAGAAATCTCAGCCAAGAATGAACAAGTTAAAGAAGAAATCTCAGCAGTTTTGAGTTCTGAATACTTCCCACAACTTCCAGATGGTATGGATGCAGGTGCAGTTGTTGTTCCAGATTCCTACGGTGGCACATCTTCTTTGATGTCAGGCCGTGGTGTCCCACAATGGTATGGAAGCGCAGAAGGTCGTAAATACGGCAAGCGTGACCGCTACACCGACCGATGGGGTAATGCTCGTTACATGACCCGTCGTAAGGATGGTTCTATCGTTACTTCAGTCAATATCGCAGGTAAGAAGGGTGCAGTTGCTAACGACCGCCGTTCCAACGCTGTGAACTACGCTAAGTCTGGCTACCGTCAGATGGGTGATGCCAAGCCAGTTGGCCGTGTCGAGCGTGCTATGAAGAATATGTTCGGTGCTGATGGAGAATACACAGTCCAAGAACAAGGACTTCCAGTTATTCCAGATTCCTACGGCACAAACTCAGCATTGAGTTCAGGTCAAGGAGTTCCACAATGGTATGGGTCCGCAGAAGGCAAGAAGAAAGGCCGATACGGAAAGCGACAACGCTTCACTACTTCTAAGGGCAACAGCCGCTATGTCGCTCGCAACACCAAGGGAGAGTTTATCTCCAATGTAGCCGTCGCTGGTAAGCGTGGTTCAATTGCTCAAGACCTTCGTAAGACCGCTAAGTCATACAAGCCTGTTGGTTACCGCCAAATGGGTGATGGAAAGCGTGTTTCCCAGAAGGCTCGTCGCAGTAAGAACGAGTGAAGTCTTAAGTAGTAAAACCGCACATAGTTATCTATGGGTTGGCTAAAGGCTTTGGCAGAAGAAAGGCGAAAGAATGCCCTGCGTAAGCAAGCACAAGGTTCTCGCACAGGTCTAACAGATACTAAGCCACGAGCCGACCCGCTTCGTGCTACTAAAGTTCCAGATATTGAGGTTCGCAATACTGAACCTCAGAATCCTAAGTGGACAAAAGATATTAAGGAAACCTCCCTCCCCGCCACCCCTCCCTCCGATGATATAGCAATTCAAACGCAGCATAGGTATGCCCAGCCGAATCAAAGATTATTGACAAATGCTGAACAACAATTAGAGGACTTACGCCGACAATTGCGTAAATCTTATGGATTAGACCCCAATGGAGGGAAAATCTAATGAGTGTTCGTCGTCAAGGCTGGCAGTGGGGAATATCTGACCTCGGAAATCTACCTGCCAAGGTAAAAGATTTAGAGGCTTCACCGCAATCTGTTTTCTATTCAGGCATTGGTGATGCCACTTTGTTGAATCGAAACCGAACCAAAGCCGATGAGTTTATTGTTCTACAATATGTCGGTAGCACACCCGGAGTTTATGGCAACGGAGAAAATTGGGTTCCGGGCGGTTATGTAAATATCCGTATTGGCACAACTTTTTATTATGAAACATTAGATGGTCGAGATGGTTTAGGTATGAGTGGAACTGCTGCTCCATTTCCTATCAGCACCAGAGCCTCTCCAGTTCTGAAGAATTGGATTCCGATTGAAATCCCGCCGGGAACTGATTGGGATGTTACCTATTATCTTTCTAATGCTTTGATTTCAATAACAGAAGATTTCCCCGAATTACCAGTTAGTTCGTGGACACTATGAGGTGATTAGCATGGGTGGATTAGCATATGATTTTAATACTACTTTTTTACCACAGTTAAGTCGTAATTGGGAGGATATTTTGTTTGATAGTGGAAACTTCTCTGATAATGCAGTTTTACAAGAGTTATGGCAAGGTATTTCACCATTTGACCCCGCTACTGGGAATCATGTGGGAGATATTATCATTCGTGGCTCCAGATTTTGTAATGATTGGTATTATATCTGGGGTTCATATCGTGCCTCATTCATAGACTTGCGTAATGATGGAAACAATGTGGTAGCATGGGATGGGTTCGTTACCATGCTTCCGGCTCATGCTTTGTATTCTCGATTTGATGAAAACTTTGTAGGCGGTCAAGAGAACTTTAACGACCCCACTGTTTTCAATCCCGGTAATGTTTTTTACTCCATTCCTTGCAGACTACCCTTTGCCTTAAATCCCGGGCCTATTGCCGATAACGCAGCCATAGCCGCCGATTCCGAAGTAGGAGTTCACACCTTAGATTATGCTCTGGGAGTTGGCGTAGCCGCATCATCCGCACCCATCCCCGGTTTCCCCGCAAGGGAGATTTCAGCAGACCCTTCTACGCAGGCTTGTCTAAACTTTAATTGGATGGGGCATCAACGCACCGTGGCGGCCAATGGCACATTAGATATGGATTATGTCGGTTGTGGAGGCAACTATACGGTCAATGTTATACTACCTACTTATGCGAGCGACGAAGGACCAACCACGCCCGAAAACTTGGATATAGTCAATACAGAACGGTGGGGTTGGGGTCTTACCGAAGCCTTGTGTAGAAATGCAGGTGGTGGTGCTCCCCTTTCTAACTCAGAGACCTACCCCAAGGCAGAAGGCATTAGTAAATTAGAAGAACGCACTGCGGCGTATCTACCACTGGGCTTTGGCATTGGTGGAATCACCACAGATGATATAGCACTTTGCTTACTTAGTGATTATGCCACACCTGCGGCGACAACATCAGGATATTATGTTTCCAGAATCTATGATAGTTATTCTTATCAAGGCCAAGACTTTGCTAACAGTGGATTAACTTTGATTTGTGGTGAAGCCTCTCGTATCAATGCCGCAGGCACAGCCGTAGCAGGAACAGTGCCCTTTGCAGGGATATTTGCATCTTCATTTTCAACCACAGTAGAATATGACTACCCGGCTTCTACACCTTCACAACGAGCCACACTAAAAATAGCCGTGCCACCTAACTTTATTACTGATACCTCCATAGCAGCCTATGATTATGAAGGCGCATGGGCTAATGTGATTTCACCTTCACTAAGTAGAGTCTTCATTGATGAAGCCTTTTTCAATGGGATACCTCCGGGTTTCCTAATCGGCATAAATAATTTAGACATAGGTGGAGTTAAAACTTGTGCCATCTTGGGTTCCGTTACCGACGATGTAGTCTATGGAGGTGGTTACTCAACATATACTGCTTTAGGTGCACTTGTAGATACTTTTTTCGCCAGTCCATTAGCCATTAAAGGCAATCAATTTACTACCCAGACAGGCATAGCACTCCCCGAAGGCACTGGTGCTAAATGGACAGGTCGAGTTCAACAACAAGCCACCTTTTCTCCAGAATATGAAGCAATTACTAAAAATCAAGCATTATATCAAAGTTTTATTTCTGGAGAGTTACCCGGCGACCAATACTTTGGATGGATTAGTGACCCAGATTTACTAAGAGATTTACAAGGAGATACAACCATTAGTCCCGAAGACCGAGATGTCGCTTCATTAGTAGGGTGTAGTCCGACTTATTCATTCGGTCCTAATTTTGTTCCAGCGTTTTTATATGGCACTGGTAATATCTACATCGGAGGTCTATCCAACAAACCTATTCCTACGATACCAAACCCATACAGTAATTTAGGTTATGGTTTAATGGCTTATGTTCCCGGTGGTGAGCCTTATGTATTCATGTATGACTATGGCACAGTTTCAGTCATAGCATCTACATTTGGTGTAGTTGCTCCAGCAATACCTCCAGTTGAGGTGCGAGCATCAGGCATTCAAGAAGGAGATAACATGAATGCTGCCTTCACCGTAGCACCCACCAGCACCACTCGCTATCCAGTATCGGCTTCTTGGGATAATGACAGAGACCAATGGACATTTACTTTTGCCGATGCTACTAATGGTTTTGGATTTATGTCTGTTAATTCAGCATTCAGCACCGCCGAGAGTCAAAATCAATTTAGTTTCTTAGACCAAACCGATAATTTTGAATTGTCTGGACCATATGCTGCTTTAGCCACCCCTCAAGCCTGTATCTACACATCTCGTATGATGACTCCAATTTTAGATGGATTGGCGATTTTAGGGGCTTCTGAAGATGTAACTTACAAAGGGCAAACCGCTATGAGAGCGTTTGAATATACTCCCGCAGGTTTCGCACAGCCAGTTAATGCTTTTGCTTGCTATACTATCAATGGAACTACTGGGCGAACTGCCAATGTTTGGGTAGATTACCTGCTATTTGATGGTGTAGAT
>Ga0315331_10004761_pt1 | contig 10189 bp, 8 predicted proteins | sample M160m34915metaG_FD_203456 | JGI IMG/M metagenome (GOLD analysis project Ga0315331, IMG submission 203456) | Ammonia-oxidizing marine archaeal communities from Monterey Bay, California, United States - M1 60m 34915 | ecosystem: Environmental > Aquatic > Marine > Intertidal zone | place: USA... | reverse complement strand
AAGCGATGAACTTTTGCGCCAGATAACAGGACTGCAGCAAACGGGGGTATCAATAAGCTCACGTCGGCGCTGGAATAGCTAAGTTAGTATGAGCAGGTTAGTTAATTGAAAAGGCAGCATTAATCGTCCCCAGGAAAATTCATCGATAATACAGTGCCTTAAAATTTCCTCATTCTGTTTATAAAAAAGGATTTCGACAATGTGGTTTGAGCTGAGAGGGGAAATGTTGGGTGCCAGGGAAAAATCCAGTATGTTTAGCACCTCATAGATAGTAAAACTGTTGCCTGGCCATGCAATGAGTCAGGCCAAAGGAGCGCCAAGCTTGCAGATAGTGCCGAATTATCTCTTCCCCACGGCAGTGTGGAGCACACTTTTCGATGATCGGGAGAGTCTGAATGCGACTCTGCTCGAGCAAATCTATCGCCTGAGAGATCAGGATCCAGCGGGCGTGGAAAACACGAATGTTAGAGGTTGGCAGAGCCCCAACAACGTGCAGAGCCTGCCGGAGTTTGAGCCGCTGAACCTGCGTATCTTGCAAGTCTGTCAGCGGATTGCTGAGTCTCAGCATTTTCATCCTGATCTGGCCCTGCAGCATGAGGCCTGGGTGAATATCAATCCCCCAGGTGCGTCAAACAAAATCCACTTCCACGCTAACTGCCATTTCAGTGGCATTTATTATATCGACCTGAAGCCACCGGAGTGCGGCAGCATCTTTTTTCGTGACCCCCGAGTAGCTTCAAGGATGCTTACCTATCCCACGACTCAGCCAACCGAGTTTACTAGCGATGAAGTAAGGATGGATCCGGAAGCGGGGCGTATGTATGTATTCCCCGGCTGGCTGGAGCATGGGGTTGAGGAAAACCGAAGCGATCAGGATCGGGTGAGCATTGCTTTTAACGTAGTTGCTGGCAAACGCTAGATCGATTTGCGACGCAGCTTGGCGGTCGTTAGCGCGGCTGTTAGAGCAAGCGCTTGAGTTAGCGTGTAGACTCTGGAGTTTTTAAGCAGGTTCATTCAAGACCGTGCAAGAGCCACCGCACAATTCCAACACGACTAGGGGCACGCCGCCAACCGATGATCAGGTCTTGGAGCATGAGCAGATGCTCCAGTCTGCCATGCGGCACCAGCGAGCTGGGCGCTTCGCTCAGGCAGAGCAGCTTTATCGACAGGTCCTTGCCTCCGACCCTAATCAACCTGTCGCATTGCACATGTTGGGGATCCTGGCACACATGGCAGGCCAGAGCGGGCTCGGGGTCGAATTGATAGAGGCGGCCGTGTTGAGAGCGCCAAACTACGTGTCTGCGCACAATAATCTCGGCAATATGCTGCGAGAACAGGGGAGACTTAAGGAAGCTTTGGCAGCCTATGAGCGGGCCTTGGCGCATAAGCCGAATTATGCCGAGGCGCTAGGGAATATTGGGTTGGCTCAGCAGGGTCTTGGGAGAATCGAGGACGCTGTCAGCAGTTACCGCAGGGCTTTGGCAATCAATCCAGAACTGGTAGATACCCACAACAATCTCGGCAATATCTTGTGCGAACTGGGTAAGCTAGATGAAGCCATTGAGTGCTACCGAAGAGCCCTGGAGATTCATCCGCACTATGCTCTCATTCAATATAACCTCGGCGCCGCCCTCAAGCAGCAGGGCGAATTTCACTTGGCTCTGGAGAGTCTTCAACAGGCAGTGCAGCTGCAGCCTGATTTTGCTGCGGCGTATACTAGTCTGGCGCTGACACTGCAGCGACTGGGCCGGCTCGAGGATGCGGTGACTAGCTATCGACAGGCTTTGTCCTTGGAACCTGATAACCCGGATTTCCTTGCCAACCTCGCCAATGCGCTGGATTTGCTTGGTGAGTTGGAGGCAGCGCTGGCATGCTACCGCAAGGCGCTGGCGCTCAACCCCGGATCGCGCGAGACCTCCGGTTCCATTGGTTCACTGTTGTTGGCCATGGGAAAGCTGGAAGAAGGATTGGTCATGGAGCGGCAAGGATTTGGTGTAGTGAAATTTGATCTCGAGCGAGGCGTCAGTATCAAGAACGGAGCGTATTCAGTCGATCACCCATGATTCGAGTGAAGCAGCGAGGATTTATAGTGCAAGAACAAAAAGCAGTGCAAAGAATTGATATTTCAGCCAGCACGACAATCCCCCATTTTATCGGCGCTTGGACAGTCGAGCCACTATCCCTGTGTGATGAGTTGATAGCATTTTTCGAGTCACACTCGGATAACCAGTCTCAGGGAAAGATATCAGGCGGTTTAAACACTGAATCAAAGAACTCCACCGACCTGACAATCCGCCCACGGGAGCTTCAGCAGCCAGATCACCTGCCGGTGCGCGACTACCTGGACGCACTCTTCGCCTGTTACTCAGACTACCTCGAACAATGGCCGTTCCTGAAAGGGGTGATGCCGAGCATGGAAGTAAGCTCATTCAATATCCAGCGCTACCAGCCCGGCGGGCATTTCCTCAAGCTGCACTCTGAGCGAACTACGCTGGCAACCTCCCACCGGGTGCTGGCCTGGATGACATACCTGAACGACGTTGATGATGGTGGTTCAACCGAATTTGTGCACCAGGGTATTGAGATGCAGCCGAGCAAAGGCAAAACCCTGATTTGGCCCGCAGAGTGGACTCATGCCCATCGTGCCAATGTGCTAAATTCGGGCTCTAAGTACATAATCACCGGCTGGATTCATTTCCCACCTCGTAAAACCGCCTGACCAGGTGATCTGGCCTACTTTTTCTGGCCGCTTGTGCGCTGCAATCGGCGCCTGTGATTTTCCTGTTAGCCTATTATTTTCAATAACTTACGTGCTAACAGATCATGGATTTTGGTGCATCGGTGGGATGTTTCTGAAACGCGCAAAAATGTTTCGAATCATAAGTAATACCTATTCACATTTTGCTAAATATTGCGCTTAAACCCCCAAAATCGAACGCTTGACCCCAAAATGTTGATATTTATCAATAAAATAAATTTGACAAGATTGCGTCGGCAACAAATGAAATACCCTTAGGAAAATAATGAATTTGGGCTTGTGTAACAACTTGTTGCAGTCTATCCTCGGAGGTTGGAGATCATGTGCACCCATGGTAAGTGCGTGATTTCCTGTATAAAAAAGAAGCTTCTAAATTAAAAGAAATTTGGAGAGATAGTATGCAGTTTAAAATTCCACATAAGCGTAGTTTGCTATGTTCGGCGATTTCCATGTCTCTTCTTCCTATATCTGGTGTGTCGCTAGCTCAAGACCAGGTAGAGGAAGTGGTAGTCACGGGTTCATTCATTCGTCGAAGTGAAGGATTTACCCAGGCTTCATCAGTGACTCAGCTAAACGCAGCTGACCTGGAAGCCCAAGGTACTTTGAATCTGGGTGAGGTGGTACAAAACCTCACGTTTGTAAATGGTGCTGCTTCGTCAGTGACCAATACTATTCAGGGTACTGACTCTCGTTCTACTTCAATCGACCTTCGAGGTCTTGGTGCCAGTTCTACACTGACCTTGCTAGATGGCAAGCGGCTGGTGAACCAGAACGTGAACGCTTTGATTCCCACCATTGCGATCCAGCGTATGGATATCGTTGCTGACGGTGCTGCGGCACTTTACGGTAACGAGGCGGTGGCAGGTGTGGTCAACTTTGTACCTTACACATCCTATGACGGCTTTAAGGTTGATTCGTATGCCGAGCAGGATTCTCGCGGCGATTATGATGAGCACTCCGTGCAGATGTTATGGGGTGGTGAAATCGGCGACGTGGACGTGGTGGTTGCTGGTCAGTTCCGTCAAAACAGCCGTCTTGGTTGGGATGAGCGCAGCTTGTTGGCCAACTCGGGTCTAACTATTTCGTCTAACGCACCAGGTAACTGGTATACCCCGGATCGTGGTGCTGATGGTCTCTATACGGGCTCGCGCTCACGCTCACCAGATCCGGCCTGTCGTCCGGGTTCTGAGCGTACTGATTACTCTCGAGATCAGATCGCCAACGAATTTGGTAATTTGCTTGGTACCAGCTGCTTCTTCGATTTCGGTGATAACCGCTCCTATCGTGAGCCTACCGAGACAACCCAGTTTTATGCCAACGCAACTTGGGATGTCAGCGATGACCTGACTTTAAAAGCACAGGCCTTCCGAACTCGATTGGCTGAGCGAACTTATACTTCGACCTCAAACCCTGGTAATTCCCGTATTGGTGAATTGCCGGTAGTGCGTGGTGAAATCCCAGGCAACCCATTCATGGCGATGGACTCGAGTGGCAATCAACTCTACGGTGTCGATGCTAACGGTGATGGAGTGCCTGATCGCGGCACTAATGATCTAAATGGAGATGGTCTGGTTGACTACTTGGTATCAGGCATCACTCCAAACGGCATACCATTGAATGAAGATGTGGTACCTAGAACGCTTCGTCCAATTAACAAGACCAATCGCCTTGGTGGCGCCCCAATTGGCCATAGCCCGGATATGGACAACTTGTCCGACAACGTGGACCACATTTCACGTTTCACTCTGCAAGCAGACTTCACGGTGCCTTTTATTGAGGGCTGGGAAGGCATGGCCGCCTACACGCGCAACTCCCGCGAATTGCAATTCATGTCTAACCAGAACTATGACATCACCGAAATGATCAAGGGCCTGAACTGTGACGTGGTCAACGATCGCGACTCCTGCTACAACCCGTTCTTTGTAACCGATGTCAACAATGTAACGCCCAAGCATGTGATTGACGCCATCGCGGCCAGAGATTTTGAGTATGTCATTGATGACCTGGATGTGATCGATATCGTGCTCAACGGTGAGATTCCTCTCGGTGGGTTCGAATTACCAGGAGGCCCGATCGCTGCTGCGGTTGGTTTCCAGAGGCGTGACGATGCCTACACGAACATCCCCTCACTTGTAGAGATTGCAGGTGACACATGGATCGGTAGTGCAGACAAGGAAGTGCTGACATCTGGTAGTCGGGAAGTTGATGCGTACTTTGCGGAATTCTCAATACCACTTCTATCAACCCTAGAACTGTCTGCGGCAGTGCGTCGTGAGGAATTCTCCACAGGACAGGAGTCAACGGATCCGAAGTACGGTTTGACCTGGCAGGCGACTGATTGGTTAACGTTGCGAGCTACTCAGGGTACCGCGTTTATCGCACCTTCCCTCGAGCAGCTGCTGAATCCGATTACTTGTGGCCTGTCTACAGTGACTGACCGCTTCAGTAACTTTGACGCGTTTACCACGGCCTGCTCCGGCGGTAATCCGAATCTGGAAAACGAACAGTCCGAGTCTCAACAGTTTGGCTTCGATGTGGCTCTAGGTGATTTTAGTATGTCGGTTACCTGGAATAATACCCTGTTCGAGAACCGTATTATCGGTACAAGCGCTCAGGACATCATGTCGTTTGACTTCTTGAACTTTCAGCGAGCAACAGGCTTTGCTGGCGATGGTTTGAGCGCCTCAGCCAGACCTACGACGGCTCAGTTGGCATCGTGGGTTGCTGATCCTCGTTCCAATAAGGATATTATTCGTGACCCAGGTGATTTAGGGACTATCCTTCAGGTTAACGGTCTGGGTGCCGGTAATGCGGAAACAGTTGATGTGACTGCCTACGATATTCAGATGAATTATTCGATGAGCCTGAATAATTGGGGTGATCTGCGCTTCGGAGTACAGGGCACTTATATTGACGAGTTTCTGTATCAGTCTAAGCCAACTGACCCCGTAAAAGATGGTGCTGGTAATTACAATGACCGAACTGGTGCTGCTCCAGAGCTGCCTAAGCTGAAGGCCAATCTGCAAATTGGCTGGACTATGGGCAACCACTCAGTGAACACCATTACTCGTTATATCGATGCTATCGATAACTACGATGGCCCTTTGTTCACTCACCTGGATAACTTCGGCGGTTTCTACCGTCCAGCGGGTATCCAAGACACGAACATCAAGGCCTGGACTCAGCTTGATGCAAACTACACGTATCGCGGGGTTGAGATTTTCGATGGTGAGCTGAGCTTCACTATTGGTGGTCGAAACCTGTTTGACCGCGAGGCGCAGCGTTCGCCGGAGTTTGCTGGTGTGCTTGGTGCACTGCATGATCCGTTGAACCGCGTGTTCTTTGCTCGTGCCGTTTACGACTTCTAATATTTAATTGTTAGAAGTTTGAAACACGAAAAGGGGCCTTATGGCCCCTTTTCTTTTGTCTAACAAAATGTGGAAGATGCCTGCGAAACGAGCGGAATGCTTAAGGCGTAGCAGCAGATATTAACGTGAAGAACAGTTTCTCTGGGTCAGTGAGTCGGAATACCATATTGCTATATGCGACTTGACCGTTGATTACGAGTGCAGGAATGGTCAGGTTGTTGGTGGTGGCATCGAAAGTGGACATACCTTCGACATTCTCTGTCAGCGCAGTCACAGTTTCGGGCTGTACCTGAATGATCACTGGGTTTTCCGACTCTAGTCGCAGGGCAAGGCTCAGTAAACCAGCGGCACCTGCATCGACTTTGATGTTCAACAGACCCGTGGCTGGGTCAAAGTAGTTTATTGCGGAAGCGGTACTGCCGCCTCCTTGCGCAGGCGAATCTATGGACTCGATCTGCAAAGCCATCTTGATCACATTTTCGGCGTTGAAGAGGCCACACTGCACCACAGGTATGCCGCCATAGTTATTGGTAGGAACTGACGGGCTGATGTCCATGGGCACGCGCCAGGCATCTGCAATGGAGTCGACGGTATTGAGCCCCTCCGTGACCTCACCAAAAACTACTGGCTTAGCGTCGGCCGGATAGATTGCCTCGTTATTGCCCAGGTTGATGACCCACTCGCTGCCCACACTGTTCAGGTCTCCTGCGATTGGGACCATGGCAATGGTTCGCGTGGTGTTGAGTAAGCCAGTGGCCTCGATGGGGGTTGGTGTGATGCCTGCAGCTGGCACCGGCCCCTCGCCACAGGAATTGTAAAAGTAGAGACCGCCGCTTACCGAAGTGCTGCCGGTCTCATGAAACATGGAGAACTGGTAGAGACCAGCCTCAATATTAGCGAGAAACTTGGCGACAGTGGCAGGCGCCTTGTCGGCAAATAACTCCAGCTTGAAGGTGCCAAGGTTAGTCTGCACATTAACAATAGTTGCTGCGTGCAGCGTCGAAGGCAGCAGGGCGCAGGCTAAAACCCAGTACAGCGAATTAGTACGCCATGCTTTTTGGAGGTTTTTTATCATTCTGGGCATGTCTCGTGTGCTAAATCGGAAAATATTTCTACCCGCTAAGTGTTCGACGCAGCGCGTCGCTGCATTCGAATGATTAGTCTAATCCACCTGTCAGCATGACTCCAAATGGAATTGGTTGCTTGAAACTCCCCCCAAGGATGCGGGGATGGGTCGGCGTTAGGAGGAGAAATACTCCTGCTTGCCTTTATACCAACCAAAAAGGCTATAGCGGGAATCACCGGCGAAAGATTCTACCTGGGTCACCAGATGCAGCCTCGGGACCTTGAACATCACCAGGGTGTTGAACTGCGGGGGTATAACTAGGTTGGGTTTACCCTCGTCATCACAGAAGGCGAAATTACCGCCCCAGTCCTGTTTCCATTTCTTGCTCAAGCCCAGCACATGCGCCGCAATGCGCTCCTGTCCTGGGCTCTCATCCATATGCACTGACAAATGATGGTTACGGTCATAGCGGGAAGCCCAGGTGCTGACCTCGCAGCCGCTGTCATCACCGGTGATCTCTGACATTAACCTTAAGTATTCAAGGCTGTTAAAGTAGCGATAAATTACGGTGAGGATTTGCGTGTCTGGAGGCGTGTTTTCCAGTTTTGACGGGATGGTGTAGCGGCAATAGGCGAAGGAAAAATCATTGTCCTTGAGTGTGGCCATGGGGGGCACCAGCCGCTTGATCTCACGCTGGGTCAGCCCCTCAAGGTGTTCCGGATCAATAACACCGACTCTGCCGGTGTTCATTTCCCGATAGTGCAACTCCCAAGACACCCGGTTCTCGAGGGCCTCATAGGCTGCCTCAGCGACTTCTTCGCGCAGCAGGTCCCGGATGATGACGTAACCAGTCTCCAGATACTGCTGATGCAGTGCGGCCGTATCGAGTGGGTTGATGATGTCCATGAATCTGGGTAACGCTAATCTCAGTTTGCCAACTGCTCGCGCCTGGCGCGGAGCTGGGTCAGAATGCCAGCGATCTGCGCAAACGCCGGGACCTCCTGGGTCATATTTTCCATCATCACCTGCAGTTGCTGGTACTGCGGCTCGACTGAGGTGCGAATGGCTCTGTCCGCTTCAACAACACCTGCGTTAAAGCCAATAGTGTTGGCGTTTCGGGCCCTGGCGTCCACCATGAACTTCGGCTCACAGACCCGGATCGGGATATTGGTTCCGGTGGGCGTCTCTTTCCGACAGCTGATCATATAATCTTCGTCATCAATATTGGCATTAAAGATGGCATAGAACTGGCCTTCTGCCTCTTCGATGAATTCTGCGACTTCAGCACGGTTTAGCTCGGCAATTACAATGACCTCGCCCTCTTCATCCTGGGCTAGGAGAGATAGTGCGGGCACCATGAGTAGTACTGCTGTCAGAAGGTGTTTCATCGGAATACACTCCTGTTGTCGAATTGAACTGATTTTACTCTTCCAGGGCTAGAACGGTGAAGGAATTCTATCGAGTTTTTGGTGCAAGCTGCCCTGAAACGGCATGGTGCTGCGCCCAGGAGACGGCCGCTGGGGCGGCCGATGCTACCTGAGGCAAGTTTTCGAGGCTGGACTCAGCTGGTGGAGGGATCCGAGGGATCTGCAGCGAGATCTGCGTTATATTGGCGTTCAGACACCCTTCGCAGCTGTTGCAGTGAATGCAGATGGGCGTAAACCAGCGAGAGTATCCCTTTGCTCCGCATATCCAGGTAGTCCTCATCAGACAATTCATTGAGCTTTTGCTCATCAACGGTGTAAATGCCATCAATGTTGTAGAGCTTGCCATCGGGGCGATGCTGGAGCCTGACCTGCTGCGTGGCTAGTAGGCCTTTTTCCTTGAGATATTGCGTCACCTGTGCAGTTTGCTCATTTTGGTGGGCAGCCTGCACCAAGCGCTCGATGCGCGCTTCCATATACTCAGTTTTCTCGCCATCCTCATTGAACAGCGCCTGACCCGCGGTTGTGCTCAGCAGCTTACTGTCCTCATCGACCAGCACGACGAATTGCTCTCGATTCTTGTCAGCAGCGGCAATCGCAAACGGCGCATTGCCAAAGCCGAGAGGCACTACGTGGGCTGGGAAAGGCTCTTCCTGACAATAGATGTTTTGCCCATCCTGCAGGCCCATGATCGCCACTGGAATAAAATCCTTGGTGCTTTCATTGGTGACAAAAACCAGAGGAAATTCTGCAGACAAAGTGAAAAAATCTTGGGGCACGATGGGAATCAGGTTTTGCTGCTTGAATCGAGTGTAGTCTCCGGATTCTATGACTCTTAAGTTGGCGTGTTTGTCTTTCGCGAGGGGGACGTGGTTAGTCATGCACTACTTACCTTAATTAAGCTAGTTCTGGGTGATGCCAAATGCGCGGACAGCGGAACTGCACTTGCATTTTGAGGCCAAATGTAAAGGAACCAATGTTCCCAGAAGGCCCCCCAGATTAAAAGCAGAAAGTCCAACAATATATGCCGGATGCATAACTTGATCGCCCCGCAGATATACGCACTGGAAGAACAGCGGCACCAGCGGCACGTGTTCTCCCACAACCCCAATGGCATCTCGGGCGACTAAGCTTTGCGAAAAATGGCTACCCTTATAAGCTACAAACGACGTCGAGAAGTCGCAAATGTTAAAAAGCTTTCCCGAGTTGTTTTGCCCTCAACTTGGACTGGAGCGACGTCGCAGAGTTCTGAAGCGATCAATGGCTTCTTCAATCGGGTGATCGGTCACCCTGGATATGAGACATTTCAGACTGCCGAAACGCCGCAGCAGGCCTGACGGACGATTAGGCATTTCTGAGCTGAACAGGCATGAAGCTCCCTGGGATCAGTGCATGAACACAAGCAGCGCATTCGCCTGATAGATCGACTAATATACGATCGTTTGTTAGTCTTTTTCTAATGTTGTTACATCTGGGAAGACATCAGCATAACAATCAGAGCTTTAAATTAGCAATTGAGTAATAGAGGACAGCAGGCATGGAACCAAAATCGGGCAAGGTGACCTATCACAGG
>Ga0315331_10004760_pt1 | contig 10190 bp, 8 predicted proteins | sample M160m34915metaG_FD_203456 | JGI IMG/M metagenome (GOLD analysis project Ga0315331, IMG submission 203456) | Ammonia-oxidizing marine archaeal communities from Monterey Bay, California, United States - M1 60m 34915 | ecosystem: Environmental > Aquatic > Marine > Intertidal zone | place: USA... | reverse complement strand
TTGCAGGATCGCCGCGCTCCCGAAGCGCGCTCTGATCGCTTCGTGAATGGTCGGTTCCTCACACACGAAGAAGACCGCGGGCGGCGCCGAACGACGGTGTTTCGCGACGAGGTCGTCAAGGAAGCCTTCGACGTTGGCTGAAGAGCGCTGACTCCCGGCACGGAGTCCGACCAGGCTTCGTGATCCGTCTTGCGTGATGCTGACGGCACCGAGGAAACTTTGGTCGGGGAACTCGATCGCGCCGATCAACAGGCCGGCTGCGAACTCACCACGGTAGGAGGCTTGCGTCGCGGACATCCGGTTGATCAGGCCCTCCACGAAGTTCACCCCGATCTCGTCGCGCGGGTGACGTTCGAGCGGATAGGTTCCCGTCGTGACCGCCGCCGTAACATCTTCGATGGCCGCGCGGTCGAGGAGATCTCGCTGCGTCGCGGCTTTGATCGTGGGGAGTTCGACCTCTTTGCCCTTGTTGGACCGGACCCGGGGGCGACGCACATCGAGACGTTTCCCCCCGAGCATCAGCTGGCACGCGCACCAACCCGCGCGAGTCATCTTCGGCTTGACGCGGCGCTGCCAACGCTGTCCGCAAAGGTGCTCGACGTTCTCTTCCCAGAGCTCTGCGAGGACCTCAAGGGCACCGGAGCGGTACGCGTCGAGGGTTGCGTTTTCGACTTCGTCACGGCAACTGCTGACTTCGACGGTTGAGTCGAAAGCAAACTTCTTCTTCGCCGAAACTTGTCCGGACGCGCTCTTTGCTCGTTCTGCCATTTTCGTATCCCCCCTTGTAGTTCTCCGAACTGCATCGCGAGTCGCACCGTTGAGCCTTCGCCTTGGACCACGAGTATGCGGTCTTGACACAGGTGCGATGGGCCCGGCCTTCCCTCCCCGCGTCAAAAACGTGGAGGGACCGTTTACTTCCTGGCGAGACTAGGCCGCAATAGCTCCTGGCTCTGTGTACTGTTCTCGGACAGGTGCGTTCAGAGACCTCCTTGATTTCGCCTTCTGTGCGGCGATCCAACCAACCTCTCAACATGCGTTCTACTCGATCCCACGTCTGCTGTCATGGATTTTTTTTACATTCTTAATGTCGAGTTTAACAACGACACAATTAGGGGTGTGCTCTGGTCCATTTCTGCCGTAGGGCCTCAGAGCCGCTGGGGGGGCTCCGCTCCGAGGGGTGCCCCGACGGTGTGCGGGCGCTCCTGCTCCGCTCGCTCCGGTAGCTGCGCGATCAAGTCTGCGATCTTGGCCCGGTAGAGGGCCGTGTACTGAGCCTTCGAGAGACGGTGGACCGGGAGCGCCGGGCCTTCCTCTCGCCCTTCGAGCGTGGCCGCGAGCGGCTCTGAAATGCTCGGGTCGAAATGGGAACCATCCCAGGTCGCATCGCTCCCCAGAGTGAGCGCGCTCGGAAATGCGAAGTCGTAGAACGCATCAAAACGCTGAGCGATGTCATGGATGGTCGCGAGATAGGTCTCTAGCTCCCCTTCCACAAAGATACGCAGCACGATGTCTGCGCTGATGGGCGAGACGTATCCGGTGAGCTGACTGGTGGGAAAGAGACGCCGCAGTTCATCGACAGCGGAGAAGCAGGCTCGCGTGTACTCGCGGTTGGAGGGAACGCCCGAGGGGTGGGCGGCGAGCGCCGCGCCGAGCGTCGCCCAGCGCGGTGCGTAGGTGCCGTGTCGGTCGAAGACAGGGCTCCAGCGGCTGTCGTAGCCGATCCCGGTGATCCGGTCCTGCGTGAGACGCCGTGAGAAGCGGAGGATGTCCGGCGAAAAATAGCGTTGGAACCAGGGGGCGGATTGCTGTGCGCGGGCGGCTTCTGCCTTGCCTTGGCCGGCTCGGCAAGCGGCCGTTTCGAAGTCGAAACGGTCGACCGATTGAATGATTATGGCCGGGCTCGGGATGACCTTCGCGAATCGCGCTGCGAGCTCTGCGGACTCGGGCAGCGTCGTTCCCTCGACCGCGAGATTGAAACAGCGATGGTTCTGAAACGCCCGGGGGTCGAGCGTCAACGCGCGCGAACTGCCGGAGATGAGACAGTCATATGCCGTTTCTTCTCCCTGGAGACGGTTCAGTTTCGCCTCCCGGGTCATGAACGGATACCGCAAACCCTCTCGCCATCCCCCGCCGAAGTACCAATACGGGTCGGTGAGAATGTTGGGAATCGCGACGTTCCCAGCGAGCACCGCAACGGCGATCGCGAGGACGCCGAGGTAGCGCCGGGACCGGGACGCTTCCTGGCTAGAACTGGAAGTAGATGAATTCACGGATAGGTCCCTGAAGTGCCACGATCGAGGCAAAGGCGATGACAGCGGTGAAGAGCGCCCATGCGATGTTGGGCCGCCATCGGGCGACCCCCCCGGCGTTTTGCCAACGAGACGAGGGCTCCGGATAGGTGGCGATTCCCGGTCGGTAGTCCGCCATCCACTCGCGAGTGCTTGGGAGCCCCCATACGAGGAGTAGGCATAGCCCGAGCCACCACGCGCCGCCGGCGTGGATGTCCAGGACGTCCAGGACCCAGAAGCCGGGTTCCGAGTACTGGAAGTCGTCCACGCCGACCCGGAGCTCCCCGTGGGCGCCATCGGGGCGTTTGGCGATCGCGGTCCAGTTGAGCAGCGCTGGCGGCTGTGCGCGGCTCGCCGGGGTCAGCATCGCTTCTAGCATCTGTGTCGTCCCCCGAAGCGTCTCCGCGCGAAACGGCACCCAGGCAACCACGGTGACCGCGAACGTGAGGATCAAGGCGAGGCGCGACGTGAGCCATCCGGCTCGCGGCGTTGGGTTGATCGCGCTGGATAACGCGCGCCACGCGTGGTTGATCGCCAAGTAGATTCCATGCAGGCCACCCCAGATCAGGAAGTTCCAGCCGGATCCGTGCCAGATCCCACCCAGCAGCATCGTGATCATGAGGTTGACATAGCGTCGCGTGGAGCCTCGCCGGCTTCCCCCCATTGGGATGTAGAGGTAGTCGCGCAGGAAGCGAGAGAGCGTGATATGCCACCGGCGCCAGAAGTCGATAATGCTCCGGGCTTTATACGGAGACTCGAAGTTGATCGGCAAATGCAGGCCAAAGAGCCTCGCGAGCCCGATCGCCATATCGGAGTAGCCCGAGAAGTCGAAGTAGATCTCAAAGCTGTAGCTGAGCGCGGCAGCCCAGGCGTCGACGAATCCGATCGTCGCTCCGGCGTCTGCGGCCTTGAAGATCGGCGTCGCGAAGCCTGCCATCGTGTCCCCGACGACGGTCTTCTTGAACAGGCCGATGAAGAAGATCGTCCACCCGACTGCGAAATTCGTAGGGCTGAACCGAAACCGCTCTTCTTCTCTCAGTTGCGGGAGCAGTTCGGAATGGTGGACGATCGGGCCAGCGATCAGCTGGGGGAAGAAGCTGATGAACAGTGCATAGTCGAGGAAGTCATCGCGGTCACCGCTCCCGCGAAAGCGATCGACGAGGTACGCGATCTGTTGAAACGTGAAGAATGAGATGGCGATGGGGAGTGTTACGCCCTGCCAGTCGACCGTCGCTCCGCTCAGGGCTTCGTAGTTGGCGACGAAGAAGTTGGCGTACTTGCAGTAACCGAGCGCGGCGAGGTTGACCGTGATGCCCATCGCGAGCGCTGCGCGGCGGGGGCGTGCAGCAGAGATCCCGGGCGCCGCGCGTGCGAGCGCAAAGTTGAAGCCAATCGATCCGGCGAGGAGGAGGACGTAGTACGGATTCCACCATCCGTAGAAGAACACGGATGCGGCGAGGAGACATCCCAGCGCTGCGCGCGTACCGAAGGTCCGGCGCGCCCCGAAGAAGACGGCGAGGACGATCGGCAGGAATACGAACACGAAGGCGTTCGAGTTGAAGAGCATTCGGCTCCCGCGTTTTGCTGCCCCTTGCAGCAGCAGCGCCCTGAGAGGGGGGGCGGCCCGGACGACGTCTAGGCCCCCAGGGTAGGGGGCCAGCCGGTGGAAGGCATGCGCCCAGACCGCCTCAGTCGAACGGAGCCCAGCTGCGGTCCGGGTATAGGTCGGTAGAGGGGCGATATAGCCACTCGTCGCGATAGGCCTTGGCCGTCAGGGTGCGGATGACCGCATCGTCTTCGAGGCGTCCCTCCGCGACCGCGCGCTGGAAGGCACGTCGCGAGTCAGCGATCGAGACGGCCTCGATCCCGAGCAACGAGGAGAGCTCTTCGAGCTCGGCGGCCTCGAGCTCAGGGCCGAAGCGGCGTTTGCGCGCCATACATGCGATCAGCGTCTGGGCGTCTTTCGTGCGGGACTGCGCGAAGGGGTCCGAGAGCGTGGGGGCGACGTCGTGCTCGAGCGCGTAGATGGCGCTCTTGGCGAGGATGTCCCGAGGGTCGTCGTCCTTGGGGAAATCCGGGGGCGCGATCGAGACCTCCATCGCCGCTGCGAGCATCTCGCAGGTCGCGCGGTCACCGACATAGCGGTACGCGAGATACCAGGCGAGGGACTCCTGCGGATGCGCGTTCTCGCAGACGTAGTGGATTGGCATCATCCCGCGGACGTTCTGGTGGACCGCGTAGTACTGCGCGCGAAATCGGTCATACGCGATGCCGGACTCAGCCTCGTAGAGATCGAAGAGTCCGGAGAGTCCGCCGGAGGGGTTCCAGAACTCTCGTACGGCGATGTTGCCGAGGTCTTCGAGCGGGTCGCCGAAGTGACCGAGCTCCCAGTCGATGACCGCGCTCACGCGGTCTCCTTGGAACATGAAGTTCACAGGGCCAGTGTCGCCCTGGATCAGCGAGGTCCGCGAGACTGTGGTTGGGGCATACCGGCGGAGCCAGTCGAGTGAATAGATTGTCAGCGGGTCGAGCTGTCGGTCGATGAAGCGCTGCCATTGGGAGACGATGAGGTCGACCTCGTTGAGGGCGCACTCGGCTGGCGTTGTTGGCACGTACTGCATGATGTCTTCGAGGGCGAGTGCGTTGATGTCGAGGGTGTGGAGCTTTGCGACGATGCGCGTGAAGTCTTCCATGACCGCTCGTTGTTGCGTGGTGTCCTCGAGCTTGTCCAGATCCGAGCGACCCGGGTCCCGCTCGAAGAGCGCCGCCTTGAGGTCCGCGTTCCAGCCGTAGACTGCCGGGACGGGGACTTCGGTGTCCTGAAGCGCTTGGAGGATCCGGGTCTCACGCTCGAGGCGGCGAGGGTCGACGCTGTCCGACTCGCGTTGAACCCGGAGGAAGCCCTCGAGGGTCGTTCCGTCTGGGCGGGTGACGTCGACCACCCACGCCTCCCGTCGCGCGACGTGACGTCGCAGCTGAGAGACCTTCCCGGACCCAATGGATTCGACCCATTCGAGCGTACCAGCGGGGAGATCGTGAACGAGCTTCGTCATAGCGCTTCCATCCGATGTCATGTGCCCAGTGTGATCCCGGCGCTGGGGGCCTGCAAGGGATCCCTGCTTTTGCGAACCCTAAAACTCGATCGTGCCCGAGAGGTTTGGCCACGCAGCAGTGGGGCGGTGCTCCGGGCAGGCCGGCAATCGACCCACTGTGGGTCGCCCGCGCCTGCTAGTCTTCGCGGCGCGCCCGGTCGCGGTCACGGAAGTCTCGTCGATCGTTCACGGGCCCGCTGTCTTGACGCGGAGCGTCTTCCGGGAGGCGATCGATCGTGGGAGAAGAAACCGCACAGCCGGGAGCCGGCGGCGAGACGCCTGAGGTGACGGAGCTCGTCCTCGCCGCCACGGTCGTCCTGCTCCGCGACTCGGACACCGGGCCGGAGACCTTGATGCTCCGCAAGAATTCGCGCGTCGCCTTTGGGGGGATGTGGGTCTTTCCAGGGGGGCGTGTCGACCCGGAGGATGGCCAGCCCGACGAGGAGATGTGGCTGCGGGCTCGTGCGGCGGCGGTGCGTGAGGCCGAGGAGGAGGCGTCCGTCCGCCTCGATGCATCCTCTCTCGTCTGGTTTGCTCACTGGACGCCGCCGGCGGTCGAGATCCGACGCTTTTCGACTTGGTTCTTTGCCGCGCGTGCGCCGGAGGGGGAGATCCAGATCGATGACGGGGAGATCACCGATAGCCAGTGGATCCGCCCAGAGGAGGCCCTGACGAAGCAAAGGGACGGCCAGATCGAGCTTGTCCCCCCGACCTTCGTCACGCTTCATAACCTTTCGGGCTACGCGAACGTGGAGGCGCTCCTCGCTGCGGTGGGGACCGGAGAGCCCAGGCACTATGTCACGCGCATGGCGAAGAGCGACGAGGGGATGGTCGTGATGTGGGAAGGGGACGCTGGGTATGAGACCGCTGACGCCGCGGCTCCTGGGCTTCGTCACCGGCTCTTGATGACGAAGAGCGGATTCTTCTTCGAAGACTCAGCGCTGCGCTGAGCCGGCGGCCCCTACGGCTGGGGCCGTGCGCAGGGAGAGCGCGAGCAGCGCGAGCCCCAAGATCGGGAACACGAAGTTGGCTGTGGCGCCGGGTGCCTGCCCGAGCGTCTCGATTGGCTTCGCGACACTCAGCAGTAGCCGGCAGACGTACTCGGCGATGAAGAGTAAGTACATCAGCGGCAACAGGTTTCGGTAGCGCCACAAGACGACCCCATACAGCACGCCGGTCAGGAGTTGGTTGACGCCCCATAGCGCGAAGACCCCGATCACGGCTGCCGCGGCGGGGGCCGGGTATTGGTCGAGTGGGATCGTCGCGATGGACTGAGCGCCGCCGTCAGCGCGCAGGATGTGGACCAGGCTCCGTCCGATCGTGACCGCCGTGATCGGGAAGAACATCCACAGCGCGAGCCAGTGCCCCCGGTAATCGTTGTTTGCGCTGCTCGGGAAGATCCGCGCAATTTGCATGTTCAGGCCTCCTCATTGTTAAGAGTCGAGAGGACGATCTGTTCGAGTGCGGCCTGCGCCCGCGGCTTGCTGAGCCCCTGCTCGGTCCGCAGTCGGTCCCAGCTCTCGAAGGAAGTCGCGAGCTCGACGGCGTCGACCTGGGCTTGGCGTGCGGTCGCCAGTTCGGGCAGCCACCGGTGGAGATTGGCCCGCTGATCGAGGACGAAGCGGGTGTAGCTCGCCTCGAGGAACGTGGAGCGCCATCGGTTGGCGCGGGTCGATCGGAGGTAGGGGCCGATCCTCTCGAAGCATCGGATCCGGGCGCGCACGACCTGGCTTGCACGTTCGTTTGTGCTCCCCGGCTCCGGCCCGCGATCCAGGTAAGGGGCGGCCTCTCTTCGGATCCGCTCATCTAGCTCTGCGAACAGCGTCTCCATCTCCGAGAAGTGACGGAAGACGGTGCGGATCCCCACGCTCGCACGCTCTGCGATCTGCTGGGCGGTCGGGGTGACCACGCCCTCACCGATCAGCGCGAAGAACGCGTCGAGCATACGGGCGCGACTTCGCACGGTCCGCTCGGCGCGGCCGTCTCGAGCTTGGTCTCGTTCGGACGCTGTCGTACGGATCAGTTTTGTCACGACGCGAGTATGGACTGGCCTGTTTTTCGACACAAACGGGGCGAGAGGGGAAGTCGCTCCCGGAGGCTCGAGTCCCTAGCGCGCTTCCGGTCGCAGCTTGTAGCGGATCGGGAGTCGCTTGATTCCGCCGATGAAGTGGGAATGCAGCCGATCCGGGGGCGCGGCGAGCTCGATCTCCTCGATCCGCGGGAGCAGGAACCGCAGCGCGTACTCAATCTCGAGCCGCGCGACGTGCGCGCCTGCGCAGAAGTGCTCCCCGATCCCGAACGCGAGGTGCCGGTTGGGCTTTCGGTCGACGCGGAACTCGAAGGGGGCCTCGAAGACGTCCTCGTCGCGGTTGGCTGAGGGGTAGTACAGGGAGACGACATCGCCACGCGCGATCTTTTGTCCCCGGAGTTCGACGTCGGCGGTCGCGGTTCGCGCAAACTGAACGATAGGACTGGTCCAGCGCAGGATCTCTTCCACACCGCTCTTGAGCAAGCTGGGGTCGCCCTGGAGGCGACGCAGCTGATCCTGATTCTGGATCAACGCGAGCATGCCGCCGCTCGTGGCGTTGCGCGTCGTCTCGTTTCCAGCTGCGACGATCAGGTTGCACCAGATCAGGATCTCCATGTCGGTGAGGGGCTCACCGTCTACCTCTGCGTGTGTGAAGAGGCTCACGAGGTCGTCCTGCGGGTCGCTCCGTCGCTTGGCGACGAGGTGGGCGAAGTATTCGAAGACCTCTCTTTGTGCAGTTTCGACCGTCTCGGTGACCGACTGCTGGTCCTGATACTCCGGGTCCGATGCACCGAGGATGCGGTTGGTCCAGTGGAACAGCTTGGGCCAGTCCGCCTCCGGGACGCCGAGCAGCCATCCGATGACCGCGATGGGGAGCGGCGCCGAGATGCTCTCGACGAAGTCGCACTCGCCCTCATCGCCTGCTTCGAAGAGGTCATTGACGACACCGCGCGCGATCCGTTCGATGTCGCCGTGCCATCGCTTGAGCGCGCGCGGCGTGAACCCCTTGCTGATGAGCTTGCGCTGCGGTCCGTGTTTGGGCGGGTCGAACTGGATGAGATTCTTGGGGAAATCGTCGGGCCGTTCGGACAGAGGTGTCGTCTGGACGACGAGGACAGGGTCGCTGATGAAGAGGTCGGGTCGTTTTCCGATGAAGACGATGTCCTCGTGTTTTGTGATCGCCCAGAAGTGTTCCCCCTCGGTCCGGTCGAACCAATAGACGGGAGCCTCCTTGCGGAGTTGTGTCCAGGCTTCGTGGGGGTACCCGTGGTGGACGTACCGCTCGGGGGACATGAAGTCGAGTTCGTCGAGGGGGATCGGTTGCGACATGGGACTCCTCGGGGTGAATGCAGACGTCGTCCCTACGATACTGCGCGGGGAGCGTGTTGCGTCAAGCGAAGGCGCGCTTCGCCAAGGGCGGCGTGTTCAGGACGACTCGGCTTCGTCGCGCTTGGCGAGGGTTGTCTCCATAACCCGGTCTGCGCTGTCGTACTGCGGCGTGATCGCGAGCCGCCGAACGGTCTCTGGCGAGCTCAGCACGTTGACGACCTGCGCGGCGACGCTCTCCGCCTCCATCAGCCGCCCGTACATGTAGCCACCCGCTGTCCAGCGCTCGACGAGCTGAGTGAGCAGCTCGATGTTTCCCTCCGCGACCTTTCCCGAGAGGGTGTCTCCCATCGCGATCGTGGTGAAGCCTATTTCGTGGTGTTCCCCTTGCCAGGCGCGCACGAGCGTCTCGAGCGCCGCCTTGCTCACGACATAAGGGGCCATCCCAAACCGCGGCGGTTGGTCGTCGACCGAGATCGAGGAGAAGAATACGGCCTTGCCGCGGCTCTCCAGGAGGTGGGGGAGGCAGGCTCGCATGACGAGCGTGGCGCCGATGACGTTGGTCTCGAGGGTGGCGGTCCAGGCCTCGGCGTCCATCGCCTCGATCGGGTTGTAGAGGGTGAGTCCCGGGGCATAGACCAACGCGTCGAGGCCGCCCAGGGTCGCGATGGCCTCGGTAACGACGGCATCGCAGGACTGGGGGTCGCGAACGTCGCAGCGGACCGCCACGCCGTTCCCCGCGAGCTCTTCGAGCGCTTGCTCGAGCAGCTCGACACGTCGTGCCCCGAGCGCGACCCGGCCCCCCTCACTGGCGATGGCCTTACCCGAAGCGAGGCCGATCCCAGAAGAGGCGCCGATCACCAGAACCCTGCGACCTTGGAGTCTTTGCGCTGTCACTCGTCTCTCCCCATGTATGAGCGCGTTCGAAGTGTTGAGCGCGTCGTCCGGCGTGTTTCGTCCGCTGCGGCTTGCCGCAGCGCGGCCATCCCAACATACCTGCTGCCAAACTTCCAGCGCCGGTCTCTCGCGGTCGAATGAGACGCGGTCTTCGGTCCTCAGTGGGGCGAGTGGAGCGCGCCGCGCAGGAGTCGGCCGGGTCGTCGTCCGGTGGGCTCGCCGTCGCGCAGCGTGGTGACTCCGGCAACGACGGTGGCGGTGAAACCCTCGGCGGTCTGAGAGAGACGCTGTCCTCCGCCAGGCAAGTCTTCGACGAGCTGGGGGACCGCTGGGCCGACGCGGCTGGGGTCGAAGATGTTCAGGTCCGCGATGAGCCCGGGTTTGATCAACCCGCGATCCTCGAAGTGCCACGCCTGTGCCGGCTCGAGCGTCAACATGCGCACCGCCTCGGGGAGCGAGAGGATCTGTCGATCCCGAACCCAGTGCCCGAGGAGGTGGGTTTGGATGGATGCGTCTGAGATCTGCCGCACGTGGGCCCCCGAATCGGAGAACGTCATC
>Ga0315331_10004756_pt1 | contig 10198 bp, 20 predicted proteins | sample M160m34915metaG_FD_203456 | JGI IMG/M metagenome (GOLD analysis project Ga0315331, IMG submission 203456) | Ammonia-oxidizing marine archaeal communities from Monterey Bay, California, United States - M1 60m 34915 | ecosystem: Environmental > Aquatic > Marine > Intertidal zone | place: USA... | reverse complement strand
TAAATCAGCTGAAATAAGAGCTAAATTACCTATTGGTAAAAAGTTTAGTTTATCTGCTGGGGCTATATATCGTACACATGAAAGACCTTATGGATATAATCCTGTAGAAATATGGTTAAATGAAACTACACCAGATGGTTTTGCGGTTAACCCTTGGTATACATTAGGTTTTTATTATGGTTATGATGATATATACTATACTTACACAGACCAATATGGTGAAGAAGTATCTGATTGGTATTGGGTAAATGAACAAGGTGAAACTGTAGCTTATACAGATTTACAATTTAGACAAACAGTATTTACTGATCTTATGAATCGTTATAATAATGAAATATGGGATACTATAGATGCTTTTGGAGTTATCTCTCCTGTGGTCGGTTTTGACTTTTATCATTACAAAAATAATTTCTGGTTACATGCTTATGGGTCTTATTTATTACCGTATCATGATTATGTAAAAGGTGATGAAGCTTTTAGTTATCATAATAGAAACAACTGGGGATTAGGTGGATTGATTGAAGATGCTGAAAAAGAACAATGGGAAGATTATCAAACCGGAGTACAATTTGGATGGAAACTTAGTAAAAGCATCGGAGTATTTTTTGAAGGTGAATATACTAAATTCTGGGATAGTAAAATATATAACAGTTCAGTCGGTCTGAACATAACACTTAAATAAATGAAAATATGGAAAATTGCCCTTTATGTGGTGGCCATTGTGGCCTTTGCTAGTTGTGGAACATACACACAAGCACCATCAAATACGATTAAAGTATTAGCAGTTACTCACACAGGTGATACTATTCAATTAGATGTTAACTCGCTAAGACCAAGAGTGTATCAAAATATATACCACTCTTATCCTTATTATTACAGCTACTGGAATCCTGGACCAGGTTATCAACATGGTTGGGGTTATTATTATACTAGACCAAGACCAGTAGTTGTTACACCAAACGTACCTAATGTAACATTACCAACTACTAAACCTACAGGTACATATAACAGACCGGCTAATGTAGGAACAGGACCATCATTATCACCAAGTTTAAGCACACCATCAAATTCAAATACAAATAAAGGAAATGGCAGCACCGGAAATAGGGGAATCAACTAAAGTAACATTAGATCTTAAAACTATTGGAATGATCGTGGCGTTTGTAGTTACTATAGCAGGTATGTGGTTTACACTAAAATCAGATATAGCTCTAGCAATGGAAAAACCTGATCCAGTTATTGATAGAGTAGAATATGATCTAAAAGATGAATTAATACGTCAGACTATTATGGATACTCAAGAAGATGTTGAGGAAATAAAAGAGACTATTGATAAAATAGATCAGCGATTGTACGAGATACAAAAACAAAGATAATATGGAATTTTCTACAAAAGGATATTTAAGAAACAGTCCTGATATTAATCAACCTAATAATGTAATACCTGGTAATAAAATTACTATGAAGGGTGTTGATTTTAAAGTATTAGGAACTGATAACAGAGGTTACACTAAAGTAATGTATCCAGGATATGATTATACGTTTCCTGGAGCTTCCTATGTAGTAGAAACTCCTTTAAAAAAATAGTATGAAGTATTTAAATATAATTTTATTATTAATATCGTTTAACATGTCTGCACAGGAGTGGATTGTAGATGATAACTTTGATAGTAAAATAAATGAAAGAAAAGCTTTTGGTGATGATCAATCTCTACCAGTAATTGTAGAGTTTTATGCTAAATTTAATGATGCAAATAAATTTAATGACTGGGATAAATTAGAAAATGTAATATATTATAGAACTAATATATCTAATAGTCCTGAAGCTAAAAAGAAATATAGAGTACGTATGACGCCAACTTTAATAATATTTAAAGATGGTATTAAAGAAACAGTATTCAAAGCAGGTTTAGATCTTGTTCTACCTGTAGATTTGAAAGAAATACAAGAAACAATAAACGAAATAAATAACGCGAGTAAATTTTAAATTATGGCATATCAAGATAATAACAATAAAAATAAAGAAAAAGAATTATTATTAAAAGATTTTGAACCACAAATGATGGGTGGAACTATAGGTGGTTTAGATTTAATAGGAGGAGGAGCAGTGAAAGGTTTGTTTAAACTAGGAAAAACATTTGCTAATGCAGCTAAACAATATCTACGTGGTGGTAAAGCGGCTGAAAAGGTAAGTAATTTTAAACCTTTAGTAACTGGCAACAAGATTTATGATAGACAATCAATAAACGATGCTTTTGCAAAAAGGTTTGGTAAACCTCAAGCTGATGTAACCGATGGTTGGGGTAATACTGTAGAAGGTGTAGCAAAAGGTATTAATGTTGGTGCTAAACCTTTAACTTCAGCTCAAAAAGCATTAGTTAATCAAAAAGACATTATTAAAAACTCAGCAACCTTAGGTAAAACTAATTTTTTTAAATAATAATAACTATGAGTAAAATAGGATACAATCAAGGAAATAATCCTTTTAAGCAAACACTTGGGACACATACTGCTCCAGGAGGAGCTGCACATGGTAAAAGGGCTGGAGTAAATAAGAAAAATACTGCTGCAAGACCTGAAACTGAACAAGAAAGAGAAGCACGTCATAAACGAAATCAAATGGTTACTAATTATTTAGACATGCCCCCATATGATGGTAAAGTTTCAGGTTGGGAAGTTGGATTAGAAGCTGCTACTTGGCTACCTACACTATTAGCAATAGGTGCATCAAGTCCAAGTGGACCAGGTGCTCTTGCTGCTGGTGCTGGAGTTAAACAGGGTATGAGAAAATTACTTCAAAAAGGTATTCAATTGTTTACAAAAACTCCTACACGAAGAGGATTAACTATTGGAGGGACTGGATATGCTAAAGCAGGTGACGCTGGAAATGTTAAAAAAGATGCAGAAATGGAATCAAGTGGTTATGAAGTGAAATCTAATGATATAAAGAAAAGTAAAGATGCTACAAATATTCTTGATAGTGGGAAATTTAAAAAACAATGAGTAAAAAAAGAAAACTAAATAGTACTAATCCTAAATACTACCCTACCCCGGAACAAGAAGTAGTAAATGAACGTAGAGAGTTAATTGCTAGTATTAATAAAGGTAGAAAGCGTAACGTAGAGGTTTACGCGGTATTTGAAATATAAAAATTATGGCAAGTCCTTTTAAAAACGTATGGGAAACCATCAAAAAAGATTACGGAGAAAGTCGTGGTGAAAATCATGATGTTAATCAAACATTTAAATATGATCCAGCTGATAAAAAAGCGTTTGAAGCTTTAAGTCAAGTACAAAAAGATAGTTTACAAGCTGAAGCTTGGAAATATAATAAAACATTTTTTAGCCCTAAATTTGGTGTTAATGTTGATCCTGAAGATGGAGTTTTATCTGGTCGACCTATATATTCAGATGGAACAAAATTAACTTATCCTAAAATTACTAAACCTTTTGAAGAAAAAAATAATGGAAAATATAAGTAAACATATTACTTATGCTGAAGCTATACATTCAAATACAGCTAAGCGTAAGTGTATAGATAACACTCCTAATCCTACACAAGTAGAGAACATGAAGTTGTTAGCAGAAAAATTATTTGAACCGTTAAGAGAATGGACAGGTGGACCTATAAAAGTTAATTCATTTTTTAGATCACCAGAACTTAACACAGTTATTGGAGGCGTAGCTTCTAGTCAACATTGTAAAGGTCAAGCAATTGATATTGATGATGTATATGGTTGTAAAACAAACGCAGAAATGTATGCGTGGATAAAAGAAAATTTAGATTTTGATCAAATGATCTGGGAATTCGGTACGGATATGAATCCAAACTGGGTACATATATCATATGTTTCAGAAGAAGATAACAGAAACAGATGTCTAAAAGCCTATAAAGACGAATATAACAAAACAAAATATAAAACAATATGAAAAGAGCAGTAACACAATCAAGTTTTGCAGGTGGATCTCCTTTGTTTAGAAATAAAACAGAGAATGATAGCATCGCTTCAGTAAAAGCTTGGAAAGCACATAAAGCAGAATATCTTAAAAAACCAGGTGGTCAAAAAGAATATGATATGGAAAAAGGAGAATTTTTCTACTCCCCACAATATAAAAAACTAAGATTAATACCTACAGATGATGGTGAGGTACAAGACAGATCTGGTATAGAAAAATGGCAATTAGCGCCAGATAGAATGTCTTCAGAAGAAGAACAATATTAAGGAACAAATAAATACTGGGCGTACCATACCCAAAAGTTCCTGTAACCGAAGGGGATCTCATTTGAGGTCCCCTTCTTTATTACCCATCACAAGCCGTACAATCTTCGCTCATTGCTTTTTGTGCAATATCTCCACGTAGTACAGATTCAGTTCTCATATAATATAAAGTTTTAATTCCTTGTTTCCATGCATTTAAATGAACTTGATTAATCCATTTAGGAGTTGCCTCCGCTGGAAAAGCTAGGTTTAAACTAACTGATTGATCTATATATTGTTGACGTATTCCTGCTTGTCTAACTAATTCTAATTGATTTATTTCTTTAAACGTTTTAAATACTTCTTTAGTATCATCGTCTAATTCTTTTATATCTTGTACAGATCCTCCATCTGTTAAGATTTTTTCCCACGTTTCTTTTGTATTGATTCCTTCTTTTTCCAAAACTTTAACCAATGTAGGATTTTTCCTAATGAACGTTCCTTTAGCTGACTGTTCCGTAAATACATTAGCTGCCCAGGGTTCAATCCCGGGAGAAATATTTCCAGAAAGTTTGCTATTACTAACAGTGGGAGCAATAGCGCGTAAGTGGGTATTGCGAAAGCCAGTACCGACGCACCAAAGAGGTTCTCCATAAACATCAGCAAGAGCCATACTAGCTCTTTCAGATTCGATTTTGATTTGACTAAAAATTCTTCTAGTTTCATATTGTGATAATAAACCCTCAAATGGTAAACCTTTTTCTTGTAGATATGTATGCCAACCTAATACACCAAGACCTAACGCCCTGCCTTTTTCAGCAAAACGTACAGAGTTTTCAAAACCTTTTCTGTATTTAGCTCTTTGTATAAATTCTTCAAGCACACCATCTAAGAACCATATTGAGTCATAAATGATATTTGTATTTTTCCATTCGTCATATTTAGCTAGGTTTAAGCTAGATAGACAACAAACGAATGAATGATTTTCATCTGTATGTAAAACTATTTCACTACAGATATTTGTCATATGCACCTTAAGCGCGTTGTCTTTATACGCTATTGGGTTATTTTTATTTGTATTCCCCTTAAAAAGGATATAAGGTTCTCCAGTAGCTTTACGCTTTTGAAGTAATTTTCCCCAACGTTTTCTAGCTTCTCCATCTCCGCTAGTAAGTCGTCGCATAAACTTATCGCCGACAACCGCGCATTGATGTAAGTTAAGTGATTGTCTGTTGACGTCTCCTTTAGGTTCACGTATTTCGATCCACTCTTCAAAATCGGGGTGGTCAATGTTAATATTAACTGATGCCGCGCCTCGTCTGACAGAACCTTGATTAGTGGCAAGTATTGTTGAATCGTATATTTTACAAAACGGTACAACTCCGTCGCTTGTTCCATTTCCTGTTATTTTAGCTCCAGCGGGTCTTATTTGATTTATACCGATACCAACTCCACCGCCGTGTTTAGCGAGTAGCATCATCTCTAAATTTTTCTGTCCTATATCTATAATAGAATCAGCAACATCAATACCGAAACAAGAAATAGGTAAACCCCTATCAGTTCCGGTGTTTGATAATACAGGTGACGCCAAGCATAACCAGCCTTTCCAAATATATTGGAAAAAACTTTCTTCCATTGAGGTCTTCTGTAATCTTCTCGCAACTGTTTTAGCAACTCTTCGGTACGCTTCTTTTGGTGTTTCTCCATTATATAAATATCCTCCTCCTATTGTTTTCTTATATACTTCTGTATCACCCCATTCTGGGTAATCAATTCCTTTTTTCCACTGACTGTTCCACATCTTGTAATCGTTTTTCTCTATCTTTTAATTCTTCTACTATTTTATTCCATTCTTCCTCTCCTACATGTACTTGTAGAGCTGTTAAAGTTCCTTGACAAATATCTGCATTTCTCTGAACTTCTTTAATAAGTTGTCTAACAACATTAGTTAAACCTTCTACTTTTTGTTTTAATTTATTTTGTGCCATTATATAATTTTATAAAACATTACAAATACTACTCTTGATCCTTTAAATTTATTAGGATATTTGCTGTGAAAATATTCACATGGATAAGAGAGTAATCTATTTTCTTTATATCCTATTATTGATTTTAATTTCCATTTTGATTTATCATTAGAATCTTCCTTTAACATTCTATCAAATTCTTCAACTCCAGATTCTGTAAAAGTTTCTCCATAATTTTCATGCTCCCAGAATGCTGTTCCATTTAGATCTTGTTCATCTCCTTTTATATAAAAAACTAATGCTCTATCAGGTTGTTGACCTTCTATAATAGAATCATTATGTATTCTCCAATCAGTATCCTGTCCTTCTTTAGCTTCTCTAAAAAATGCTAGAATACTCATAACTGATCTTCCTTCAATATCTTCTAATCTATCTTCAAAATGAGCAATTAATTCTTTAGATGGTTCTTTAACCCAAAAAGATTTTCCAGGTGTTTTAACTTCTTTAAAATCAAAAGCATTGTCTTTTATTATTTTAAAAGTTTTTTTACTTAAAAAATTATCTATTATATATATCATTACCAAATATCTTCAAAATCTTCTCCTTCATTTGCCTTACTATAGTCAGTCGGCCTAATCGCAAAAAAGTCAGTGTGAGTGTGACCCCCAGTAAGATGATAGAACCAATCAAGATTCGCTGCTGCGTCCTTGTCATAGTTGAAAAATCGTCTCTTATCTGAGTAACCCAATTCCTGTAGTTTTTCATTTGTTCTTTTTCTAATAAATTGTTTTAAGTCATATGACTTTAGGTTTTCAATATCACCCATTTCAAACATTTTATCTATGTATTTTTCTTCAAGATCTACCATAATCTTAGCAGCCTCGTATATATCTTCTTTACACTGATCTTTTAAATCAGGTAATTCTTCACACATGTGTCTATATAATTGACAACCCATTCTACTGTGTAAAGATTCATCTCTTACAGACCATTTCATTTGTTGACCTACTCCTTTGAGAAGGTTGCGAAGCTGAAAACTATATAAAACAGCAAAAGCTGAGTACAGACTAACACCTTCTGCGAAAGCCGAAAACACGGCCAAGCTTCTACCAATCCCCACAGGATCAGTACCGTTATAAGAGACCAAATTATCAAATCTTTCCGATGTTGCGGGTTCGTGAAGAAACGCTTCAAAGTCTTCCAATCCAAGTGTTTCATTTAAATAACTATATGCAACAGCGTGTATTGTTTCTTGTGAGCCAAATATCATAGCCATCTGTTGCACCTCGTGTTTTGGGAACCATGATACGACTTTTTGTGTCCAGTAATCTGATACTGCACATTCAGTCTGAGCAAAACCTAGTAAGATATTTCCTACTAAGTTTTTTTCAGCTGGAGTTAATTTTTCGTTCCAATCCTTTACATCACCGGACATTGGTATCTCAGTATGTAACCAAAAAGCTTGAGCTTGTTTAAGCCAACCTTCTGTGTAATATATGGGGTATTCAAATGGTTTGTATGGGATTCGTTCTTTAAATAAACTCATTATCTATATATTTCTAGTGCTACATCTATAAATGGGATGTAAAACACATATGTTAATGTATCTTTTTCTTCATAAGCTCTTGATCCAAATAATATACCTGGATAAAAACCTATTGACAATGACCAGTTATCTTTTACAACTGGTGTTTCTTTTTTCTTTTTTCTAGCCATAAACTTTTATATTGTATTGATCTTGATATTTCACAAGCTCTTTATATTTAACTTTTCCTCTTTGTTGCCAAGACCATTTAACCCACTTATCAATTTGACGCTCAGCATATTTTTTTCTAGCTACTAATTTTGCAAGCTTAGGATTAACTCTACGGTTTTGTCGCATTCTTTTTGATTTTGTGGTTTATATAGTGTTGTTTTTATATTGTTATCTTTTAAATGTTTTTTAAACAATTTCCAACGTAATGGAAACGATTCATTAGCTCTACCTTTACATTCAATTATAAAGTCATAACCAATAAAATCAGGAGTATATTTAATAGGTAATATTTTTTTATTACCTCTGTCTTTATAATCTCCTTTTCCATTTCCTGATCTAGCAATACAAGTTGTATCGAATTCAAAGCCACTTACGATTTCAAATGTTTTGCCTTCGTATTTAGCTTTGATCTTAGCTTTTTTCAAAGCTTTATACATGTATACTTCTAAACCACTTGCAAACTTAATACCGTCAAAAGTGGTTTTTTTAGATTGTACAGGACCTTTTTTTCTTTTATAATTCTTCTTCATCTAGCTTAATGTTACTAATGTTGTCGTTGAAACGTTTTTCTCTATTACACATACATTCCTCAACCTCATCACGTAAACAAGCTCTTGCCGCTTGTATATATAACAATGCATCCATTATTTCTTCTTGTACATCGATTAGAAAGTCGTTTAAGTCTTTGTCTTTACCTTCAACTTCTTCCATCATCATTGCGCCGTACTTAGCTTGACCAACCAGACTACGTTGATCTATCTTTTCGATAACTTGTTGTACGATTTTATCTTCAGTCTTTACGTTATAATTATTCATCTTTTACAAATGTTCCGTTAATCATTTTACCTGTACGTTTGCTAATTACTTTATAAGCTTCTGATATACAGGTTTCTATATGTACTCCTTGTAAATGAGCTAAGTTTGTTAATACTACAACCATATCACCTATTGCATCAACAACTTCGGGTTTATCGTTATTTAACAACGCTTTAGCTAATTCACCAGCTTCTTCTTGAAGCTTAACATATTGAGTATGTGAATTACCTTTTTCATATAATCCTCTTGTTTGCGCCCATTCTCTAATAAGCTCAAACATTTTAAGAGGTTTTTTACTACATTTAACAACTTCTTTTTGTGGTAAATCATCACCCCATAATTCTGGAGCTTTAAACCATTCAGCAAAAGCTTTATTATAAATAAAACTTCTACCATCATTGTAAAACGATGTTTTAACGTTTCTTTCTATCCACCTAATTGAATCTATATTTAACACAAATAAGCCATGCTCAGTTTCCCATTGCATACCTATATTGTCCATTAAATTGCCTTTCAATTTTTTAACTGGATAAGGAAACGTAGTAGTTTGTTCTGTTACGTTTATCTTCATTTTTTTATTAAATTTAAATAGTTCATTATATTTCTTACGGTCAACTCTATAACCATAAGACTTTTGAAGTTCTATCTCTTTCTCTGATATATAATCTATATCATCGGATTGATCAAGAACTTCATATTCGTCTGGGGTATAACCCTGTGTTATCGTAACTCTGCTATTAAGATTACATGTAACACCGATCTTTTTACCCGGAATGTGATATAAATAATACATTATTTTTTTTCTGGTTTATAAGAAAAGTATTTAGGATTTTTATAATCTACTATTAACTCTTGACCTTTTTTTATTTTTTTAATTGTTTTATAATAAAGTCTGTCGTTTATAGGTACTGCTTCTAAGTTCAATAACTCATATTCTTTTTTATTTGCAAAAGTATTTACAAACGCTAAAGGATTAGAAGAGTTACATAAATCTGGCTCTATTTTAATAGGTTTATTATTGATATCACTTAAAAAATTCCAAGTATATCTTTTATTCACTGCGTTAGCTACTTGAAATCCTTTATACCAAGTTAATAGTATATTATTTGGAATATCTTCTTTTGCAAATACTCCTACACCAGCATCAGTTATAGTAGATTCTTTTATTTCTATAAAATCCCATATTTCATTTAAACAATCAAATTTTTCATCTGTATGTTTTCTTATTAATTTATGCTTCATATTTTATTGTTATATAAGTGTAAATTGTGTGCGTAATGGTAATATTCACCAATTTCAATATTCAGTCTCTCTGCAATCATAATTTGTAATCTACTAAATTGATACTGATCATTACAGAAACCGTACCAGAGATCATTAGAACGCATTAGAACGGCCATATTAAGCCTATTATTTAATATTGTAAACTGAACAGCATAAGTACAAGGTGTATCTTTCGCA
>Ga0315331_10004753_pt1 | contig 10202 bp, 8 predicted proteins | sample M160m34915metaG_FD_203456 | JGI IMG/M metagenome (GOLD analysis project Ga0315331, IMG submission 203456) | Ammonia-oxidizing marine archaeal communities from Monterey Bay, California, United States - M1 60m 34915 | ecosystem: Environmental > Aquatic > Marine > Intertidal zone | place: USA... | reverse complement strand
ACGACTACCGACGGATCCATCACAAGGCCACCTAAAGGACACAATGAGAAGACTACGAATGGTCCGTCACAGCCTCATTTAACGGGAATGCATCCGAACGACGTCCATCTAGCCTCAATTCAAAGCTACCCACCTCGATATCCGCGGGTCTTTCCGAAATCGAGATACCATTGCATAGTCACAACATTCGTTCTTGATGCCAGGATCTTGGGCGCAGGACGGACACAGCAACACACCGCCGACTGATGCAATACCGCTACTTTCTCGCTCGGACAGTCGATAAGGCACTGCGATGAATCACCTCGGTCGAATGCTATTGCTGTCCGTGGTGCTCGCGATTCTCAGTACCGCAGTATGGGTTTGCCTACAGTGGACAAGCGGTTCGCCTGAACCAAATTTGTGGCGGCAGGAACTAGGCCTAGACAGCTTGTGGCTGACATGGACCGATGCGGAGGCAAATAACGCTGGACCAGCGCGACTAGTCTTCCGCGGCGTCTACGCGATCCTTCTCAGCCTAGAATTATCCTACAACCAACTAGGATGGGCCACGCTCTGCAGCGCCTTACTAGCCTTCCTAATGCTGGCACGCTGGCTCCGCACCTGCATCGCAGAACGACTTGGCGCAACGACGAGAGCAGCGATACTGCTGGTTGTCTGCGCGGCAATGTTCTCTCCCTCGTACGGCGCCAACTGGCTGCTCGCAGAGCGCTTTCGAATGTTTGTGCCGATCACCTGCCTCGCAGCTGGCGGTCTACTGCTGCGCCAAGGCCGCTGGCTGCCACTACGCTACATCGCGGCGTTGCTATTCGCACAGATCGCGCTGCTCACCGACGTTCGCGGGCTCTGGGTATGGGTCGCACTAGTGCCCTGCTGTGCAGCAATCGCCGAGGGCCAGCGTCGCGCAGCCTACCTCGCTGGCTGGGTCATTGCAGGTAACGTAGGAGCACTCGCATGCGAGTTCAGCATAGGTGCGCCGGCTTCGTCAGACGCAAGCTGGATCGTCACAGCCATCGTTGCAGGCCCCTGGAACTATCTAGTCGAAGTAGTCACTGCGCTTGGACGATCCCTGCCAGATCTATGGCATGGGGCCACGACCGATGAAACCGTGATCGGCACGGGGATGCTGCTCTTGTTTGCTCTGACTAGCAGCTTGGCGTCGCGTCGCCGGGGAGTCGCCATGGCGGCCTGGTGGGCCATGGCAGCATTTGGACTAGGTGCGGCATTATCCTCAACTGCACAACTGCACGGGATCGACATCGACCGTGTTACTCGACATGAACTCGAATGGTCCGCCATAGCCCTACCAATAGGGCTTATTGGCCTAGTAGCGGAATTGGGTGGAGAACGATTAAATCAATGGCTGCGCGCAGTCATACCCGTGATCTTTGTGTTGCTGGTCCAGGACTGGCAGCGCGGATTCACCGATCTCACTTGGCGCCATGCACAGCTACGCGAATATGAAGCGCGCTTAGCGTTCTACGAAGCTACAGAGCTTGACCCGGACAAGATCGGGCCCCAACCCTTCAAGAAGAGCTGGCAGCGAGAGAACGCCAGGATGCAAGGATTGCTCGACCACGCGAAGCCACTCGACGATCTCCTTGGCAGACTGCAATCTGCGGCCGCTGCACAGCCCCGCTCTTCATCAGGAGCAATCCTCAAAGCACACGACCAGACCATGTCGGGGCACGTCGCTGACACAGCAGAAATGGTCTGGGTCGCGAAGCACTCGAAGGAGCAAGGCTGGCAACTAGTGCGAGCACTGCCACTACAGCCGAGCGAGCAAACCGACGCCCACTCGTGGACTCTCCGACTTGAGGCGGCATCGATGCCAATCGACAAGACACGACTGGCCGTGTTCGCCTTCGACCTAGACAACCGTAGTTTCATTCGGCTAGCGGGCAACGTGCAGGTGAATAACCGCTCCTTCCAAAAAGAGGTGCCGAAGTGACGGACACGAACGCCCTCAATCTGAGAAGTGGCTGGATCGGCACAACCGCAGCACTGCTGTTTCTCTATCTACTGACTCTCATTCCAATGCCGTGGGAATCGTCCTGGCTTTGGCCCGCTTGTGCCGAAGCCAATGTCGACTTTGTAGCCTTGATCTGCATTGGCTTGATGATTCGATTCGGCCTAGGCGATCGCTGGTGGACATGGCACCTAGTGGCCCTCGGCGCAATGTTCGTACCTCTGTATCGATTCGGACACACGTTGATGCCGGTGTTCTTCGATCGAGCGTTCGTGCCCTTGGATGACATTCTGTTGCTGCCGAGTCTCGCCCACCTCCTGACTCACGAAGTCTCCACAACACAAGTAATCGGTGGCGGCTTAGTTGTGCTACTCATTGCGGCGCTGCTTTACTTCGTAACGTTCTCCTCTGCACGAAGGGTAATCCGCAGTGCGAGCCGCCCCGGCCGTGCACTACTGTGGTTCGGATGCGCCCAAATGATCGTCCTAGGCTATTGGGTTGACCGATCGGTAACCCCCCGCGAACAAGTCGGCTGGTTGCGATCTTCAATGTACGGCGTTGCTGGAGACGACGTGATGCAGGAACTGCGTAGCGCGTCGTGGCAAGTTCGCGAGCGACTCAACGATCAGCGACAAGCATTAGACAATCAGTTATCCACGCTGAGCGGCCGACTTGATGGCCTACAGGGAGTCGACGTATTCGTCATATTCATCGAATCGATGGGCCGAGTGGCGATGGAAGACATGCGAGTTCGAGGGCCATTCGAGTCCGCATGTGCGGAACTGGAGCCAGCACTCACCGATGCGAACATAGCCACCAAGTCCGGCTGGCTGACAACCGGCGGCGCTTCATCTCGAGGCGCACACATGCAGTTAATGACTGGCATCCACATCGATGGGTTAAGGATGTATGACGCGGTTCTTCGCAGCGGGGTTCGCACACTGGCTCACTACTTTGCGGATTCGGGATATCGCACGATCAACGTGCAACCGGCGGTTGATATCGAATGGCCCCAAAGTAAGTCCGCGCTAGGTTTCGAGTTCGACCTGTTTCGCATGCGGCTACCTTACGAAGGATGGACATATCACTGGGGCGAGATGCCGGACCAGTATGCACTCGCTCACCTGCTACAAACCGAAGGCGCTGGCGATCGCCCAATCTTCGCTCAGTACGTCTCGGTAACCAGCCACGCCCCATTCCGCGACATCCCACCGTACTACGATGACTGGCAGACCGCGACGAAACCAGGCGCGTTCGTCAGACCTGATCACTCGTACCCCATGAACTGGGGCAACTACTACAGTCACCCCGATCAAGTTCAGGCCTATACAGACTCAATCGTCTACACCATGCGCACGGTCGCTGGCCTAGCGATGCAGTTGCAGCGACCTGCAATCATCTTGGCTTTGGGCGACCATCCGCCACCAGTACCCTTCACCCCAAATCCGAAACACTCGATGGATGTGCCGTTCTTCGCGCTATCCAACGACCCGGACTTATTGGCAAAATTCGAATTGCTCACGCCCGGACTGGTCGCGCCAATCGACACGCCTGCCATTTCGACAAAGTTCTTTCTGCCTTGGATTCTCACTCAGTTCGGAACGGCTGCCCCAAACAATCAAACCGCGCCCGCTAAGCAACCTTCGGACGGCAAGTAACAATCGGTTGCACGAGCCCCCTCCTACTCGTACGCAATCCCTATAAGCGCTTGCTTATGGTGATCAGGCCGAGCCCAGGCGCAAGTCGTCCGCACGCGCAATCGCGATTACCGGCAACTCAAACCGGCCAAGGGCGACACCTTGGAGTATTCGCCCCCACGCCAATGGCTAACACGCTAGACTCTAAGCATGCTAGCCGTAGCCGGTCGCCTCCTTGCTTGCGCGCTATCGACAAGTGCGATGGCGCAGTTGCCCGCCGGCTACATCACGACCGCGTTTCCGAATCCAACCAGCCAGGGCACTGGGCTACTGACAGCGCGGGTGTACTACCCGGCTCTGAGCACCGGGTTCAATGCGCCGCTCCGGCCGCTAGCAGGCGGCTATCCGGTGATCGTGTTCTTGCACGGATACGGTGGGATCGGCAGTTTCTACAGTGTTCTTGGCAAGATGTTCGCGGAGGCCGGCTACGTCGCCGTATTGAGCGACACTGCACAGTTCTCTGCTAGCACCCAAGTGCTCGACGGAAGCGCGCTGTTCCCGGCTTTGCGGAATGCCAACAACCAAACTGGCAACTTCCTTGAGGGCGCGCTCGACATGAGTCGCGCAGGAGTGTGCGGCCATTCCATGGGCGGTGGCAGCACGATCAACGTGCTGCTGCACAACCCGGGGTATGCCGCTGGCTTCTGCTTCGCGCCAGTATCCGCCAGTTCTGCTGCGGTCCGCGTACCACTCGGTGTCGTGCACGGCACCGGTGACACCACGCTGGCCTGGGCTACCACCGGGCAGGCGGTTTACCAGCAGGCAGCCAACTACACCGGCATGAAGTTCTTCTACCTGCTAGACAATTCGTGCAACCACACCAACGTCGCTGGCTTGTCCCTTAACTCGCAGACGTCGCTTGCGGTATGGGACCGGTGCGCAGCGATTGCGATCGGATTCTTCGGTCGCTTCTTGGACGATAAGCCGAACGGTCTCGAAGAGATCATCGGCCCGACAGGTCGCGCCGAGCCGCGATTGACCCAGGTCTCGGTCGAAGTTGAGACGCCAGACATCTGGCAAGTTGGAGCCGCGGCGATAGGACAATCAACGCGGATCTCGATGGTCGCGGAGCCCGGCAGAGCCTTGATCTTCGTTGCCGCCGGCACCGACTCGGTGCCAACACCATTCGGCACACTACTACTCGACCCGGCGACGCTGTCCGTCGTGCAATCGGGCACGATTGCAGCCGACCAGCTGTTATCGACGACTCTGCCGGTGCCGAACATGCCCGCGCTGATCGGTGCCAAGGTCTACCTCCAGGCCGCCGGCGCCACTCCGAATGCCGCGATTCGCCTGGGCACTCGCCTTGAGCTCACGATCGTACCCTGAGCCAGGTCGTGGGCGCTGATCGCCCCCGAAATTGGCGAACAGTGTACGCCGTATGATCGCGCCCGCACCGTTCAAGCCAGACGCTTTAGCGATGCATTGGCGTGACACGGTGATGCGGCAGTCACCGTCGGTTGCTCCGTATCGCCTGCCTTACCGTTGTCATCGGACTAGGTTCAGATCGCGTCCTCGCTCATGACAACAAAGCCGGACCGGCAGACTACTGCTGGAACAGAACCTGAGTGCCGTCCTTGCCAGCAGTCACGATGTCCATCTTGCTATCCCCGTTCATGTCCGCCACGCGAATCTGCAAACCGGTCCCGACGCCTTTGGCAATCAGTCGCCGAGCAAACCGCTGCTGCGATTCGTGCCACGAATAGCAATACATCACCGGTGGCTCATCGCTCCCCGGATCACTTCCCGAGTGCGCCCGCACTCGTTTACCGGTAATCAAGTCGGGCCGATCATCACCATCTAAATCGGCCCAGGTCAATGCATGCGCCTGGGACCAACTTTTATCGATGAGATGATGCCGCCAACGCGTCTTGCCATCCTTCGGCTCAAGCTGTTCGTGATAGTGCAGTCCGTAGTCGTGCCCACTACCCCACAGCATGTCGTTGCGGTTATCGCGATTGAGATCAACGACGATGACCGGGCACGACGCATTGGCCAACGAGAAGTCATCGTGCAACTGCCACAACCCGGACTTGACGGGCCGCTCGTACCACCCGCCACCGAACACGATATCCTCGCGCCCGTCGTGGTTGATATCGCCAAAACCTTGCCCATGGCCGTTACCTTTGCTCGCCACCATCACACGCGTGGCGGTTGGCTTACCATCGCTGCCTGTAGAGAGTTTCCAGTAGCACATTGGCCGGCCGACGTTCCAGCTATTGACGATGAACTCGGGAGTGCCGTCGCCATCCATGTCGCGCAGCCACGCCGCCTCGTTTGCCCCCTGCATCGTGTCAACCAACAGATGCTGCTGCCAAGTCTTACCGAACTCCAAACCCTGCTTGCCAGGGTTTTGATACCAGTACAGCTGTGACTCCAAGAACGGAATCGACAGCACGTCTAGCCAACCGTCGCCATCGACGTCGTAGAGGAAGTCACCGTTGCTCGCCGAATAGTCTTTCCCGAACTCGGCAATGGCCCGCAACGGCCTGGGAGTAAAGTCCGGGCCCGCGAACCAGAACCGGCCTGCAACAACGTCTGGTAAACCGTCTTTGTTTACATCGCCGACCGCGCACCCCTCATTGGTATCGACCACCAACGATCTTGTTTCGAATTGCATCGGCGGGCCCGCCAAAAACGGCGTTGCCGGCTCGGCTTGCGCGGCAACCACCGCCGCGAGCCATGAGGCACACACCACCATGAGCATGCGGTCCTTCATCGCCCCTTCTCCTGGGGCAGTGTTTTCTCTGTCGCAGGAAAACGGCGACGCTTGTCACTCGGAACAGGCTTGCGCGTGCGAAAGTCAAACCATTCACCGGCACGCTTCGGGTCGTGATTCGTATTAGGAATCGGCATACGCGCAGCCACGTCAACTCGCCACTTCGCGAGCTTCGCTTTCAGATGGGCAGCGCGCTTGACCTGCTCACCTACCAGATTCTCCGTCTCGCCAACGTCAACGGTTATTCGATAGAGTTCGGTGTCTCCCGAGCCATCGAGATACTCGACCAGCTTCCAGTCGCGCTCACGAATGCTGCTGGCCGGGCGATCATGATGATAGTGCGGGTAGTGCCAATACAATGCCTCGCGCTCCAACTCGCTGTCTGGCTGTGACAGCAGCGGCTTCAAGCTCATACCATCAATCAGCTGATTGGTTGGAAGGACCCCGCCTGCGAGGTCCACGAATGTAGGGTAAAAGTCGTAGCTGATGGTCGGCTCGCTGCACACCGATCCCGCCCGGGTCAGAGGAGGATACTTGATGATGAGCGGCACCCGCACACCACCTTCATGCAATGAACCCTTCTGCCCCTTCAACGGAGCCATGCTCGTAACCTCGTCATCGGCCTGCGCTCGATAGTCGTAGCGGCGACGAAGCCCCCCATTGTCCGACGTGAACACAATCATCGTGCGTTGCGTGAGCCCTTCGGCCGCGACGGCATCCACGATGTGACCTAGCATGTCGTCACAGTGCTCGATCATCGCTGCATACACGGGATGTGGCAGCGAGCGACCCGTCGTTGCAGCCTTCTCGCGATACTTCTCGACCTTCTGCGACATCGCCCCGAGCGGAATGTGCACCGCGAAGGGGGATACCATCAAGAAGAACGGCCTTTCTTTGTTCTTATGAATGAAGTCGACACACAAGTCAGACTCAAACTCCGTGCGATACTGGTTGCTGCCTGGCTCGAGGTCGCTGCGCCCTAGCACGCGAAACCGACCAGGAAGATGCGGACCGGCAATGACAGCGGTGAAATCGTAGCCCTGGTTGTTTGGCTGGAATGCAGCGCCCCCACCGAGATGCCATTTACCGACGTAGCCGGTTGCGTAGCCCGCTTGCTTCAGCGCCTCACCGATAGTGATCGTATCCAACGGCAATGCCATGGTAGTCCGTGGCGTAATGACGCGTTCGAACGGGCGCCAATGACCGGGGATGTGTGCCGTGATCCCGATACGGGCCTGGTTTTGACCAGATTGCACCGCACATCGCGTCGGCGAACAAACCGCTCCTGCTGAATACGCATCCGTAAAACGCACTCCTGCGGCAGCGAGCTGATCGATGTGCGGAGTTTCGACGAAGTCGTTTCCATAGCAACCGACGTCTTTCCAACCGAGGTCATCCACGAACACGAGAATGACGTTGGGCTGCTGAGCAACCGCATAATCAGAGGTCGCGCCAACCCATGCCAACGTTACCAAGAGAAGCTGAACTCGGTTCATCATTCGTATCCTTCGCTGCGCAGCCACACTCACGAAAACTTCACCGCCGACGCCACACGTGTGCCCCAGTTTGATGGTGCGGACTACAAGCCGCCCCAGCGACCGGCCACGACGAACGCGACTCAGAGAGTCGTCACCCTAAGCAGCGATCACCAGTGCCCGATGTTCTCCATCGAAGCCCAGGGTTCAGCAGGGTCCAAGGCAGCGCCGCGCTGCAGGAGTTCGATCGAGATATTGTCGGGCGATCGCACAAAGGCCATGCGGCCGTCACGCGGCGGGCGGTTGACCGTCACGCCGGCGTCCATCAACCGCTGACACACTGCGTAGATATCATCGACTTGGTAGGCGAGGTGGCCGAAGTTACGGCCCTCGCCGTAGTCCTCGGGATCCCAGTTATAGGTAAGCTCAACCTGAGCATCCTCGTCGCCAGGCGCTGCGAGAAAGACGAGCGTGAAGCGACCCTTCTCGTGCTCCTTACGCCGAATCTCCGTGAGGCCAAGGTGCTCGCAGTAGAACGTAAGCGACCGATCGAGATCGGTAACGCGCACCATCGTGTGCAGATACTTCATATTCTGGCGTGTCGTAGCAGGTGTTGGGTCCAGGGTGCGAACCTCCACACCCTACCACCGCGACGAGTTCGATGGGCAAATCGAACGCTGCAACTGCTTATCCCGACCAGTCGCTTCGCTGGCAAGAGGCCAGCATGATTTTGGCCACCGCCAATGGGATCCAAGCGCAAGCGCGTAACGACTTAGGCGGTGCGAATCGCGCGCAGCATGGGATTGGCGCGCAACACGACGCCGCCGCAACGGCATCAGCGGTGACAGCCCGCCTCCGACACTTTGACTAATGAACGTGCAGGAAGACGGATGCTGACTTGCACCAAGACCATCTACGCCGCTGCCAAAGGCGGCAGCGTCAGATGGATGGGCCGCGGAATACGGCCGTCATTCCTCAACTACGGGAGGATGTGCTGCTGCGCGTTGGAGAACACAAACGAACCAGCTGACAAGCACGAATCGAACGCTGCGAACTGCGTGTAGACGGAAACCCCGCTAAGACCAGCCGGAATGGCCAATGGAACGCTCGCTTGACCAGCAGCTCCCGCCACGACCAGGATCACATCCGGAGAGGCAATCAGCTGCCCACCAAACAATGGCAAGTTGACTGCAGCATTACCAAATGCCAACACGCCAATGTTCACCGTATCATCCATGTTGGTGACGGTAAGCACAGCATTGCTGCCAGCCGCCCAAGTAGCAGGCGACGAGGGGCTCGGCGGTGTGGTCGACGATGTGTAGTGCAAGATACGGCCGTTACAGCCGGGCTGAGTTTCAGCTGCCAAGAAACCATTCGCCGGATCGACAACCGTAACGTCGGCGAAACTTCCGCCTACAACGAGGTTGTCCACGGTGATTAGACCAGTGTGGTCGTTCGATTGACGCCAAGAGAAGTTGTCAATGATCGTCCCCGTTTGCGTCCCGGTATGGCTAACAGACGTACTCGCGCTCGACGTAGGATCGATCCACAACTGACTCGTGCCGGTCAGTGCGTCAAAGTTGATCACCACTAGGTAGTCCGTATCGAACATAAGGTCAGAGGCCCAAACGGCTCCCCCACCAATGCTGGAGGCACTCGCATTGATACCAATACCAAAGTCACCGCCTGCTGCCGGACTCATCAATCCAGTGCGCGCGCGGAATCCGAAGCTCGCGTCCTTAAAGTGCGCGAAATAACTACCATTGTTGTCTGGGTCAACAGGGCTACCCGACGGCACATTGAGAGTGAAGGACGCGTAAGAGGTTGCGTCATCTGCAAACGGCGCGCATGGCAAGCTGATGTCTTCACCCGAGCCACCTCGGAAATCGATCGTTGTTACAGAACCATCCGAGTTAATTGGACGGTTACCCGCGCCACTATGCGCGGCCCAGCCGTTACTGGTGAGTTCGCCAGTGTAACTGAAGTTGTCCACGGCAACGACTTGTGCAGAAGCCGTTGCTGCGAGCGCGAGAGTGGATGCAATGCAGAGTTGGAGTTTCATCTTGTTGTATGTAGTCGAGGTGTCGCCAGTCGGTCCGCACAGATCCAGGGGCTGATCACATGATCAAATGGAACTCCCCACTCAGCTGTGTGGCCGGAAGCAGGTTAGTCTTCTAGAGGGACACAGGCAAAAACCGAAGGTGTAGCTACAACCTTAATACGATGATCTCACGGCCTTTACTTTGGTCCGAACATCGACATCGTCCCTGCAATGATGGCTTAGGGTGCAGGTATTCCGAGCACGGCCCCACACCAGCAACAGGCAAATACGGGCCGAAAGCAGC
>Ga0315331_10004749_pt1 | contig 10206 bp, 10 predicted proteins | sample M160m34915metaG_FD_203456 | JGI IMG/M metagenome (GOLD analysis project Ga0315331, IMG submission 203456) | Ammonia-oxidizing marine archaeal communities from Monterey Bay, California, United States - M1 60m 34915 | ecosystem: Environmental > Aquatic > Marine > Intertidal zone | place: USA... | reverse complement strand
GGAAGGGAGCCAGCTTCGAGAGGGTCAGTAGTTTTTTGTTCTTTTGGCAGTGGTGACGTTTCTGCACTCGTTGTTGTTGGTTCTTCAGTTAGCGCTTTAACTAAATGCTCAGGCATAACATTGCCTTTTCGCTTTGACTGTACTAACATGGCTTTGGCCATACCGCGAGTAGGCTTATCAGGAATTGCGTTTACTAGATCCAGATTACCATCAAGACCCGCTTGAACCGCTCGAGCAATAATTGCTTCTCTACTATACTGAGGACCACTATCTTTTAATTCTGAATCATCGGTTTTTTCTTCAATTACTTGTTCAGGAATAAAATATCCTAAGTTATCTAAAATTTTAGATTTATTTTTTGAAAAGCCCCATAAAGTCATCCATGAAAAAAGACCCCGGCTAGAACGATGACAGGTAACAGAGGTTCCGTCAGGAGTTGGCTCTAAGTTAAAAATAACAGTTTCTTTATGGAGGGGGTTAAATCGCAATTCTAATGCCAAATGCTTATGGTCTTCTATTGCTGTTATTTGACCTTTAAAAGTTGGAGAGAGGCTAAAAGGGCGAAGGCGTATTTCAGATCCAGGGGCAAATTTAAATTGGTCGAAGGAATACCTATGAACATAACGATCAGTTTCTACAATTGGCAATAATCTCAAGACACCAGGAAACCAAAAGTTGTAATCTGAAAGCTGAGTTAGGGTTCCCCAGACAAGGTCGGGCGTTGAACCAAAGCTTTGCTTTACAGTGGTTTCAGTAAAAAAGGGTGTTAAATAAGTAGAAACCTCACTAGATAAATCTTGATCTTGACTTGCATCAAGGATAAACAAGGTTGTTACCAAAACAAAGGCAACGATTGCAATGATTAAAACCATTATAAATTTCCCAAAATTAACGTGTGATTTTACACAAGAACATAGCAATAATTGAAGTATTGAAAATAATTATCTGGTACGTATTTCAATAATTCCACCCATATTGTTTGTTCCATACATTGTTGTTGCTTCTGATGGAGAAAGAAATTTTATATCTTTAATGCTATTTATCGATATGCTTCTCAAGGCATCTATATCACCCATTTGTATACCGTTCATATATACAGAAGGCTCTATTCCTCTGCTTCTAAGCCATGCGGGTCTTGATCGAGAAATCACATCGAAAGCATCGCTCGCACCAACAATTTTTAGAATTTCTTCATTTGGCATATGATATCGTGGCTTTACTGGTTTCCTTTTCCCAACATCACTGTTCGATCCGCAGCCCATTAAAGTTACAAGCAATGATAAAAGAATAAGTTTTGTTTTCATAAAATTTTTAAGAACTTTGTTGTTAGAATGTAATATTTTTTTATAAAAAATAATGGAATTATTAAATGAAAAGCATTTCAGTTGTTGATTTAAAAGAGAAGTTTGACAAAAAAGAGAAGTTTGATTTATTAGATGTTAGAGAAGCCCATGAGATATCTTGTGCAAAAATAGATCCACATATACATATTCCAATCGGCAGCATTGTTGCTAAGTGTGAAGAGCTAAATAAAGAAAAAGAACTAATAGTTATGTGTCACACAGGGGTTCGCTCTGCTCAAGTTTGTCAGTACTTAGAAACGCTTGGGTTTAATGTTTCAAATTTAGAAGGAGGAATTCATGCTTGGTCATTAACTGTTGATTCAAGCGTACCTCTTTATTGATAATGGATAGTAAAAAAAAAGAATATAACTGGAACATAGCTTTTTCAGAAAAAATTAATACGTGCTAGAATATTTTAATGTTTAAAACAACGCGTACCAGTAAAGACCATAGAGATTGAATATTCATTACAGGCTTCAATAATTTCCTCATCGCGAATTGAACCGCCGGGCTGTATAACTGTACTAATTCCTGAATCTTTTATTGTATCAATGCTGTCTCTAAACGGGAAAAATGCATCAGAGGCCAAAACGCCACCCTTGACTAATTCACCGCCTTTTCTTAGTGCCATATGAACAGCATCAACTCGACTTACTTGCCCTGCCCCTAACCCAACGGTTGTTCCATTTTTTGCTATCAGTATCCCATTAGACTTTGCATGCCTTAGAACCTTCCATGTAAAAAGCGCATCCTTGATATTATCTCTTGTGGGGGTCTTTGTTGTTACAATTTTTAAACTGTTTTCATCAAGTATTTTTGTATCAACATCTTGAACTAAAAGTCCGCCATCAATATTTCTTATCTCTAACTTTGATGTTCTTTTTGAAAAGTCACCAATTTCTAATATTCGTATATTTTTTTTGTTTTTAAATATTTCAAGCGCCTCATCTTCAAAGCTTGGTGCCAAAACAATCTCAGTAAAAACAGATGTGATAGCGCTCGCAACTTCTTTTGTGCATTTACGATTGAAGGCCACGATCCCCCCAAAAGCAGATAATGAATCAGCGTTAAATGCTCTGGTATATATTTTTAAAAGATCTTCACCAACAGAAACACCACAGGGATTGGCATGCTTAACAATTACACAAGCCGGCTCATCAAATTCTTTAACGCAGGCAAGTGCACCATCAGCGTCCATTATATTATTGTAAGACAGTTTTTTCCCTTGATGAATTGTTGCATTAAGAATGTTAGGCTCGTTATTGCCAGGTATTTTATATGAACTAGCTGATTGATGAGGGTTTTCACCATATCTCATATCAGAGTGTTTTGTAAAAGTTAAAGAAAGATCTTCAGTGTGTGGCTCATCTTTTAAATAATTATGAATTATTGTATCATATTTTGCGGTGTGACCAAAAGCCTTAGAGGAGAGCTTCTGTCGCGTATCAAATGATATTTTATTACTTTCTTTAAGCTCGTCTCCAATAGTTTCGTAATCATTTGGATCAATAGCAACACACACCCAGCCAAGATTTTTTGCAGCTGAACGAATCATTGTAGGACCACCAATATCAATATTTTCAAGAGCAAGAGCATCGTCACAGTCCTCTTCTGAAATTGCATTAGAAAAAGGATATAGATTGCAGACAACAAGATCAATCCACTTTATTTTATTTTTTTTAGCCTCTTCATCATGTTTGTCTCTTAAGCCAAGTATTCCGCCAGCAACTAAAGGGTTGATTGTTTTTACCCTGCCATTCATAATCTCAGGGAATTTTGTGTAATCTGTAATATCTGTAACGTCAACATTGCTATCTTTTAACGTTTTTGCAGTACCGCCGGTTGATAAAATCTCAATATCAAATGTTTCAAGTGTTTTTGCGAACTCAACCAAACCAGTCTTGTCAAAAACAGAAATTAAAGCCCTCTTAATTCTAATATCTTCTTTGTTTAACTGAAGTTTTTTAATCATTTTTTATCAATAACAGCTAATGTTAAGCGCCCTTTGCAAGTTTTGTTTTTATTTTGATCAGTAATTTCTACATCCCATACTTGAATTTTAGTGCCAACCCTAACTGACGTTGCAACGCCATATACCCAACCAGAAGTAACAGGTTTTAAATGACTAACACTTAATTCAATGCCAACAACGGATTGTTTTTTTAAGTCTACATGCATACCGCCACCAATGCTGCCAAGAGATTCAACCAATACGGCACTTGCACCTCCATGCAAAAGACCATAGGGTTGTTTGGTTTTCTTATTTACAGGCATTTTACCATAGATAGAATATTCGCCAAAATCAGTAATTTCGATTCCAAGTTGATCAGTCATCGTATTTTTTTGGAACACGTTAATTTTATCTAAAATCTCTTTTTTATTCAAAATATTTTAATCTCTTTTATTATGATAAAGTTTGTTTGCTTAATTTATTTATAACTTCAACAAAGGCCTCTCCCTCAAGCTTTTGTACTTTTGATTTTAATGTTTTAGGTGTTTCGTTTTTACCAATAAGGCATCTTTTTTGAATTAAAATAGGCCCCCCATCAACCTCTTCAGTTACATAATGAATTGTACAGCCAGTTTCTGTTTCATTATTCTTTAATACTTCCTCATGCACATTTGAATCCATTCCTCCGCTATACTTTGGTAATAACGATGGGTGAACATTTAATATTTTATAGCTCCAACGTTGACAAAAATCTTCAGATAAAATTCTCATGAAACCAATTAATAAAATTAAGTCAATTTGATACTTATCTAGAACATTAGAAACCTCACTATCAAAGGCATTTCTTGTTTTATTTTTATGTGAAATATAGACATTAGGAATATTGTATGTTTTTGCTCTTTCAAGTATATAGGCATTTTTACGATTTGAAATAACAACAGAAATAGTTGCATTAAGCTGGCCTAATTTTTCCGTCTCTATAATTTTTTCTAAATCAGTGCCCTTGGTTGAGCCTAGTACACCTAGTTTGATCATTTTAGGGACTTCATGTGGTTAACTCTTTTTTGGACTATCTCCTTTTTACCTATATCTGAACGATGGAAAAGAGGACCCACAACTCTTGATATCTCATTTTCAGCTATAATTTCAGCCTTGCTAATAGAATCTGCTATTCCTACAACGGCAACGGTTCGACTGCCCGCTTCTACCAAAGACTCATTTTTATAATCAACAGAAGCAAAAAATAAATTATCAGGCTTTTTAACACCAGACACATCAATCTTTTGACCTTTTATTGGGTTATCGGGGTAACCTTCGGGCACTGCATACTTACAAACAGTGGCTTTCTTTTCAAAACTTACATCTATATCTTTTAAAGTTTCATCTGCTATGGCTATACATATATCAATAAAATCAGTTTCTAATAACGACAACACATTCATTGCCTCAGGGTCACCAAAGCGAGCATTATATTCAATTAGCTTAACACCCTTTTTAGTAGCCATAAACCCACCGTATAAAATACCCTTAAAGCCTTCTCCGCATTTATTTTTAATGGCTGTTGAAGTTGCTATGTTAATATTTTTTGCCTCTTCAATATCTTTTTTTTGCAAAAAAGGAAGAGAGTGGTCTGTATCAGAGTAAGTACCCATACCTCCAGTATTTGGGCCCGTGTCTCCATCATAAGCACGCTTATGATCTTGAATGGCTGGCATATGTTTTAAAGTGGTTCCATCGCAAAAACTCATAAGTGAAAATTCTTCTCCAATAAATTTTTCTTCAATAACAAATTCGTTATTTTGTTCTATTAGAGAGCGACAATATTCAATGGCTTCATTGTGTGAAGACAAATGATCTCCGCTAACCTTTACCCCTTTCCCGCCAGCAAGGCCATCATATTTAACAACATAATTTTTACCTAGCTTTTTTAAAAAAGCATCAACGCCATTTAAGCTTTTAAATCGTGAATAAATAGGGCTGCCTGGTATCCTATATTCATTTTGAAGGTCTCTTGTAAAAGCCTTTGATGTCTCAAGCATCGCGAGCTCTTTTTTAGGTCCAACAACTTTTATGCCTTCATTTGAAAGAGCATCTGCTACACCATTTGAGAGCGGGTTTTCTGGTCCAATTATACATAAAGAAATACATTTTTCTTTTGCATAGTCTACTATTATATCCGGATTGTTAATATCTAAAACAATTAGTTCATCAATTAATTGAGATATCCCCGGATTAAAATTAGAAGCAAGACAATAAATCTTTTTTTTATGATTAGATTTATTAAGCGCCCTCACAATGGCATGCTCCCTAGCCCCGGATCCAATTACTAAAATATTATTTTTCATGATTAACGAATCAAGAAAGAAAGATCTTTATATATTATTTTTTCTATCGCCATTGCGAATTTTTTCCATTTCTAATATTTTATTTTCATCAATATCGTTAGCAATATAATTGCCGTCTAAACAGGCCATACAAGGTTTATCTATATAATGATCACCTCTTCGGGTTACCGCCTCTACAAGGTCATCAATATTTTGATATAAAAGTGCATCAACTTCTAAGTATGCTTCAATTTCTTTCTCGCTCATATTGCCAGCAATTAGCTCTTTCTTTGTTGGCATGTCAACACCATAAAAACATGGAGACTTTACCGGCGGGCAAGCACTGGTGAAGTATACTTCCTTAGCGCCAAAGTCACGCAACATCCTTACAATTTCTCGACTGGTATTACCACGAACAATACTGTCATCCATGATCAATACTTTTTTATCGCGAATTTCTAATTCTTGCGGAACCAGTTTATAGCGAACAGATTTTTTTCGCTCTTCTTGTCCTGGCATTATAAAAGTTCTTCCTATAAAATGATTTTTATATAAACCTTCAGAATATCGTACGCCAAGCTCATGAGCAAATGAAAGAGCAGATGTATTTGCCGTGCTAGGTGCAGGAATTACAATATCTGGAGTTTTATCTGGGTGTTTTTTTGTCCATGAAGCCGCTAGGTTTTGCCCCATTCTTAAACGAGAGCGATAAACGCTTACATCGTTAAGTGTTGCATCTGGTCGAGCAAAATAAACATATTCAAAAATACAGGGGTTAAAATCTTTTTTAATAAGACGTTTATTGAAAACCTTCCCGTTTTCATCAACATAAATTATTTCACCAGGGAGAACCGTTCCTTTTGGTTCAAAGCCAAGCGGATAAAACATAGTGTTTTCGGAAGCAAAAATAAAATCTTTCTTACCATTCTTGTTTGTGCGTTCACCTTTAACAAGAGGACGAATTCCTTGTGGGTCTCTGAAAACAACGAGCCCCTTACCAATAATTATTGATGTAACAGAATACGCTCCTTTAACCTTATGAAAAATTGAAGTTACTGCATCGCAAAGAAGCTCAAAGAACTCTTCACTGTTCTGAGGTGGAGCGTCTTGATGTAATCGATCTGCAAACAAATGGAGAAGGACCTCAGAGTCGCTTGTTGTATTTAAATATCTAGTTTCCTCTTTTGTGACCTCTTTAGCTAATTCTTCGTAGTTTGTTAAGTTTCCATTATGAGCTAAAGCAATTCCATAAGGTACAGAGGTCCAAAAAGGTTGAACCTCGCCATGACTAAAACCCCCATGTGTGGGATATCTGTTATGAGAAATTCCAATATTTCCCTTAAGAAGATGAAGGTTGTCTTTATTAAAAATTTCTTTTGCAAGGCCAATGCCTTTTTCTTTATGCATTCGCTCATCATAGGTCATTATGCCTGCGGCATCTTGTCCACGATGCTGCAAATGTATAATGCTGTCATAAAGCTCAGAGGCAACGGGTTTTTGTGAAAATATTCCAGATATTCCACACACTATATCATCTCAACTAATTTCGGGGCCAAACCTATATAAGATTCAGGAGTAAGAGATAAAAGGGCCTCTTTATCTTTAATAGAGATTGAAAGCTTTGACACAAATGCCGATATAGTATCTTGATCAATTTTTTTACCACGAGTAAGCAGTTTTAACTGTTCATAAGCATCTGACTTTCCACTCTTTCGTAAAACAGTTTGTACAGCTTCTGCAAGAACCTCCCAATGTTCATTTAGTTCAGATTTACTTTTTATCTTGTCTACTACAACTCTATTTAATCCATTTATAATATTAATTAAAGCTAAATAAGAGTGTCCTAAAGCCACCCCTTGATTTCGTAATGTAGTAGAGTCAGTTAAGTCTCTCTGCATTCTAGAAATGGGTAGCTTAGTAGATAGGTGGAATAATATTGAATTAGAAAGACCCATGTTCCCTTCAGCATTTTCAAACTGGATTGGATTAATTTTATGAGGCATGGTCGAAGAACCAACTTCGCCTTTGACCTTCCTTTGTATTAAAATATTTCGAGAAATATAAGACCACATATCACGACATAGATCTGTCAATATCGAATTAACCCTTATAATTTGATGATAGCTTTCTGAAATAGAATCGTGTGGCTCTATTTGAGTTGTTGTCAGGTTTGGGCTTAAGCCGATAGTCTTAATGAACTTTGTGGCAAACTTTATCCAGTTAACACTTGGGTATGCAGTTACATGAGCAGACCATGTTCCAGTTGCACCTCCAAACTTACCTAAAAGTTTGTGAGCTTTTATTTGATCAACTTGCCTATTTAATCGTGCAGAAAAAACAGCAAGCTCTTTTCCAAAGGTAGTAGGCGTTGCTGGTTGTCCATGTGTGAGAGAAAGCATCGAAATATTCTTGTTTTTCTTTGCTAAGCTTTTAATATTTTTTTGAACTAGGAGTAGAGAGGGAAGATAAACATCTATAATTGCCTCTTTCCACATCAGAGAGTACGACAGATTGTTTACGTCTTCAGATGTAAGTGCAAAGTGTACCCAAGGTTGATGTTTTTTTGGCAGGTTGCTTTGTAAAAAATACTCAACTGATTTTACATCGTGCTTTGTTTTTCTCTCGATGCTTTTAATCTTTTTTGCATCTAAATCCGTAAAGTTTTTATATAATTTTCTTAAATTATATTTTTGATTTTTAGATAAAGGTGAAAACTCTTTTATCTTTTTTTCTTTACTTAGCATAATTATATACTCTACTTCAATCAGCAGGCGATATCTCATAAGTGCTTTTTCAGAAAAATATGAAGATAGTTCTCCCAAGCTATTTCCATAGCGTCCATCAAGGGGAGAAATTGAATTTATTTGATGATTAGACACCAAAAATTCTTTTTACCGCTAGAGCACAATTTCCAGGATCAACAACAGTAAGGACTGGGGTACTGCTTGGCATTTGCAAGGTCGAATGAATGTTGACAAGCATATCTGCCTTATCTGAAAAAGGAGGGCAGCCAAGTGTTGGGAAATTTGAATTTGCAGCAACAAACCCAGACAAAGCATTTGATCTTCCAGCGATTGTGATATAAATAATATCCTTAGAGCCTTCATTTGCTTTTAAGATTTCTAAAACCTTTAAGGGTTGCTTGTGAGCGGATGCAGCATGCTGCTCCCAATCAATATTATACTCATCAAGTTTGTCGGTTATTTTTTTTGCGTGTGGCTCATCTGATGTTGAGCCCATTATAATAACAGTTTTCATAAAACATTCCTTAAGTTTTCGTTTATTCTTTCTTTTACTGATTTTCCGGTCTCTGGAAATGGAAACAGTTGACCTGTAATTGTCTCATACAAATAAATATATCTACTAGAGAGCTCAACAATTAACTCTTCAGGTGCTTCAGGTAGTGTTTCATCATTATATGGATCACAATTATCTACAAACCAGAGTCTTAAAAATTCCTTATCAATATTTTGAGGTTCCTGTTTTGCCGCCATTCGCTCATCATATGTTTCCGCAATCCAATACCGGCTTGAATCTGGTGTATGAATCTCATCAATCAAGACAATATTCCCATCTTTATCTTTTCCCATTTCATATTTTGTGTCAACTAAGATCATACCGTTTTCTGCAGCTTTCTTTTGCCCAAATTCAAAGAGCTCTAGTGCTTTTTTACTACAATAATCCCAATCTTCTTGTGTCATCCAGCCTTCGCTTACAATTTCGTTTGGAGAAATAGGTCGATCGTGGTCTACTTCTTTTGTTGTGGGGGTTAACATATTTTTATCTAGCTTTTGGTTTTTTACCAACCCTTCTGGTAAAAAATTACCACAATATTCTCTATCACCATTGTTATACACAGTCCAAAGAGAAGTGCTAGTGCTACCGGTTATATATCCGCGGACCACAAACTCTATGGGAAATACATCACATTTTTTTGCAAGCGTTAAGTTAGGGTCTGGTATATTAATAACCTGATTAGCAATTATCTCTTTTGTTTTTTCAAACCACCATGCGCTTGTAAGGTTTAAGACTTGTCCTTTGAAAGGGATCGAAGCTAAAACTCTATCAAAAGCGCTTTGCCTGTCTGTAGTAATTAGAATTATTTTATCACCGAGGTCATATTGGTCTCGTACTTTACCTGTACGCTTATTTCCACTTTCTAGATTTGTTTCTGTTAAGGTATTATTTAGTTCCACCTTAATTCGGTCTTTATATTTTTCAACTGATTTCATAGCATTCATAGGTTAATGGGTTGTAAAGGATGTGAGTCTCTAAAATTTGATTTATAATACTTTCAAAATTACCGCTGTTTATAGTCAGATTCCAGATTACTCCACGTTTTATATTAGAAATTTCTTCAATTTCAAATTTTTCTTTAAGTGACTGTAGTTTTGATCGACCTAGTATATCATCTTTTTGTCGAATAAGAAAAGATTTTGTCTTTTCTTTTTTTATAACTTTGGAAACAAACTCTTTGTTAGAATTGTATAGCTCACCAGTATCCTCTATTTTGTTCATTACAGAGTCTGAATTATTGCTGCTCTCAACTTCCCAATGAGTTTGTCTTGTTAACGTGACATTATGGCCT
>Ga0315331_10004746_pt1 | contig 10207 bp, 14 predicted proteins | sample M160m34915metaG_FD_203456 | JGI IMG/M metagenome (GOLD analysis project Ga0315331, IMG submission 203456) | Ammonia-oxidizing marine archaeal communities from Monterey Bay, California, United States - M1 60m 34915 | ecosystem: Environmental > Aquatic > Marine > Intertidal zone | place: USA... | reverse complement strand
TTATCGAGATGGACTTACTTAATCAAGAAGAAGAAGCCGGACTACTACACTATATGTTCCCAAGTGTAGATAAAGATATTCTTAACAATGTCGCGAGTATTGCGAACTTGACTAGGGTAGAGGCTCTGAGTGAAAGTGCTCGTATCTCAAGTGGGGTATCGACAAGAACCTCAGTAGAGATTGCGGGATTATTGTTTGATGGATTCTCACTAATCGAGTCTGCGGATATTACGATATATCCCCAGTATGACTCCAGTGGTGGTGTGGATTCAGAGAGAACCTTCGTGAAACAAATCGTTCAGAAATTTGTCTCGGATGGTAGTGACGAAGAACTCTTCACAGAACATGACATAGACGAAGAAAAGAACTTCTAAAAGACATCCACCCTACCTCCGTGGTAAATGACTTGACTTAGGTTAAGTTAGACCACCGAGGTGGGTGGTCCACAATTCGATGATGGGGTTGGTTTAGTTTCCTTTCCAACCCTATTTTCATGCACCACCTTAACTGATCTTCATTTGGTTGTCCACGGCCTAAAGTGATACTTGAACCCGGCTAAGGTGGCATACATTTTGCTGCCAATTTTTCACCTATAGCGCTTTTATATTAACTGACAATTGATATTTATTAATGATAACTTAATGTTCAAAAGGAAATAAAATGAACCACTTTATTCAAGATGTTATACAAGAGTATAGTTGGTTATTAATTAGCGGAATACTATTGTTGTTATTCCAATCAACCATACAGGAAGCCGTAGATGGTATAATGATATTTTTTGGCAACGACTATAATGAAGATGATGTCGTTGAAGTTGATGGTAGCCCTGGTCGTATAGTACGAGTAGGATTGTGGAAAACAGTATTCTTTATCTATCATGTAATAGATGGTCGCATCGTGGGTGGTAGTAAATTAGTAGTAGCCAATTCTAAATTGAAAGACTTAAAGATAGAAAAGCCATTACCTAATTTAGATATGTCTAAATATAACCCTAAATAAATTTTTTTTTTACTTGATTTAATGAATATTTATTAGTATATTTATCTAATTAAATAATGAAGTTATAATATCAAACAAACACCATCAAATTATACAAGTAGTCTATTTGATCATCAAGTCGATACTCCTACAGATGAAGTGTTTAAAGATTATCCAATTGATGATAGAGTAAAAAAATTAACTGATTCTTTCAAGTGGCATGAAAAACATAATGGTATTCTAATAGGTCATTTACCACTAGAAATAATGGAAGAAATAGATTTAATGTTAATAAAAGCCCGCGAGGTTATGAATCATCCATTGGGATTTTTAAAAGAAACATATAATTATGGTACACCTTTTAATCATTACCAAACACCAATTGATTCGGATTTATATAATAATTCGTATTTAAAACATTATTTAAACTTAATGGCTGCTTATTGGTGTAATGAAAAAAGTAATGAACTTGCCTTAAACTTAAAGGACGAGTTTAAAGAAAGAAATATAGATGATCCTATGCGATATATAAATTCAATTACTAACAGAGCCGAGGGTGGTAGTCGGATTGGTCCTTGGTTCAATTTTGCATATAAGGGAAACTATAATCCACCCCATGTTCATCCGATAGATTTTACTACTGTGCTCTATGTAAAAGATGAAGAACAAACACCAACGATATTTCCTGATTTAAATTTTGAGTTTCAAGGCAAACCGGGTGATATTTTATTGTTTAGTGGACATGTTAAACACGGTGTTAAAAAGAAAAAAACAAATAAAGAAAGAATAAGTATAGCCATTAATGTCGATTGTGAACTTTTTCACCGTAAGGTTGATGAACAACTTCGTGATAACAAACTACCAATTGAAATTCCCGATAGTGGTTTTAATACATTACAATGGACTAAAACCTACATAGATGAAGTAAATTCAGAACTATCAGAAAAACCTGAATTAAAATATCGTAATAATTCTAAAGATAATTCTAAAGCAAAGGATTCTGTAAAAAATGAAAATGAATGTGATTGTGACTTTGTAAGATGTATACATGCTCAATTAGATGAAGTTACAAAAGAGAAAAAGTCAATGACATATACGAAAAATATAATGGGACAAAATGTTACTTTTAATTTAGAAAGCTTTCCTGAGGGTATTAAAAGACCAATAATCAAAGAAAAAAAATAAAATGTTTAAACCATATCTTAAAGACAAATATATACATGCTTTTGTGTTAAAACATAAAATAACTAAAAATGAACTAAGCGAAAGAGATAATAATGAATTAATAAATCTAGCTCGGAAAACTTTTTTTATTGGTACTGATCAAGAAAGACCAGAGTTAAATCCAAATCATCCTTGGAATAGTGGTAACTATAGTATATTAACACCAATAACACCACAAACTGATAAATTGACAAGAATATTTTATAAACATTTAATAGAAACATTCGATAATTTAGATATAATTCATCCACGAAGATTAACATCTAAAAAACCAATACAACACGAATGTTCTATGATGGATTCGACATTTGTTTATCTTAGTAAAAAAGATATGGCAGTATCATTTTGGCATAGTCATTCTATGTCTGGAGCTATAAATATGGTATATTATCCATCTGTACCAGATGAAACGGCTACTTTAAGTATAGTAAATCATTATACCAGCCTGGCCAGTTTGGAAGAAAAAGTAATAGAAATAAAAGTACAAACGGGAGATATGATAATAATGCCAGCGTGGTTTGAACATAAACCAAATCCTCCAGATAAATCTAATGAACTAAGAATATGTTTTAACAAAACATACATGAGTTTAAAAAGACCAGTAATTCATATTGATAAATGTGATCTTTCTATCATTGGTGATCCCGATACTGATTTTGATGAATCCTTTACTCGTGACAGTTATAATCAAGATTGGATACCTTGGTAGTATGAGAAGACCTAATAATCATTATACCACTATTTGGAGAAATAATAATTCCGTTGAAGGTTTTGATGAACAAAATAATCAATATAATTTTGATTCAAACTCAATTCATAAAGAAACTTTTAACATATTCCCTACGACAATTCGAACTTATACATTACCTTTTAGTTATAATGAGATGTATTATCAGTTTGATGAACTTAAACCAGATTTTGTAATAATGCCTCATAACGGTAAAGAGAAAAATGCACCTTTTAATACTCCGGAAGACGGTTATATTTTTGAAAAAAATAAACAATTTAAACCATTAGAAAATTTTATATTAGAATGTGTCGCTGATTATAATAAAGAAACTTTAAGATATTATGTTAATGAGTGGAAAATTACTCAAAGTTGGTTGTCTTATAAAGGTAAAGGTCAGAGTCATGAACTACATAGACATGTAAATAGCCTAATATCTGGAATATTATATTTCCATGAGCACCAAGATGATTCAGAAAATATTGAAGATTTTGATAAAATATGGAAACAAATGCCTCCCGTTGATTTTATCAGATACCCAGATCACACGGAGTCAATGATTCATGTACCAAAGGATGATCAGGGAATTGAGTCGTTAAATTATAAGCCCGGAACTTTGATTCTTTTTCCATCAACTTTATATCATAAGGTAGAGGTAAATAAAACAATTATATTGAGAAAAGCTCTTTCTATTAATGTTATTCCCTCTCATGGGTTTGGGGAAATGAAAAATATGACAGAATTGTTGTTTTAAAAAAAAATAGTTTTTACATTCATAAGATAATATATATATATGAAAGGTTTTTTTACAAAAAAAGTTATAATTCAAACTAATAATAGGAGTTACAAAAATGAATAAGCTAATCAGTTTGTTGTTAATCAGCATACTTTCGTTACTACAAGCTCAATCGTCCATAAACATAAAGAGTGGTATAGTAAATGAAGTAACCATAAGTGACACAACAACTTTTTCACAACCATTGTTGATTGCTTTTGTAAAAAGTAATGACAAGAAATGGTTTACTTCGTTTTTTCTTAGAGAACAATCATTGTTTATTGAAGAGATGTTGTATAAACCATATGATGATAAATTCACAGTAATACTTGGTCAACAGGCAATCCCATTTGGTGCTAATGTACCTTTCTTTGACCTAACAAGATTTGATCCGTTTACTTATCAAACTGGATTAAGTCACGATATCTTTACAGTAGGTCGTGGAGTTTGTGTGTATGGTGATGTTAGTATATTATCACTTGAGGGATATTATGGATCACATCTATCGTTAGGTGAAGGTTATGCTTCGGCTAGAGTTTCTTATTGGGGTGATAACTACAATATAGGAGTTTCACTTGATAATCAAGATAATCAAGTTGTTGATGCGAGTGGATTTAGTAAATACATTGATTATGTTACTGAAGCAAGTAAAGATAATCAATGGGTTAGAGCAATAGTAAAACCAGGACTTTATGGTGTTTCATTACTTGCTGGTTATGAAAATAATAACATAGAGTCTAAACCACTTTACGGTGTGTTGATACCATTTGGTGAAAAAAGACCAAGCCCACAAGCTGGAAACTTCGTTTCAGCTGAATTTAGTGGAGATGGTGATGTTATTGTTAAAGTAAATTGTACTTTCGGTTTTAAACTCGAAGGTTTTTCTTGGAAGGATTTAGGTTTTGAAAGTAAGGAGTCAAACGATGGATAAGTTTTTAAAAGGACTATTATGTATTCTTGGTGCTGTTTTTTGTTGGTCAACATTAGAAGTAACAGCAAGTCATATATTTGCAGAGGGTGCTGGTCCCATAACAATGTTGAATTTAAGGTTTTTAATTGCTACAATATTATTTGGTGGAACTATATTATACAAAAATAAAAAAACAGGTAAAAATTTATTTATCGTAGATAAAGAAGATTGGTTTAGAGTTTGGTTAAATGGAGCTATATTAGCTTTTCATTTAGTTGTATATTGGTATGCTTGGGAATTACTTGATCCTAATTTACCAGTAATTTATGCAATCTTTTATATGTATCCATTTATAATGGCTCTTGTTGCCGTTTACTTTTATGGTGAGAAATTTAATAACAATAGAAAAATAGCATTGGGACTTGGAACACTTGGTGCTTTATTAGCTATTGAATTAATACCATCATTTTCAACTGAAGGCTTAAATGGTTTAGGTATTGGATTAGATGTATTGGCGTGTCTATCATGGGTTGGTTATTTATTAGTTGGGCAAACTATTATGAAAAAATACGATCCTGTTACGATGGTTTTTTATGACTTCTTGGCTTGTTTTATCTACACATCATTAATGCAGTGGCCAAGTACAACGATAGCTGAAGTATCTATTGGTTATCCATTTTCTCTTGTTGCTATAATTTATTTTGGTGTAATGGCAAGTTATGTGGCATACTTTTTATATTGGACATCGGTAAAAAACATAGGTGCTACTAATACGAGTATCGGTGAGTTAGGAACTCCTTTGTTTGGTGTTACATTAGGATATTTCTTTTTAAATTGGACACCAAATGTTTATCAGTTAATAGGTTTGGTGTTAATCGTTGGTGGACTATATTTAATATATAAAGAGAAAGAAGTTGTTTATGACCAATAATTAATAATTTAAAATATTTATATATACTATGGGACAATTTGGTAATACATTAAGGTTTGTGGATTTAGATAAAGTTACTCCGGAAATTTTTTCTTCAATGTGGGAAGTTGATGCTATTTTAAATATAAGCAGTTCAACATTATTTAAGTGGAAAGCAGATCGTCCAATAATTCATTTTTGGTCTGGACCGTGGTATTATGATTGGAATAAATATACTGGTAAAGATATATGGTCTTATGACCAAAGAAATATAAGTCATATCATAACTTCATCAAAGCTTTCGGATATTACTACGATAAGGTGTTGGGAAGCAGCTCAATCCACTATAACTGGATCTGGTAGTTTTACTGGATTTGAGTTGGAAACAATGGAATTCCAAGATGCTACTTTGGCCAAGCAACAGGGTTTGATAGATCCAGAAGTTATTGATTATCAAGAAATTCACGGATCTAGTGGAGATCTTAATAGTAATGGATATGAAGTAGCATACTATACAGAAGATGAAAATTTAACCAATTGGATATTATTAATCCCAAGAGGTAACTTTGGTCATGTCGATGCTGAAGAACTAATGTTTAAAATATTTGAGGATATTTTAAAAGATGAAGGTCTAAATATTAGTGGTTCTGGTAACGACTCTTATTTTTTACATCCAACTGAAAATACTTTAAAAAAATTCGCGGGTGCAATTTCAAGACCTTCTTGGAATAATATGCATTACGCTGATTTTGGTATAACATGGGGGTTTAATAGAGAATTGACTAATAGGATGAGATCAGTAGCTACTGGTTCACCTGCAAATATAAATATTAAAAAATTTGACATACAAGATATAGGATCAAGAGTAGGTGGTTTATTTGATGTAACTTCATCAATACCTTTAAATAGAGATGAAATAGAAGCGGAATTTGAAAGACAATTATTTCAGGAGTTAGAATTTACTACCGTAGTTACAAGTAGTTTAACATTAGCTGAAAGCCAATCTTTATGGTCACGGGGACATCAAAGAATGAATGATACCAATTGGACTTATTATGGTATTAATGATCCATATACTGCATCTTTAGATTCGAGAAATCCACTAAGAGACCCAGTCGGAATGATTCGAGATACTCCTCAATATAGAAATTTAACTAGTATTATTAATAATGAAATGAAATGGGATAGAGGAATGGAGAATTAAAATGGTAGCGCCACCAATAGGAATTAAATTAGGAATATTAGCCGAGTTAGATGCTGCTGTAGCAGCGAGTGGATATGAAGGAACTAAATTTTATGCAGAATTCGTACCACGAGATGATGATCCCAGCGATATGACCACTCCCTCCTCAGCTATTAATTCAGATGGTTCTGGTAACGACTCTTATCAAAGAGCTAATATGGGCATAACTTTGATGGATTCAACTGGAGCAAATACAACTGATGCTTATCATAAAGCGCTTAGGTGGCCAAGTGGCTCAATTGATCATGGGAATGATATGACTCCCGGAACTAATGGCTTGGACTATTGGTTAAGGCGTCCACCGGGCTTTACATCAACATATATGCATCATATACCCTCGTGCCTTCACCTGGGTGGTCATTCTGATGATCAATTCTTCACATGGACCACGCGGCCAATAACATTTGGAGAAGCAGCCTGGACCATAAGTGGTAGTGAGCGTGGATCCAATACTGACAAGCAGGGCAGATGGGCCGGAGAAAACTTAGGTGATGATGTTATGGGTCCACCTTCAGCATCATATCAAGGTGGAGCTCTAAAGAATCGACCTCTGGATCCTCCCACCGGTCCACATAGTGTAAGTGATGGTGATGTTGCAACTACTCATCCTCTAGCCACTCAGATGAGATATAACCGATCGCTGCAATATAAGGGCGCGGGAAAAGGACACTGGATAGTACATGGACAATCCACAAATCCTTGGACTGGAAATGCTTGGCAAAAAAGTGATTTTGATACATTTCAATGGGGAGTTGGCCAATCTACCAGTTATTCATTTCCTTCCGCGGATGCAACATTTCATAGTGCGTATTTTGAACCAGTACCTATGGAAACTGATTATGATGATAATGATGGTACAGTTGCAAATGCTCCACATGATATGCTCTTTAGTGGATCCCTAGATGCTCTTGGAGCTGCAAATTATACTCCTGCATCAGATGGTGAAATAGGAGGAGCGGGTGGATATCCAATCAGTTTGGTAGATAGACCAAGACTTGGTGGTATTCCAGATGATGCTGTAATACAATATGTTGCGTTTGTATTGTCGGCTCAACTATGGGTTGGTGGTTACAAAAATCGATACTTCTCAAGAGGTACCAGTTCATGGACAATGTATGTTATGTTTACAAGTGAATCAGGTGGTTCGGGAGTTTAATATATTCTTTTTTTAATTCATATCAATTAAAATATATTTGATTTCAATTTAATATTTATTACATATGAATGATAATTGGAAAAAATTACAAAAAGAAAAAATTGATGTTAAAAGGATTTTAAAGGAAGATGAGAGATTTGTAACTCATATAGAAAAGAAGATAAATAATATTAAAGCTGCTATTAATGATCCTGATGTCTATAATACTAATCTAGCCAGTAGAGATAGAATGGATAAAGTAGAGCAATCAATTGAAGATTTAGCACTTAATACTCATCCACCAATTAAGTTTACCAAGAAGTTAAATGAACTGCATGATAAAATAGATTCCATCTATACTTTATTAGAAACATTATCCGACAGATTAAACCATATGGAATATACAGGTGAAATAAGATATGGTGATACTTATGATGTCAGTAGAGCTAATAAAGTTGTATCAGTTAATTTCAGACGAAAGGATAAAATAGATTCGCCTAATCCACATGGAGATGATGACTTTGCAAAACCAAAGTAAATAAGTTATGTTAAATAAATTAGGTTATGTGGTATCATATTAAAGCAAGAGATATAAGTATATTCAAACCCAATGGTAAAGTAATTACATTTTGGTTATGGGGTAATTCAGAAGATCACATTCGTGATATATTAGCAAAAAAGAATGTAAAGGATATTGAATGGATAAGACAAGAAAAACCAACTTTTATTTGAAACCGTGGGGATGATGGAAGTAGGATCACCATCCCCGTTATCTCCTACCTACTTACGAAATAAACCAACTAACACCAACAATGCAACGAGTCCAGCGAAACCAGATTCGCCGAATGTGTTTATGATAGATGTCAGGTTTCCAATAACATTAACACCAAAGATACCAGTACCGAATATGACTTCGCCAATAGCACCTATGGCAACAAAGGACATCAGTAAATGAGTTAAGTCATCTACATAACCTTTGACCGTTGTTATAGCTTCCTTCATGTTTATTCTCCGTTAGTTAAGGAAAAAAAAATGGGCATTAAAACCCATTTATCTATAATAAATAACAAAATAATTAAAAAAAGTACTTGACACATATAGTATTTTATTCGTATATTCACTATATGAAAAAGACACTAACACAACAAGTTGAAGATAAACTTAATCAACCTACAGTTCGAGTAGGACCTAAGCAAAAGGTTGTACCACCTAAACTTACTGACGCAGAAATGAATCATCTTATATTTGTAATGATGAAACCGATGCGAGATGTGAATAGAAAGAAGTTTGGTGGGGATGTAGTTCAGAAAAATTGGAATAAAATGTCAAAGGTAGAAAGAAAAAATGGTTAATAAAAATACAGTAATATTCGACCTTGATGGAACTCTTGCTAACATAGATGCAAGGAGAGAAAAGGCTACTGATATATTAGGTAAGATGGATTGGGATGAATTCTTTGATCCTGATAATGTTCTTAATCTTGATGAACCAAATGATCCTGTAATCAAGATGGCTCAATTATTTGAGAAAGATGGTTTCAAGATAGTTATCTTTAGTGGTAGGAATGATAGGTCGTTTGCTTCAACTAAACAATGGTTGAATCAAAATGATGTTCCATTTGACTTGTTGATTATGAGACCCGATAAGTTCAAAGAAAATTCGTGGCCGATTGCCGATGGTAATCCAGCCACACCTGAAATGAGATTTATGCCAGATGAAATATTGAAGAAGAAAATGTTAGATACTTTCGTAGATATCAATGATGTCTTTCTTGTGGTTGACGATAGGGATAAGGTTGTTAAGATGTGGAGAGATTTGGGGTTGAATACATTTCAGGTAGCACCAGGAGATTTCTAATGACAAGAATTAATATCGTACATCCATCTGAATTGACTGATCAGCATTTGATAGCTGAGTATCGTGAGATATTTATGGTTGGTTCAGCATTACAGCGAAGTCTTAAATCAAAGAGTTGGGATATTAAGAGTATACCAAAACGATATACATTAAATACTGGTCATGTAAAGTTCTTTTATAATAAGGGTAAATATTTATCTAAACGATATGATGAGTTACGAACAGAAATGAAGAATCGTGGTATGACTCCTGATCCAACAAGGGTATTTAAGAAAGAACAATGGCCTGATGAGTTGTGGAATGATTGGATGCCATTGGTAGAGGATTACAAAATTATCCGACAGAGGATTCAAGAAAAGATTGAAATGAAACCTAATTGGTATAGGAAAACTATGGGGCTGTAGCTCAGTTGGGAGAGCGCCTCCCTTGCACGGAGGATGTCGCAGGT
>Ga0315331_10004742_pt1 | contig 10215 bp, 10 predicted proteins | sample M160m34915metaG_FD_203456 | JGI IMG/M metagenome (GOLD analysis project Ga0315331, IMG submission 203456) | Ammonia-oxidizing marine archaeal communities from Monterey Bay, California, United States - M1 60m 34915 | ecosystem: Environmental > Aquatic > Marine > Intertidal zone | place: USA... | reverse complement strand
AGTTGCGTAGGCGACTTGTCACCCGCCAAGTTGTAGCCGACACGCCGCAGAGGTGCCCCGTCTACCCGCTAATACGCGCGACGCTCATGTTGTTAGCAAATCGTCAGCGACACTATGGCGCGCTTCGTAGTGCACAAGGAGCCTCTTAGCTGCGCGCTTGCCGTCAAGCGATCGGCGTGATGTCGCAAGTGCGACTGTTCCGATTGTGTGGGTTACGGATAATTTTCCACGCGGACGCCTCTGGCGCGTAACATCTCAGTCTGAGTTGGCAACGCCGTCGTGCGCGAGATGCGCAGGATGCAGTTTGTAGATAGCATGACCGACCGACAAAGGAATCTCCGCGAATGAATATCGCACCTTATGGCACCTGGCGCTCGCCGCTTGGTGCAGACGTTATCGTGTCGGATGCTGTGCGCCTGGGGGATGTGGCAGCACACGATGGGCGTGTCTGGTGGGTTGAGGGACGTCCGACTGAAGGTGGGCGCCAGGTGCTGGTTTGCACAGAAGGAGATAACCGCCCGATTGACGCGCTACCAGCCCCATTTAGTGTGCGTACGCGTGCACACGAATACGGTGGCGGTGCCGTTGTCGTTGCAGGTTCGGATGCGTGGTTTTGCAACGACGCGGACCAGCGGATTTACCGGATTGCGATCGGCGGCGAGCCAGAGGCGATCACTCCCGTCGGCCCTTGGCGATACGCCGATGCGGTGCTTGACGAGTCGCGCAATCGTCTGGTCTGTGTTCGGGAGGACCATTCGGATGAGACCCGCGAACCTCGCAATGAACTGGTGTCAGTGGGTTTGGCGAATGGCGAGGTCGCGGTACTCGCAAGCGGACATGACTTCTACGCCAGTCCACGCCTCAAATCGGACGGCGATGCGCTCGCCTTCATCACCTGGGACCATCCGCAAATGCCCTGGGACGGTACGCAGTTGTGGCTCGCAGAGGTAGACGACAGTGGCGCCCTTGCAACGCTCGAATGCGTGGCAGGTGGCGTAGGTGAGGCAGTTACCCAGCCGCTGTGGTCGCCGGATGGTCATCTGTACTGGATCTCGGATACCACGGGTTGGTGGAATCTTTATCGAAAAAAAGCAGGTTTCGTCCAGCCGCAACCTGTGTGTCCCATGGCTTGCGATTTCGGTAAGCCGCACTGGCAGTTTGGCACGCGTACCTACGGATTCATCGATGCGGATCGAATGGCTTGTGGACACGCTAACGATGGTAGCTGGGAGCTTGGCGTGCTTAATGTTCACAATGGCCAGCTGGTGCCGTTGGCGCTACCTTTTAGCGAATACGATGCCGTTAACCTTGATGGTGGACGCGTTGCGTGTATCGCAGGTGCACCCGATGCACCATCGGCTGTGGTGGTTATTGACCTCGCTACCGAGCACACCACGGTGTTGCGTGAGTCGAGTGGGTTTGGCTTCGACGATGGGTATCTTTCACGGCCAGAGTCGATCTGGTTTCCAAGTGGCGGGATTGATGTGCATGCGTTCTTCTACGCGCCCGCAAATGCCGCTTTTCGAGCGACCGATGACGAACGTCCTCCTTTGATTGTGATTGGTCACGGAGGGCCTACCGGTGCAACGTCTGCAGTGCTGAATACACGCGTGCAGTACTGGACCAGTCGTGGTTTTGCAGTGGTCGACGTCAACTATCGCGGTAGTACCGGTTTTGGGCGTTCATATCGTGACGCTCTGAAGGGTGCGTGGGGTGTAGCCGATGTGGAAGATTGTGTGAACGTAGCGCTCTACCTGGGGGAGCAAGGTAGAGTTGACCCAAGGCGTATGGCTATACGAGGGGGTAGTGCAGGGGGGTTCACTGCTCTCGCTGCCTTGGTATTTCATGCAACCTTCAAAGCCGGTGCCAGTCACTACGGCATCAGTGAATTGGAGGTGTTGGCGCAGGATACGCATAAGTTCGAAGCGCGTTACCTCGATAGCTTGATTGGCCCCTATCCTGAAGCACGTGACGTGTATATCGAGCGTTCCCCCATCCACCATGCTGATGGCCTCGACTGCCCAGTGATCTTTTTCCAGGGACTGGAAGACAAGGTGGTACCACCGAATCAAGCGGAGATGATGGTGGACAAGCTAAAGATGAAAGGCTTGCCGGTTGCTTACTTGGCGTTTGCGGGTGAGCAGCATGGCTTTCGCAAGGCAGAAACCATCATGCGCACATTGGAAGCAGAGCTGTATTTTTATGGCCGCGTGTTCGGCTTTGAGCCGGCCGGCGATATTGAATTGGTGGAGATCTTCAATCTGCCTGATTAGCCGGGTCCATTGAAGAGCTCATCGATGCGAGCAGGTAGTGCCTCGACCACGGTTCGGCGCTCGGTTTCGGGCATTGTGCCCCAGCGCCCGATCTCATCGAGTGTACGATAACAACCAATGCAATGGTCACCTTGCAACACGCAGACATTGACGCAGGGTGAAGCGACGGGCTCGATAACGGGCGAATCCGATTCAGTCATGTTGTTCCGACAAAAGGGTGGTCAATGTGGCTGCGTAGCGGACGCCGTTGATCGCGCGGCTACCATACCAGGACAACAACTCGCCATCGACAAAGGCGATCTTAGAGACATCGACATTGAAGCGGTTACTCACTTCCTGGCGATGTTTCTCCCGGAAGGGGAAGGGCTCGCTCGACAGTAGTATGCGGTCTGCTAGGGTCCAAGCCTCTTCGTCGACGCACGGGTAACGCGCTGCGTCCTTCTGTTCGACCACGCTCAAGCCGCCGAGGCTCAGCATCTGGGCGACATAGGTGGGTGGGCTAACTGTCATCCACGGATCGCGCCAGATGAGGTACAACACGCGCAACGTTGTTTGCGGGCGAGCCTCCTTGGCGTCTTGTGCCGCACGCAATGCCTGGCGGAGCTCACGTACCAGATGTGCGCTTGCCGTTCGCGCTCCGAACAGCTGCCCGAGCATCTGGAACAATTCGATATTGTCCTGTGGCGTCTGTGGGTGAGTCACTACAGTTGTTAGGCCGGCCTGGTGGAGCCGCTCGGCATCCTCGCGCAGGTTTTCGTCAATATTCATGACGACGTGGGTGGGCTCGCGCGCAAGGATTTCATCCAGCTTTATGTCTTTGGTGCCGCCTACCTTCGGAATATTACGAACAGCTGTGGCCGGATGTATGCAAAACCCGGTGCGTCCTACGACGGCACTGCCAAGCCCAAGGTCAATTAGCAGTTCCGTCAAACTTGGAACCAGACTGACAATACGTACCGATTTGTCGGCGACCGGCAGGACTTGCCCGAACGCGTCGGTGACTGACAGTGACGACATGGTGTGACCTTATTGGCGTAATATGTTGGGCGAGCGAATGCCCGTCTTGTCGCTCGCCCTCACGGACGCACAACGACCGGCCAATCGTTAGCGGCTAAACGCCTGCGGGTTAGTTTGAGGCCCAGTTTGGAGGGCGCTTTTGCAAGAACGCATCCACACCTTCAACAGTGTCGGTCGCCATCATATTGCAGGCCATCACTTCACCCGCATAGGCATATGCCGATTCCAGGTTGGCTTCAATTTGACGATAGAACATACGCTTGCCAGTTTCGATGGCAACGCGTGGCTTGGCCAGGATGCTCGATGTGAGGCGGGCAACGCCAGCGTCGAGTGCGTCGTCGTCTGTCACTTGGTTTACCAGCCCATAATCGAGTGCTGTTTGCGCGTCAATGAACTCTCCTGTCACCAGCATTTCGAAGGCACGCTTGCGCGCTACGTTGCGACTAAGTGCGACACTCGGTGTCGAGCAGAAAAGGCCGAGATTAACGCCGGAGACGGCAAACCTAGATGACTGTGCTGACACGGCCAGATCGCAAGTAGCGACCAGCTGACAACCGGCTGCAGTCGCCAGTCCCTGAACTCGTGCGATGACGGGTACCGGCAACTGAACAAGACCGCGCATCAACTCACTGCAGCGCGAAAACAAAGATTGATAGTAGTCCTCGGCGTGGTGTGTGCGCATTTGCCGCAGATCGTGCCCAGCACAAAACGCTTTACCGTTGGCGCTAAGGACGACGACGCGTACGTTCGGGTTGTCGCGGCACTCGGCGAGCGCATCTATTAGCGCGTCCAGCATTTCTTCGCTGAGCGGGTTGAATTGCGCGGGACGATTCAACGTGAGCGTACGGACGCCGTCTTGCGTGTCAATCAGTAAGAATGGATCAGTAACATCTTGCATGTGCAGGCGCCTTTGAGATGTTCAGCATGGCATAACGAATGCTGCGGCCATTTCGCTTGAGGTGTCAATGACTTGGGGTTATCATTATCAAAATGCTGCAGTGCAACAAAATAAACGAAATGGCTTGGGCCTAGCTCCGCCCATGTCTCATTCAGCATGGCCGCTGCTATAAGTGCACACTTGATTGACGTTTTCTATGCCAGTCCATCAAGGCTCAACCGAACCGTGATAGGTACATTCGATATGACTGACCAGAAAACACTAAAACCTCGCATGCCTGACCCGCAGGAATTGTCCGAGCAGTGGCAAGACATCGCTGAACGAAGCCAGCGGCTGGTCCAGGAGTTTGCACAGCGGCAAAGTGCGGGTGAACAGCCGCCGGGGGTAGTCGACCCGAGCAGTCTGGCGAAGAGCTTCGGCGAGCTTGCCCAGCAGATGGCGCGTGAACCGCAGCGTTTGATTGAGCAGCAGATGAAATTCATGCAGAACTACATGGAGTTGTGGCAGAGCACGACGGCTCGGATGTTAGGCCAGGATGCCGCACCAGTGGTTGAGCCTGCAAAAGGCGATCGCCGCTTTAAGGATATCGACTGGCAGGAGAATCCTTACTTCGACCATATCAAGCAGTCCTATCTGCTCGCCTCGCAGTTCATCCTTGGCGCGGTGCGTGACACCGACGGACTTGACCCTAAGACTGCTGAGAAGGTCGACTTCTTTACACGTCAATTTGTTGATGCACTGGCCCCGACCAACTTCGTTGCCACCAACCCGGCGGTTGTGCGTGAGACGCTTGAGACTGGCGGTGAGAATCTGGTCAAGGGGCTTGGTCACGTGCTCGAAGACTTAGAGCGCGGCAAAGGTCAGCTACGGATCAAGATGACCGACTTCGACCAGTTCGAGTTGGGTGAGAATGTTGCGGTCACGCCGGGCAGCGTGGTTTATCAGAACGACTTGATGCAGCTGCTGCAGTACACGCCTACGACTAAAGATGTCTACAAGCGACCACTGCTGATCATCCCGCCGTGGATCAACAAGTTCTACATCCTCGATTTGCGCGAGCAGAACTCGTTTATCAAGTGGGCAGTCGATGAAGGCCACACGGTATTCGTCATATCATGGGTCAATCCCGACGAAGCCTTGGCTGCCAAGAGCTTCGACGACTATATGTTGGAGGGGCCGCTTGCCGCACTAGACGCTATGGAGCAGGCAACCGGTGTGCGTGAAGCCAAGGTTATTGGTTATTGTCTCGGTGGGACCTTACTGGCATCGACGCTGGCATATATGGCCAAAGTGGGTGATGACCGCATCAAAGCCGTAACCTTCTTCAGCACCATGACCGATTTCCAGCATCCTGGTGAACTCGGTGTTTTTGTCGATGCAGAACAGCTCGCGACGGTCGAGCGACAGATGGCCGACCAGGGTTACCTCGACGGTGGCGCAATGTCGGATGTCTTCAACATGTTGCGCGCCAACGATCTCATCTGGAGCTTCGTGGTCAATAACTACCTTATGGGGAAAGAGCCGTTCCCGTTTGATTTGTTGTACTGGAACTCTGACTCCACTCGCATGCCGAAAGTGATGCACAGCTTTTATCTGCGCAAGATGTATCAGCAAAACCAGCTGGTTACCCCGGGTGGAATCGAGATGAACGGTGTACCCGTTGATCTGCGAGACGTCAAAACACCAGCGTACATTCTGTCTACACGCGACGATCACATTGCGCCTTGGAAAGCGACTTACGCTGCCACTCAGCTTTATCAAGGTACGACCCGCTTTGTTTTGGGTGCTTCAGGGCACATTGCCGGTGTCATAAATCCCCCGTCTGCGAACAAATATGGATACTGGTCCGGCAAGTCGTTGCCAGCTGACCCGGATACTTGGTTTGAGGGCGCGGACTACCAGGAAGGGTCATGGTGGGTTGACTGGCGCAAATGGGTCTCGCGCTACAACGGCGGAAAGAAAGTTCCGGCGCGAACTCCTGGTGACGCTGGCCTCAAGGTTATCGAGCCCGCGCCCGGTTCTTACGTGAAGGTGCGTGCCTAAGCCTGACCTGCCTGAGCCGGATCTACCTGAGCCGGACCTGGCTGCGATGGTCTCTTAACCGCCTAGCTGGAGAGAACCATCGTGACAACAGGCGTCGCCATCAGTGCGACGTCTGCTTCATTTTGTGCGGCCGTGATGCTGACCCTACTTGGAAAGAGCCAGGTCCTTGCGCGCCGGACGTTGTCCTCGCACTGCACGCTTAGTTATCGGATCCACGCGCTGCACGTTCGACGATTGGATAGCGCAACGCAAGCACGACCCCTCGTAGTGTCATGAACGTCAGGACCGCAAGCCACAGACCATGATTTTCGACCGCGGGTGGCGTCGACCAGACGACGACGGCAAAGCCTGCGGCCGATACGATCATCGAATTACGTGCATGGCGCGTGTGCAACGTACCGAAGAACACGCCATCCAGCAGGTAGCACCACACTGACACCAACGGCGCCACGATGATTCAGGGCAAATAGGTGTCGGTCACCGCGATCACCTCCTTCGCATTAGTCATGAGCCCTATAAGTGGGCCTCCGGCGAATAAGAACAACACTGGGAACAGGGCCGCGGTCACGCCTGACCACAGCGTTGCTGACAGTACCACTGCGCGCAACTCACGCGCGCGCCGCCCGCCGAAAGCATTTCCGGCAAGCGCTTCGACTGCAAAGGCGAAGCCATCTAATCCATATGACATAAAGTGGGACAGGTGCAGCAAGATGGCGTTAGCGGCTAGGACTATGTCACCTTGTCGTGCAACGTTTGCAGCAAAATAGAGGAACGCGAGTTGCACCGTGAGGGTGCGAATGAATATGTTCGCGTTGGCGACCGCTAGGCCGCGCAGTCGCTTGCGGTCGCCTAGCTGCAATCCGTGCCAGCGACCACCCAGCGCGACGAGCTGACGTGAGACGAACCACAAGCCAAGCAGAGCGGCGCACCACTCGGCGATTACAGACGCCCAGGCCACGCCAGCGAGCCCTCACTCAAAGCCCATCATGAATACGATGTCGAGACTGGCGTTGAGCGCATTTAGTACCAGCTGCGTAATCAGTGCAAGACGCATCTGCTGCAAACCAAACAAGATTCCGAGGGTAACCATGTTGAGCAGCGCGGCAGGCACGCCCCACATACGAATGTCGTAGTACTTGCGCGCGAGTTGTTCGAGGCCGTTGTTACCCTGGACCAGCTCAAAGGCGATCCGCGCAATTGGTTCGCTTAGCACCAACAAAGCCACGCCGGCCACGAGTGCGACAACCAATCGCGCGAATGGCGGCCGCGTTGACCTCAGTAAAATCGCGCGCCCCGTGCGTAAGCGCAATGAAGCCGGTAGTGCCCATACGTAAGAAGCTGAAAGCCCACTGTACGAAGGTAAACAGAACCGCGCCGAGCGCAACTGCTCCTATCAGGCGGGGGTCGCCCAGGTGTCCAACCATCGCCGTGTCCACGGCTGCGACTATCGGTACCGTGAGGTTGGAAATGATGGTCGGCTACGCTAATGCCCGGACGCGAGGGTGCCAGTAAGCAACTCGCTCACGACTTTCGCCCGATAGCGTTTCGCACTGTGTAGATTGGGTCAAGATGCCCCGCTTTGCTGCTCTTGGATTATCGTGAGGGGCCTGGCTGCCCGACCGAGCTGTACTTTGCAGCGCCAGGTCTTGGCGGGCTTGGTGTCCACGCTGTGCATGCGGCGATTCAATAGGTCGAGCGGTAATGGCATATTTGCAGCCACTCCTGCTCTTCGGACAAAGGTGGTAAGACTACGTGGCAAACATCGACTGGTATTTCGACTTCCTTTCACCGTTTGCATATTTTCAGTTCCAGCGCTTGCGCGAATTACAAGCACACGGTGAGGTCTCGCTAAAACCCGTGCTGTTCGCCGGCTTGCTGAAACACTGGGAACACAAAGGGCCAGCCGAGATTCCTCGTAAACGCCGCTTTACGAATCGCTACGCGCTTTGGTTCGCACCGCAAAACGGCATCAAGTTCAAACTGCCATCCGGGCATCCTTTTCCACCGCTTGCGCCTTTGCGCCTCGCGCATGCAGCTGGAAACTCGTACGCGGCGGTCGCTGAGAACTTCGATTATGTCTGGTGTGAAGGCGGTACGCCTTCTGATATTGAGGGCTTCAAGGCGCGATGCCATCGACTTGGTATCGACGATCCAGTTGCTGCCCTCGCCGCAGGTGATGCTTTTGATGCATCCGCAGATGCACCGGGCCGGTAATTTGCCTGCAGAGGACAATCGTCCGCAGGCGAGCGTCTAGTTTGGCTCTCGACCTCATGTCGTGATCCCGTCAGCCTCCATCGGCCGCTTCGACTTCCCGCAACACCACGAGCACTGCACCTTCATCCACGGTGTCGCCTGCCCTGTAGCAGACCTCTTCGACGACGCCGTCATTAGGTGCGCTGATCGTATGTTCCATTTTCATTGCTTCCATCAACACGAGGGCGTCGCCGCGTTGCACCGTCTGTCCGGCAATCACATGTGTGTCGAGAATCTTGCCAGGCATCGGAGCGTTCAACGAGCCACCGTGGGCGCCGCCGCCTGCGCTCGTCGCGAGCGGATCAACTACCTCGAAGCGCGTCGTGCCGTCGACTTCAAATAGCGTCAAAGTTGACCCTGCTTTCGTGACGGGGATGGTTCGGGCGGTGCCTCCCAAGGTGACACGAACGCGCTCCGCGTCGACGCGCCTAAAAGCCACTTCGACCGTCTCACCAGCATACGCAAGGTACTGTTTGCCGTGGGCAACGATAAGTTCGATAACGTGCTCTTCGCCGTCTGCGCTCTGCAGCGTCAGAGGCTCCACATAACGTTGATTGAGGCGCCAACCGTCGGTGCACGCCCAGGGTGATGCGTCTGTGCTCGCTGTTGCGTCACGTATGGCGAACCACGCGCACGTGGCCGTTAAGACCGAAACCGGGGACAATTCCACTTGTGCAAGCGTTGCCCCCTCGCTATCCAGCAGGGCGGTATGCACGCGCCCTTCGGTCACTGCTGGGTGGCGTACGAGCGCGCCGAGGAACGCCACGTTGGTCGTAAGACCAGCTACTTGTGTTCGGGCGAGCGCGCGGCGCAAGGCTACCAGGGCAGCGTTGCGGTCCACGCCCGTGGTGATTACCTTGGCAATCATCGGATCGTAGTGGATCGAAATGGCATCTCCTACGCGCACGCCCGTATCGATCCGCACAGCATTGTCGGACGTGGGGAAGCACAGATGATGCAAGGTGCCCGTGGCAGGCAAAAAACCACGCGCAGGGTCTTCCGCATACACCCTGATTTCCATCGCGTGACCGTGTTGTGTGATTTCAGTTTGCGAGAGCGGTAGCGGCTCATCGACGGCGACGCGTAGCTGCCATTCAACCAGGTCGAGACCCGTAATTTGTTCAGTGACAGGGTGCTCAACCTGTAGACGGGTATTCATTTCCATGAAGAAAAATTCATCACGCCCGGCGATCATCTCGACCGTGCCGGCACCGCTGTAATTCACTGCATGTCCGGCCGCTAGCGCAGCCGCATACATCGCCTCGCGCATATTGTCGTCGAGACCGGGTGCAGGCGCCTCTTCGAGAACCTTTTGATACCTGCGTTGCGCGGAGCAGTCACGTTCGAACAGATGCACTCCGTTGCCGTGGTTATCGAAGAATATTTGCACCTCAATATGTCGCGCATTGGGTACATAGCGCTCCAACAGCATGGCGTCGTCGCCGAAAGATGAGCGGGCTTCGCGTCGCGCGCTGGCAAGCGCCTTCGGCAGTTCTGTTGCATGGTGCACGACGCGCATACCTTTGCCGCCACCGCCCGCGGAGGCTTTGATCAGGAGCGGGAAGCCGACATCTTCAGCCGCCGCTAACAATGCCGCATCATCTGCGTCGGCTGCATGATATCCCGGCACGATCGGCACATCGGCGGCCGCCATCAAAGCTTTGGCGCCGGCCTTTGAGCCCATTGAGCGGATCGCGTCGGGTGGCGGGCCTACGAATTTGATGCCGGCTG
>Ga0315331_10004737_pt1 | contig 10222 bp, 10 predicted proteins | sample M160m34915metaG_FD_203456 | JGI IMG/M metagenome (GOLD analysis project Ga0315331, IMG submission 203456) | Ammonia-oxidizing marine archaeal communities from Monterey Bay, California, United States - M1 60m 34915 | ecosystem: Environmental > Aquatic > Marine > Intertidal zone | place: USA... | reverse complement strand
ATTGATGGAAACTAAAAAAAAAGAAATTTTAGGTCATCTCCATAAAATAGTTGCTCAGAAAATAAATGATTCGAATAAAAACATCAAAAATGCAATAGAATCTAGGAATGAAGCTACTAAAAGTAGTGCCGGTGATAAGCATGAAACTTCTAGAGCATTAATACAAATCGAAATTGATAAACATGTAACTCAATTAAATAAAGGGAAAGTTCAAAAAAATGAGCTAAATAAGATACAACTTAATAATAAACATAATGAGATTAATTTTGGGAGTTTAGTTATCGCTAGTAATGGCATTTACTTTATAGGAATTGGAATTGGACAAGTCAATTTTCAAAACACAAATTACTTCTGTATTTCTCTAGCTTCACCTATTGGCAAATTACTTTTCAAAAAAAAAGAAGGAGATATTATACATTTTGGTAATAAAGAAATCACAGTTTTAGAAATCCATTAACATTTTGAATATATTTCTTACTATTGCTTAAAATTCAAAAAGTAAATTGAAATTAAAGTTCTTAATACTATTTTTAATAATTAGCTCTGTAAACTGCTTAGGACAAGGAACTAACCAAGACAAACGGAAAGACAAGCTGTACTTTTATTGGGGTTGGAATAGAGGTTTCTTCAGTGAATCTAATATTCAATTTAAAGGTGAAAATTACGACTTTACCTTGAACAAGGTAATAGCCAAAGACAGGCAAAGTAAGTTTAACTTTAAAACCTATTTCAGTCCTGTTAGCATTACAATTCCACAATATAATTTTAGAGTTGGATATTTCATAAACGACCATTATGATATTTCATTTGGAATAGATCACATGAAATATGTTGTTGTACAAGATCAGCAAGTAGAAATTAATGGATATATTGAAAATACTCAAACTAGCTATAATGGAATTTACAATCAACAACAGATAATAATTCAACATCCATTTTTAAAATTTGAACACACTGACGGACTAAATTATTTCAACTTTGACATAAGAAGAAATGATCAACTTTTCAGATCCAAAAACTTTACAATTAACATATTAGAAGGTTTCGGGTTGGGAGGGCTATTACCAAAGACTAATTCAATTTTATTAAACAACGAACGGCATGATGACTTTCACTTATCTGGTTATGGAATAAACTTTTGCACAGCACTAAACCTAAGGTTATTTAATCTATTTTTTATTCAATCAGAATTTAAGGGTGGATTCATACATATGCCGTCAATAAGAACAACCAATAATAAAATGGATAAAGCAAATCAAGCATTTTTCTTTGGCCAATATAACATTGTATTTGGTTTTGTTTTTAAAATAAAAAAGTAGTATGGAAGAGAAAATAATAGATGCAGAATTCAATCCAGAAATAAAAAAATATTTTTTATTTCTTGGAATATTAATTTTAACAATCTCAATAGTAGGTATCATTGCATTACCATTTTGGATCCTTGGACTTGGACAAATAATTAGCAAAAAATATTTTGAAAACCTAAAATGCCAATTAACAAATCATCATTTAAAATTTAGAAAAGGAGTGTTTTTTAAAGTTGAAAAAACAATTCCATTAGACAATATTCAAGATTTAACTTTTATAGAAAATCCAATTTTAAATTATTTTGGATTAAAAATATTAAAAATTGAAACTGCAGGGAATAGCAGTGCACAATCTTCAGACATGAAACTAACTGGAATATTAGATTGTGCAAATTTCAAAGAAAATGTACTTATTCAAAGAGAGATAAATAAAACAAACAGAGATTTAAATGAAGGCAACACCTCTTTTGACGATGATTCAATTACATTACTTAAGGAAATTAGAGATTTATTGAAAGCTTTAACCAACAAGTAAATTAACTCATTTTAATGCTTCACAATAATCAATTTTAAAAATAGTCACTAAAAAAAATATAAAATAATTTTTTAGTGTTATACATTCAATTACATTTGCAACATATTTAAATATTAATTATTACAATGAACAAAGGCACAGTAAAATTTTTTAATGAAACTAAAGGATTTGGATTTATTAAAGAGGACGATTCAACAAGCGAACATTTCGTACACGTTTCTGGACTAATCGATGAGATTAAAGAAGGAGATGCTGTTGAGTTTGAATTAAAAGACGGAAAAAAAGGTTTAAACGCAGTAAACGTAAAAGTCGTTTAGTTTTTATACTTTATTATCAAAGCCTATCTTACGATAGGCTTTTTTTTTGTCCATTCTTTTTTGAATTTAAATTTTAAATAAAATACTAAATTGATTTTTTTCTAACAATTAGCTACAAATCTTTATTCTCTAGCAAGAATATTTCATTGACATTCACTTGAAACACTTTTGATATTTTTAATGCTAAAATTGTAGATAAATTATAATCACCCGATTCAATTGCATTAATAGTTTGTCTGCTGACATTTACCAATTTAGCCAATTCAGCTTGAGTCATGTCCTTCTTTGCTCTTTCAACTTTTAAACTGTTTTTCATATTACTTTCTATTTAATTGAATCATTTTAAAATTAAAATGAATTATAAAAAACAATAGAAGAGTAAACATATTAAACATCATAACCCACAAAAATGTGAAGTTGTAAAAAAACAATATACAGAACAACAAAACTAAATAGTTAATATAAGTAGCTCCCAATAGAGATTTTAAACGAATATTTGCAACTAATTCATCTTCAACTTTTCGCTTTGAAAAAGCAATAAACACCAAACTTAGTATTGCAAAAACAGCTATTAATTCATTGGTAATATTGTCTTCAATGAATTTAAAATGTTCAGTGTCTCCCATTATTGGATCGTTAATAATAGAAAAAACTCGAAAATCTAGAAAAGGAAATTCAAAATCATAAAATAAAAATAAAACAGCCATTAATAATGTAGGTACTAACATGGCTATTCCTATGGTCTTAAATTTTTGTGGCAATAAATAATTTGTTTTCATTCTTAAGGTTTTAATTATATCCTCAAATGTACACTTTTTTTTACATAATGTAAAATAAACTTTACTTTTTGTAAAGTTAACCACATATTAAAGATAATAAAACATCGTAATAAGAGATGTTTTTATTACATTGTTGAATCAATAGATTAAATCATTTATGATTAAATATTTCATTAATAAAGAAATAGATTCCAAGGTCAATCAATGGACTATTGAATTTCTAATTTTTTCAGCTGGATTTAAAGCAAAAAAAGTCAACAAATTAAAACCTGATGTTAATTTCTATTACGGAAATGATATTGGAGAGATAGAAATTGTCAAGAAAGCGTTGATAATAAAATATCAAAAAAATATTTCTGAAAAATTAAACATTGACAACCAAAATCTTTTACAGAAAAATGAAATTGATTTTGATATTATTAGCAGTACGAGATTGTTTTTAACTGATGAAATACATAACAATTTAGCAATTAGCGATTTTGACATTCACAATAGATTGAAATTCAATTCTTCCTATCAAAATAATAATAGTTTTGGAAGTACTCCAATAGTTAATTATTATGTCATATTATTAACAAAATGTATTGAGGATAAATTAAAATTAAAATCATATGCACTTTATCCAAAAAAGTACAAAAGTGTAATAATACTTTCTCATGATGTTGACGAGCCTTTTAGATATGCAATATTAAAAGATTTCAACAGTAGAATTAGCAATCTTAAATCAACAAATAAAATTAAATACTGTTGGCTAAGCCTTAGAAAAAAACTTAGAAAAATATTGCTTAAAGGAGAAGAATCTTATTTGAATTTTGAGCAAATAATTAAAACAGAAATGAAATATGGATTTAATTCCACATTCTTTTTTAGTTCAAAATCAAAATTTGATAAAAAAAGTAATTTTGTATTTGATAATTCTTACGATGTATCTTGGTCTGATTTCGAAAATATTTTTTCCCTTATTAATATAAAAGGATTTGAAGTAGGTTTACACAGTAGTTATAACTCACCTGATGAACTATCGAATTTTATTTCTGAAAAAAATAGATTAGAAAAATATGCTAAAAGAAAAATTTTAGGAAATAGACAGCATTTTTGGAATTTAGGCCCTCATTCTAAAAACACTTTAAAAATGCATCAGGAGGCTGGACTGGAATATGACTCGTCTTTAGCTTTTAATGATTCTCCTGGTTACAGAAACAATGTAGCTCTACCCTACCATCCATTTAACAACCAAAATAAGACCTCCATAAAAACACTTCAAATTCCAAATTTCATTATGGATACAAATCTCATAACCAACAATACAATAAATGAGAAAAATATTCTGGAAAAAGCCATACATCTAATTCAAGAACTAGAAAAAAGTAAAGGAGTTGCATCCCTAAATTGGCACGTAAGAATGGCCTATCCTAATGATCCAAAATTAGCCATCTATGGGAAAACATATATCAACATATTAAAACACCTTTCTAGTAAAAAAGACATCTGGGTTACCAGTTTCGAAAATTATTACAAGTGGTATTGTGAAAGAAGAAATAGTATTGAAGCATTGAAATGACAACTATAAAAGATTCACCATACAAATTAAAATCATTAGATTTCTTATTAATTATCGCCAATGTAATATTTATCGTTTTATACATTATAGTTGCTGTAAACAACAGAATTTCACATGATGATTTTTTCTCAATTTATATAGTTGAAAATTATGGGATTTTAGAAGGAGTTAATTTGATTTATAATAATTGGTGTACAAGATATATAGCTCTAATAATTAGTTTTTCAACAACTGCTATGCTTAAGTATAAAGGAACTTTAATTGTCTATCAGATACTTCTTTTAGTTCTAGCAACATTTTCAATATTTACCTTACTCAAAAGCTTAACAAAAAAAATATTAAAACTCACCTATTTTCAACTTCTTAATTATAGTATTTTTTTAAGTGCTGCTATTTTTTATTGCTCTTTTAACATTGGAGACACATGGTTCTGGCTTTCTTCAAACTGCACTTATTTGCTTAGCACAATTGTTACAATTGGAGCTTTAGGGTTTTATATGAAACAATTAAAAAAACCTTTAACACTTATCATTTTAACATTATGTGCATTTCTAATTGGAGGATCAAACGGGACATTAAGCTTATTCTTACTCATTCTTATTTCAATTGGTTTGATAATTTCATTTTTAAAAATAAAACGCTTTGAAATTCCTCAAACTTATCTTTATTCAACTATAGTATTCTATTTAATTCTTCATTTAGCTTTTATATTAATGTATGTAGGAAACGGAAATGAAATAAGGTCAAGCTATTTTAAGACCATTAGTTTGTTAGATACTGCTTTAATTAATTTTAAATTTTGTGGGATAATAATAGTTAAATTAATTTCTAAAATTTTACCTTATTGCATTCTATTTTCAATTCCTTTGATAATTACATTAAAGAACAATAGACAATCACTTTCTTTAAAAATTTTCTTTTTAAAATTATCTTTTTCTATAATAATACTTTTCACTTCTATTTACATATTTCAACTCCCAATCACTTATAAAACACAAGATATTGGAGCCGAAAGAACATTATATCCATTAGCTATTCTAACATTTATATTTTGTTGCTACAACTTTTATCAAATTGGATTAATTCTAAAGCACAATAAAAAAATTAAAAATGTAATCTCACATTTTGCGGTATTTACTGTAATAGCTTTAAATACATTCCAGTTAATTAATCAACAAAAATTGAGTTCTGAATACTCAAAAGCTTTTGACCAAAGATTATTGCAAATAAAAAATGAAATAGATAAAGATGTAATAATTCTAAAACCTCTTCCAAAATCAGGATACATTCACTCAGCTGAAATTTCAACTTCCTCAAAACATTTTACGCATGAGCAGCTAAAAAAGGGACTTAAAATTAATGGTGAATTAAAACTAAAGACTAAAAATTAGAAAGTCCCAATCCTCCACTTTTGACTTCAGTCATAACAAAAGAGCTTTGAACCTTTGCTATATTCTTAATATTAGCTATTTTTTTTGCAATAAAAACTTGGTACTCATCCATGTCTTTTACTGTTAATTGAATAAGGTAATCATACATTCCAGCAATGTGATAACAAGAAATTACTTCTGGAAAATTGACTATGTCATTTTCAAAATTCTCTAAATATTCTGCTTGATGCTCTTTTAGAGATACGTTACAAAAAACAAGCAACTGTAGACCTATTTTTTTCCTGTCTATAATTGCTTTGTAGGATTGAATTACTCCATTTTTTTCTAACTTCTTAATTCTTTCATAAATAGGCGTTGTTGTTAAATTTAACTCACCAGCAACCTCTTTAAAGGTCATCTTAGCATCATTTTGAAGTAAATTAAGTATGGAATAATCAATTTCATCTAACATAACAAGATTATTTTTCTAAAATTCTAGATTAAAGTGCAAAATAAAGAAATAAATTCTAAAAAAAAAGAATAAAAAGTATTATAATCTAAAAAAATTAATTATTAAAGAATTTAAATCCATAAGCAATACATTTGCTATATGAATAAAAATGAAATGAATCCAGAAAGTCTCATGATGACTCATGGCTACAAGCCTGAGCTTTCAGAAGGAGCTGTTAAATGTCCTGTTTTTCAAACCTCAACATTTGTTTTCAAAACAGCAGAAGAAGGAAAAGCGTTTTTTGAAATTGCTTACGGGTTAAGAGATAAAGAACCAAAAGAAGAACTGGGTTTAATTTACAGCAGAATAAATAATCCCAATTTGGAGATTTTAGAAAACAGACTCTGCTTATGGGATAAAGCTGATGATTGTGCTGTATTTGAAAGTGGGATGTCAGCTATAAGCACAGTCCTATTAGAGTTTTTAAAACCAGGAGATTTATTAGTATACAGCAATCCAACATATGGAGGAACTGATCATTTCATTAATCATTTTTTAGACAAAATTGGTGTTCACACACTAGGAATTCTTCCAGGACAATCTGAAGAATCCATTATAGATGCTATTGATGCAACAGGATATGCGAAAAACCTCGCTATGATTTACTTAGAAACTCCTGCTAACCCTACCAATCATTTGGTTGACATTAATGCACTAAAAGTTAATGTGGTTGATTATTACTCAAAAATCAACAACAAAGAAGTTCTTCTTACTGTAGATAACACTTACATGGGGCCAATATGGCAACACCCTTTAGCTTTAGGAGCTGACATAATTATTTACTCAGCAACAAAATACATTGGTGGACACAGTGATGTAATCGCAGGTGCAGTTTTAGGAAATCAAGAAATAATGAACAGGGTAAAAACTCTAAGAACCTTCTTAGGAAACATGATTAGCCCTTACACTGCTTGGTTGCTGCTTAGAAGCTTAGAAACTCTTAAAATAAGAATGGACAAACAAGCTGAAAACGCAAACAAAGTAGCCCAATACTTATCCAAGCACAAAAAAATTGAAAAGGTTTACTATCTCGGCTTATTAGAAGATGACGCTGAACAACAAAAGATTTTCAACAAACAATGTACTGGATCTGGGGCAATGGTTTCTTTTGATATTAAGGGAGGAGAAAAAGAAGCTTTTCAATTTCTAAATGCACTAAAACTAATTAAGCTTGCAGTAAGCTTAGGCAGTACAGAAAGCTTAGTTCAGCACCCAATAACTATGACACATGCAGGAGTTGATCCTGAGCATAGACAGAAGCTTAATATAACTGATAAAATGATACGCTTATCAATTGGTGTGGAAAATCATGAAGACATCATTAAAGACATTCAACAAGCCTTTGAAACTGTAAAAAATATTAAAGAGATTAGTCACGAAAACTTATCTATATAAAACTTTTTTAATTAGAATTTAAGGGTTAATCCAACAAAAAAGTTGATTCCTGCTTGATTAAAAGCACCAATCTGATTGTAGTTCCCAGTACCTTCTCCCTCAGCATTGGCATAAATGTCATCCGGAACAGGATTATAACCATCGGATTTAAATCGATATATCCAAGCATTAGAAATATAATTCTGGTTAAATAAATTTCTTACCCAAGTACTAAGAACTATCTCTTTAAAAAGCTTATTTTTTATTGAATAACTCATTCTTAAATCATTCACTAAATAAGCATCCAAAACACTGTACTGACTAGAAGTATTGTCAATAAATTGCTTCCCAACATATTTAGTAACAAAAGCCATCTCTAAAGTGCCTTTTTTGGCAGAACTAAATAGTTGATAAACCAACTGACTACTTGCTATTATAGAAGGTGAAAAAGCAATATTAGTATTGGAATAAACAGAGTCAACTTTATCTCCAGTATCCCAATCATCAACATATTCATGAAAAGAAGCAATCTTATTATCGCTCAGAGTAGCATTAAATTTCCAGCTTAATTTTTCCAACAGCTCCACATTTCCAGAAAATTCTACTCCCCTTCTATAACTATCTGCCACATTAACCCTTACAGCAGCACCAACATCATTTAATTGCCCTGTAACTATAAGCTGGTTCTTATAAGCCATATTATACAAATTAACATTAAATGCTAATTTATTTGTTGCCAGCCCATACCCTAGCTCAATATCTAACATACTTTCATGTTCAGGCCTACTGTTTGGAGTTGAATTGGTAAAATCATCCCTGTTGGGTTCTTTATTACCTATTCCTGCAAAAGCATAAACTTTACTTGTTTCATTTAGTTTATAATTAAACCCCGCTTTAGGATTAAAAAATGCTAAAGATGCCGTTTGCTCAACGTTATTTAGGTTATTATCATATCCTAAAAAATCATAACTAATTAATCGCTCTTGCAGATCAACATATAAATCAAATCCTGTTTTAAGTTCATAATTGATTTTAGCATAAACATTAACGTCATTCTTATTGCCATCGTTATCGTAATATGGATGTCTTATAGCTCCATTACTTGCATATTGGGCCCAGATCACTTCTCCAAAATGCCTTCCTAAATAACTGTTTGCTCCACCGCCTATGGCTAGCTGTAATTTCTTAGTAGAATATTCTGCAGAATATACTAGTCCATAGAAATGATTATCTAACCACCTTCTTCTTATCAAATCGGTTTGAGTTATGGTGTCACCATTTGCCGAAATAACATTATCTAAACCATAATCACTAAAACTTTCTTGAGAATAAGAATTTATCAATGCATTTTGGCCAATCCCTTTATATTGCTCATAATAACCCACACCTCTTGTATAATGCAATGCAGCATTGAGCTTAATGTTGTTATTTAATTTATGAGACATGTGGAGCTGATAATGGGATTGTGTATAATCATCTACCTCATTATCATACTCATATGGATTGTAAGTTTGGTTACTATCCACTCCGGAATTTAACAATCTCAAAGGAGCACCATGCCAGGCCTGATAAGTAGTTTCATGACCCGAAAAAGCAATAGCTCTAAGGGAAGTTTTGTTTCCAAAATAACTTCCAGATAAATAATAAGAATTTAAATCAGAAGAAGCTCTATCAATAAAGCCATCAGAAACCAATCTAGACAACCTGCCTTCAAAATTCCATTTACCATCAATTAATCCTGTACCTAACTTAATGGTGTTTTTTTGTGTATTAAAAGAACCAAAACTATTTGAGATCTCTCCATAAGGAGAACTAGAATTTATAGTATTAAAAGTACTTAAGTTAATACTTGCTCCAAAAGCACCAGCGCCATTGGTGGAAGCACCTACACCCCTTTGAATCTGAACATCATTTGTAGAGGAAGATAAGTCTGGAAGATCTACCCAAAATGTTCCTTGAGATTCTGAATCATTTAAAGGAACACCATTAATAGTTACATTTACTCTTGTAGCATCAGATCCTCTAACTCTAATTCCTGTATAACCTACACCAGCTCCAGCATCAGAAGTAGTTACAATAGATGTTGCTTGATCCAACAAAATAGGAAGATCAACTCCATGATTAATTTTCTCTAAATCTTCTTTTAAAAAGTCCTCATGAGCAACAGGACTATTGTCTGAAACTCGAATGGCTTTTAAAACAAATTCATCAAGCTTATAAATTTTTAAAGAATCAACTTGATCTTGAGAAAATGATTGAGTAATCAACGTTAAGACAAATAGAAAGCAAACTATATGTTTCATAATATAAATTTAATTATGTGTCTTTAAGGGAGTAATATAAACACGTGTTTATTTACTATAAATTCCTACGCCAGCATTATCTGGTTCAGGTCTCGTTCTAAACTAAGTTTAGAACATGGGTATGTTCTCAGCCGATAAGGCACCCCCTTGAGTTAACGATACAAA
>Ga0315331_10004735_pt1 | contig 10223 bp, 11 predicted proteins | sample M160m34915metaG_FD_203456 | JGI IMG/M metagenome (GOLD analysis project Ga0315331, IMG submission 203456) | Ammonia-oxidizing marine archaeal communities from Monterey Bay, California, United States - M1 60m 34915 | ecosystem: Environmental > Aquatic > Marine > Intertidal zone | place: USA... | reverse complement strand
TCTTGGCGGAGGCAAAGGGTAGGTACGACTCTCTCAATAGGAGAGAGGTGTTCTCAAGTCAGAATAGGTTAATAAAAGAAATGAACCACACGCTGTCTCAAAGTGTTTTTTCAAACTTTGTGCCAAATTATAAAACAGTGGCCACTGTTTATAATATATTTAACAACAAAACATCTATTAAAGAGAAAATGATTTTAGAAAAAAGAGTCATCGAATCTCTTACAACAGCATCGACTGATGATAGCAAGAGTCATTTAGATAATTTGACTTACAAGACTTTCGTAGAAAAGTTTAACAATAAGTATTCTGAACTGCCAGAGGAGCAAAAGGGATTACTTACAAACTATATTGCATCCTTTTCCGACAACAACTTGTCACTCAAGAGTTACTTGAACGATCAAGTATCAGAATTAAAGATTAAAATGCTAGAAATAAGAGAAAGTAATCCTTCTATCTCAGAAGAGGGGGAGATGAGAGATAAGTTTGATAGTATAGTCGAAAAATTGGACGGGTACAGCGACAAAGAGGTTGACGACACGATGGTCTCAGAAGTCTTGCACGTGCAGCAACTGGTGAGGGAAATGTTAGATGCTTAAGATAAATATTGTCAAAGGTGCAAAGGACTTAGATGCCCCAGATCGTGTCATTAAGCAGATTTACTTTCAAGAAGCTAAAAGATCTCTCAATGGGGATATACTAATATTTGATCACGACCTTATAGATATTGTGGTATCAAAGGAAAAGTCGAAAATATCGGTGTTTCCAAAAGATACCATAACGGAAGAGGTGACGCTTGTACAAGAGAAAGTACTAGAAACTCTTGCTAAACTTGGAGTGGTAGAGAGATCATCGATAAGAAGTGGATCAGTGCACTCTTCTCTTGAAGGTGATATTCAAGAATCTTCAGAAGAGTCTGTGTCCTCTATTCAGGTGACTTTATTAGAAATTTTTAATTTTCTGCAAGAAGACGAAGTGAATATGCTTTCTAGAAAGCAGTTTAAGAATAAACTACAGGACTTCTTTCTTGATCCTGCCGAAGAAGACTCAACTGAGTTGGGAGAAGTGCCTCACGATGAAAAGAAGGGTTCGCTGGATCACCAGGTCCGACCGTATGGGTATCAATATATGTACTCAATAATGAGAGAAATAACGGAGAGATAATGCTTACCTATACGATTGCCTGCATAGGCATGACTCAGATCTTAGTTTACGGAAAAATATTTAATAAAATAAGACCAACAACGGGATGGTTTGGCGACTTAATTAAGTGTCCTATGTGCACTGGGTTTTGGACCGGTGTGTTTTTGTGGGCATTAAGTCCTTATACTGAACTATTTACGTTTGACCAATCTGTGGTAACCGCCTTTGTAATGGGGTGTTATTCATCGATATGTTGTTATTATGGTAGCATGCTGATGAGTGATGAAGGACTGCAGATTAAGCACATAAGCGATTCGGGCCGACGATCGATGTTTGTCCGTACGAAGGAGACGAGAAAATGAGCGAGTTTACCAATTCACGATGGAAACTGCCACGGGTACGACGCTGTTGTAGCGGCAAGTGTTTGATGCGGGTGGCCCCCGCAAAGAGGAAAAACTATGAAACTTATAAGAGAATATTTTGAACTATGTGAGGGTGGCGTATGTCAGGATCTTCTTACGGAAGATGAAAAAAGGCGTGTCGCTGAAGGCGCAACGATATTGACGGGCGTCATGCAGATGGCCGAGACTAAAAACCACAACGGTAGAGTCTATCCGATCGCCTTGATGGAGAGAGAGGTTAAGAGGTACGGTGAATTGGTCGGTCAAAGGCGGGCGCTAGGTGAATTGGACCACCCAGAGTCTTCTGTGATTAACTTGCAAAACTGCTCGCATATAGTTACTGCGATATGGATGGATGAAAATAAGGTAATGGGCAAAATTGAAGTTTTACCCACACCATCGGGAATGATCCTTAAAAATCTCGTCGAAGCAAACGTACCCTGCGGCATATCATCTAGAGGTATGGGGTCAGTTAGAGAGTCTAATGGGGTTACACTTGTCGAAGATGACTTCCAGTTGATTTGTTTTGATATGGTTTCAGACCCTTCAACCCCAGGTGCAATTATGTCACAAGTTAATGAATCTAAGGATATGACCCGCCCACTCAGCAAAACTGATAAGATCAATATGTTAATGAACAATATTTTGAGGGAAAAATGAAAACACAAGAGATTGAAAAGTTAAAGAAAATACTAAAACCCATGATAAGGGAGTGCATCAAGGAAGCAATCTTCGAAGAGGGGGTTCTTTCGACCCTGGTTGCAGAGATAGCGTCCGGAATGGGGCAGAACACTATAGTTGAGGGCACATCACAACCCTCAAGAGAAAAGACTGAGGAAGCAAGGTCAAAAGAAACTGCAAAGGTTAATGAGAGGTTGCGACAAACAAAGAGCAAGATGCTCGAAGCAATAGGTAAGGACGCTTATGGCGGGGTGGATTTGTTTGAAGGTACTAGTCCCATGACCAGCGGCCGCAACGCAGCACCTGCTCACTCTCCGATGTCTGGAATAGACCCGAATGATTCTGGTGTTAGTATTGATGGATTGATGGGCGCCTTTGGGTCTAAATGGAAAGCATTAAAATAAGGATTATACAATGACAAAACCAGTTAATTTTGAAGTAAAACCTAGAAACAACGAAGATCAGATGAAAATGATAAAAAGGTTTGTAAGAAAGACTAAAAAAGAAGGACTCATCGACATGGTTCGCAAGCGCAGTCACTTCATATCAAATTCAGAAAAACGAAAGTTAAAAAAAGCAAGAAAGAAGAGAATGTCTCAAGAGTCAACTAGAAAGCATCTTGAGAAATTTAAAGACTAATTATATTTATTATGGAGATTTAAAATGGCACAAAGCACAAGTTCAGGATTTCACACACACAGCAGTTGGGGTCGAACCCGTAGACCAAAGACAGTTAGCACGGTCGCAAACGCATCACTCCCTGGCGGCACACTGGAAACAACAAGAGTTGTAGCAGTGTCTACTGCTGGTAATCTAGCAGCAAATCTAGATTCCGCCACCGAAGGTCGAAATGGTTATGCTACAGAGAATCAAAGATTTATTCATGTTTTGGTAAAAACTAACAACGCAAAATCAGTAACACTGTATGGATACAACTATGCCTTTAGAGAGTGGGCACCTATCTTTTTACCACTAGGTAATGCAACCACCGCCGCAGCAACAGCTACCACCGGTGGTTCAGGTGAGGCACAGATGTTTGTATTTGAGATAGCGGGTGTCGACAGGGTTGCTTTTGTTTCAGCCGACGCACCAGGTGTCGTGAAAGCGGCTTGCTCAACATTTTAATTATGAAAAGAAAACACACCATAAGACCTGATTTTGTCATTGATAACATAAGAGAAGTAAAAGATGACCCCTTGTTCGTAGCAAGGAGGAAGACAATTGCATCGCCTCCACTCAGGTTGGTAATTCCTGGATTGTCTTCATTACGTACGAGAATAACCCCATAAGGATTGAGGCACATGAAAGACACTAAGTTAATTTTTGAAAATTTTAAAAACTATGAAGCTAAGATCTTAGAGGAGAGGATCAAGTCTGAATTACTTGATTTGAAACCACTAATACTAGAGACAAATCAAGACTGGATAAGAGAGTCAAGACTCGATCATTTGAAGTCAACACTAAAACCATTTGACAATGAAAACAAACAAGAAGAGTTGAATGAGATTCTTGGGTTCTCCAAGAAAGAAAAGTTAATTAAAAAAATCAAAAAACTTAATCCGGACATGCCAAAGAGTCCTGAGGATGTCGCACCTGGAAGTGATGAGGTAGATCAGACTGAATTAGAGTTCATGAGTGATGAGGATCTAGAGGCATTTTACGAAAAGTCAAAAGAAGGTAAGGATGAGTTCATAGACTACGATGACCGTGGATTCTTCTCTAAGGTTGTAGACAAAATAAAGGGTCTCGGAGATGTTAGTCTGTTTGGTAAAGGTTCCGGGTTGCTTATCGGTGGCGACGAAGTTCTTGATGTCAAGAAGCGGTCAGCGCTTAAAGGTAAAGCGAAGCAGGACATAGAAAATCAACTTGCTAAGTTGGGTTATGAACCACTTACCAATCTCTACAAGAAGTTAGGCACAGAGCAGTTTCCAAACAATGATGAATTTGGACAAGGTGTCAAAGAGATCCAGTCCATGTACGAAGAGTTGAAGCAATCTTTCAAGAAGAAGGAGACTCTTGGCGTAGTTGCGAACTCTATTGTTGCAGTTATGAGATCGATGGTAATATATTTCCAAGATTATACGATGAACGATAAATTCTACTATGTTAAGGGCAAGATGGATGAAATCGTTTGGAGAGCGTTCGAAGCGGGAATGATTTCCGAAGCAAGTGTTGCAGACACGGACGTAGAAAGAGAGTTCTTTGGAGAACCAGAAGAGGAAAAACTCGGAGCTAAGTACGGTACGACTTCAAAAAACTACCAAGCGGCATACTCCAAGAAATTTCCAGTAGGTTTGGCCCTCGGCGGATTGACATCGATCGGATTGGGATATGCAATACAGTCTCCTTGGGTGCAGGAATTCATTAAGGCGTCTTTCGCCTACAAGAGAACAGTCAATTGGACAGTATTTGCGACAAAGACTGCGACAAAGACATTGGGATTGGGAGCAGTCCAACCAGGAGAGGGACTCATACATGTTGTGAGGAGACTCGGAGACAACGCTGCTAACTTTGGCAAATCCGGAGGACCATCAATGGGTGAGGTTTTCGGTAACCCTGCCAACGAAAAGATGAAGATGTTGCTAGAGGAATCCCTCAAAGCACAGGCAGCAAAGGGAAATGTTGTTAGTCCAAATGACGCAGTTAAGTATTTCAATGATGCGATATCGCAAAATGCAGACCCAGTAAAGTTATTCACTGGACAGATGGGTGGTACAGGCAAGGCAGGACAAGAAATCTTTGCTATCGACACCGGCACATTTGAGAAGAAATTTACAGAAACGGTAACAACTGCCAGCGAAAAATCAAAAGAAGTTGTAGAAACAACAGATTCTGGCAAAGTGATAATGTCACTTACCAAGCAACTGGGCGCAATCCTTGGTGGTCTCGGCGTTGGCATGCTAGGCGGCGCAGCAGCGTCCGCCGCTATGAGAATTAAGGGCAAGCACTTCGGGTCTAGAGCAAGAGTGTTGCACGACCTGGGACTAGAACTTAAGGATCTTGTGGACGGTGAGCAAGAAAAAGAAGATCTTGAAGATATTTCAGGTGGAGACGCCCCTGGCGCAGAACCAGAAGACCCAGGCGTTGACCCACAGCCGGAAACGCCACAAGACGGCGCAGAAGGCGAGGTGGACGTTCCACCCAAACAAAGGTCGAGATTAATTCTTGTTCGCCTCAACGATGACGGAATTAAGTTTCACCCTGGACGGAACTCGAAGAGTGAAAAGCAGAGGGGCATCGATCGTGACGTCATGAAGAAGGCACAAGACCAGGGAATTACTGGTGCTAACACTGACCCGGACCAGCAAGATCTTAGAAACAGATTTGGCACTCAGGGTGTTAAGGCAAAGGTCAAAGACACTCCGATATCAAAGGTGATACAGGTGGCAAAGAAAAAGATTGCGCCTAGGTCAAAGAGGGATGCAGAACCATACATAACAGTTGGGGATGAGATCTACAAGGATCTAGCAAACGCTTTTAAGAAGGCGGGATTGATTAAAACTGCTAGACTTACAAACAAGGTGAAAGCATCAGTTGATGGCACAATCGAACAGTTGTTGGGCCGGATGGTCAAGAGCACCCCACCTAAGAAGTTGACATGGAAGCAAGCACAACCCACACTTATCAAGCAATTAAGAAAGAATGGGTTGGGCGAGACCTCCAAGAACTCCAAGGCGGTGTATGAAATATTGCGAGCGCTGCAAGAGTATGGGTTGATTAGAGGGGAGATTCCTGAGGACCCAGTAGATGTAAACGCAGAGACTCCAGACACTCCAATTTCGGAGCATCCTGACGTTGACTTGTATGAAAGTCTGTACGAATCTGGACTACTGGTTCGACCTGGTAAATCTAATTTAAAAGAATGGAAGAAGCTATCAACTTTGTTCAAAAAATAACCCCAATATGTCTTAAAATAAATTTAAGGTGTTTAGGGAATGCCTCAACTATTTATTATTGAACATATTTTCATAAGGGGTAATTTATGTCATCACTTCTAGAACAAGCAATTATAGACGCAAAGGCACTTAAAGATGCGGCGTTAAAGAACGCAGAGCAAATGGTAATCGAAAAATATTCAGATCAAATCAAGGACGCAGTCGCTGTTTTGCTGGAGCAGGAGGATGAAGAAGAGGATCCGCTCGCCGCTCTCGGCGCTGTAGAACAGGATCCAGCGCCTATGGGTGACACTTCAGCAGAAGAGTCCCCAGAATCAGAAGAGGATAACCTAGACTCAGAGATCGAAGACTCTTTGCCCACGACTGATTCAGGTAAAGTTGAATTAGATTTAGACGCCATAGAAAAGAAGATTGCAGAAATAGAGGCAGAAGAAGGTATCGACGCTAGTGTCGCTCTCGAATCAGAAAAAATACCCCACGATGACTTAGCACGATCAATGTCAGACGAAGTTCAGGCATCAGCAGATGCTGACTCTCTCGCAACTGAGACCTTATCCCAACTAGAAGAAGAGATTTTCAACAACGTCTTGAGTGATCTTGACATTGATGGCATCGCTGAAGCACTTAAGGTCGACATAAAACCACAAAAGAGTGGTTGGATGGGAACATCCAATGAAGAGATAGATCACGCAACAGAAATGGAGTTGGCCCGGATGCAGGATGACGAGGTCAAGGAAGAGACCGAGGCACTTAAGTCTGCTCTTAAAAAGTTGGAAGAGTCAAATGCTCGACTGACTGGGCGCAACTCTAATCTTAACGTAAAGAATGAAGAAATCACGGCTGAATTGAATAATTACAAGAATGCCGTTACCCAATTAAAAGAAAAGTTTGATGCTGTTAATACGTCAAACGCAAAGTTACTATACATCAACCGGACTTTAGATTGTAGCTCCCTGAATGAGCGGCAGAAGAAGAGTATTGTTGAATCAATCGCAAAAGCCGAAGATGCAAAACAAGCAAAGGTTATCTATGAGACCCTACAAAACACAGTGGAGACCAGAGAAAAAACAAATGGTCCGAAATCACTGAGTGAGGCAGTCAACAGAGGATCTAGCTTACTCGTTCACTCTCGTAAAGAGAAAAGAACAACAACATCAGCAGATATTTTTGCTGATAGAATGCAGCGCTTAGCTGGAATAAAACAACAATAATCTTAGGAGGTTACAATACAATGTCTGTATTAGAAAAATTAACTGAAGGTATTGTTCGTCGTGACGTCTCGAAGGAAGGTCAGGCACTACTTGAAAAGTGGGAAAAGACCGGTCTTCTTGAAGGTATCACCAACGAGCAAAGCCGAAACAGTATGGCGGTTCTCCTTGAGAACCAAGCAAAGGAGCTTCTTCGTGAAGCTTCATCAATGGCAGCAGGGGATGTGGAAGGTTTCGCATCAGTTGCTTTCCCAATCGTTCGCCGAGTATTCGGTGGATTGATTGCAAACGAACTCGTAAGCGTTCAGCCTATGAGTCTTCCAAGTGGACTTATCTTCTTCTTGGATTTCGTACACAGTGACGACCGTCTTGGTCGTGTACCTGGTGAATCGATTTATGGTGGTAATGTTGTGGCAAAGGGATTACTCGACGGTGTCGATCTTAATCCTGCTACTGGCGTAGGTCCCGGTGGTTTCTACGACTTGCAAACAGGGTACACCAGTGCAACAGGTTCAGTTACTGTTACTGCGGTTCAATCATCAATTCTTATTGAGAATGTTGCACCAAGCGCCTTGACGGACGCACAAAAGAAGGCAATTCGCTTTGATCCTGACCTTTTGGCAGGTACTGATGTGATTTCAGTGTTGGAGATTTCAAAGAAGAAGTTACCAACTAACTTCCCATCAGGTGCAATTGCTGCAACTGCTATTTCGGCATCTAACAGCGAAGCACACCACGGTCACGCTAAGTTGGTTCGCCGTTTGACGAGAGTTACAGGTTCTGGAGAGGCGAATGAAACATTGCTTCTTACATTTACGGGTCACGCCTCTGATGTTCTTACAGGTGCAGATGCAGTTGCTATGAAATTTCAAATTGCAGACACGCTTAATGCAGGTACTGCACTTGGTTCAGTCGTTGGTGCAGAACCATGGGAACTTGAAGGTGCTGGTCGTGACGCCGTCGGTGGCGCAGCAGTTAATAACAGCAACCCAAGAAATATCCCAGAAATCGACATCAAGGTTGACAGCGTAGCGGTCACCGCTGCTACAAAGAAGTTGAAGGCAAAGTGGACCCCTGAGTTAGGTCAGGACCTCAACGCTTATCATAACCTTGACGCAGAGGTTGAGTTGACTGGTATTCTTTCTGAGCAAATTGCTCTTGAAATTGACCAGGAGATCCTCTCCGATTTGATCCAAGGTGCAAAGGCAGGTACTCGTTACTGGTCACGTGCTCCAGGTCTTTTTGTTGACAGTCTCGGTAATGAGTTGGGCGCTACTTCGGCATCGCCTGATTTCACTGGTACTGTTAGCGAGTGGTATGAGACTCTCATTGAGACAATCAATGACGTAAGCGCTCAGATTCACAGAAAGACACTTCGTGGCGGCGCAAACTTTGTTGTTTGCTCTCCAGAAGTTGCTAACATCCTTGAGTTCACAAGCGGTTTCCGTGCTTCTGTTACGGCAGATGCAGACCGTGGTGACATTGGTGCTGTAAAGGCAGGTTCACTTAGCAAGAAGTTTGACGTCATGGTTGACCCATACTTCCCACGCAACGTGCTCCTCGTAGGTCGTAGGGGTAACTCTTTCCTTGAAAGTGGTTATGTTTACGCTCCATATGTGCCGCTCCAGGTAACACCTACCATTTTCGGTACAGAGGATTTTGTACCACGTAAGGGTGTCATGACCCGTTACGCTAAGAAGATGGTTAGACCAGATATGTATGGTCTCGTTATCGTCCGTGGTCTCCTTGGTGAGGCAGGCGCTTAATATAGTGCCCGGTAACTAAAAGATTCGCCCTGCCATAATATTGTGGTAGGGCGTTTTTTTTGTGTGAGTTTGATTTAGTTTAAACTATTTACATTATACAAAAGGTAAGGCGAAACGCCTTTTAAGATTAAAGGAGATTACAATTATGAGTAAGATAGGAAGAGCATCAAGGAACGCATCCTTGTTGAGAGTAGAAACAGTCAGTGCAAGCAAGACGATTGCATCGGCCGAAAGTGGAGAACTTTATTTTCTCGACGGTTCGGATGCAGGAAATATCACAGTCACACTTCCAGCAGCAAAAGCAGGTGCATACTTGACATTCGTTCTGGTTGCAGCATCTAATGCAGCAACTGAGATTGCGATTACCGCACCAACAGGTCAGGTTCAAGGCACAGTGGAACATCAGGCAGCGGGTGTCACAGGCGGCGGTCAGGAGCGGACCAAGCAAGCAATCGCAGCATCGTCTGTAATTTTTGCAGACGCTTCTATTTTGGGTTCTAGATTGGAACTTGTTTGTGACGGTACCAATTGGTTAATCCTTAGAGGCGAAGGTTCCGCTGCATGGCGTACGACATTTAGTTGATAAATAAGTAACTCGCCTTACTACAAGTCAAACCCCCTTCCATTTGGTTGGGGGTTTTTCTTTATTTTCAACCTATTTATGGTATAATCGTTTAGTTAACAAGGAGTTTAAGATGGGTAAACGTAGAAAAAGAATGACAATGGCAAGATATGCCAAGAAGTATGCAAAAAAAAGAGCAGCGCTTGGGTATGATACACCAGAGGTGGAAAACAAAATGATTGAGATTGATATGACTACCGGCGAAGAAATAAAAGAGCAAGAGATCGTCCAGGTCGTCTCTAATGTACCCGAGGTGACTCCTGATAAGGATCCTGCTGAAAGAGTGGCACCAGCACCGCTTCCTGGACTTCAAACGATAACGATCGAGGAACCCGCACCGTCTGTCCCGGAAATCGTTATGGATCCTCCGAAGACTACACGGAAGAAGACTTCTACACGCAAAACCTCAACCAGGAAAGCACCCCGCAAGAAAGCATCCAAAGAGTAAAGAAATTTGAAGTCCTAGTGTTTTGTTAAGTTTAAGACTAATTACTAAAGCACGGAGGACT
>Ga0315331_10004734_pt1 | contig 10226 bp, 10 predicted proteins | sample M160m34915metaG_FD_203456 | JGI IMG/M metagenome (GOLD analysis project Ga0315331, IMG submission 203456) | Ammonia-oxidizing marine archaeal communities from Monterey Bay, California, United States - M1 60m 34915 | ecosystem: Environmental > Aquatic > Marine > Intertidal zone | place: USA... | reverse complement strand
AGCTTATAAACATGATAAAAGAGCAGAAACAGACTCTATATACATCATCATTAGTAAACAAAGGCAAGGCTAGTCCAGAGCCTAAGGACTTACCTGATAATCATATACTTATTGTTGTATCTAATGTGGAAAACGAATGGATGGATGGCTGGAATATGTTTGGTAAACTAATTAGCATATTAAGTAGAACCGAAAAATATAACTCTACAAATTATCCGGTTGTTATTAAGTTTGATCCTAGATTGTTTTTAGATGCACAAGCAGAATTAGATAAAAAGAAACTAGAAAAACATAAACCTATGTTAGACCATTTAACCAAAATTGGTTTTACATATTATTATGGTGCTGAGTCATTACACGATATATTACCTAAGAGTCGTATTGTTATACAAGACGAAGGAGCACAGTTTTTAGAACCTCTTATATATGAAGTACCTATGTTAACTTATGGTGCACCACCCTATCATCAAGCAATAAGAAAAGTGTTACATCAACATGAGGTGTTGCCTGCTATTAACAATAAACATCTTGGTACTGGCCACCACGAAGATTGGCATGATCCACTAGCTATGAGAAAATGGCTGACATGGTATTTAAATGACTATGTATGCCACAGTCAAGAGTCATGTGATAGACGAGTAGAAGAAATATTATCTACTCGACGTCGTTAAGTGGGTTTTCAAGTATTGTTTGGATTTTCTCTTCTAACTCTTTTCTATTGTTACGAATATCAGCATCCATTTCTCTAAAACGCTTTTGCATTTCTTTTTCCATCTCATAGACATCGTTACGAATAGTTCTTTGTGTCTCGGCAGTAGCATTATCTACTTTACGAGCTAGATCTACGGCATTACTAATATCGCCTTGTAGATTATCCTTAATTACTTCTGTTAATTCAGTAAGTCTTACTATCTCAGTTTCTATGGTTGCTGGATTAAGCGCGTTTAGCTTCTGTTCTGCTATCAATAGACGATTGTAGAGTTCAAAACCTCCCCATAGGCCACCTATTAGTGTACCTATCAAAGGAAGTATTAGTAGGAGCTTACTGCCACCTATCTTAATCCCTTTATATTCTACTTCTGCCATGTCTTACTCCTTATATTGTGATAATATCATTTCTTGCATTTTCTTGTCCGATTTGCCGGCCATCATATATAAACTAAATTTGTTATCATCAATTTTAGCATTCGTATATAATGCTTTAACTTGATACCAATCTGGTTGATCTGTTAATTGTTCCATTCCTGTATAAGCATTAAATCCTGCTTTATAACCTATTACAGCAACAGCTATTGTTTGGTTAGGTGTTTCGCCGTCCTCACCTTGTTCTAATTGTGCTTGTAAATTTTCCATTGCTGCCTCTTCACCTAGTCTTTCTGCTAGATTCTCTACAGCTTTTGTTGTTCTTTGTTCTGATACACTAGGTGGTGCTACATCAAACTTAGCAAAGTTAGGGGCTTCATTACTTAGAAACTGTCCTATACTTTGTCCTGTACCAATAGCATCGTTAAATGTATTTTCAAACTCTGCACTATTGCCTCCAAAAGAATCACCACCTGCCTCGAATGTAAATTCTGATTGTGCTACTTGTTGATCTTGCTGTTGTTCTGCTACTTCAAAAGCACTAACTGCAGGACCACCAACATCTGTTGAACCTGCATCTATATCTACCTGTCCTGTTGCTTGTTCTTGTTGATCTAATTGGAAACTATCTCCTGATGTATCACTACTTACAAGAGTTCCTGTACTACCTTGACTACCACCGTTATATGTAACTCCTGAACTACTACCACCAGAGCCACTACCACTAGATACTTGTTGACTTACAACTGCTGCTGCCTCTTTACCTAGTTCGTTTCTTAGTTTAGCAATAACTCTACTAGCTCTTGAAGGTTTTCTTTCCTCTGGTTCAGACGCTTCTACTTCATCAGGAGTTATCTCATCTATTTCTCTGTCTAATTCCATTTCCTCTTCAAATAACTCTTCCTCTTCCTCGAATAGTTCTTCAGGATCTTCATTAAGTAATGATTCTAATTCTTCTGTGTCTATTAGTTCCTCGAACGCTTCATCGTCGATTAGTTCTTCTAATACTTCTAAATCTATTTCTTCTTCAAATATCTCTTCCATTTCCTCAACAAACTCTTCTAAATCTTCTCTTTCAAAGTCTTCTAATACTTCTAGAAAGTCTTCTTCACTAAATTCTTCTATAAACTCATCTACAGGTACCCACTCTTCCTCACGCATTATTTCTAATCCACCTTCTTCCTCAAGAATGTATATCTCCTCCATTGCAGCTGCAAATACTTCTTCAGCCTGAAACTGTTCTTCTTGTTCTATGTCCCATTGGTCCATATTAGCATCTAGTGCTACAAGAAATGCCTCTTCTGAACCCGGCTCTGAAAAATCTAAAAAGCCACCTTCATCAAATGCTGGTTCTTCTCCATACCACTCATCTACTTGTTCTTGGCCAAACTGTTCTATGTCTAGTGCATACCAATCGGCATCTGTAAAGTTCTCACAAGCGTTTTGATAACAAGGGTCACTAGGATCTAAGTATTCGTCCCATTCTGCATCATACCACATATCGTCTTGAGTATATGCATCGCCGTTGTCATCATAGCCATACATGGCATCTTCGTCTTGTCCGTATTCATCGTAGCCGTCATCATACCCATACATGTCGTCCATGCCTGTATCATTAGTGCTGTTCATTGATTCTTGATATGCTAGTTCCTCATAATAACCATCGCATTGACTATCATACAAAGCATCACTAGAACATTGTTGATCAAAATATGCTGCTGCATATCCTCCACAAGATTCACTATACAATGGGTCTGCTGTACATTGTTGAAGTAGATATGCTGCTGCATATCCTGTGCAGTTTTCACTATGTAATGGATTAAGTCCACATTGTTGAGTTTCATACGCTGCTGCATAACCTGTACAACTACTATCATACAAAGGATCTAATGCACATTGTTGAGCTAGTGTAAGTCCCTCACTATACAACGAACCTCCGTTTTCTATATCAGGTCCGCCATAGCCTGCTAGGAAAGCATCAAAGTTATTGTAACCACTTTGGTTATCATTATAGAATAGATATGTTTTATGTTCACCACTAGATCCTCGGCCTTGCTCACCTATTAATACATCATGATTTTGTATGTCTAGTTCTCTATATCTGTATTCGTATGTACTGTTGGCCCACAATATAACCTCGAAACTATTACTAGAGTTTCTATTGTATTCTTTCATGTAATACCAACCAAAGACTACATAGTCGTTAAAAGATTTGTATAACATTTTAGAAGCTTTGTTGTGTCCTGTTTGATTTGCACTGCCTCGAATAAGATCTGTCCATAAAGGATATAGTGTATAGTTTTGATATGGTAATGCTTGTGGTGTGTAGTCTGAACAATTTTTGGCCCATTGATTAGTATTAACGGTTGTAGCACCAACAAAACCTAAACAACCATTGGTAGACATTCTTGCAGCCCCCCAAGTATGTCCCCAACGATTAAAATTTCTTGATAAGTTTACAGTCCCAGACCAAGAGTCATCATTTGAATTTAGATTAGTAGTGCCTGACTGGCTATATAAGTCTATAAGATCTTGACTGCCTTCGTAGATATAATCGCCTTCGTTAAAGCAGTTTTGATTGTTGGTGCAATTAGTATTAAAGCTATCTGCGAATACAGATGTGCTAAATAATAAACATATACCTAATATTAGCTGTTTAAGTTTGCCCATTCGTTCCTACAAGTCCTTCCTGATTTGTTCACGCCTTTATGCTTGCCGTCTAAATGCTTTGTCTTTTTACAAGCCTTTACCCAAGCACTCTTCTCGTCTTCAGCTATTTGTAAAACAAGTTTTTCTTCTTCTACAATTTTAGCTTCTCTACCTTCCATTTTCTTCTTGTAGTCTTTAAAGTCTGGTCTTTCCTGTTCGTGTACTTCCCAGGCTGATGCTGCCTCTTGTCCAATTTTACCTTCGAACGGACAAGGTGTTCCAGCCATTTCCATCGCTGCAAATACTCTAGCATCTTGACACATTAACGATACAGCTGCTACCTTCATTCCCATGTCGTATACAGTTTTAGAAAGTTTAATTCTTTCACAGTTCTCATCTCTAACTGATTTACCAGCTGCTACACCAAATAACTGTGTCTGTACAGCTCCACTAACTCCCGTTGTACATAAGTCCTGGGAGAAACTAGCCCCAATACTTGGTGCAATAGCACTAGGTGGAGGACTTTTAATTTCTTGTTTAATAGTTTGATCTGTTTTGTTAATATTTTCATTTCTATTATTATTCTCATTCTTGTTAGTGTTATTTGTTGTAACATTACTATCTGATGTAGATTCGTTCTTATTAACATTCGTATTATTAGATGTTGAATTATTGTTATTCGTATTCGTGTTATTAGAAGTGCTATTTACAGTTTGATCAACTGTTGAATTATTTGTATTCGTATTATTTGCTGTACTATTTACCGTAGAATTATTTGTGTTCGTGTTATTGTTAGTGTTCGTTGAATTACCAGTATAATTCGTTGTATTATTGTTCGTATTGTTATTAGTATTCGTTGAAGTACCAGTATAATTCGTAGTGTTGTTATTAGTATTAGTATTCGTTGAAGTACCAGTATAATTTGTAGTATTATTATTGGTGTTGGTATTAGCATTCGTGTTCGTATTCGTTGAAGTGCTAGTATTCGTATTATTATTAGTGTTCGTATTCGTCGAAGTATTGGTGTTCGTCGAAGTATTCGTATTCGTATTCGTGTTTGTATTGGTGTTCGTATTCGTGTTCGTATTCGTACCAGTGGTTGTTGTTGTGGTACTTACTGACTCACAATATTCTGTTCCTTGTGTACAGTTACCTGTTTGGTCTGCCTGTGCTGGTAAGGCAAGGAGTATCACTCCTAAAACACCAAGAGCTAATAGTTTTCTGTTCATTCAAATTTCCTTAATTTTTGTACTTAGTCAATTCAAACAAACATCTTATAACCATAATCCTCGGTTAGTATTACACTGACTATTTATAACTTTCGGTCCTTTATATAACCAAAAGACTGCATAGAATTTGTATAGCTCTTATAAATCACTATGTGATGGATATTAAGGCAAACTGTTTAAGCGCTATAAATACTGTATATGGAACGAATAGGAAGAAACATATTTACAGTAACTCTAATGGCCATCTTTTTCTGGACTTGGCCGGTCCGTCTTTTTACTGATAAGAACAACTGTTACTTCTGGACTCTGGAGCGTCTGATTTCTAGGGGAGGGAGAGCTCGTTGGTATAATTCTAAAAGATGGTTTGGATATCATGTAATATGGATTGACACAGTAGGGCAAGGTTGGGAGTACACCATTCCTCGAATGGGTAGAAATACACCTTGGTATAAGATGTTATTTTATGATGGTAAGGTTCGTAAATTTAGAACAACTAGGAAAGATCAGTAATGGCATCAACAGTATTAAAACAAGGTAGGTCTTGGGCGCCACTTACTCTGTTATTAGGACAGATAGTAGCTCAAGTGTCTGCTTTATTATCCTTGTTTATGTTTCCATGGAGTCTTACTACAGGTTCAATAGCATTTGCTATGTATGTAGGTATAATGTTAAGTGTAACAATGGGTTACCATAGACTATACTCACACCACAGCTGGAAGTGTCCTAAACTATTAGAATATGTCATGCTATTTTTATGTCATATAATGATGATAGGTCCAGCAATAACATGGGCTGCTAATCATCGAGAACATCATAAATTCGTCGACACAGAAAAAGATCCTCATTCGCCTCATTACAGAGGTTGGTTACTAGCATATTTTGGACAAGTACTTATTACAATTAATTTTAAATATGTTCGAGATTTGCTTAAGAACAAAATACACAGATTACAAGTTAAATATTATTGGCAAGTTATATTTGTTTGGGCAGGAATATTATTTGTATTAGATCCTATGGCATTATTATATGCCTGGTTAATACCAGCAGGGTTTGCTAAACTTATTGGCTCACTAGTATTTACTTATTCACATAGAAATAAACAACCACATAGCGATACATGGGTAGGCTTAATAACATTAGGTGAAGGTTTCCACGATGTTCATCATGAACAAGGCAATAGAAAAGTGTTGTGGCACACTTTAGATATGGGTGGGCAACTTATTAGGATGATAGATAGGAATGCTAGAATATAACAAGAGACACTATCCTGCCATAGCAGAGTTAGATATAGATTTAGATTATGAACTAATTGAAAAATTTATGTTAGCTAATTATGAACGCTGGCAAGACAATATGACAGCACACAAGGGACTAGCAATAGCATCTAATAATATTGCTAATGATACATATAAAGCAGTTCAACACTTTCATTTAACAGAATGTAGAAAAGAAGAGTCGTTAGAAACAGCACAAGCATATTCAACAAAAGATAAACTTAAAAGAAATATTCCTTTTTCTATGGACGAACATAATTGGGACGAGCCAGTAGATTTTTATGAAGGAACAGATTTACAGAAACATTTAAATTCCACCTTTCAAGGAAAACTTATACGAGTTAGATATTCTCGTATGTTTCCTGGAGGCGTAGTGCCTAAGCACATTGATTACAACACAACCTATGCCATGAGATTTATTATTCCTTTATCAGGTAATACAGGGGTTACAAATACCTTCTGGTATAATGGAAAAGAAATAAAGGTTGAAATGAAGGAGAAAAGATGTTATTTTCTTAATATAGGTTATCCACATATGGTTGAACACCAGGGTATGGGTATTAGACATTATCTAATGGGTAGTGTTGCCGGCAATCAGAAGGACTTTGAATGTATAAGATTATCACAAATGTTAAAGACTTAGCAGTACAGTCTGCTATTACAAATATTCAAGAGCAATCTTTAAAGGAAGGTAATAATGCGATTACACCGGATAAGTTTGATGTAAATAAAACAGAAGGAACACCCATACTAATATTATGGGAAGACAGGCCAGCAGGAATGGCCTTCTTGGAACCTAGCCACTACACAGGAGATCCTGATGTAGCAGTTAGAGCTTGTCGTTATCATATACTAAAAGAATATAGAAATAAACAATTAGGTTTTGTATTGTTTCCAGAACTTATGAAAGAAGCAAGACGACAAGGTTATAAATGTATGTGGTGGAGTTTAGAGCCAGATAATGTAGCACTAAATAACGCATACCAAGGTAAAAGAAGAACAATACAATCTAAGAAACTTTGGAACAATACATATGATGAGGACTTTTGGTCTAAAATAATATTTGATCAAAGGTTCATGTTTATGGTTGATAAAAGGGCACCACACTATTTGCAAAATGTTTATTGGGTGGATTTAACAAGGGAAGACTTCCTTTGGATGCCACAAAAAGGTATGGTTGATAAATGACTTTTGTTGTAGACGATAATTGTGTTAATTGTAAACACACCGATTGCGTAAGTGTATGTCCTGTAGATTGTTTCTACGAAGGACCCAACATGTTAGTTATTAATCCTGATGAATGTATTGACTGTGCACTCTGCTTGCCAGAATGTCCAGTAGATGCAATAAAAGCAGATGATGATGCCGATCCTTATTGGATTGAAATGAATGCTAAACTATCTTATCATGAAGGCTGGGAAATGATTGATGAACAGAAACCTCCCATGGAAGGCCACGAGGAGGCAAATAAAATAGAAGATAAAAAACATTTACTGGAGATAGATTTTGTACAACTTTAAATACAACGAATCATTATGTGCATTTCCTTGGATACACAATTACTCAGGACCTCAATATGACAGGCAACTTTGTTGTACTGCTAAACCTGACATGCCAGAACTAACAGGAACAACCGAAGAGGAGTATATGAATTCTCCTACAATGAAACAGATACGATTAGACATGTTAGAAGGAAAGAAAATAGATGCATGTAGTAACTGTTATTATAGAGAAGAAGTGGGCCTGGTTTCTATGAGAGAAAACTCATGGAACTTTATTAATGCCAGACATCATTATGCAGATGTATCAGTAGGAAAAGATTCACTCTTTGAGAACGGCGATGTTAGTGCGATATATAATGATCTTCCTGATGGTATAAGAACTGCAAGAGTGAAAGAATGGCAAGAACAAGAATTTGACAGACTTGTAGAGAACACAGATGAACATGGGCACATAACAAACAAACCAACTTATTATGATATAAGAACAATACATTGTAATCTTCAATGTGTATCTTGTGGGGACACATTTAGTTCAGAACATATTAATTTAAGCAAAAAGATGGGCCATTATACAGAAGGTTTTAAACCAAATTACAAGTATGAAGATAATGTTGCAGATGAGATGATACAAGGACTAAAAGATAAAAGAATTAATAATCTTTATTGGGCAGGTGGTGAACCGTTTATGTCTCCCTTACATTGGAGAGTAATGGAAGAGATGCTTGAGCTAAGAAAAAGAGATGAATATAAAGAATATATTGATTTGATCAAAGTACACTACAACACAAATTTAACAAAAAGTAAGTGGAAAAATAAATCTATACCTGAGATGTTAAGTAAATATAAACGACTTTATATAGAAGCTAGTTTAGACGGTGTATATGAAACACTAGAATATACAAGAGATGGTGCCAAGTGGAAAGAAATAGAAAAAAATTGGCAGGAGTATTATAACTCGGGCTGTGATATGCGCATAACCACAGTATTAACTGCCCCTGTTATATTTGACATTGATAGATATCTAAATTATTGGGATCAGTACCCGGGACTACAAATTTCTATTCATCAATATCATCCTTATTCAGGACCTTCATTATCTACTATTTTTTATCCAGATGATATTATAATACCAGCAATAGAATATGCTATTAAAAGAATTGAAAGATCTAAAACCACCATTGCTAGTGATGCTAATGGAAAAACAATAAAGGTATTAAAAGAATATATTAAACAGAAAAAAGAAAATTCAAAATGGGATAAAATGGAAAATTTAATAATAACTAAAGACAGCCATGAAAAGAGAGATGACTTTCACAAAACAACACGCTTATCTAACATATTAAAAATTATAAACAAAGAAGCTTACGAGTGGTATGAGAGCATACCATCATTAAGGATAGATACAAATGAAATTTGAAGAAAAAGATATAACAGACTGGATGCAGGGTGTTAGAGAAAACCCTGATATGATAAATGCCTTTTGGCCAAGCCAAATTAAATCTAAAATTTGGTTAACAGATTGGGTAAGACAATATTTACCTAGCGCACATAAAATTGTTATATTTGGAGCATGGTATGGAGTATTAGCAGACTTGTTAGACATAAGACTAAAACAACCTAGAATACTATGTAACGATGTAGACAAAGGTGCAATGCTATGGTGTTCAAGAAAATATGCCATACATATAGGGCGAATGGAAGAATTTAAATACGAGACCCGTGTTGATCTTGTAATAAATACTGTTACGGAACATTTAACACAGGAGATATACGATAAGTGGTATGACAACATTCCAAAAGGAACATACTTCGTCATACAAGGTAACAATGATTACAAAGAACCAGATCATGTTAGAGCTGTACAAACTCTAGATGAGTTTAACAGAATAAACAGAGTAGAAAATACATTACACTCTGACTCTATACAATATGAAGGCCCTTGGAACCATGATGAAAATAAACCAACTTATTATGAGAGGTATATGACAATAGGTTTTAAGAGTGAGTGATAGAATTGATGCTATAGAATTAAGTGAAGATATAAGAGGCGACCAAGTAACAGCCGACTTACAAGGCGCATACAAATCAGTATATTTTGATTCTACAAAAGATATGGGAGAAGCTTTAGACAAGGTTTCGCCATCTTTTTGTCTAGCAAAATGGTTCAATGTAAGTATACACATTCCAACAGGTAGAACACACTCTTGTTATCACCCACCTGTACACAGAATTCCAATGGAAGAATTAGAGGCAGATGCTAGTGCCTTACACAATACAAAACACAAAAAGAAACAAAGAGAAATGATGTTAAAAGGCGAACGGCCTAAAGAGTGTTCTTTTTGTTGGGATATAGAAGACACAGGAAATATATCAGATAGACCTTACAGAAGTTTTGATGTAAATGAGCCAGGTATTATTGCTGAGGCATTGAAGTATGGTTCAGACGGAAATCCTTTACCTAAATATATGGAAGTTAATTTTAATCAGGC
>Ga0315331_10004731_pt1 | contig 10231 bp, 11 predicted proteins | sample M160m34915metaG_FD_203456 | JGI IMG/M metagenome (GOLD analysis project Ga0315331, IMG submission 203456) | Ammonia-oxidizing marine archaeal communities from Monterey Bay, California, United States - M1 60m 34915 | ecosystem: Environmental > Aquatic > Marine > Intertidal zone | place: USA... | reverse complement strand
GTTGATTATATCCGGAGGAATCGCAGCTTATAAGTGCTTAGAGCTGGTGCGGCGGCTGCGTGAGCAGGGGGCTGCCGTTCGATGTATATTAACCAAATCTGCAACCGAGTTTGTTACGCCACTATCGGTAGCAACGCTATCTGGGGACAAGGTTTATGGTGACCTCTTCTCGCTGACCGACGAATACCAGATGGGACATATAGAACTGTCCCGTGACGCAGATTTACTTATCGTTGTTCCAGCAACGGCCAATATCCTGGCCCGTATGGCACAGGGTATTTCTGACGATTTAGCTACCACAGTTTTGCTGGCAACTGACAAAAAGGTGATGGCGGCACCATCAATGAATGTTCGTATGTGGGAACACGCTGCGACAGTCAGTAATATTAAAACGCTGCAGGGTCGTGGCATCGAAATTCTTGGTCCAAATTCTGGGGGCATGGCTTGTGGGGAATATGGGGAAGGCCGAATGGTCGAGCCAGCAGAAATTTTAACAGCGGTTCAAGCGCATTTTATGGATAATAGCAGGCTCAATGGTTTGCGTGCGCTGGTGACAAGCGGGCCAACACATGAGGCTATTGACCCTGTCCGTTATATAGCCAACCGGTCTTCCGGCAAACAAGGGAACGCGATTGCATCTGCATTAGTCAGACTTGGCGCTGAAACGACATTAGTCAGTGGCCCGACAAACGAACCAGACCCCGCTGGGGCAAAGATCATTCATGTTGAAACAGCATGTGAAATGTTGACAGCATGCAAAAACGCACTTCCAGCCGACATCGCTATTTGCGCAGCGGCCGTGTCTGATTGGCGGATAAAGCAAGAAACCAATCATAAAATTAAAAAAGAAACCGCTGGGCTATCACTGTCGCTTAAGGAAAATCCTGATATTTTAGAAATCCTTTCTCAACCAGGCAATGGAAGGCCGCGACTTGTCGTCGGTTTTGCTGCTGAAACTGGCGACGTAGTCGAAAAGGCCGTCGCCAAAAGAATTAGAAAGGGCTGTGATTGGATAATAGGCAATGACGTCTCGCCCAAGAGCGGTACTTTCGGGGGTGATACTAATCAGGTGCACTTAGTAACGGAAAGCGAAAGCGAAAGCTGGCCAAAAATGTCTAAGCAGGAGGTAGCCGATGCGCTTGCTCGTCGCATTGCAGATCAATTTCGGGCCCAAGCTACCACAGAATAGAGGTCAAAATGGCTTCGGTCGCAGTTAAGCGTTTGCCCCATAATACCGACCTTCCGCTGCCGGAATATGAGAGTGTGGCGGCTGCCGGGATGAATCTGCCGGCAGCAATTGAGAGTGATCTGATAATAACGCCTGGCGAGCGGGTCCTTGTGCCAACCGGTTTGGCGCTCGCTCTACCCGAGGGCTTTGAAGCACAAATCCGTCCGCGTTCGGGCCTCGCTTTAAGAAATGGTGTGACCGTCCTAAATCCGCCGGGTACAGTGGATGCCGACTATCGTGGTGAGGTAAAAGTCATTCTCGTAAATTTTAGCAATCGTGATTTTATAATCCAAAGGGGCATGCGTATCGCCCAGATGGTGATAACCCCTGTCTTACAGGTGTCCCTCATGGACGTCGATGTCTTACCCAAAACCGCCCGCGGCGAGAGTGGTTTTGGATCTACCGGAACCACTACCTAAATAATTACAGGTCATATGGAATTCACCGACGAACAGCTCCAACGTTATGCCCGACACATTGTTTTACGTGAAGTAGGGGGCATCGGGCAGGAGAAATTATTGTCGGGGAAGGTCTTAGTAATTGGTGCAGGTGGTCTTGGCGCCCCGCTTCTTTTGTACCTCGCCGCCGCCGGCGTCGGTACACTCGGAGTCGTCGACGACGATTTAGTCGATCTGTCCAATCTGCAGCGTCAAGTTATCCATACCACCCAAAACATTGGGATTTCAAAAACAGAAAGCGCTGCGAGAGCAGTTTCGGCAGTTAACCCTGATGTAAATTTTCGGCCTCACCATCTAAGAGTGAAGAGCAACAACATCCTGGGGCTAATTGAGGAATACGATATCATTGCCGACGGTTCAGATAATTTTGAAACCCGCTTCTTAGTAAATGACGCCTGTCATCTCGCTGGGAAGACCCTAGTGTCAGGCGCCATTTTACGTTTTGAAGGGCAGGTCAGTACTTTTAAGTCGCATATTGGCAAAGATTACCCCTGCTATCGTTGCTTGTATCGTTGGCCACCACCAGCCGACTTCGTCCCAAGTTGCGCTGAAGGTGGTGTGCTCGGTTCCCTTGCCGGAACCGTTGGGTCGATTCAAGGAACAGAGGTTCTAAAAGAAATCATGGGAGTTGGGACTAGCATGTCTGGACATTTGATATTATATGACGCGTTAGAGACAGAATTTCGCAAAATCTCCCTAAAGCGTGACACTGATTGTCCTCTTTGTGGTGACAAGCCCACAATTTCCGACCTTTCTATCCACTCTGAGGCCTAAAATGACGTCTCGCAGCCCATTATCACTAATCGTTTTCTCAGGTGATTTTGATCGAGTGCATTATGCGCTGGCGATGGCGAGTGCCGCGGCAGCCACCGACAGGCCCGTTACATTGTTTTTCTCGGGACGGGCCCTCCATCTCTTTCTAGCTCATGCCAATGATGGGGCACCAGGATGGGCGGCATTAAACCCTAATGAGACTGGCAAATCGCCTATTGAGCGAAATGAAGAGCTTAAAAATGATGGCATTGGAACAATCGAAGATCTTGCCCTAGCCTGCGTCAATCTCGATGTCTCATTTTACCGATGTGAAATGGGTATGAAAGCGACAAAACTTGATCCCACTATGTTCCGGACAGACATCCCAACCCAAAGTGGGGGATTAGTGAGTTTCTTATCAGAAGCAGAAAAAGAGGGCAGCCAAGTCGTTTTTATCTAGCGGTCGTGCACTTGACGAGGGCCGGGTGAGCTCCGTAGGCTACACAAAATTGAACTCACTCGGGAGCATTAGTGATGTCGCGCACATTCCGCAAGCGGTTGGAAGAGGCAGTAAACGAACGTCACTGCGCACATCACCCTATGACTGAAAAATGGGCAGCAGGGGGGCTTAGCAAAAACTGTATGATGGGTTGGGCAGCAGAGCAATGGCACTGGGTCAGCAAAATGAATACGCCAACTTTTTATATCTGCAAAGATGCGCCAGACGACGTCATTCACGCTGAAATTGACAACTTTCATGAAGAAATGGATCCTAATCACTCACATCTTGATATCATGCTAAATTTCGCGAAAGCGAATGGTGGCGCTCCAACGAAAATAAAAAAAAGTGAGGGGCTGCCAACAACGAGGTCCTGGGTGCGGTTCTTAACAGATGCCGCCCGCGACAACCCCTGGTTCTGCGGTATGTCGGCCCTAAGGATAGGGACCGAATCTCAATCGCCTAGATTATATTCAAAATTGCTCCCTGCGCTGCGTGAGATATATAAATTTAAAGAAGATGAGATCGAGCATTTCTGGCTACACTCCGAAATTGATATCGAGCATGGCGGTATTGCCTATGATCTAATCACCAAACATTGCAAATCGCGCGAACAACAAGATCTTTGTGTTCATTTTGTTCGGGAGAGCGCTAAGATGCGCTGGTTCCATTTTGATGGGATCTATCTTCACTATGAGATGGGTTATAAACTCGAGGCTGAATAATAAGCAGTTCGCTCACAAGCAGTGTGATCCTCAATGAAATCGGAAAAATAGCGTTAACCGGGTTTCAAAAGAGTGTTTCAAGATTTATCAGTCCTTTAAAGTAGCCCTAACTGATGGCTACCCATTTTTACTTAATAATAAAATCAGCCGACAATCGGCCAGTAGTAAAATCCATGATGTTTGTTACAACTTTATCCCCCATTGCTTGACGGCTTTCGTAAGTTGCGGACCCAAGATGCGGCAGCAGAACTACGTTTTCTAACCCTATGAGGTTTTGGTCAATTTTGGGCTCGTTTTCGTAAACGTCTAATCCGGCACCAGCAATTGCGCCAGTTTTTAAGCTTTCAATAAGAGCTTTTTCATCAATTATATCTCCCCGCGCTGTATTGACGATAATGGCATGTGGTTTGAGAAGTTTTAGGCGATCAGCATTTAAAAGATGATACGTTTCTGGCGTTTTTGGGCAATTAATCGAAAGAAAATCAATATGGGCCAGCATATTATCAAGGCTCTCCCAGTAGGTTGCCTCTAAAACCCTTTCCATTTTCTCATCGATACGGTTCCGATTGTGATAGTGAATTTGCATGTCCAAACCAAGGGCTCGTTTAGCCAAAGCTTGGCCAATACGACCCATCCCAATAATACCTAGCTGCTTACCAGTTACCCGGTGACCCATCAAAAAAGTGGGAGTCCAACCTTTCCAATTCCCTTCCCTTACTATACGCGCGCCCTCACCCATTCGTCTCGGTACCGTCAACAATAGAGCAAAGGCTAAATCCGCGGTATCTTCGGTTAAAACACCCGGCGTATTTGTAACAACCACGCCCCTAGCCGTCGCTGCATCAACATCAATGTGATCTACGCCAGCACCAAAGTTGGCAATCATTCTCACAGAAGGCGGAAGATTACCGATTAATCTCGCATCTATCTTATCGGTGACCGTCGGAACTAAAAATTGGACGTCTTCACATATAGTTATTATCTGCTCTGCAGTTAGTTCGAGGTCCTGCGGATTGAGACGCACCTCAAAAAGCTCCGTCATCTTAGCTTCAGTGGGCGCGGGGAGACGACGGGTGACAGCTACAATAGGTTTGCTCATTAAACCCCAACTTTTTTAACACAGCCCTTAACGATCAAACACACAATCGTTTCACTTCAAACAATTAAAACTAATCTCGTCGTTCAACGCTGGAACCGTTCATAACCAGCGCTTATAATCAGGAGGAAATTATTATAGCCCCATCTGGATAAATGAATTTAGTACAAATATCAAAGTATACTCGGTTTTTAACGATCGCGCTTCTATTGATCATGCTTGCCGGAGAAGCCCTAGCACAAACGGTGCTGCCGTTGCCACGGTTTGTTTCTTTAAAGGCAAATGAGGTCCATATGCGAACGGGGCCAGGCAGCCGTTATCCAATTCTTTGGAAACTCGTATACCGTAACATGCCTGTAGAGATTTTAGCCGAGTTTAAGAACTGGCGAAAAATTCGTGAGTGGGAAGGTGATTTTGGTTGGGTGCACAAATCAATGCTTAAAGGCCAACGGTGGGGGATTGTCCAGAAGGGAAAACAAATTCTGCGGCGTCGCGCCAAACTTGATGCTCCCGCGATTGCGCTCATAGAGAGAAAAGCCATCGGGAGGATAGAAAAATGCTCTAGAACCTGGTGCCAAATAAATTTTTCTGGATTGACCGGGTGGATGAGACACAATCAGATTTGGGGTGTTTATCCCCGAGAAAATGTGCGGTAGGAAACTATCTCAATCAAAGTCTTTGGAAAGTGATGCTCTTATCTCGTCCGACATGCCGGCCATGTGACGATATTCGGGATGGCCTATTGCCATAACAACATCGCTTTTGTCAGCCCTAAACGCTGTAACTTGGTCTTCAGAAAATGGGAACCGTAAAAATTGAACCGAAGACGCTTTTCCAGCGACAGTAGTTCGATCAACATCTACTTCCGCAACACCAGGGATAATATCTTCATTTAAGGTCAGCGTAATAGATTCTTCAAATCCACCAAGCTTTCCAAGCAAAGCCGCTCGGCGGTCAGGGTCACCCACTTCGATCATGACAGTGGCAACAAGTTCACGCCCACCAGGGATTAAAGGGTTGTAAGCTTCTAGCTCCCCGAGGATTTGATCTTCGCCGCCTTTTTCAATAAAGAGCATTTCGTGGATCTGAAACCACATTGTCTCATGGCTCTCAAAGTAAAATGTGCACGAAGGTCCAAGCTCGATACGACGGGTCCTCTTTGCCTTTGCGATCTCCTTGGCACGTTCTCGCCTTACCTTAGCATATGCCTCCATTGGCATAATATCGTCCCGGCTAATTTTGTTTTCCATAAAATAACTCCATCAAAACCCATAGGCTTTTGCTAAAATCTCGATTGGGTGCGGCGCCGTTTCTTCCGTGTGACTCTCGCCTTTCTTTACCTGCAACCGTTCCATTCCTTGAAGGATGTGCGAACCAGCGAGGGGACACTCCGAAACCAAGACGCCTTTAGGTTTTTCGATAGCATCTCTAGCGACCGGCGTACCGACTTTTATCCCTGTTTCAAAATTCTCATGCATAATTCCCCAAGAACCTCCGTGCCCGGAGCACCGCTCGATAACATCAATGTCCGTGTCAGGCAAAAGCCGCAACATATCTGCAGCTTTAGGACCCATATTTTGAGCGCGAGCGTGGCACGCTAAATGAACCGTCACGCCACCAACAGCTGGCTCAAGACCCTCTGCAAGTCCCTCATTCTTGGCAATTCCAACCACATATTCAGAGATATCATAAGTCGCTGCAGATAGCCTTTTTATATCTTCATTGTCGGGCAAAATTAGTGGCCATTCGAATTTTAACATGAGAGCACAGCTGGGTACTAATGCGACGACGTCATATCCTTTGTCGACCCAACCAAGAAGTTCAGAAGCAATGTCCCTGGCATTTTCCGCAACGGCCGCGATATCCCCATGCTCCAGTTTCGGCATTCCGCAACACTTCGGATAAACGACTTCGGAAACTACGCCATTCTTTGCGAGCACATTCCGCGCAGCTACCCCTATATCCGGATTATTGTAATTTACAAAACACGTTGCATAGAGAACTGCCTTGCGTCCCGAAGCCGGGGCATCAAGATTGACTTCTGGTGCGTTTTGTTTTGCGCGCGCCACAAAGGTCTTTCCGTGAAATTTTGGTAATATTGCATTCTTATCAATACCAGCAACAGTCTCCATCACAGGCCGGGTAAATTTATTGTCAAGGCGTGTCCCCCAGTTTGTAAGTCCGGCCACCGGAGCGGCTAATTTGCCGTTACGGTCAGTTTGAGAAACCTGTTTTTGGGCAAATGGGACATCACCGTTTTTATTTTCAATGGCTCGAAATCGCAGCATCAAATGTGGAAAATCAAGATTAAATTCATGAGGAGGCACGTACGGACATTTTGTCATAAAGCACATATCGCACAGTGTGCAAGCGTCCACGACTGACTTAAAATCCCCGCTCGAGACGGAATCTAACTCTCCAGTTTTGGAGTCATCGATGAGATCGAAGAGCTTAGGAAACGAGTCGCAGAGATTAAAACATCTGCGGCAGCCATGACAGATATCGAATACCCGCCGTAATTCTTGATCTAACTTATCACTATCGAAAAAGTCTGGGTTTTTCCAGTCAATTGGTCGTCGAACCGGAGCTCCGAGGCTTCCTTCAGACATTTCATCCTGCCTTTGGCAATTGGTCGCGAAATTCCTATACTGGAAGGCGAACAGTTCCAGTACGATCGCGAAGCGAATAAAGGACTAAAGGGTGGGGAGTAATCGCTCGCCACCCGATTTTTATAATCTCAGTCGAGTTCGTCGAACGCTCTTTGGAATCGGCCAGCATGAGATTTTTCTGCTTTTGCAAGCGTTTCAAACCAGCTAGCGATTTCATCAAAGCCTTCATCACGGGCTTCACGAGCCATACCGGGATACATATCCGTATATTCGTGAGTTTCGCCCGCAACGGCCGCTTTTAAATTATTAGCCGTTGTGCCGATCGGCTCACCGGTTGCAGGGTCACCAGTCTCCTCAAGATACTCCAGGTGGCCATGGGCATGGCCGGTTTCGCCTTCAGCAGTTGACCTAAAAACGGTAGCAACATCGTTGTAGCCCTCAACGTCGGCCTTTTGAGCAAAATAGAGATAACGCCGATTTGCTTGGGATTCTCCAGCAAAAGCGGCCTTAAGATTATCTTCGGTTTTCGTCCCTTTTAAAGCTGGCATCTGTCGCTCCTTTTTCATCTGATATTAAGCGGGCTTTTGATTTAGCGCCGACAATTAGAAAGGTCACCAGATTGTCTGATGGTACCTAAACGTTACGCAATGTCATTATTTAATATATAAAATCTTATTTTTCTTATTCAATAGTTTTTATTCATTCTAATCTATTAATTTTTTACCTGATTTGAAGTTGTTACACGCACCACAACATCAACGCGATTTAGTGCTGTTCCCTTTGGGATTTTAGGCAATTGGGAAACCGACACTTGATTGTTGGGAATATCTTCAATTTTACCGGTGTCTTCAAAAAAGAAATGATGATGACTTGTAAGATTGGTATCAAAATAAGCCCGACCAGGCTCCACAACCATTTCACGCAATAAACCAGCGGAAGTAAACTGATGTAAAGTATTGTAAACAGTTGCCAAAGATACCGGTATGTTGGCCTTCTTGGCATCACGATGAAGGTCTTCAGCTGTCACATGGCGATTATCCTCGTCAAACAACAGCCGAGCTAACGCCATACGCTGCCGTGTCGGCCTGAGGCCCGCGTTATGTAACAACTTAATTACGTGGGTAAATGGTCTCTCATGCATTACATCAATATAGGTGATATTATTCGGATTGGAACCGTAAAAAAACAAGAACTCCCAACAATATTTTCTTCCTTATAGCCCGAAGAACATTTTTAAGAGCCTTTTTCACGATGCCGCAACAAGTCGGGCACACCGACAACATTATAGCCGGAATCGACATGCATAATTTCTCCGGTAACCCCAGCCGAAAGATCGCTTAAAAGATAAAGCCCTGCGCCTCCTACATCACCAAGCTGCGTATTTTGGCGCAGTGGCGAGTATTCCTCATTCCACTTATATACTTGACGGGCGCCGCCTACAGCGCTCCCGGCCAAAGTCCGCATTGGCCCGGCAGAAATTGCATTCACTCGAATATTTTTAGGCCCTAAATCCACCGCTAAGTACTTTATGCTAGCTTCCAATGCCGCTTTTGCTACGCCCATAACATTATAGTTTGGCATAACTCGTCCTGAACCAGAATAGGTCAGCGTAATGAGGCTACCGCCATTCGACATAAGGGCTGCTGCACGCTTAGCAATTGTCGTAAAGGAAAAACAAGATATATCGAGCGTTAATTTAAAATTGTCCCGGCTGGTATCAACGTAGCGGCCGGACAACTCATCTTTGTCGGAATAAGCCACCGAGTGGACCACAAAATCCAATGACCCCCACTCCTTTTCAACAGCAGAAAACACTGCATCTATGCTTGCATCATCGCTCACATCACAGGGCAGCACAATTTTAGACCCGACTGATTCTGCGAGAGGCTTTACCCTTTTTGCAAACCCTTCACCTTGATAGGTAAAAGCAAGCTCCGCACCATGCTCGGCAACCGCTCTGGCAATTCCCCAAGCGATAGAATGATCATTGGCAACGCCAAGGACTAGACCGGATTTTCCTTGCATCAAACTTAATTCAGAAGACATAGGGCGTCCCGTTCAGGAGGTCTGCATAGCCTTAAAGGCCAGCGAAGCATTAGTACCTCCGAATCCGAAGCTATTAGACAGCGCACAACCAATCTCAAAATTGTCCTGACGCTCCATAACCAGAGGCATATCGCCAACTTCTGGATCAACGTTTTCAACATTTGCAGAAGCCGAAATGAAATGGTTTTCCATCATTAGTAATGTGTAGATTGCTTCATGTACGCCGGTTGCACCCAACGAGTGCCCAGCGAGGGACTTAGTGGAATTAAAAGCAGGAATTTTATTTCGTGCGCCGAAAACGGTTCGTAAAGCAGCCAACTCTTTCACATCGCCGACCGGAGTCGACGTCCCGTGCGTATTGACATAATCGACAGATTCAACGCCTTGTAGTGCCATATTCATACACCGGACTGCCCCTTCACCAGACGGCTGTACCATATCGTAACCATCTGAAGTTGCACCGTAGCCTGCAAATTCCGCATATATTTTCGCTCCGCGCGCTTTAGCATGTTGGAGCTCTTCCAATACAACCACGCCGCCGCCGCCGGCAATCACGAAACCGTCACGATTAGAATCAAAGGGGCGGGAAGCCCTCTCCGGGGCATCATTATATCCGCCTGAAAGAGCCGGCATTGCATCGAATAAAACCGTCATTGTCCAGTCAAGCTCTTCACCGCCACCAGCGAATACTAGATCTTGTTTTCCAAGCTGGATAAGTTCAGCGGCGTTACCAATACAGTGTGCGCTGGTTGCACAGGCAGAGCTGATAGAATAATTCACGCCCTTAATTTTGAAAGCGGTCGCTAAAACGGCCGAG
>Ga0315331_10004730_pt1 | contig 10231 bp, 6 predicted proteins | sample M160m34915metaG_FD_203456 | JGI IMG/M metagenome (GOLD analysis project Ga0315331, IMG submission 203456) | Ammonia-oxidizing marine archaeal communities from Monterey Bay, California, United States - M1 60m 34915 | ecosystem: Environmental > Aquatic > Marine > Intertidal zone | place: USA... | reverse complement strand
GTCCTTTGGGTTTTCTCGTAGCTGTTCCCTGCATTCAGCAACCTGCTTTTTCTTCTCAGAAGTCCATTTTTCCAATTCTTCAAAACGGGTCTCGTACACCTCCTCCATCGTCCACGCTCCCACCTTTTTCAAATAGGCGTCGAGTTTGCGTATCATGTCCGCTTTTTTTTCGGGCATGCTCTTGGATAGTTCGTTGGTTTCCCCCATGTCCTTGGCCACGTTGAACAGCTTGGTCTCCCCGGTGTTCAAGTGACGCATCAACTTAAAGTCCCCATCCCGGTAGGACGTTATGGGAATGGTGTAAAAAGCAGGGAAATGAAAAACGAAACCGGTATCACGCTTGGCCAATTTGCCCTTGTTTCCCTTTTCCAAAACCGGACGCAGGCTCACCCCGTCGAGGTTTTCGGGCAAGGGAGCCGAACTTCCGGACAAGTCATGCATGGTGGACAAATAATCCCATTGGGCAACCGGAACGTCGCACTGGGAATTTGCGGGAACCTCGGGACCAGCCACGATCATGGGGACACGAATACCACCTTCCCACATTCTGGCTTTCCCTCCCTGCAAAGGTTTGTTGCTGGCTCCTCCTCCGTTATCGGATGAAAAAATGACGTAAGTGTTTTCCTCCAAATCCAATTCCTTCAGTTTATCGAGGACCATACCGATGGAGGTGTCCATGTCTTCCATCATGGCTGCATAATTGGCCCGTTCCCAATGGTTTCTTAACTTAACGGGCATTTCGTCGGCGTTGTCGTCGAACTTTGAAATGTCGGGGATTTCCTCCTCAATGCCCTCCCTTTCCGCGACGATGTCCAAGTACTTGCGGCGGGTGCTTTGCAGGGACATGTTGCGCACGTGCAAGGCATAATGCGAAATCGTGAGAAAGAATGGTTTCTTGTCCGAAGCGCGTCTTTCAAGGTAACCGATCGAATTTCTAGCCAAACTGAAAAGGCGCTTCGGGTCGTCCAAGGGTATAAGAGTCTTTTCGGCCGGTTCCAACCAGTCACCGTGAGCGTTGCCATTGGGGTGTTTGTGAATGAAGTCGGTCTCATCGTAGCCATGATCCTTGAACCAGCCAAGGGGGGTGCAGCCCTTCCCAAAAAATGCGCTGTGGTACCCCTTTCCCGATTCCTTAAGCATTTCTGCCAAGGAAAGATTCTTTTCGAAATCAACCTTTCTTTTGTTCATCACAACATCATGAATGGAAACGCATCCGACCCGGGCGGTTGTCATTCCAAACTGAATGCTTGCCCTGGATGACGTACATACCGGAGATGGACAATAGGCGTTTGAGAACCGCATGCCTCGGGTCGCAAGTTTCTCCAAATGCGGAGTCTCATGAAGCGAATGACCCAGTTCGGGACGGTCCTTCATCATCGGCACGCTGGTCTGAGTATATCCTAAATCATCGGCGTAAATGATGATGAAATTTGGTGCTTCACCGGCATGAGTCAGAGAGGTCGCAAAAACGGAAAAAAGGCTGATAGTAAGTTTCATTTGTCAAAAAGTTTAGAATCAAGAACTTCTAGTCGGAGTAGTCCACCCAGTTGGCCCGGGCTTTTTCCTCCGCGATCTTCTTTTCCGGACCCTCTCTCCAGGAATGGAGTTTTGCATGCAACTTTGATTTCTCCTTGCTGACGACGTTCTTGAACAATTTTTGGTTCAGTTCATTCAACATAACCGCCTTGCGGGCTTCGAGATCCGGAACCTCTTGTTCTTTAAGCGCCACCAGTTTCTTTCTGTACCCTTCCTTGGACTGCTCGCTGAAACGATCCATCAGCTTGTAGTGGGCTTGCCTGACCTGATCGGCGGTTCCGCCATCGACATTCTCGACGTAATTGCGTCGACTCGAATCCATGGCAGCGACCTTCTCCGGCATTTTGGAGGCAAGGTTGTTTTCCTCGCGATAATCGGTCTTGAGATTAAAAAGCTTTAACTCTCCGGAGTTCAAATGTCGCATAAGTTTGTAGTCGCCCATGATAATTGAACTGATCGGGGGATGGTAATGACAGGTATAGTGGTGAATGATCCCCGGGGCGACCCGCTTGACCTTTCCCTTGTTCCCCTTCTCGAAAACCTGGCGCAAGCTTCCCCCATCCACATTCGGCGGCATAGCGCCTTTGCTACCGCTCAAGTCATGAAAGGTGGAAAGAAAGTCCCACTGCACGATGGGCACGTCGCATTGTGAACCGGCCTTGATGCCTGGGCCTGAGATGACGGTCGGAACGCGGATTCCTCCTTCGTAAATGGAACGCTTCCCTTCTTGAAGCGGGCCGTTAAACCGGCGGTTCTCCCCATCCACCTCGCGACGCTCGGAATGTCCACCTCCGTTATCGGAAGTGAAAATAACATAGGTGTTTTCAAGTTGGCCCTTGGCTTCCAGGGCGTCGAGAATAGCGACCAAGGTCATGTCCATTTCCTCGACCATCCCCGCATAGGTAATGTCCCTGCGGACGGAAGACCTCTCCTTTTCTATCCCTTCGGTATCCCTGCCCATCTCAACCCAACGCTTCTTGGTTCGCTCGAAAGTTTCCTTCGTACAGAGGTGAGGAATGTGGGGAGCGTAATGGGAAACCATCATGAAAAAAGGTTGTTTCCCTGCGTGCTTCTTGACGAAAACAGCGGAATCCTTCATGAGGGAATACATCCGTTTCGGGTTACCGGGAGGGAACGGAGTCTTATCCTTGATCGGGTCCCAATAGGAACCATGTCCGTTTCCATTGCCTCCGGCTTCACCCGGATTTTCATCGGTAATATCATAGCCAGCATCCTCGAACCGGCCCATAGCACTGCATCCCTTGCCAAAATGAGCGGTCACGTAATTTCTACCAGAATCCTTGAGCATCTCCGCCATGGTCACCTCCGCTTCGTACCCATCCGGGCGCTGCACTGCTGATAGAACGTCGAATACGTTCCGGTACTGGATACGGGCTGTCGATTGGCCATGCTGTATACTAATGCGCGATGCCGTACAGGTGGGCGAGGGAGCGTAGGCTGCCGTAAAGCGTGCTCCGATTTCGGCCAACCTCTCGACTCCCGGAGTGCGGATGAAATCGTGTTTCGTAGAGGGCTCGTCATCCATCATCTGAACGGAGGTGTCGGCATATCCGAGATCATCCGCATAAAGGATGATGAAATTCGGAGGGGCCTCCGCCAAAATCTGATGCCCCAAGGTGAGGAAGAGCAAAAAAAGAATATTTTTGTGATTCATGGTTACAGGCAAAGAGACAGCTGAGAATACTACTTGGATTGATCTATCATCCAAACGTTCTTGAAGCGCACGTCCTGGCCATGCTCCTGAAGTTTGAGGCCGCCGGGGGCGGAAGTAACCTTGATCCCGCCGTTGGCGTGTTTGATCTCCGCGTTGTCGTGTACCTTGATTCCGTTCCACCAAACCGAGGCCCGGGCATTCTCGACTTTTTTATCCCCGTCCCATTTCGCATCCTTGATTATGAAGTGAAAAGCATGCCATTGCCCATTGGGTCTCCAGGCGTTGCGGTCAGGCACGCGATCCATGCAGAAAGCCGCGATCCCATGTCCCCCGATTTTCCAATTATACGGATCCTGGATGTTTTTTCCCTTGGGAGACTCAATTTGAATTTCATAACGGTTCTGCATGTAGACCCCGCTGTTGGTGTATCCATCCGGCTTTCCATCGCCCCGGGCCCCCATCATTACAAAATCCACGTGACCTTCGTAATCGGTATATTTTTTCTTGGTTACCAAATCGTGCGTACCCCATCTTTTTCCCCCATCCGTCATCAGGGTCTTTCCCTTGCCATTCGGGTTGTCCATAATCTTCCAGGTGATCTCCATATCTTTCTTGGGCCACATTTCCCAATTCTTCCGGACTGATTCCATGGTCCCGTCAAAGAGGACCTCGGCCCCCTTTGGCGCTTTCAGTCCGACGTCCTTGCTCTTGTCGTATCCTTTTTGTTCTTCGGGCTTTTTCCCAGCGTGAAGAACTCCTGCCAAGGCAAGAAGCGCTATCGAATAAATTTTAAATCTGCGTGCGGATGTTCTCATGATTATTTAACTTTGGTTGTTGTTAGTTTTTGTCCCCCGTTCGGCGTTGTTCATGTATTTTGATCAAATGGGTGGTACGCTGGAGACGGGACTACCAGCTAACTCCTTGGGCGGAGTTTATTTATAATCCCGGGAAGAACCACCATTGTTATTGTGCACAACAAAAATGGCAAAACACTGAAGGGGCGATAAGAAAACCACGTGGCTCCGGCTACTGCTGAAGTGGCGCCAAAAGTTACCACAAGGGAAAAGAGTACGGCTCCGCACCTTTTGAGATCACCCAGCAATGGAATGACTTCAATAAATTCGGGAAACAGCCAGAATTTAATAAAGACGATAATGAACAAAATAAGCCCAATTAAGCATCGGAAAAACCAAGTCCTTGATGATTTGAAAAAACGTGCATTCCCAAACATCTTCTCTGCCTTCACCAGCCCGCTTTCCACCATTTCAATTGTTTCGCCATTGGAAGTGGTGAAGGCTGTTAAAGTATCACCGGTCTGCTGGGCAATAATCGTTGCCTCATGTGGCATTTGAGCGTGGAATGATATGCGTAAATCTCCGATTTCAGCGGGGGCAGAGGCCTTGATCCCGTAGAAGGGACTGGATCCATGGTACAATCCAGGCTCTAGTCTACTGTCCATAAGCCGGGCGAGTGCAAAACCCTCCCCGTTGGTGTCAAGAATCCGGGCCCCCTCCAACCCCACGGTGTCCTTTGGAACAATCGTTTGCTCGTTCCCCATCTTGTCTATAAGGCTTTCGGAAACTCCGTAGGCCCCCAGTTTGGGTGCATCCGCATAGATCACCAAGCCTTCCACGGGCATACTCTTTGGATTTTCCAGTCCACGTCCACTACGATGAAATGTAGACGAATCTATCAGTTTGCTGCTCCATACTTTGTTGTGCGTGTAGTAAACGACCGTTTTATACCTTGTGGCTCCATTTACGTCACTCCCGTCGGGCACTTCTTTTTTTCGCATTGTCTCCGACCACTGATACATTTGAGCCCGACGTTCCAACCTCAGGCTATTGCTTGCCGAAACTGCTTTAAATCGAGGATCAACAAGTGTTTCATTGGATTTTGCCATCCCGGTTACATGCAACAACTTGCCCTCATTGGCCTTGTCCACCTCTTCAGCAGGCATTGAGACAAAGCTGTCTTCACCTTCTTCAAGGGATTGCTGCTCCGAGACGTCCATGCCCTCGACAAGCCAAAGAAAACCCAGCAAAGAAAGAAAAATTGGCAACAGTAGCACGAGGGAAATTTTCTTCATAATCTGTCTGAATTGATCCAAGGTCGATTTGGATGTTACCCCTCCCGTGTTTCCTTTCATGTCATTGATTTCCTTACGGTTGAATTGTATCTAAACGAGTTGAACTGTTAGAATCGAGGTGAGAGCGTTATCATGGTTTGTAGTTTTGGTTATTAGTTTTTGTCCGCCGTTCCGCGTTGTTCATGCATTTTGATCAAGCGGGTGGAGCGCTCCAGTTGGCGGTCTTGAAAATCGACGTGGTTTTGAGAAACTCCGACTTGAAAAGCTTTTTGCTGGTTATCAGGGTCAGCGGAAAGTTCGGCCTTCAGTTTGGCAAGACGATTCTTACCGTTTTCAATCCATCCGCCTTTCAAGAGCTCGACGTAATTACGCCTCGTCAAAGTCACGGTCTCGGCGTTCACCGAATCCAAGTAGGCGGAACGCTTGCGGTCCAGCTTACGGACCAACTCAGGCATTTCCCCCGACAGGTCGGTCAACTCTCCTATGTCCTTGCTTAGGTCGAACAGTTGCATTTCCAAAGAATCCAAATCCTTGCGCAACTTATATTTGCCGGAACGGATTACGGATTCGGCCACTCCGGTGTGCCAGGGGAAATGGAAGATCAATTCTTTGGTATTGCGCTTTACCCGGCCCTTGCTCCCTTTTTCAAAAACGTCCCGTAAACTCCCACCATCCAAATCGGCGGGCAAGGGTTCGCGCCCGCCCCCCAGATCGTAAAAAGTTTGCAGGAAATCCCACTGCACCACCGGAACCTTGCAGTAGCTTCCCTTTTTGATACCGGGACCCCGAACGAAAGTCGGCATCCGGATACCACCCTCGTAGAGACTCCCCTTGCCCGCCTTGAGAGGGTCGTTTCCACGAAAGCCTCCACCATTGTCGGAGGTGAAGATGACGTAGGTGTGTTCCTTGATGCCCAATTCCTCGATCGCATCAAGCAACCTGCCGAATGCACGGTCGGTGTCGTCGAGCATGGCTGCGTAATTGATGATCCATCCGTGGTTGTAGGTTGCGAGTGGTATATCCTCCTCGGCCAGGTCGTCCTTTTTCTGATGTTTTTTACCTTTGGGCAGAAGCTTGTACTTCTCTCTGGTTTCACGGAGCGAATCGTGCCAGATGTGCATCGCATAGTGGGAAAGCTGAAGGTAAAAAGGTTTGTCCGCTTTTACTTGTTCCCTCATGAAATCTACGCTCTTTTCGGTGAGGGAAAAGATACGCTTCGGATCGTCATCGGGAAGGTGGGTCTTTCGGTCATCGTCAAAATCGCCCGGACCGTTTCCGTTCGGACCATCGGTTACGTCGTACCCGGCCTCAGTCGGTTTGATGCTCTCGTTGTGCCACTTCCCAAAGTGGGCGGTAACGTAATCGGAATTGGCTTTTTTCAAAGCCTGCGGGATGGTGATTTGTCCAAGGTACTCTTTCTGCGCTTCAACCGCCGAAAGCACGGTGTACCGCAGGCGGCTCGGGGTCATCCCGTGAAGAAGGCTATTGCGGGACGGAGCGCAAAGGGCGGAAGGGGAATAACAAGCCGACAGGACCATTCCTTCGCGGGCCAGCCTTTCCACATTGGGCGTCTGATTGAAATCGCTGCTTGTATCTGCCCGCCCCTTGATCATGGGAACGGAAGTCTCGGCCCAACCGAGATCATCCATGTAAACCAAAACGAAATTCGGGGCCTTGGCTGCGTTCAACAGTGAAGCCAGAAACGGAAAAATTAAAATCAGGTCAATGCGATGCATGATGGTTTTCATTCACTTGAAGAAAGGGTTAGGTTGTTACCCCTCGCGAATTATGAGTCGAAACCCAAAGAATTCCGAAGCGTAGGGGAAATGATGAGTTTGGCCTGGCTTTTGACGGTAACTTGGGGGAATTTTTCCGATCCCGACTTTGAGATACTCTTGGGGGCTGACCCAGGACCCTCCGCGCATTTCACCCGTATTGGTCTGCTCCCATAGGTTACCGAACACGTCAAAAAGTCCCCAGGGATTTGGGGCAAAGCTACCGACCGGGGCAAGCCCTGTGAATCCGTCGTTTAATTCGGACATGGAAGCTGCGTATTGATAAAGATCGTTACCGGTTTTAAAAAGAGAATAGTCGGCAAAATTCGCATGCAAGGCGGGATTGCCAGAAAAATAGCGGTCGCCTTTCGTTCCGGCCCGCGCCGCATATTCCCATTGAGCAGGGGATGGGAGTGCGTAGGTCCAACCTCGTGGTAAACGGTCGGCTTTTTGTTCGGCTTCGGTCAGAGCCGACAAGTGATTTTCCAAATCACGCTGCTTGAGGGAATGGGCGGGCAGATTGCGACCAGACAGGTTCGATTTGGTGGGAAACTTAGAGCTGCGGGCTTCGTATTTACCGACCCAAAAGCCCGACTGCTCACCGTTTTCAGGGCACCAGCAAAAAACCGTTCCATGAGGCGAAACCCATTCGTCTCCGGCCTTTTTACCGCGAATCAATTTCTCGGGGGGGGCAATCGCGTGCGAGGCGGGTCGTGAAATGCTTCCGGGTTCACAAGTCGAAAGACGCCATTGACTCGCCTCTCTCAACCAGGCTTCCAGTGGGGAGTTTTTGGATTCGGCAAGCTTCTTGGCCATAAGCCCTGCTTGATCACTCCAGGTGTTCGGATCCATCGCGAAATGAAGCGATACGCCCTCAGGCAAGCCATCCGGTTTGTTCAGCCCGACAGGACCGCGACGCTTATCATATCCAGGAGGAACGCCTTGCCCGCTGTCGATTAGAAGGATCGTACTTTGGGCGGCCGAATTTTCTTTCACCTGTTCGATAAGATCATCAAGGAGGATCGCTTTGCGATTACCGTCCACTGTGAGCAGGAGGACCTGCTCCACGCCGTTGTTATCCTTTACGGTCATGGAATGTCCGCCGAAATAAATCAGAGCCGTACCATTGATCGGCGTCGACTCGATAAAAGATTTTAAAACGATGCGCAGATCATCGCGCTTTTGATTCAGAGCGCTTTTGACCAGGAAATCTCGGTCCTTCAATAATTTGGAAACCGTCAACGCATCGTTTCTCACGGTTTGAATCAAATCTTGGCCACCGTATTCGCTGTTTCCCACAACGAGGGCGACACGATGATTCGCGTAGCTTGCCGCCAAGAAAAAACTGGCCAAGAAAGAAAGGGCAAGAACACGCAAGCTCATGTCAAGAGTTCCGCCAGAGGGCCTTCCTGGTCGAGGTCCTGCAGGGATAAATCCGGCAACCCGAACCTTTCCCGCCGATCTCCAACGCAATGCAGTAATGTGTTGTAAAAGTTTGCCACGGTGCGGTGCCCTTTCTGCCCATGCCAAGGATAACGCAAATAGCGGTTTGCGGTCTTCAGGCGACCACCCAGATCACCGATTACAATAATGGGCCATTCGTAAGCCTTGGCGTGATGTTGATCCGCGGCATCAGAAAGATAAACAATAAGAGTATTGTCCATCATACTACCATCGCCCTCAGGTATCGATTCCAGCTTCCGTACAAAAGCCGCCAGCTTTTCGCAATGCCGCCGGCGGGTGCGGACATGTAACTCGGCGGCAGGGGTTTCCTGAATCGTTTTCTGATGGCCAACTTCGTGAGCCGGTATTGGACCAGCTCCAAGATCAAGCTCGGAACCGTCGAAGGATACGCCAACTTGATTTCTGCCCGCACCAGAAGAAAGAGTAATCACATTGGTGAGACCTGCAATGAATGCCCCCGCAGCTATATCGAACTGGGCTTCCATCCGCTCAAAGGCAAAGGCATTGACACCGAAACGCTCGTTGATCTCAGGGGCGGACATGCTGATGCGCTCCTGTAATTGAACCAATGCACCCTGTCGACCGCTCATCGATTGAAAAGCATTTAGGTAATGATCCAGCTTTTCCCTTTCAGTTGCGTCGAGGCGTTTTTGCATCCTCTTAACGTCGTCGGCCAGAAAATCAAGCAGTTGGGTGTTCGCGTTGAATTTTTGGCGCTCCGAAGCACCGCCACTAATGGAGAAAAGAGATTTATGAGCACCTAGCGGACTGCATTGAGTCGGCAGTGGCACACCCTTGCTGCGGGCGGAAACATTATAGATAATCGAGGTTCCAGGCTGGGTTTCAACGCCCAGTCCGGTATGAAAAAAGATACCGGGCAATGCCTTTGCCATAGCGGCGTCGATCGTTTCGGCAAACGCGTCCTTCGGGCTTGGGAAACAGCCGAGCGCCCCCATTCCGCATCCGTGGTTCCCCAGTGCCACCCGACCCGACAGACCGTGAATAAAGCTCATGCGTTCAGCGAAAGGCTCAAGCGGAGCCACCGATTCGGCAAACTTGTGGCCTGCGAGCCGTCGGTCTTCAAGCCGGTTCGGTTCGGAAGGGCGTTCTATGCCCTGGGGTTGAATTTGATCAGGATACATGCCGTTGCCCTGCACGAAAAAGAGGATTCTCGCAGGTTTTGCCACCGATGATACGGTTTCCGCTTTGAGTTGGCGAAGAAAGGGTGCGAAAAAGGCGCCACCGATACCAAGGGTAGTTCCACGAAAAAAAGTACGTCGGGGGATTATTTTTAAGTTCATGGCTCTGTTTAAGGTTTTACGGGTAACAGGACGATCAGCCTTCTCGTTTGATGTTTTGCAGGTTGGTTGCAGGGTTACCCGCAAAGCGAAGGAGAAAGGAATCCGAGGAAAGCAAGGACACAACCAGAGCCTCGAAACTACCATTGTTTTCGCGATAGGCAGAGTGAGCATTTCGGAGCGTCATGGCATCACCGAGGGTTTCGTTACGGCCCATGAAAAAACGGAAGGCATGACGAACAAACACCTGCTCGACGTGTTCGGAATTCCCCAAACGTTTCATTAATTCGACGGGCGATGCAATCTCTCCGGTTTTGATTTTACCATCCACGAAAGTGATCGCGCCCGAAGGATCAATCGGGCGGCCCAATTCGGTTCGTTGGTGGCGACCGTA
>Ga0315331_10004727_pt1 | contig 10232 bp, 8 predicted proteins | sample M160m34915metaG_FD_203456 | JGI IMG/M metagenome (GOLD analysis project Ga0315331, IMG submission 203456) | Ammonia-oxidizing marine archaeal communities from Monterey Bay, California, United States - M1 60m 34915 | ecosystem: Environmental > Aquatic > Marine > Intertidal zone | place: USA... | reverse complement strand
TCTACTGATGCAATCATGGGGTCTACAGCACCCCTTGAACCTGCCATGCATAAATTAAGGGGTCATGCCGGGCAGATTGACGTTGCCAGTGCTATGCGCAGTATAATGACGGGGTCGGAAATCCGTGAAAGTCACCGCGATGGCGATACTCGCGTACAAGATCCCTACTGCATACGATGTCAGCCGCAAGTCACTGGCGCGGCGTTGGACCTTCTACGTTTTGCTGGACGGACATTGGAGATTGAAGCAAACGCAGTTTCAGATAATCCATTGGTGCTGGTCAAAGAAGACAAGATTGTCTCAGGCGGAAATTTCCATGCTGAACCTGTGGCCTTTGCGGCAGACCAAATTGCGCTGGCGATTTCTGAGATAGGCGCTATTGCCCAACGTCGCGTTGCTCTTATGGTTGACCCGACACTTAGCTTTGATTTGCCGCCATTTTTAACTCCTGAACCAGGTATCAATTCGGGATTGATGATTGCTGAAGTCACTACAGCCGCACTAATGAGCGAGAACAAACATCTCGCAAATCCGTGCTCAACGGATTCGACCCCCACTTCGGCCAATCAGGAAGATCATGTTTCGATGGCTGCGCATGGCGCGCTTCGTTTGATCCGTATGAATGATAACCTTAATGTCATTCTGGGAGTTGAGATGTTATGTGCAGTTCAGGGTGTGGAATTCCGTGCGCCATTGCGCACAAGTCCGACCCTACAAAACGCTATTGCTGTGCTTCGCGATCGCATCCCCGCCCTTGCCGATGATAGGTTCTTGTCTGGGGATCTCACAAGCGCCGCAGAACTAGTTAAATCCGGTCAGATTGTCGATGTTTGTGGGATTGTTGGAACACTGCTTGAGAGTGTGGGATAGTGCCGGTCGAAGTCACGAGGGGGGACAGCCCAGTTGTTCTTGGAATGCCTCATACAGGCACCGATATGCCCGTTAGAATCTTTGACCAACTAACACCAACAGGCCAGACACTGGGCGATACGGACTGGCATATTCAAAGGCTATACGACGGGCTATTGCCAGGTGTCACTGTCGTAAGGGCTACGTTCCACAGATATGTAATCGATGCAAATAGAGATCCTAAGGGCACTTCTCTTTATCCAGGCCAAAATACGACGGGGCTAGTGCCTATGACGAATTTTGACGGAGAGGCGCTGTGGTATGAGCCACCAGATGATGTTGAAATCGAAGCGCGCCGACGGGATTATCACGTTCCGTACCACGAAGCTCTTTCGGTCGAACTAGAACGTATTCGTGCGCTCCATGGTGTGGCAATTCTTTATGACTGTCATTCAATTAGATCCGAAATTCCATTTCTTTTTGAAGGGGTTTTGCCAGATTTCAACATTGGAACGAATATAGGAATAACTTGCGATCCAGCCATTGAGTCCGCGGTGGTTGAAATTTGTCACGGTGCGGAAGGATACACCAGTATTCTTAATGGCCGTTTTAAGGGTGGCTGGAGCACCCGCAACTATGGTCATCCGTCTAAGGGCTTGCATGCAATACAGATGGAATTGGCCCAGAGCACGCATCTAAAAATGGAAAAACCGCCGTTTTCTTATGACGTTGAAAAAGCTGAAAATCTGCAACGCCATCTACGCCAGGCTCTTGCATCAGTACAGAAAATTGCATTCGATTTAAAGGAATAGTCATGACCAATACACGCCACAACCTTCGCGACATTTATCCACCTACTGGGACGGAGATTACCACTAAGAGCTGGCTGACCGAGGCCCCCATGCGCATGTTGATGAACAATCTGCATCCAGACGTGGCGGAAAACCCGCATGAACTTGTCGTCTATGGAGGTATTGGCCGTGCTGCACGTACGTGGGAGGATTTTGATCGCATCATTGCGGGCCTAAAAGACCTCGAGGCCGACGAAACTCTAGTTGTTCAGTCGGGCAAACCAGTGGCAATTGTCCGAACTCATGTGGATGCCCCACGAGTGCTGATTGCTAATTCAAATATTGTGCCTCATTGGGCCCATTGGGATCACTTCAACGAACTCGATAAGAAGGGTTTGATGATGTATGGTCAGATGACCGCTGGGTCATGGATTTATATCGGCACCCAGGGCATAGTGCAGGGCACTTATGAAACCTTTGTCGAGGCAGGACGTCAGCATTTTGGTGGTAATTTAAATGGCAAGTGGATTCTAACTGGTGGCCTGGGCGGTATGGGTGGAGCGCAACCTTTGGCTGCAGTCTTCGCTGGGGCTTGCTGCCTAGCGGTTGAATGCAATTCTGATAGCATCGACTTCCGCCTACGCACCAAATATCTTGATGAAAAGACAGACAGTCTCGATGAGGCACTCGATATGATCGACCGATGGACCAAGGCGGGCGAAGCAAAGTCGGTCGGGCTTCTTGGCAACGCTGCCGACGTCTTTCCTGAAATTTACCGCAGAGGCGTACGCCCTGACATCGTTACTGACCAGACTAGCGCTCACGATCCGACTAATGGTTATTTGCCTCAGGGTTGGAAACTGGCAGAATGGCGTGAAAAGCGTGAGAGTGACCCCAAGGCTGTCGAAAAGGCAGCACGCGCCAGCATGAAAGTGCACGTCCAGGCAATGGTTGATTTCTGGAATGATGGAGTACCAACTCTGGACTATGGCAACAATATCCGCCAGGTGGCTTTGGACGAAGGGTTAGAAAACGCCTTTGCCTTCCCTGGTTTCGTACCTGCCTACATACGACCACTGTTTTGTAGGGGAATTGGACCATTCCGCTGGTGTGCTTTGTCAGGCGACCCTGAGGATATCTACAAGACTGATGAGGCGATGAAGGAGCTTTTCCCCGAAAATACTCACCTTCACAACTGGTTAGATATGGCCCGAGAGCGCATTAGCTTCCAAGGCCTACCCGCACGCATATGCTGGATCGGGCTAGGGGACCGTCATCGTGCTGGGCTGAAGTTCAACGAGATGGTCGCCAGTGGCGAATTAAAAGCCCCGGTGGTAATCGGCCGGGATCATTTGGACAGTGGATCGGTAGCCAGTCCTAACCGTGAAACTGAGGCAATGAAGGATGGCTCCGATGCGGTCAGTGATTGGCCTCTGCTCAATGCCTTGATCAATACTGCGAGCGGTGCGACATGGGTAAGTCTACATCACGGGGGTGGCGTTGGAATGGGTTTTTCCCAACACGCTGGCTTGGTGATAGTGGCCGATGGCACGCCGGAAGCAGCAAAACGGCTGGAACGCGTGCTGTGGAATGATCCAGCTTCGGGCGTCTGGCGCCACGCGGATGCTGGTTATGAAGACGCCGTGCGTTGCGCTAAGGACCACGGGCTGAGATTGCCTGGCATACTCGGAAACTAAAATTAACGCCTATGTTGTTTAGCTGGTTAAACGTCTTACAACTTCAAAACCTAAATCAACAACTCTTCCAGAAATATCAATTCCATTGTTACTTTCCGATATTAATTCTGAAGTTATTTGACCTATTTTTTCACCATTTATGCGCACAGTAGTTAACCCAACGCCACTGTCTCTGGCATAATCAAAATCACCAAAGCCTGTTATTGCTAAATCAGTGGGAACTTGAATCCCTTTGCGGTTCGCTTCACAGTATACCCCAAACGCAATTGCATCACTGGCACAAACAATCGCATCAACATTGGGCCATCGTTTCAAAATCATATTTAATCCTGAAGCACCGTAATCTGGACCAAGATATCCTATATTTGGACTTTGAAGTTCACTCAAGTTTTGATGTTTGTTTTCGGTCACATCACAATATCCTTGATATCGCAGCCTTCCACGAGAGTCACCATCTCTATCTATTCCCAAAAATGCAATTTTCTTTCTTCCTGCCTCAAGGAGGTGTTTTGTAATTGATTGTCCAGCTTCACGGTTTGAAAACCCAACTGCTGCACATATTGGTTCTCTTGGAATTTCCCATGTCTCAATAGTTAAAATATTAGCGGCTTTTATTTGACTAATAGTACTTTCAGAATGTTCAGAGCTCGTTAATACAATTGCTTCGGGTTTTCGTCCAATCATCGCAGATATTAATTCAGACTCTTTATCTTTATCATAGTCAGTTGTCGCGACTAGCAGTTGTTGCCCACTAGCTTGCAGACCATTTGTTAGGCCCCTTATTGTTTCAGCAAAAATCGATTGATCCAGTGTCGAAACTACAGCACCAACAATGCGAGTTCTTTTTGATGAGAGAGCCGCCGCAGTTGCATCTATTACATATCCTAGCTTCATTACTGAAGCCATCACAGCCTGTCGTGTTTCGGGACTGACTTTTGAGGGTTCTCTCAGTGCTCGTGAAACAGTCATTGTTCCTACACCGGCATCCTTTGCGACATCAATCATCGTTACTGCTTTTTTTGTATTATTCATTTTGGTTACTAACTTTATTGACACAATTACTATGGGTATGATATCGATATCATGCAATGATGGTATCGATATCATAATATATATTTCAGGAGAATTGTCATGCTGACGGTAGAACAGACGGATTTTTATGAACAGAATGGCTATCTGATGGTAGAAGATGCTATTACCAAAGACGAGCTAAATAAACTTCAGGAAATCACTTATGATTTCATTGAAAGTTCTCGGCAAGTTACAGAGAACGATGATGTTTTTGATTTAGATGAAGGACACAGTGCGGAAACTCCTCGTCTTACGCGTATTAAGTTGCCTCACAAACAAGATAAATATTTTGATGAAATTCTTAAAAATTCTGGAGTTACAGAAGTTTTAAGGGATCTATTAGGTGATCATGCTACGCTATTAACATCTAAATTAAATACCAAAGCACCAGGTGGCGGTATGGCCGTTGAGTGGCACCAAGACTGGGCATTTTACCCTCACACAAACGATAGCTTGTTGGCGTTCGGTCTAATGTTGGAAGATGTAAATCTAGAAAATGGACCTCTTCAAGTGATACCAGGATCGCATAAGGGTCCAGTTTTAAGTCATCATCATGATGGCATTTTCTGTGGTGCGATTAACCCCGACGATCCAAATTTTCAACGTGAAAAAATAGTTACGCTCACGGGCAAAGCGGGGAGCATGACGGTGCATCATGCACGTACTCTGCATGGATCAGCGCCAAACCAAAGTGATCGCCCTCGATTAATTCTATTCTATGAAATTGCCAAAGCAGATGCTTGGCCAATTTTGGGAGCGACTTCTTATTATCATGGTTTAGGGCAAAGTAAATTTTGGGATGATTTGCAAGATCGCACTATTATTGGGGAGCCATGCGTTGAACCGCGCGTTGAAAATGTGCCTGTCCGTATGCCGTTGCCGCCTGCAAAAGATGCCTCATCCATATTTAAGACACAAAAGTCTGGTGGAGCAAAAAGCGCGTTTATGTGATTGGGTTTTAGGAAAGAGTAGAATCCCTGCGCCTACGCGTCAATTATAAGAAGCCTTATTAAAATCGCCAAAAGGAGTGATCTAAAAATGAAACGCATATATGATTTCTCACGAAAACCCGCAAAACGAAACTACACAATTGCGGACCTACAGGATCTAAAGATAACAGGCCAAAAACTATCGATGGCAAATCCTCTTAATGCTAGTGAAATCAGGGCCTGTAGAGATGCTGGTATTGATTTATTTGTTTGTGGCATGGATCAGATAGACGATGTTCGCTCAATTGCACCAACTCATTTCTGCCGTGTAGGCTCAAAGTGGGCACAGTTTGGCTCAAATGAAGAACTTATGGCCGATGCCTTTGAAGCCATGCGCCGCGGAGCAGATATGTATTATACTCTGCGATCACTTGATGCGGTTGAGAAGATGACACGTGAAGGCATACCGGTACAGAGCCATATCGGACTTATACCTACTTTCAGTCAATATTGTGGGGGACTTCGAGGATGGGGTCGCAAAGCTGATGAAGCAATAAAAATATATGAAAACCTTAAAAGGATGGAAGACGTTGGTGTTGTCGCGGTGGAAGCAGAATGTATTGCTGAAGAAGTGCTGGAAGCCGTCAATAAAAAAACATCAATTGTAACCTTCTCACTAGGGTCAGGAATGGCAGGTGATGTAATTATGTCTTTTGTTGCTGATATATGTGGAGAGGAAAGTGAAGAAGAAAAACCACCTAAACACGCTTATGCTTTTGGTAACGTTGGGCGTTTGCACAAACAAATCCACGAAGAGCGCGTAGCTGCCTTAGGAAAGTTTCACAGTGAAGTCACTAAGGGGAACTTTCCATATCCCCAGACTAACATCTCAATGCATGATGGAGAGAAAGATAAGTTTTTAGAAGCTCTTGATAAATGGAGCCCCACTCATCAATAAGATAAAGTAATACTAATTTTCTTAAAAAACTAATTAAGCACTCAAGAATTAAACTACTCTTCGTGGCAAGATTCCCGACCTTGTGCCGTATTGAGACTGCGCTATATCCATCTAAGTGGAGGCACATAATTGCTACTCGAGTTAAAAGATATAACCAAGTCCTTTTCCGGGGTGGATGGAGACGTCGAAGTTTTGCGCGGCGTTTCACTTGAATTAGATGCGGGTCAGACTTTAGCTTTAACTGGTGAGAGTGGAAGTGGTAAAAGTACAATTTTACATATATCCGCCGGGCTTGAAGTTCCTGATGGCGGCAGTCTGCACCTAGAGGGGATTGAGATAAATGGGCTTGGTGAGGCTGAAAGAGCCAACTTACGTAGGTCCGAGATAGGAATTGTTTTTCAGCAATTCAATCTAATCCCGTCACTTACAGTGGAAGCAAATATTGGGTTTCAGGCGTCTTTAGCTGGGCGGCGCGATAAGATATTTGAAAGTGAGTTGGTAGAAGCTTTAGGGCTTTCTGATCAACTTAAAAAATACCCTGAGTCGTTATCTGGCGGTCAGCAACAGAGAGTTGCAATTGCACGGGCACTTGCGGTGCGCCCAAAGTTACTTTTAGCGGATGAGCCAACTGGCAACCTCGACGAAAGCACATCGTCTGCAGTTCTAACTGCTATGCTGGACTTAGTTGGTCGCACTGGAGCAGCACTTATGGTTGTGACGCATTCTGCTGCTTTAGCTGAGAAAATGGATCGACGAGTACGATTGAAGGGTGGAGTTCTTCTGTGACAAATACGATCTTGCGGGCTCTGCTGAGCTACTGGTGGCGTAGTCCATTACAATTATTCACCTTTTTAATGGGATTGGCGTTGGCTACAGGGCTGTGGTCAGGGGTACAAGCTATAAATTCTGAGGCCCGTGCAAGTTACGATGCGGCAGCGACTACGCTAGGAGAAGGACAATTTGATCAGCTCGTGCCACGGACTGGGGATCGTATACCTCAGTCTGTTTATATTGATCTGCGCCGGGCTGCTTGGTTAGTTTCGCCGGTACTTGATGTTACATATAAAGGAGTCCGGTTTGTAGGGATTGACCCGCTAACCACACCTACTCAGATGAGTTTTTCCTCCGATGCCGGGTTTTCTCTTGAAGACACGGATCTAATTTTTGGGAATGCCAAAGTAGCTTCAGTATTGGAAGGCTTTGTTGATGTTACTATAGATAAGTCTATTCCCCCCGGCATTGCGATTGCCGATATAGGTGTCGTCCAACGATTGTTCAAACGTAGTGATTTGAGCCGTCTGATGATTTTACCAGAGCAGCCAATCCGGCGACCTGATCTAGTGGAGATTGCCCCTGAATTGGTGGTGCAACCAAGTCAGCAAATTGCAGATGTGGCCGCTTTGACGGATAGTTTTCACTTAAACCTCACAGCCTTTGGCTTTCTGAGCTTTGCTGTCGGTCTTTTTATTGTACATTCGACAATTGGTTTAGCCTTCGAACAAAGGCGTGGAATGATACGGACCCTTCGATCCCTCGGAGTTCCGTTAAGCAATTTACTTTCATTAATAATAGTTGAGATGGGTTTGCTGGTATTGGTTGGAGCCATTCTGGGTATTGTAATGGGTTATACTATAGCGGCCATGTTACTTCCTGATGTCGCGGCGACGGTTGAGGGACTTTATGGTGCACGTGTATCGGGGACTTTAAGCTTGCGACCAGAGTGGTGGTTGTCTGGAATTGGACTTGCCTTTTTGGGAGCAGGGATGGCACTTGCTGTGCGTATTTGGCAGATTATGCAGATGCCTTTGCTTTCTGCAGTCCAGCCACGAGCCTGGGCTATCGCTAGTGCTAAGCGGATCCGTGGCATTGCAATTCTTGGTATGATTTTGCTTGGGTTTTCTGGTCTTTTAACCTTAATTGGGACCGGTCTAGGGCAGGCCTTTGCATTAATAGGTTTTCTTCTGATTGGATCAGCCCTTGTGCTACCTTGGTTAACTATAAAGTTATTAGACTTTGCGCCAGGAAAGGGAGTTGTCACTTCCTGGTTCTGGGCCGATACCCGTCAGCAAATGCCTGGACTTAGTCTAGCACTTATTGCGTTGCTTCTGGCAGTCAGTGCAAACATTGGTGTTTCTACGATGGTTTCATCTTTTAGAGTTACCTTTGTATCTTTTTTAGATCAGCGGCTAGCTCCAGAACTATTTGTAAGAGTAGAAGAAGAGAAGACTGCATCAGCGTTGGAAAAATATCTGCTAGAGCGCGAGCTTGAAGTGCTCCCACTTTTAACTGTGGAGCGACCTGTAGTTGGTCAACCTGCCAAACTTTATGGAGTTCGGGTTGGTCGGACTTATAGAGAAAGTTGGCAGTTCTTAGGTGCTGATCCAGATGTTTGGGATCAAGTTGCTAGAGGTGAGGCGGTTATCGTGAATGAGCAACTTGCGCGCCGGAATAATTTGTGGGTTGCCGATGAAGTTGATATAGCACCGGGGCTCAACCTTCCTATTGCTGCTGTTGTTGGAGATTACGGTAACCCGCAAGGACAGGTGGTCATGGGCGAATTACTTTTTCGTAAATTATATCCTAACGCAGTTGCGACTTCTTTCGGTATTAGAACTACGGATACGGCGAATTTGCGTAAAGCCATACAGTCGGATTTGGAAGTACCTGACAGCGGAATTATCAACCAAGCGTCGATTAAAAGTATGTCACTAGAAGTGTTCGAGAGAACTTTTGCTGTTACTGCCGCACTGAATATACTTACGCTTGGGGTTGCTGGATTTGCTATGCTCATGAGCCTGTTGACTCTTGCGGGTATGCGAACACCTCAGCTTGCACCCGTTTGGGCCTTGGGACTGACGCGTACTCGACTTGGGGTCTTAGAATTGGCCCGTGCTTTGGGGTTGAGTCTCATCGTGTTTATATGTGCAATACCCCTTGGTCTTGCGTTGGCTTGGGCACTTTTAAACTTTGTAAATGTTGAAGCCTTCGGCTGGCAGCTGCCGATGTTTTTCTTTCCTGCTGACTATGCATTTCTTGGCGGTTTGGCGATATTGGCAACGCTGATAGCGGCCGCTTGGCCTGCATTTCAAATGGTTCGCAAGCCCCCTGCGGCTCTACTTAAAGTGTTCTCAAATGAACGGTAGAGTATTTATTCTTGCTTGCTTTTTGCCCGTTATGGCCTGGGCGCAGAGTTTTGGTGGTCTGGGTTCAAAAGCTGCCGATGAGTTTGCGACGCCTCAGCGAAATTTCGTGTTTGATTTTCCAACTGACCACGGTGCTCATCCAGATTACCGGATCGAATGGTGGTATCTTACTGCAAATTTAGAAGATCCAGCAGGATTACAATATGGATTGCAGTGGACATTATTTCGAACCGCTGTTGCCCCTGGAGAAGAAGAGGGTTGGTCATCTCCTCAAGTTTGGTTTGCCCATGCGGCGGTGACTACGCCTGAGGCACATTTTTCAACCGAGCGCTTTGCTCGCGGTGGAATAGGTCAAGCAGGTGTCACTGTGGAGCCTTTTTTTGCCTGGATCGATGAATGGAGATTGGAAGGTCCAGATATGAATAGCCTTTCGGTTCAGGCTGCGAGCCCAGATTTTGCTTTTGAAATGGACTTGGCTGCAACTGGGCCGTTGGTTTTTCATGGTGAGAATGGCTTTTCTCAAAAATCAGCAGAGGGGCAAGCCAGCTATTACTACTCTCAGCCATTCTACAAGATTTCTGGAACCTTAAATTTACCTGAAGGAGATATAACGGTTACTGGGTCCGCCTGGTTAGACCGCGAGTGGTCTTCACAGCCGCTATCCGACGATCAAAAGGGTTGGGACTGGTTTTCACTATCTTTTGAAGATGGAGAGAAGATGATGGGTTTTCAATTAAGACAGTCAGACGGAAGCTACTATACATCTGCTACGTGGATTGACGCTAATGGCGAGA
>Ga0315331_10004725_pt1 | contig 10236 bp, 16 predicted proteins | sample M160m34915metaG_FD_203456 | JGI IMG/M metagenome (GOLD analysis project Ga0315331, IMG submission 203456) | Ammonia-oxidizing marine archaeal communities from Monterey Bay, California, United States - M1 60m 34915 | ecosystem: Environmental > Aquatic > Marine > Intertidal zone | place: USA... | reverse complement strand
ACACTATAACCCGTATATTGTGTGCCAATAACATAATCTCCTGTCATACCTGTTTGTGTAAGAGTCCAAAAAGGTCCAACTATTTGTGTAATAGCACTTAATGGTGTTATTGGTAAAGTCAATCCTGAAGTATTTCCACTAAATAATGAATTAGACCATATAGTTGAACTATAACCACTAAAAATTGCATCATAGTTTGTTGATCCTGTGTTTGAAACATCGAAAACTGTCGTTCCAGTATTACCACTAAATACTGCGGTTTCTGAAGAAACAACCCCTAAAGAAAATGTAGTTCCTGTATCAACTCCTGTTGGATAACCACTAAAAGGTATCCCTACCTCTATTTTACCATCAAAAGTGGCGGTTTCACCACTTATTATTTTTGCTTGTCTAGCTAAATCTAGTAAAGTCGTAAATTTATTTATAGCCATATCATCATTTTAAAATAAATATTTAGATTTCTGTTATATTTATATAATAAAACTTTTATTATGAAAAAAACATTTAAGAAATCTGATATTAATAAATACCTGAAAAAAAATAAGGTTAACGAATTTGTTAATAATAATGGTTCAATGATAAGTGCAACTAATAATTATGTACAAAATAGAAGTCACATTAAATCTAGAAAAACTTCAGATGATTTTGTTAGAAATTCTACACAAGGTCCAGAAGCTTACTTTATATATGGTGGACCTTATTATGGTGTAAACTATTCTTATGTTGTTAACGAATACGATGATATATTAGACTTAGATGATGATATGGGTAGTCAAGAAGATTATTATTTAGATGGTGATTTAATTGAATTAGACGATGATATGTATGATGAAGAAGATGAATTCTACGATGAATTAAATGTGGTTCCTACTAGAGATAGAATGAGAAAAAGTGCTAAACAAATGGCAGATAAACATATTAAATCCGATTTAAATGTACCTTCTTTTGATGAAATGAAAAGAAAACATTCCTTAGATTACGATACAGATTTTAATTTTGATTTGTATGAAAGTGAAAATGAAATGAAAGGTTTGGTTGATGAAATAATGATGAAAAAGAAAAAACCTTCTAATGATTTTGTAAAAAAAATGAGAGAACAAGATATTGTAGGTGATGAAGTTACAATACCAGATGTTACTGAATTGAAAACTGTACATGAAAAACCTATGGTAATTAGAAAATTAAATAGTCTTTTAGATTTAGTTAGAAAAGAAAATTTAAAAGGTGACGAATTATCTATACTTTTAAATCACCTTATCAACAACGTAGATATTTATAGTATAGATGAAAAATTTAGAGAACTTATCGGAGATAAATTAAAGTATGGCGAAGAGGAAGGATAATAAAGGTGGTAATAGTAAATTAAAAGGTAAATCTTGGGTTGTACCAGATTATGCACTTAATGCTATTAATAACGCAGTTAAGACATACGAAACTTTACAAAAAGAAGATGTTGAAACTGAAAATACTACTGAAGGTTATAAAAGAGCTAAAAGTATTTTAGAAGTAAAAAATCTAAAATATAACCATATGAAAACCATTAAAAGTTGGTTTGATAACTTCGATGGTAATCATAATGACATTGAATATAGGTTACATGGCGGTAAGACGATGCATAATTGGGTTGATGGTACCTTAAACAGAGAAAGAGAAGCGGTAAAAGCACCAAAAAAAATAAAAAGTGATACAGGATTAACCAACCAATTTATAAAGAATCACGAAAAAGATAACAATAAAGTAAAATTTAAATCTACATTTTCAATACCAAATATGGGAAAAGATATTGCTGGACAAATTAAAAGAGGAAAACCGATATATGAACCAATGGGTATGAGTGAAGAATTAATAAGGATGAAAAATTTAATAATATACGAATCTAAAATATAAAATTATGGAAAAGACTAAATTATCAGAATTAGGAGATCAGTTTAGAACTGATAACGTCATTAAAAATACCTACTTAAATAGTGATGGTAAAAAATACAATCAACAAGGGACACACCCAAACGCCTTATCTGACGGAGATAATAAAGGTAGAGGTACTGGAGGGAACAGTGATCAATTAAATACGGTTAATGGTGGGAATGACATTGATATTAATGGTAATCCTGATTATCCTGGTAGTGGTAGAAATCAATTAATTGCGAGAAATGAATCAAAATATGATACCACTTTAGGACCTAAAGGATACGGACCTAATAAGACTTACACAGATTACATTAACAATAATAACGATACACCAACATTATCTCGGTTATAAAATAAATTATGACACTTTACAATATAGCAGAAAGTCTTATACTTGAAGTGGCAGGTAGAGATACAATTAATGGGTGTATGGATGATAAACGCATCGCTGAAGTTTTTTATGACGATAATGAAGATCCAGGTGGGAAAGGAAAAAGATGGGTACAAATATATTGTTATGGACAATCTAAAGCGGGTAATGATGTAGTTAGAGTTTATCAAATTGGTGGTGATACCAAAACTATACAACCAGGTTGGAAATTGTTTAGAGTAGATAGGATGAATGGTTTAAGAAAATTAGGTGGTAAATTTTACGAACCAAAACCCTTATTTAACCCAAATGGTGATAAGGATATGATACAAATATATAAAATATTAAAATTTGATTAAAAGTTATGAGTAATAGATTGGCAGAAATATTAAGTAAGTCTAAAGCAGTAATGCGAGCAACAGAAGAAAGTCATGGTTCTACTAATATGAATAGTAGTAATGGGAATATGTTTTCTAGTGAAGAAAAAGAAATACCTAACCTAACAGAAAACTTTATTAGTAGTAAAATGTCGGAAGGTAATACAAAGAGTGTTGCACCACAGAATGGAAGGTATAGAAATTTAGAAAAATCTAAAATGCCTGATTTTATTAAACAAGCGATGGTTGATGAACCTATTGACATTCCTGAAACACCTAACCACACATTTGATTTAGATGATGTTCCAGAGTTAGTACAAGAAAACACGCAATATGAAGAAAGACAGGGTGTTCCACAACATCACACAAATACACCTATTAACGAAAATGTTATTAGAAAAATTGTAAAAGAAGAAATCGAAGATGTTGTTAGAGATGTTATTGAGGAATATTTAGATAAGTCTTTAGTAACTGAAGATATTAAGATTAAAATCGGTGATACTATATTCGGTGGTAAATTAAAACCATTACCTACAAAAAAGAAAAAAAGAGTATAAAAATAAACCCTCCGAAGAGGGTTTTTTTATTATAGTTTAGCTTAGTTGTTCTTGTAGTTCTTCTAAACCTTCTTTAATCTGAGATTTAGGAACCCAAAAAGTCAAATCACCTATATTTTCCATTTTAAGTTGTAATAGTTTTTTGTAAACCACCACATCTTCTTCCTTTCTAACGTAAGGAATACCCAAAGACTTAGAACAAACTGGACCCACACCTGTCGCCTGTGATCTCCAATCGGTTAAATCTTTACCACAACATCTACAAGATGTTACATCTGATGTATTCATTCTACCTATAACTTGATACGCTCTGTTAGTTGTACGTAAAACTTTTGTAATAGTAACCAAAAATGGTTTGAACTCTAAATTGTTATCTTCTGCGATTCTCTTAGCGATGAACTTAGAGATTTTAAGGTTAACATTAACCTCTTTCTCCTCAGATACAGGTTTTGTTTGTTCGAACTTACTGAAGAAGTTATCCGCCGCAGATAGTTGTTTAGGTGTAAGTGAACCATATTTATTCAATCCACCTTTAAGTGAAATGATAAAACCATTGTTCCCTTTGTAGTCTCTTACTTTTGTTAAAATTACTGAATTTTCCATAGTTATTTGATTTTGATATTGTAAAGATACAAAAAATATTTAAACTACCAAATTTTTCAGTGATTTTTTTAAAAATTTTACAAACATATCTTGAATATCATCACTATTTACATACATAGAGATACTCGTCACTCTTCTCCCATACTTATAATCCACAAAGGTAGAACTGGATAAGTTTAATCTACCATTAAACTTATTATTTAATATACGAGCCTCAGATTCAGTAAATCCCAAACTACAACCATCATCATCAACCCTACCATCGCCAGGCGAAATAAAAATATAACCACAGTTTTGGTGTACACTAGATCCGATTCTACATTTAATCCCTTCTATTTTAATTATATCTTTACTCATATTTGTTTTGGTTTAATCTACTATTCCACCTTGATAAAACTCTCCCATTGTTAGAGTACGTTTTATTTTAGTTTTAGTACAATACATACTTCTACCATACTTATCCTCACCAACTTGTACCCAATTATACTTTTCAGTATCATTTATATCAAATATATTTTTATAATCAATTGTTGGTAATTTTTTAATTTCGTCTGTTAGTGGGTGTTTTATTTGCCACTTAAAATTATATACACTCATCTTTGTTTTGTTTTAATGTTCAGTTACGTCATATTCATATTTAGGATACGTATCAATATCCTTACAGATATTTAAAATCTTTTCATACAAATCCATTTTTTCACTTTTGATGATATTCATGTCTTCGTGTGAACGAATTTTATCTGAGTAGTCAAAACCATCATACAATCCGTATAACATATTACCTACCCCACCAAAAGGACTAATACCATCTACTGAAAAGAGTTCCGTTGTTGACTCTCCGATTTTTTTTAAGGTGTCTACACTCATACATTTGTGTCTGTTAAAATATTTCATAGTTGTTTTTTTTTATTATCACTAAATTACAAAAAATAATTGGGACTGCCAAATTTTTAGTTAGTTCTCTCAAAAACATGCCACACCAAACCTAAAGAGTCTTGACAGGTATTAATATATTTTCTATCGATACCCATATCATAATATATTGAGTGTCCAGTTCCGAATACCTCAAAATACCTCTCTTCAGTATTTTTTTCAGGATTAACCAAAACCCACATTGTGATTTCGTCATTTTGTATTTGAACTGTTAGGATTTCCCCCTCATTATCCATTAATATTTTTTGTAAGTCCCCATCCACTTTCAAAGTGTATTTAAATATTTTTTTATTCATTTTATCTGTTTTTACATTCTTTAAACCACCCTCTCATAATATTTAGAGTTTTTGTTTCACTCATTGGTACGTATGTTCTTTCTTTATCACACCACTGTTGACAATCTTTCTCTCTCTCCCACCAAGTGTATTTGGCGTCCTCATCTGTTTTAAGGTTGTGAATATCCATATACCATTTAATGTACCTATCTCTTAATCTGTCTCTACTTTCTGATACTGTCATAATAATAGGTTTTATGCCGCCACCTCTTCGGTAGCGACATTGTTCATTTTATAAGGATAATCAGCGTGAGTCTTAGTACCCATTCTTTTCCATAGATCGAAATCTACCATCTTTTTCCAAGCGTTGTGCATATTACTGACAGTTAGATTTAAAAGAAAACTTTTATCGATAGAATAGAATTTTTTACCTTTGGTACATAACACATTTAACCAAATACCTTTATGACTATCTGTTGGGTTTTCCGCTTCACTCCATACTTGTACATTCTCTAAAAATCCGTAAGTGTTTTGGATAAATTGTTTTGGTGTTTCATCGTAACGAGTTTCACTAATGTTAAGGAAACCTGCTTTACATTTTGAGGTAAAACGAAACTTATACTTTTTATTTTCGTCTAAGTGATTAGTAACACTAAAGTTAAAGTACTTACCAGTATTATCATACTGAGATACATTACCATAATAGAACTTATTGTCTATCTCTGAGTAGTTACTTGTTGAAGTTTCGTTTTTTCGGATTACATTTTGATTATTCATAGTTATTTGATTTTGATATTGTAAAGATACAAAAAATATTTAAACTGCCAAACTTTTTATTAATTTTTTTTTATTATTTAAAAATTAAACATTAATACTTATTATTATAAAAACGTTTATTATGAGTAAGATTAAAGTATTAGTAGTACCCAGTGATAGAACTGGTGTAAGTTATTATCGTTCTACAATACCACATATAAAATTAGAAGAATATTTCCCAAAAGATTTTCATGTTGATATTGATTACGAACCACAATTAAATAATGATAGTTACCTAAAACAATATGACTTAATTCATTATCACAGAACATTAGGTGATTATGATAAGTTACCACAATTATTAGATAAGTGTGATGAATTAGGTATTGCAACTGTTATGGATATAGATGATCATTGGTCACCAGGTCCTGATCACCCAGCGTGGCAAATTATTAAAAAACACGAATTAGATAAAAAAATCGCAAACAATATTAAAATATCAAGAAATGTTATTACCACTACATCTGTTTTTGCAGATGAAATTTCTAAACTTAATAAAAACGTATTTGTTTTACCAAATGCGATTGATGTAAACGAAAAACAATATCAAAGTAATCCTGAGAAAAGTGAAAGAATTAGAATTGGTTGGTTAGGTGGTTCATCACATATGAAAGATTTAGAAATACTTAAAGGTTTAATGACTAAATTAAAGTCAGATGGTTTATTAGATAAAGTACAATTTGTTTTATGTGGTTACGACTTAAGAGGTACTATGACTATGATTGATCAAAAAACTGGCGAACAAAAACAAAGACCTATTAAACCAAAAGAGTCGGTTTGGTACCAGTACGAAAAAATATTTACTGATGATTACAACATAGTGAGTGAAGATTATAAAAAGTTTTTACTCTCTTTTGAAAACAAAGAATATGAAAATGTTAATAATGAACCTTATAGAAGGGTATGGACTAAATCTATTACGTCATATGCGACTAATTACAACCTATTTGACATATCACTCGCACCACTTAAAGAAAGTACGTTTAACAAAGTAAAATCACAACTAAAAGTTATTGAGGCGGGTTTCCATAAGAAAGCGTTAATCGCACAAGACTTTGGACCTTACCAAATAGATGTTGTTAATGCGTATGAAAAAGGTGGTAACTTAAATGAAGAAGCTAATGGGTTTTTAGTTCCCACAAGTAAAAACCATAAGTTTTGGTACTCTCATTTAAAAAAGTTAATTTTAAATCCTGAACTAATTACCAAATTAGGTGAAAATCTATATAAGACAGTTAATGGTACATACGATATGAAATCTGTATGTGAAAATAGAAAAGAGTTATATAAAAAATTAATTTCAGAAAAAAAAGTTAAGGAAGTTGACTTAGTAAAATAAATTCCTTATTATTATAATAAACTTGTAAATCATGGATTTGAAAGAAAAAATAGTAAAAAATAAGGAAGTATTTTTAGAGAAAAATAAATTGTATGGTATTTTATCTGATGAGTTATTAAAATACTTAGGTGAGGATTTATTTACTGCACCTGCATCTACAATGAAATCTTTACACAACGCATTTCCAGGTGGTTTGGTGGAACACATTTTAAAAACTACAAAATATGCGATAGGTATTAATAAATTATTACCTGAAAATTTATCAGTTGATGCCCAATCAATAGTTAGAGTATGTTTCCTACATCAAATAGGTAAAACATTTCTTTATAAGTGGAATGAGTCTGAGTGGCATAGAAACAATCAAGGAAAAATGTATGAATTTAACGAAGATTTGGTATCTATGAGAGTGGGTGAGCGTTCTGTATACTATGTGACTAAATACGGAGTTGAGTTATCGGAAGAAGAATATCAGGCGATTACCAACTATGATAAAACAGAAGATGATAAACAATCTAAATGGTATGGTAGTACACTATCAACCATTTTAAAACAAGCTAATGATTTAGCAATAATAGAAGAAAAAAACAATTAAAAATGGAAAACGAACGGCCAAAATGTGGATGTGGACAAACATCAGACCCAAACGGATATTGTGATGGGACTCACACAACTTTAACAGAAGGAGAAAAAAAATAAGATGGATAATTTAGATAAACAAATGAATGAACTGAATGAGTTAAAGAATCTTATGGAACAATTAGAATCTTTTAATACTAATGAAGATTTCGATGTATCAAATATTAATGTGGGAGATTTTAAAATTCAAACTTCCTTCACTAATAATTCAAATAATACAGATCCTGAATATGCGAAAGTAGGTGATAGTGGATTTGATTTAAGAGCGTTTATCTCTGAACCTATTACTCTTAAACCATTAGAAAGAAAATTGGTACCTACGGGATTAAGATTTGAATTACCATCAAATACCGAATTACAAGTTAGACCTAGAAGTGGTATGGCGTTAAAGTATGGTATTTCTGTTTTAAACACACCAGGAACTGTGGATGAAGGATATAGAGGTGAAGTTGGTGTAATTGCAGTAAATTTAAGTAATGAAGATTATACAATACAACCAGGTGAAAGAATCGCACAAGGAGTGATTATGAATGTTGTAGGACAAGGTATAAGTAAGTTAGTTAAAGTTAATAATCTATCTGAAACAGAAAGAGGTGATGGTGGATTTGGATCAACAGGTAAACAATAAATAATAAAATATGACAAAAGAAAGAACATTAAACGAATTTAGACAAGTTAAAGATAGTTTTTATGATACCACTAAAACAAAAGTGATTAATGAATATTATAGAAAAGTTAATTTTGATTGTCAATACGTTGTTGATTTGATTAAGGAATACCCAAATAATGAAGAATTGGGTAAAACTATAAGAAATTACTATGAAAGTTTAAAAGGTTAATTAAATATGGTTAGTATTATATATTGTACTAGAAAAAGTAACAATGAACACAAAAATCATCTAATAAAAACTTCAGGGTTACACAATAAAGTTGAGGTTATTGAAATTATAAATAATGGTGAGTCTTTAACTAGTGCGTATAATAGAGGTATTAAAATGTGTAAATACGATATTGTTGTTTTTTGTCATGATGATATTATTATCGAAACTAAACAATGGGGTAAAAAGTTAAAAAAACTTTTTGATAATTATAGTGAATATGGTGTGATAGGTGTTGCAGGTAGTAAATTATTACCTAAAACTGGTAAATGGTGGGAATCCCCAAAATGGATGTATGGTAGGGTTAAACACACTAACGATGGTAAGAGTTGGTTATCTGAATATAGTTCAGATTTAGGAAAGGGTGTTGAAGAAGTAGTAAACGTAGACGGTTTATTTTTTGCAGTACATAAAAACAGAATATATAAAGATGAAACATACACACCATTCAATGAAAATGTTAAAGGTTTCCATTTTTATGATGTAGATTTTTCATTTAAAAATTCGATATCAGGTGTTAAGGTTGGTGTTATCACAAATATAAGAATTAACCATATGTCTATAGGCGAAACCAATGAAGAATGGGAAAATAATAGGGTAGAATTCTCAAAAAGATATAGTAATTTATTACCACATAAAGTAAAAGATGAATTTAAGAATAGAAAACTTAAAATTTTAATAGGTTGTTTAAATTTCAAAGGACTAACAGGTTCAGAAATATCTACAATGGAATTGGCGAAAGGTTTATCGAAAAATGGATGTGATGTCTATGTGGTTTCACAAATAGGTAGATCTTTTAAGGTTGAGGCAGAAAAACACAACATTAAAGTATTTCCAATTAACGAACCACCAGGTTTTAAAATGGGTGATGGTAAGTGGGTATTTAACACACCGACAAGTAAAAAATTATCTGAACCAAATAAATTATATTTAGTTAAGGATATGAAGTTTGATGTAATACACACTAACCATAAACCAATAACTGAAAGATTACTACAACTATACCCTAATAATAATTTTGTTAATATTGTTCGTTCTGAAGTAATAGATTTAGAAAATCCTGTTGTAGATGATAAGATAAAAAAATATATCGCGATAAGACCATCAATAAAAGATTACATGATTAACGATTTTAATATTGAAGAAGATAAAATTGATGTAGTGTATAACTTATTTGATAAAAGTAGGTTTTCAGTTAAAAAAATTGAAAGTGGTGTTAATAAAAAGGTGACTTTATTTGTAGGTACAATGGATTATCTTCGTAAACAACCAATAGAGGACCTTATTGAAAATACTGAAGAATTGTGGTTAGTAGGGAAAGACAGTATGGGGTACGCATCTGAATTTGATAAAAAATACGATAACGTAAAATACTTCCCACCTACAGATAAAATAGAAGAGTTTATACATAAATGTGATGAAACTGCAGGGATATTTTTAGGTAGAACTACTATTGAAGGTTATTTATGTGGAAAACCAGGATGGATTTATATCGTAGATAAAAGTGGAAATTTATTAAGTAAAGAATATAGTGAAGTACCTAA
>Ga0315331_10004723_pt1 | contig 10236 bp, 8 predicted proteins | sample M160m34915metaG_FD_203456 | JGI IMG/M metagenome (GOLD analysis project Ga0315331, IMG submission 203456) | Ammonia-oxidizing marine archaeal communities from Monterey Bay, California, United States - M1 60m 34915 | ecosystem: Environmental > Aquatic > Marine > Intertidal zone | place: USA... | reverse complement strand
GCGGAACACGGATTCAACATTGAAATGTACTCGAAAGTTCAGGATTTCACACAAGAAATCGCTCTTGTTCCAATTTCGGCCCGTGAAGGAGAAGGAATCCAAGATCTATTAGCTGTTGTAATCGGTCTTGCCGAGAGATATTTGGAAGACAAATTAACCGACATCGAAGGTGCTGGTGAAGGTACCGTTCTAGAAATGAAAGAAGAGAGAGGTCTTGGGAAAACGCTGGATGTAATCCTCTATCGTGGCTCAGTCAAAAAAGGAGACGAGATTGTTCTCGTTACAGAGGAGGGTGGAGTCTCTACGCACGTACGTGGAATGTTTGCGCCTCGCGGAATGTCTGAAATGCGAGACGCAGGTAATCGCTGGGACGATACCGAAGCAGCACAGGCGGCTTCTGGTTTGAAAATCTCAGCTCCTAATTTGGATGGTGTTCTTGCAGGAACTACCCTTAGGGTCGTATCAAACGACACTGAGCGCGAAGAAGCACTAGCGCTGGCCGATGCAGAAGCCAACCTTTCAGTCGAATTGGACGAGGAAGGCGTGACCATCAAGGCCGATACCGTTGGTGGATTAGAGGCTCTAGCCAAGGAACTTCGAGCGGTCGAGGTTCCGATTCGTCATGCCAGCATCGGTAAGGTGAATCGCCGAGATGTTAGAACTGCAGAGAACTCGGCTGACCCACTTCACAGAATCATCCTAGCCTTTGCAACAGAAATTCTACCGGATGCAGAAGAGGATATTGAAAACTCAGAAAATGGTGTCAAATACCTCGGATCAGAGATAATTTATCACATTCTCGAAGAGCGAGAAGAATGGGTAGAACAGCGTACTCGCGAACTAGAAGAAGCGAGTCGGGAAAAAGTCGTATATCCAGGTCGGATTCTTTTACTTCCAGACCATACATTCCGTGTCTCAAAACCTGCAGTAGTTGGAGTTAGAGTGCTGGCTGGAAGAATTCACGTTGGTCAACGCTTACTGAAGAATGGCGAGCGAGTTGGACAAATCAAATCCATCCGTTCAGGTCAAGATTCAATGAAGGAAGCAAGACAGGGTGCGGAGGTCGCTGTTGCCATCGATGGAGTCGCCGTCGGGAGGCAAATCGAAGAGGAAGATGTGCTATTAGTTGACATTCCTGAATCTCACGCAAAGAAGCTAAGAAAGATGGGCTTAACAAGTGCAGAATTAGAAGTCTTAGAGGAGTTAACCGCGATTCACCGTAAGGATTCGCATTTCTGGGGTCGCTAAAACCTTTGAATCACTAGGCGTTCATAGACACCCAACGCTTTAGTATCTAAAATCGGGCAGAGTGATTATTGAGGTGTCTCAGATGACTATGGCTGCAAGTGACCCTAAGTCCCGAGAACTTATCCAAACCGTATCCCAGATCTCCAATGGTCTGATGGGAGAAGTGGCGAAAGTTATCATTGGAAAGCAAGAAAATTTGCGAAGAGTAGCCATTGGAATTCTCTCAAATGCAAACATGCTAATCGAAGATTATCCGGGTCTTGCAAAGACCCTGATGGCAAACACGTTTGCAACATCACTTGGATGTAAGTTCAAGCGTGTTCAGTTTACTCCAGATTTGCTACCCGCAGATATCATGGGGACATACATGTACGATCAACAGGCTGGAGAGTTCAAACTCCGTCCTGGTCCACTATTCACCAATGTTCTACTCGCTGACGAAATTAACCGTGCTCCTCCAAAGACTCAGGCTGCTCTGCTAGAGGCTATGGAAGAAAAGCAGGTTACAATCGAGGGTATTACACACAAATTACCCGCACCTTTCATCACAATGGCAACACAAAATCCAATTGAACAAGAAGGAACATATCCGCTACCTGAGGCGCAAATGGACCGATTCATGATGAAGATGTCAATGGGTTACCCAGACCGTCAAGAAGAGAAATCTATTCTTCAGCGCAGAAAGTTGCGAGGAAAAGACGACTATGACATTGAACCGATTACATCTCCAAAGAAGGTCGTAGCAATGCAAAAGGCCCTTGAGACAGTTCATGTCGATACTGCAATCCTTTCCTACATTGTAGAATTGGTCCACCGTACTCGCGAGGATCACCGTGTGATTACTGGTGCTTCACCGCGTGCTAGTCAATCCCTATTCAAGACTGCACGCGCCAGTGCTGCAATCGATGGCCGAGACTATGTAATTCCAGACGATATCAAGGCTGTTGCACTGCAAGTGGTTAGCCACAGAATCGTTCTCAAGCCTGAATCAAAGATTCGTGGTGTAACTGGACAGCACATCATGAGGAAGATCCTCTCAGAAGTGCCAGTTCCTGTAATTCAGTAATCGGTTAATCATCGCCTGAGATTATGAACTCCTGAGGCTTCGCTTTATCGGATGGGACTGTTGGAGTTTCTTCGACCGGCGAAGAATGTTCCTACGACTTGGTGGAGTGCTGAGGACCCTTGGACACTAAAGCCACGTATTTCTACGATGATTTTTCTAATCATTGGTCTGATAATTTTTGGAGCGGGGGATGCAGTCCTCATCTCAGCCAGACTAGGAAATACTCCATGGACAGTTTTAGCAGAAGGAATTGCAAAAAATCTAGATTTGTCGATAGGAAAGGCAACATTCCTGGTTAGTTTCTTAGTATTGTTGATTTGGATTCCTTTGAAAGAAAAACCAGGAATTGGAACTATATTGAATGCTATTTTAATTGCCGCTACTATCGAGATTATGCTACCAATTTTACCTACTCCACAGATTTTCGCTATGCAAATACTTCAAGTTATTACAGGCATAATTTTGGTCGCAATTGGAAGTGGTCTATACCTAACCGCAAATCTGGGACCTGGTCCAAGAGATGGTACAATGACTGGGCTGACTAAAGTGACTGATATTCCTATAGGAAGAGTTCGAGGTGGCATAGAAATTTTTGTTATAGCGATTGGTTGGATTTTAGGAGGGAAGTTCGGTATTGGCACTATTCTATTCGCGATTCTTATCGGCCCGTGTGTTGCAATCTGTCTGAATTTGGTAGGAAGGCTCGGCAAGCCAAGCGATGACTGATAGGCCGAAGTACCAAGCCGAGCAGTATGGCTGGACCGGTGGTGATTGCAGTTGTCAATCATAAAGGAGGGTGTGGTAAGACTACAACCGCAGTCAACTTAGGTGCTGCTCTAGCTATGGGTAACGAGGAATACGGAATTAAATCCCACAAAATTCTGATGATTGATCTTGACCCAAAAGGCAACATCGCCACTACTTTTGGGGTCGATAAGAAATCACTCGGAGCGACGATGAATGAGTTATTCAAGGCTGGAATAGACGGTCCTGAAGTCAAAATAGAGGAATGTATCATTGGACCAAAGCAACTTACAAAGTCGATGAAGGAAGCATTTGTTAGACAAAATCCAGAGCGAAAAAGAGGCCCTCCTAAGGGATTGGAAATAGACAATCTCTGGTTGCTTCCAGCGGATTTAGATTTGGCTGGAATTGAGATTGATTTAGCAACGAGAATCGGTCGAGAAAATCGTTTGCAGAGAGCAATTCAAGGCGCAGTAGGTCATTTTGATGTCGTAATCATTGACACCCCCGCTTCACTAGGATTGTTAACAGTAAACGCATTAGTAGCATCAAATTGGGTATTAATTCCTGTGCAGGCCGAATTCTATGCTTTGGAAAATATGAGTCAATTGATGAATACTGTAAGCGATGTACAACAAGCTGTGAATCCTAACCTAAGATTATTCGGAATTACACTGACGATGGTTCAGAGGAGTAAATTGTCAGGTACTGTTGCAGATCAGGCTCGCAAACATTTTGGAGACAGATTATTCGACACTGAAATCCCTCGTCTTGTAGCAATCGCCGAATCACCTCTGGATGGAGCACCCCTCGTTATAGGTCAGAAGCCAAACAAGTCAAATCCAGGAAGCGTAGCTTACTGGGAGTTAGCACAAGAGGCAAGCAAACGTATCGATCGTATTCACAACTCACGTTGAAAATTATTGCTCGATATCAATGCCGGTCAGTTGCCGTTGGACCTTTCCAAAGCACTTTGACGTGCCTCGACAAGTATTGATTCCCACTTTACCTTCAATTCAGATTCAAGAGCTTTCAGCATCTCCTTGATTTCCTTCTTTGAGATATCCTCACGCTTGGCGAATTGATTCTCCAATTTCTCAAACAATTGCTTCTCCCGCTGTTTTCGGGTCTCAGCCAACTTTTGTTCCATCTCGACTTCTTGCTCTAAGGCCATCTCTTGACGCTTGAGTAACAATGCTGCTTCCATTGTCTCTCGCTCGGCAGCAAACCAGCGGTCTAACTCAGCTAGAAGGCCTGCTTCTGCCTCTTCCTCTAGCGATTTAAGGCGGACATCAACATCTGCAATCATGCCCTTTTCGAGAGACTTAGTTTCGCTTGCAAGTTGCTTTTCGAGTTCTTTCTCCCTCTCCTTTCGAGTCTTTGCTAATCTGTCTCGCATTGCGATTTCTTGCTCTAGTCGATATGATTCAACCTGACGATGGACCTTCGATTCAGATGCTTCTCTGAGATCCATCTCAACCCGACGCTCCATCCTATCCATATCTTGAGTTGCCTCTAACTCTAGTCTATCGTTTAGGAATGCCTTGCGTCGCTCAAATTCGGTTTCCATCTCTCCTTTCAAGCGTTCTCGAAGTTTTCCAGTGTGTTCCTCTATTCGTCGGTCACGCTCTAGATCTAATTGTTCACGAAGTCGATTTTCTTCACGACGGAGTCTGTGTAACATTTCTTCTCTAAGAAGTCGCTCTTCTCGCTCGAGAGCCTCGGTTTCGAGACGTTCCATCTCGACTTCGAGTTCTGCCCTCATATCGGCTTCGATTCGATGTAATTCCTCCTCAAACAGAATATCATTGGCCTTGCGAAGGGCGCCTCGCATTCCTTCGACCCTTTCGCCCATTTCCGCAACTCGTCTTCTGCGCTCCCTTCGCATTGCTGAGCGTAACTTGCTCTCATCGTCCAAACGATCTCGAGCGCGGCCCAGTGTATCGATTGCAGAAGCCGCGGAACGAACGTGAGCTTCTCTGAGAGCAGCTAATTTATCGACGCCTTCTGCGTCATTATCGGCTGGAGACTTGCTCTCGCTCAACTTCCCATCCCCATTTCGACGGTATCTGACCCCTATTTGAGAGCGCAGGGTCAGAATCAGCCATAGGCTGCAATTTCACTAGACTTGAGGAAATTGCCATTTTCAATCAGAAAGTGACGTTAAATCCAGTCTCACAAGCCGGGCAAGTGAGTTGTCTCTTTCCTGGTTTTGGCCGGATACGAAGTGTTCGATCACATCCGGGACATTCTATCTCTAACTTGACTACTTTCTCTGTCAAAGTGAAACCTCCCGAACAGGCGCCGCAAGTCAGTTCGATTGGACGTTCGTCGGTGCCAGCGACTAAGATTGTGTGACAATGAGGACAAGGAACCTTCTCTTCGGTTAGAGCATCAATTGTCGGCTGATGGCTTACCTTGCATACAGCCCCACAAACCTCGCATTCAATCTCGCCTAGTCCGGGCGGCAACATGTGCTCGCAGTGAGCGCATTCGGCGAGTGGAGGTGCATGTTTAGACTCAATCTCGACTTTGTCCATTATTCCACTCCTCCAAGTTTCGGTTAATCAAGCGGTCGATGGTGGGCTTCCCTCACCGCCGGAAAATAGCACCCCAAAGGCCTCGCGAATATCACGAAGCAAATCTTTGCCTAGATCTAGTAAAACACCAATTCTTCTTCCTCCTGGACCAGCTACGAACATTCCATTGATTATGATTAGGAACACGCTGGCTTCGTGTATGGCTATTCCTGCCGCTATACTAGTGTTGATTCCAGCTAAAGCGGTAATGATTAGCATAAGAGTAACCATTACTGATATTGCGATATTGGCGTTGACTACACGTCGAGTTCTCTTGGATAGCTGGATGAGATTTGCTAGTACCTGAGGGTCTTCTCCGGGGATAAGGACATCTGCAGCGTCCAAATTAACCTGTTCTCCGCTTCCCACAGCTACGCCAATATCTGCGGCAGCGAGTGCTCCTGAATCATTGAATCCATCTCCAGCCATCATAGTACGACTCAGTTTTGCTCGCTCTGCAACCCATGAAGCCTTACCTTCAGGATCAACATTACCTCGACAAATTTCGGGATTTATTCCGAGGCTTACTGCAAATGCTTCAACCGATGCTTGTTCATCACCACTAAGTATCTCAACGGTGATTCCCTCTTGCTGTAGTTTCTCTACCATTTTCTGAACACCTTCGCGGGCGTCATCGTGGGCGAAGGTGAATGCTGCAACAGCCTCACCGTCAATCGCCAATACACTAGCCCCATGTCCAGCATGACGGCTATCTGCGAGAGCGGAATCGATTTCGTATGGTATCGTAATTCCCTCGGACATCAGCCAATCAACTCGACCAATAATTACAGGTAACCCACGCATAGAACCTCGTACCCCAGCATCTCCATCTTCGATATCAGTAATCTTTGTTATCGCCTTACTGCGCTCTGATGATGACTCAATTATGGTAGACGCATAAGGATGATTACTCCTCTGTTCGAGACCTGCAGCAATTCGTAAGGCACTCTCTTCTGTCTCATCACCTGCGACTGCGATTGAAACCAATCTAGGTCGGCCGCTGGTAAGAGTTCCAGTCTTGTCGAGTAGGGCTAATTCAATTCCAGCTGCTGCCTCAATTACATCTCCTCCACGTGCTACTAATCCTATTGCTGAGGCACTGGATAGAGCAGTAGCATGTGGAACCGGAGCCGCTAGAAGAAGTGAACATGGACATGACACGACCCAGAGAACTAGCATGCCTACTATATCCCCAGTTACCGCTCCGTAAATTGCCGAGCCCACCAATACAAGCGGCACCCAAATAGATGTGAATCTCTCGATTATTGTTTGAGTCCGGGTGGGTTGCTCTCGATATTTTCTGACCAATTCAATTAGGTCAGCTAATCGAGTATCTTGACCGGTCGCTTCCGCCTTAACATGCAAAGGGCCACGTGTTATTGTCAGACCCGCCTCAACAAATGACCCGGAACTTACCGAAACTGGCATTGGTTCTCCGGTCAGTGGAGCCTTGTCTATTGCTCCTGTGCCCTCGACTACCATTCCATCGACAGGAACCACCTCGCCAGATCGTATCTCGACTATATCGCCTGGTTCCAAGGCAGCGACTGGAGTCCAGTCATCGTGATGCGGATTGTTGATATTGTGACCTTCTGTAACTAATCTTGCTCGCCTTGGAAGTCTATCCAAACCTCCTTGCATTGCTTTTCGAGCACGTACTAGAGCGCTCTCTTCCAAATGCCCTGCAAGAGCGACTAATCCGGTGACGACCAAAGCCTCCGGCCATTCCTTGAGGTATAGAGCACCAAGAACTGCTAGAGAGGTTAGAACTTGGAATCCTAATACTCGGTTTTGGATGCTGGCGATTGCGGCTTCGAACATCGGCATTCCAGCGAATAAAACCCCCAAACCAGTGATTCCAGCGGCAACCCACCAATGCAGTTCTGCCATTTCTGTTGCGAATACGGCGAACAAAAATGGAATTGTCATAACGGCACCAATCAATTGGATCTGATCGGGGCGCAATCGCTTGTTTTTCGACTCTACAAGGGTGTATTCACCTAGTAATCTTCGTAGACCTTCTTCGGTCATTTCTGAAACTTTTAGCGAATCAGTTGGAATTCGTTGTAATTCGATTCGACCATCATCGAGACTAGCATTCAAAATTCCAGGGATATCAAGCAAGGCATTTCGTAGACCTTTACGATTAATTCCCAGACGATTAGCCACTTCGCCAGCTGTCTTTCCCTGAACTAACCGCCATTCAACATCGGGAGCATGGCCAAGGCTGTCTAGAACTGATGAGATGCGTGAAACTCTTCCTCTGGCTAAATCAAGTTTGAATCTAACACTGCCCTCTGTCGCAGAAACTATGACTTGATCGACTCCAGGTAACCGATTGACTGCGCGAGTGGCCTTCATTGCACAATCTGGACAATCCATACCCCGTAACTGCCACTCGAATTGCTCGACACCGTCCACCACCAATTCGGCTTCCATGAAGTCTGCAGAATCTACACTTTCTCCAGCAATTGGGCTAACTTTCTCGAGAGAACCATCATCGAGAATCATCTCGTCTGCCGGCGCGACCTTTGCAGCTTTTTTCTCACGCGCGCCTGAAATACTCGAGCGGATTTTGCCAACACCTTCACCAAGCATTCTCTGTATGCTAGAAATTAGACCGCCTCGAGAAGCCATTGAGGCTGAGGTTTCACTGACTGATTGAACATTTGATGCCTTACGCGACTCAGGCTTTGCCTGAGTCGAATCTGTCTCATCATCGTCTAGGATGAGAAACTCCTCATCATTCACAACACGTGCAAGAGACCGGGACACATCAACCTGAGGGGAAGAAGACAACCCTTCTACGGTGGAATCATCAATGTTGAGCCAACCGAATAACTGTGGATTTACCCGACTTAAGCGGATTCGAGATGATTATCTTCGATATTGATGGTACTTTACTAGATATTGAAGGATTTCAAGAAGAATTAATCCCCCTAATCAGAATAATCGAGCGAGGAGGTATTGCCATCTCACTTGCAAGTGGAAGAACTCTACCCAATGTGACTCCTATTCAGCAAAGCCTGGCTGTATCTGGATTTGTCGTTGGAGAAAATGGTGGAATGGTTTGGGACACACATGCTGGATTCCCAATTCGTTCTCTTGCAGATGGTCAGCGGACACGTGATGCAGCGAATTGGTTGGCTAGCCAAATAGATGGATTAGATCCTGCTGGAATTGAGTCAAACCGCTGGCGAGAAACCGAATGGTGTTTGAAAGACAATGGTGATTATGAGGTCATTCAAGATGCAATAGCAGGCTCTCAATACAGTGAATTGTCGGTTGTTCCAACCGGTTTTGCAATCCACCTTTGCACACCTGGACTAGACAAAAGGACGGGTGTTGAGTTTGCCTTGAAACAAAGAGGTATCGACCCGGAACGAGTTATCGCGGTAGGTGATGCGGCTAACGACATTCCAATGTTCGAATTGTGTGGTTTTGCAGTAGCGGTTAATGAAGAACATGAAGGAGTGGCCGAGGCTGCCGATGTCACTACGAAACAAAAAGGAACTTCTGGGACTATAGAATTCCTCAAGCAATTTATCCAAACCGTTGAAATACCCTGAGTGGACCGAAAGTCTGTGTTGCGTTGATTCTGATTTGATCATGGAACGAAAACACGACGACATACTAGACTTGCTAGTTAGGTGCCTTGAAGCATGGCTAACTTGGCTAGAAAAAGACAACAAGAACTTAGCAGCCGAAATGGAAGAGAAGAAGTGGCGTACAGAAAACGAGGCTTACTCTCTCAACGAATATGCCTACAACTGGGAGTTCACAGAGAAGTGGGAATGAGTTGGTGCAGGCGGCAGGATTCGAACCTGCGAAGCACTACGCAGAGGATCTTGAGCCCTCCCCCTTTGACCACTCGGGTACACCTGCACAATATCCGAGCCGCAATACCCTCTTGATTCCAGCGGCTCGAACTCCACTCTAGATAACCGTAGCAGGGAGTCTGACGGAATGGTTGATTTAGCGACTCTGCACGCTCCTACACGAACCGCTTAGGCAGTACGGAGGCAGAGGCTATGAGGTTAAACAAAAACCAACTACAGACGGTCGAAAAAGGCCTCTTTGAGGTAGCCCGAAAGCAGAAGTCATCCGCCGGCCCAGTAGAACTACCATTACCTGATTTTTGGGCTTCTGTAGCACAATTGACGGCGAGTTTGGAATCTGAACTCTCAGAGACGGTGCAATCCGAAGGTATGACCGCAAAGGCGCAATTGCAAACCCGTAGGCTCGGGAATGTGCGAACATTGGTAACTGACCTAACTCGAATTCGCTTGAACGCGTTTACTCAACACGCGGTATTAGTCAATCTGATGAAAGGTGGAGGTGCAGAGGCCGCAGCTGCCCTGCAACACCTGAGCGTCATCGATTGGGAAAGGCACGACCCCACGGAGAGGGCTTACTATCAAAGTCTAGGCCACTTGGTTGACAAATACAAGCACGATGTCACTTGGAAAGAATTGGTAAACGGAAGTAATGGAGGAAGTAACTCGACTCCACCACCGGTGCCAAGCCCTGATGCTTCGCTCACTGAGTACACTGAAACTACTCCAGAGTCAGAACTTCAATCCCCAGCTCCGACACCTG
>Ga0315331_10004722_pt1 | contig 10237 bp, 6 predicted proteins | sample M160m34915metaG_FD_203456 | JGI IMG/M metagenome (GOLD analysis project Ga0315331, IMG submission 203456) | Ammonia-oxidizing marine archaeal communities from Monterey Bay, California, United States - M1 60m 34915 | ecosystem: Environmental > Aquatic > Marine > Intertidal zone | place: USA... | reverse complement strand
TTTCTCGTGGCGGGCATCGCGCTCGGCGAGCTTTTCCTCAACGAATTCCGGCCCGGTAGTGGCCGCGACCTCGCTGTAAAACCGGCGGCGGAGTTCGTTATAGAGCTTGCGATCACCCCACAAATAGCGGGATTCCAGCATGGCGGTGCGGATCGTGAGATCGCTGCGGGCAAGCCGCACGCATTCGTCGATCGACCGTGTCGCCTGGCCGACTTTCAGCTTCAGATCCCACAACATGTACAGGATGTATTCGATGACCTGTTCCTGGCGAGCGGTTTCCTTGTAGGGCAGCACGAAAAGTAGGTCGATATCGGAAAACGGCGCCAGTTCGCCGCGTCCGTAGCCGCCGACGGCAGCGACACATAATCGTTCGCCCTCCGTCGGATTTGCCGCCGGATAAACCTGGTCGGTCGCAAAATCGTAAATCAGGCGGATGACCTGATCGGCGAGGAAGGACAGCGCTTCGGCGACCTCTTCTCCATTCGCGTCGCCGGCATCGAATCGCCCGCGCACCTCTGCCTGGCCGTGCTCCATGGCTGTTTTCAACAGATCGCGCACCGCACCGCGCGCTTCCTGCGGCGACGTATCGCCAGCAATAAGCTGGTCGATCTCGCCGACGAGGGCGGCGCGATCGATAATCCGGCGTTGTTTCAGTATCGAAGGCATACTGTGTTCCGTGGTCCTGGAACGGCCAATATAGTGCATGTCCGCCTGAAGTTGCACGCCCGCGTTCACAAGGTGTCATCGGGGCGCCCGAGAGCCGGAAGCGACCGGAAAACCATGTGGACCCGCGGAATCGCGGTAGTTGGTCTGCATCAAGGCCAGCCGACCGTGGATCGAACAGCCTGCTCCCGCGTGAATCAGACAATGTGAAAGTGTCCCCATGATGCCGGCTACGCCTTTCAATCTCGACCGCTGGGTCGAAAAATTCCGCGACGAGCTCAAACCGCCGGTCGGCAATAAGCTGCTCTTCGAAGAAGACGGCATGATCACGCAAATTATCTGCGGGCCGAGTACGCGGGTCGATTTTCACGACGACCCGGTCCAAGAATTTTTATATCAGATCAAAGGCGATATGATCCTCAAGGTGGTCGACGACCGCGAGATCAAAAGCATCCGCATCAATGAGGGCGAGGTGTTCATGCTGCCGCCCCATATGCGTCATTCGCCCCAGCGCCCGGTGCCCGGCTCCTATGGACTGGTCGTGGAATCGCCGCGCATGGCGGGCATGCTCTACTCGTTCGAATGGCACTACTTCGACTGCATGGCCTGTATCCACCGCATCGAAGTACTGGTGAACAATATCGTCGACGACCTGCCGCCGTACCGTACCGTTGAAGCGGGGAACATGGTCCCGAAACTCGGGATCTTGGAGCCAGCGAATCTGGCAGTACCGAGATCGCCGCTATAGATGCTGAAGGTCAGTCAGTCGGAATGGCACAGTTCTGCTTTGGCTTTGAGATTAGCATTTCCAGCGAGACGCCGCTCAAGGTAATACCCGATGCCATATCCGAACGCGGATATCACTTTCTTGAACGCCTCATCAGCCCCCGGTTGCCCTGATTGCGCTACCGCATTTGCCCCAAATCCGCCGACCGCGCACGTCAGCGCCATGCCGGCCGCAAAGCCGCGCAAAGATTTTTGAATAGACATGGAAACCCCTAGAACGAAGCAGCCGGACGACTGCGATTACTAACTCGAAACATAACGACACAAATATTCGCGCCGCACAAACCTGCTATTTCATTTTCGAACATAGCGATCTGAATGTGAACCGGGCCTGAACGGATCGGTCCAAAGCGATTTTGCTAAAGCAGCCCTTTGAGCCGGTAGAGCGCTTCCAGCGCATCGCGCGGGCTGAGCTCATCGGGATTGATTTCGGCAAGCACTTCTTCGAGCGCGGACGGTTCATCTGCTTTGGCGGCCGGCGGGGGGGCGGCCGAGAACAGCGGCAGATCGTCGGCAAGCTGGGCGAGCGCGCCGGATTGTTCGCCCTGTTCGAGTATCCGCAAAACCTCCTGCGCTCGGGCGACCACCGCGGGCGGCAGGCCAGCGAGCTTGGCCACATGCACGCCGTAGGATTGATCCGCCGCGCCAGCAATCACTTCATGCAGGAATACCACATCGCCTTCCCATTCGGTCACCCGCATCGAATGGCAGGCAAGCGCGTCGAGCCTGGCGGTCAGCGATGTCAGTTCATAGAAATGGGTCGCGAAGAGCGAGCGGCAGCGATTGACCTCGTGTAGGTTTTCCAGCGTCGCCCAGGCGATCGACAGGCCGTCGAAGGTCGCCGTGCCACGGCCGATTTCATCGAGGATCACCAGCGACCGGTCGGTCGCCTGATTGAGGATCGTCGCGGTTTCCACCATCTCGACCATAAAGGTCGATCGGCCGCGCGCCAGATCGTCGGCGGCGCCGACACGGCTGAATAGGCGGTCGACGATACCGATATGGGCATCGTCCGCGGGGACGAACGATCCCGCCTGGGCGAGGATCGCGATCAGCGCGTTCTGACGCAGAAATGTCGATTTACCCGCCATGTTCGGCCCGGTCACCAGCCACAGCCGGTGATCCTGCGCGAGGTCGCAGTCATTGGCGACGAACGTACTTTCGCGCGCAGACGCTAGGGCGGCTTCGACCACCGGGTGGCGGCCGCCCGAAATCTTGAACGCGGTGGACTCGTCCACCACCGGGCGCACATAGCGGCGCTCGTTGGCCAGCACCGCGAAGCCGGCTGCGACATCGAGCATCGCCAGCGCGCCTGCGGCGCTGGAAATCTGTTCGGCCCGGGCCGTGGTTTCGGTGACCAGGTCGTCGAACAGTTCGAGCTCCATCGCGAGGGCGCGTTCCCCCGCCCGGGCAAGTTTGCCTTCCAGCTCGCCGAGCTCGACCGTGGTGAAGCGCTTCGCGCTTGCGAGGGTCTGGCGATGAATGAACGGGCTGTCGTCGTCCTCCGGCATGTTCTCGGCCTGGGCCGTGGTCACGTCGATAAAATAGCCGAGCACATTGTTGTGGCGGATCTTGAGCGAATTGATCCCGGTCTCGTGGACATAGCGCGATTGCAGGGCTGCAATATGTTTCCGGCTTTCATCGCGCAGTTGCCGCAATTCGTCGAATTCCGGGGCATAGCCGGCGCGAATAAACCCACCATCGCGGGAAATCAGCGGCAGTTCGTCATCCAGCGCGCGGGCCAGCCGGTCGATCAGAACCGCATGATCGCCGAGACCGGCGGCCGCCACATCGATATCGGCCGGCAGGTCTTCGGCGGCCTTCAGCAGGGCGCGCAGGTCGACGGCGACCGACAGCCCGTCGCGGATCGCGACGAGATCGCGCGGCCCGCCGCGGCCGATGGTCAACCGGGTCAATGCGCGTTCCATATCGGGTGCAGCGCGGAGGCGGGCGCGTACATCTTCAAGCGCGCGCGGCGCCTCGGCGAACCAAGTGACGGCGTCGTGGCGCGCACGGATCGCCGCGGCGTCGGTAAGCGGCGCAGACAGCCGCGCGGACAGCAAGCGGCCGCCGGATCCCGTCACCGTGCGGTCGATCACGGACAGCAACGACCCGTCGCGCGTGCCCGACATGGTGCGCACGAGTTCGAGGTTGCGCCTTGTCGCGGCGTCGATCTCCATCGCTTCGCCACCCGACAGCCGGCGCGGCGGCTGCAGACGCGGCAGCTTGCCCTTCTGAGTCAGTTCGACATAGGCGACAACCCCGCTACAGGCCGACAGTTCGGCGCGTCCGTAATCGCCAAAGGCGTCGAGCGCTTTTACGGCAAATATCTCTTCAAGCCGGCGGCGACCCGCCGTGCTGTCGAACCGGGAATCTGGCTGGGCGGCAATCGCCTCGCGGTAGTCGGAGAACAAATCGTAGAAAGCCGGGTCGGCGACAAGACGTTCCGGCACCAGCAATTCGCCGGGCTCGATCCGGGCGAGGGCGGCAGCGAGGCCCGATTGTTCGACAGGCTGGGAAAAGAATACGCCCGTCGACACATCGAGCCAGGCAAGACCGAGCGCGCCGCCGGCATCGGCGACCGCCGCCAGATAATTGTGCCGGCGCGCATCGAGAAGCGCTTCTTCGGTGATCGTGCCCGGCGTCACCACCCGCACGACTTCGCGCCGGACCACGGATTTGGCGCCTCGCTTTTTCGCTTCCGCCGGGTTTTCGGTCTGTTCGCAGACGGCGACCCGGAAGCCATTGCGGATCAGCCGCGACAGGTAGGATTCGGACGCATGCACCGGCACGCCGCACATCGGTATATCGGCACCCTGGTGCTTGCCGCGCTTGGTCAGCGTGATATCTAGGGCTGCGGCCGCGTGCTCCGCGTCTTCGAAAAACATCTCGTAGAAATCGCCCATCCGATAGAACAGCAGCGCATCGGGATGCGCGTGTTTGATCTCCAGATACTGGGTCATCATCGGGGTCGGCGCGTCAGCCACCGCCGCCGGTTTCTTTGCAACCGGTTTCGCCGCCTCCACAGGCTTCGCATCGATGGATATGTTTTCTGTGTCTGCCACGGAGCGAATTTATCACACGCGCGGGCGCGTTCGAACCGGCTACGGGGAATCGGTTCAAAAACTTGTCATGAATGTGTTGTTGGTGCGACGCAGTTTCGTCTCTATCCTGCGTAGCTGACACTCCATCACCCGAGGCGAATATGGCCAAACGCAAATACAGCGCTCTCGACAAGGATTCTCTCATCATGCACCGGACGGGACGTCCGGGTAAGGTCGAGGTCGTCGCCACCAAGCCACTGACCACCCAGCGCGATCTGGCGCTGGCCTACTCGCCCGGCGTCGCAGCACCCTGTCTGGAGATTTCGGACGACCCGGCAAATGCATACGAATATACCGCCAAGGGTAATATGGTCGCGGTGATCTCGAACGGCACTGCGGTGCTCGGCCTCGGCAACCTAGGCGGGCTGGCGTCGAAGCCGGTAATGGAAGGCAAGGCCGTGCTGTTCAAGCGCTTTGCCGATGTCGACTCGATCGACCTGGAACTGGACACCGAAGACGTCGACGAATTCGTCAACTGCGTCCGCTATCTCGGCCCGTCTTTCGGCGGCATCAATCTCGAGGATATCAAAGCGCCGGAATGCTTTCTGATCGAAAGCCGTCTGCGCGAATCGATGGATATCCCTGTTTTTCACGACGACCAGCACGGCACCGCCATCATTGCGGCCGCCGGCTTTATCAACGCGCTCGATCTCACCGGACGCGATATCAAGAAAACTAAACTGGTGGTCAACGGCGCCGGGTCCGCCGGTATCGCCTGTATCGAGCTGCTGAAAGCGTTCGGCATGCAGCATGACAACATTCTGCTGTGCGACACCCGCGGCGTAGTCTATCAGGGCCGCGAAGAAGGTATGAACCAGTGGAAATCGGCGCATGCCGCCAAGACCGACGCGCGCACGCTGGAAGAAGCCATGGAGGGCACGGATTCGTTCTTCGGCCTGTCGGTCGCCGGCGCGGTGACCAAGGACATGGTCAAGTCGATGGCAAAAGATCCGATCATTTTCGCCATGGCCAATCCCGATCCGGAAATCACCCCCGAAGAAGCGCGCGAAGTGCGCAAGGATGTGATCTTTGCCACTGGGCGGTCGGATTACCCCAACCAGGTGAATAACGTTCTTGGCTTCCCTTATATCTTCCGCGGTGCGCTGGATGTCCGGGCGCGTACCATCAATGACGAAATGAAAATTGCCGCCGCGCGGGCGCTGGCCGCCCTCGCGCGCGAAGACGTGCCCGACGAAGTCGCAGCCGCCTATTCCGGGCGCCGCCTGCGCTACGGCCCTGAATACATAATTCCGGTGCCGTTCGATCCCAGACTGATTTCGGCCATTCCGCCCGCCGTGGCGCAGGCGGCGTTGGATACCGGTGTGGCGCAGAAGGAAATGCCCGATCTCGATGCCTATAAGGTGGAATTGTCCGCCCGGCTCGACCCCACGGTGTCGATGCTGCAGGCCACCCATGCCGAGGTGCGCGCCAATCCGCGGCGAGTCGGCTTTGCCGAGGGCGAAGAGGAAACGTCGATCCGCGCCGCGATCGCGTTCGCGCAGTCGGGTCTCGGCACACCGGTGCTGATCGGCCGCGAAGAACAGATCAAGGCGACGATCAAACGGCTCGGCCTGACCGGGGCGGGTGACATCGAAATCCACAATGCCGCGTTGTCCCGCGGCAATCGCCACTACATCGAGTATCTCTACAAACGCCTCCAGCGGGACGGATATCTCTATCGCGACTGTCAGCGTATGGTGCATCAGGACCGCAACGTATTTTCGGCATGCATGCTGGTGCATGGCGATATCGACGCCATGGTCACAGGCCTGTCGCGGAGCTATTCGGTCAGCCACGATAACATCCGGCTTGCGATCGACCCCATGCCGGGATCGGAAGTCTTCGGCTTTTCCATGGTGACGTCGGGGGCGCATACGGTTTTCATCGCCGACACCACGATCAACGAACGCCCGACCGGCGAACAGCTTGCCCGCATCGCGCGGCAATGCGTCGCCGAGGTGCTATCCCATGGCCACACGCCGCGGGTCGCCTTCCTGTCCCATGCGACATACGGCAATCCGCCAGGCGCGCTGGCGACCCAGGTGCGCGAAGCGGTCACGATTCTCGACGCAGAAGGGGCGGATTTCGAATATGACGGCGAAATGTCGCCCGATGTGGCGCTCGATATGAACCTGCGCGTGGTCTATCCGTTCTGCCGCCTGAGCGGGCCGGCCAATATCCTGATCATGCCGGGTCTGCACGCCTCTGCGATTTCGTCGCAGATTTTGCAAAAGCTCGGCGGCGGCACCGTTATCGGACCGTTGCTAACCGGCCTCAGCCGGGCGGTACAGATCGTGCCAATCAACGCCAACGACGCCGAACTGGTAAATTTCGCGACGATGGCGGCCCACGATTCGGTCGTGATCGCCGCGCGCGAGGAAAAAGCCGCTAAGAGAAAGCCCGCACCGAAAAAGGCCGCCGCCAAAAAACCGGCCTCGAAAAAGAAGTAAAGGAACGCCGGGCGCGCGACGCGGCGCAACACGGCGGGTAGGCACAGAAAGAACAACGGCATGGTGCAACCGAATATTCCCTTCGGAAGGTTTGCGACACTGACCTCCCCGGCGTCGCTGCCGGCGATCATCGTGTTTGGCGGCCTTGCCGCAACCGGTCGGCTGGACTGGGGTATTGCCGTGATATCGGCCCTGACCTGTACGGCGATGCAGGGCTATATGGTCCGTCGCGGTCTGGGCGACGTGTACCGGGTCCTTCAGTTCTCCGACACGCTGGCGCGCGGCGGTACCGGCGACCTGCCGGCGCAGGATATGAGCGGCCTATTTCCCGAATTCACCGAAGGTGTCACCCGGCTCCAGCAGGCCTCGGGCCAGGACCGGGGCGCGCTTGACGCGCGCGCGATCTTCTCGGCGAAACCGAGCCGGGCCGCGACCTATCATCAGCCCTACGGGCGGCGGCAACAAGGTGGTCGAATTCGATATCGATTTCCCGGCGAATACGTCGATCAACGCGCAGATCCAGGCCCTGTCCGCACCGGCGGCGGACGGATCGGTGGTCGTGGTGTCGCTGTTCGATGTCACCGAAATCAAACAGGTCCAGAAAATGCGGACCGATTTCGTCGCCAATGCCAGCCATGAGCTGCGTACACCGCTGGCCATCATCAGCGGCAGTATCAAGACATTGCAGGGGCCGGCACTTCGCGACGAAGAGACGCAAAAAAAAGTTCTCGGCATGATGGAACACCACAGCACCCGCATGACGCGGCTGATCAAAGATCTGCTGTCGCTATCGCGGATCGAGCTAAACGCAAACACGTTCCCCGCCGGCAACGCCGACATTTCGGCGATCCTGACACGCGTGACCGAAAACCTGTCGCCCTAGGCGGCGCAGCGCGAAATCGATATAGCGCTTGAGCCGGGCCTTGTCGAACACCGCATCGCGGGCGACGATTCAGAAATCGAACAGGTGTTCCAGAACCTGATCGACAACGCGATCAAATACAGCGACGAAAATACGGTAGTCCGCATCGTCACGCAGGAGAGCCACAATCCGTTCTCGGAGCCCGGCAAACACGACAACCGCTATATCGAGATCGCCATCATCGATCAGGGCGCCGGCATTTCCGCCGAGCACCTGCCGCGCCTGACCGAGCGGTTTTACCGCGTGGATACGGCCCGGTCGCGGGAAATGGGCGGCACCGAGCTCGGTCTCGCTATCGTAAAGCATATCGTCGAGCGTCATCGCGGACAGCTGTCGATCGGATTGACCGAAGGAAAAGGCAGCACCTCTCCGGTCTACCTGCCGACCCCGCCGAAATAGGCCGGCGCTAGGGCCGGCCCCGCCCTGTCGGTGCGCTGTCACATAACTGTCATATAAACGTTATAAATCTGTCTCCACCCCCGGATAGCTTGCTGTTACCGGGATATGACGGGCCGTCTGTTCAAGGACGAACACGGTGCCGTTGACGAGACCGAAAGCCGCTTATGTCGCCAACCTTTCTGTTTGCCACGCTGATCGCCCTGACGGTGTTCGGATATGCGCTGGGCGCGGCGGCAGCGAGCACCTGATACGCAGAAAACCTGCGCCCGGTATCAGGTAAACATGCCCTTGAGCATGAAGAAGAACGCCGCGGCCAGAAGGCCGCCGGCCGGCAGGGTCACAATCCATGACGCGAAGATGCTGCCGATGACCCTTAGATCAAGCGCCGCGATTCCGCGCGCCATTCCCACGCCCATCACCGCGCCGACCGCGATATGGGTCGTCGATACCGGCATCGCGGTCCGCGACGCGACCACCACCGTCAGCGCTGCCGCGACCGTGGCACAGAAGCCGCTGGTCGGCGTAAGCGCTGTAATTTTGGTGCCAATGGTCCGCATCACACGGTACCCGTAAGTCACGAGACCGAGCACGATCCCGGCGCCGCCAAGGGCCAGGATCCAGGTCGGCATGGCCAGTTTCTGTGTCACTTCGCCGCCGGATTGGATAAGACCGTAGACAGCCGCAAGGGGGCCAACACCGTTCGCGACATCGTTCGAGCCATGGGCGAACGCCATCGCACAGGCGGTAAACACGATCATCGGCGCAAACACGCGCTCGACACTGGCGAGATGAGCGGTCTGGTCCATCGCTTCGTGCACGGTGACGCGGCTGACCGCGCGCTTGCCGATCAGCGCGGTGATCAGGCCGATCACGGTGGCCACCGCGGCGCTTTCATAGCCGTTGAGATCGATGTTGAGATGCTTCAGGCCCTTGAAGATCGTGATCAGGGAGATGACGAACCCGACCAGGAAGAGATAATACGGGGCCCAGCGGACGGCGCTTTCGAAAGGTTTTTCGGCCTGCAGGATCAGTTTCCGGACGCTGAGCATCAGCAGGAACGCGACAACGCCGCCCACCACCGGCGAGACGACCCAGCTTGCGACGATCTGACCGATCTTGCCCCAGCTCACGGCGTCGAAGCCAATTCCGGCGATCGCGAAGCCGACGATGGCGCCGACGATCGAATGCGTAGTCGATACCGGCCAACCCTGGAACGAGGCCAGCGCCAGCCAGCACCCCGCTGCGAGCAGGGCGGCCAGCATGCCGAACACGAGCAATTCCGGCCGGTCGGCAATCGCTGACGGGTCGATAATGCCCTTGCGGATGGTCTTGGTAACGCTGCCGCCGGCAAGGGCGGCGCCGGCAAATTCGAATATCGCGGCCACGATAATCGCGGTTTTCACCGTGATCGCGCCGGATCCGACCGAGGTGCCGAGCGCATTCGCAACGTCGTTCGCGCCGATCCCCCACGTCATGAACACGCCGAAGATTATCGCGAGCACAAGGAGTGTCGGACCAAACTGGGCAATTACTTCCATTGGGCTACTTGGATATGTCCGTTACAGGAAAAGCGGTAGGCGATTAGCGGGCAAGCAGGAGACGGTGACGATTGCCCGCCCGTTCTGCAAAATTGGCGAGATCGCCGACCCAGTGGATGACCCGGTCCCACATCATCGTGAGAACGGGGCCGATTTCCTCTTCGTTTTCGAACAGGAGCCGCATCAGCCGGATCGCGTGAATATCGGTATCGGTCTCAATCTTGTTTAACTCGTCGATCATGTACATCACCTTGTCAGCTTCCGCGCCGCGGAACCCGGTGCCGACCAGTTCGTCCATCTCCGCCATGATCTTTCCCAGATGGTTGCAGGCCTCAACGCACCGCGTGGTGAGATCCATCAGCGGCTGGTGCATTT
>Ga0315331_10004719_pt1 | contig 10238 bp, 8 predicted proteins | sample M160m34915metaG_FD_203456 | JGI IMG/M metagenome (GOLD analysis project Ga0315331, IMG submission 203456) | Ammonia-oxidizing marine archaeal communities from Monterey Bay, California, United States - M1 60m 34915 | ecosystem: Environmental > Aquatic > Marine > Intertidal zone | place: USA... | reverse complement strand
CGGAGATGGTCACCGCACTGACCCCGCCCGTTGCCTGCCCCGAAGTGATGGTGAGACTGACGGTACCTTCGTTGCTGTTTTCCTGATCAGCGGTCAAGGGATTGTCTCCGGTGGTATTGGCGGGTGCCTGAACCGCCGTCCCGGTTAGGTTGCCCCCAGAAATACACGTGTGCCCTGTCACGCTGACGGTGCCGCTGACGCCGCCGCCGCTATCAGAAAGGGTCATGCTGGCGGCCCTTGCGACACCCGCCCCATCACTGATGGTGCCTGCCCAATGGCCGCTTACGTTAAAAGTCTGGTTATAGACGCCGCCACTACTGCCTCCACTGCAGGCGACCAACCCGGCTACAGTCAGCACTGTCACTAGGATTCCGGTAAGGGGCTTCGTGATCTTCATGGCGTTGGCGAACAAATCCGTCACGCAGATACTTTACCCGATCTTAGGTCTTGCGCCCATGGCGCGGTTGGGAGCCTGATAGCATTTTCATCGTAGTGGGCGTCACATGGCATCATTGGCTGATTAGCCCAGAAGTTGTTTTTTCAGTTCCTCGTTCACAGCTTGTGGATTAGCCTTGCCCGAGGTCGCCTTCATGACCTGGCCGACCATAAAGCCGATGACTTTTTCTTCGCCGGAGCGCACTTGCTCAGCCTGTTTAGGAAAAGCTTGAATCACCTTGCTCACGGCCCCGGCGATCGCTTCGGTATCGGTGATCTGGGTCAATCCTTTCTTTTCAATCACTGTATCGACATTGCCGCCGCCCTCACCATCCCAAAGGGCAGCAAAGACCTCCTTGGCAGTTTTTCCGGAGACGGTGTTGTCGCGGATCCGCTGAATAAGCTGACCCAGCATGGCAGGCGTCACCGGACTCTCGGTAATCAGAAGATCGCTTTTGTTGAGCCAGGACATCAGTTCGCCGTTGATCCAGTTTGCGACCAGGCGCGATTCACCCCCTGCTTGTTCCAGCGCGGATTCGAAATAGTCGGCAATCTCGGTTTCTGATGTCAGTTGGGCGGCATCATCTTCGCTCAGTTGATACTCTGAAATAAATCTGGCCTGTCTTGCGTCGGGCAGTTCCGGCAACTGTGCCCGCAGTTGTTCGAGGTCGGCCCGGCTGATTGCCAGCGGCGGCAGATCCGGGTCAGGAAAATATCGGTAATCATGTGCCTCTTCCTTGCCGCGCATCGACCGGGTGAGATCCGCATCCGGATCGTAAAGGCGGGTTTCCTGTGCAATCGTACCGCCTGATTCGATAACGGAAATTTGCCGGTCAATTTCATAATGCAGAGCCCGTTCCACGAAGCGAAAGGAGTTGATGTTCTTGAGTTCGGCTCGGGTCCCGAGCGCGGTTTCACCCCGGGGCCGGATTGATATATTGGCATCACAGCGGAAAGATCCTTCCTGCATGTTGCCGTCACAGATCTTTAAGGTCCTGACGAGCGCGTGGAGTTTCTTGAGATAGGCAACGGCTTCGCCGGGAGAACGTAGGTCTGGCTCGGAGACGATTTCGAGCAGCGGCGTGCCGGCCCGGTTCAGGTCAATTCCGGTCATGCCGTGAAAATCCTCATGAAGTGACTTCCCGGCATCCTCCTCAAGATGGGCTCGGGTGATTCGAATGACTTTATTGCCTTCCTCTGTTGCAATCTCAAGGCTGCCTCCGCTGACAACGGGAATCTCATACTGACTAATCTGGTAGCCTTTGGGCAGATCCGGGTAGAAGTAGTTTTTCCGCGCAAAGACAGACACGGGGTTGACCGTCGCGCCCACTGCAAGACCGAAAGTAGCAGCCATGAGGACCGCCTCGCAGTTCATCACGGGGAGTACCCCTGGCAGGCCGATATCGACTGCACAGGCCTGGGTATTGGCCGAAGCGCCGTAGGCGGTAGAAGATCCTGAAAAGATCTTGCTTTGGGTCATCAACTGTACGTGGACTTCAAGGCCGATGACGCATTCGAACTCCATGCTCAGAACCCCGTCGGCACGCTCTGGTGCCAGGCGGTTTCCAACTGGAATTGGTGTGCGAAGCCCAGAAGGGATGCCTCATCCATGAACCGGCCAATCAACTGCATCCCGACCGGCAGTCCGGCGGTATCAAAACCACAAGGAATCGACAACCCGGGCAGGCCTGCCAGGTTGACGGTATTTGTGAAGATGTCATTGAGATACATCGCCACAGGATCTTGGGTCTTCTCGCCGATTGGAAATGCCGTGGTCGGGCTGGTCGGTCCAACGATAATGTCACACTGTTCAAATGCCGCTGCAAAATCTTGTGCAATGACCCGCCGAATTTTCTGCGCCTTGAGATAGTATGCGTCATAGTACCCGGCAGACAGCGCGTACGTGCCGATCAGAATTCTGCGCTTGACTTCCTCGCCAAAGCCTTCTGCCCGGGAGTTCTCATAGAGATCCAGGAGTTCAGCTGCATCTTGAGAACGATGACCGAATCGCACGCCGTCGAAGCGCGAGAGGTTTGACGATGCTTCGGCGGGTGCAATAACGTAATAGCAGGGAATCCCCGCGGCGCTGTTGGGTAACGAGACATCCACCAGTGTGGCGCCAAGACGCTCAAAGACGGCGACAGCCTCACGGACCTTTTCAAGAACATCACCCTGCACCGAGTCATCAAAAAATTCTTTCGGCAGGCCGATTCGCAGTCCTTTCAGATCGATGCTAAGTATCGATGACAGCTCGGGAGCCGGCTCATCGATAGATGTGGAATCGCGCGGATCAAATCCCGCCATGCACCTCAGCATCAAGGCTGCGTCCTCGGCGCTTCGGGTAATCGGACCACCCTGATCAAGGGAAGAGGCGAAGGCAATCATGCCGTAGCGTGAGACCCGTCCGTAACTTGGCTTAAGCCCTGTCAATCCGCAGAAAGCGGCGGGCTGGCGGATAGATCCACCGGTGTCTGTCCCTGTTGCACCTGGAACCAGCCCGGCCGCCACCGCTGCTGCGGAGCCGCCGGAACTGCCACCGGGGACACGCTTAGGGTCCCACGGGTTTTTCACCGCGCCAAAAAAAGAGGTCTCATTGGACGAGCCCATCGCAAACTCATCCATGTTGGTTTTGCCGACGAGTACAGCGCCTTCCTCGGCTAGGCGGTCCACGACTGTTGCGTCATAGGGCGAAACAAAGGTTTCCAGCATCTTTGAGCCGCAGGTCGTGAGTATCCCTTTGGTGCAGAAGATGTCCTTATGTGCAATGGGAATCCCGGTAAGGAGGCCTTGCTCACCCTGGCCTAGGCGTTTATCTGCCGCGGTGGCCGTGGCCATGGCGCCGGACTCGTCTATGGTTATAAATGCATTGAGATCGCGGTGTTCATTGATCCGGTCCAGACAATGACGGGTCAGCTCGGTGCTGCTGATCTCGCGCCGACGCAGCATGTCGCGAAGCGCGGTTAGGCTGTACTCATGGAACATGGGAAAGCCCTTCAGTTGCGATTTTTGCGCGTCACTGCAAACCCGGAGATGGAGTTATTCAATAACCCGGGGAACGAGGTACAGCCCTTCATCAACGCGGGGGGCGCTTTCCTGCATTGCGGCACGCTGGTCGGTTTCCGTGACCTTGTCCTCACGCAGTCTTAGCTGGATGTCCTGCGGATGCGCCATCGGTTCGATTCCGTCGGTATCGCAGTCATGCATCTGGGTGACCAGAGAAAGGATGCCCGAGAGGCCTTCCTGATATCGCCCCAGTTCGTCCGGAGCAACTCTGATTCGGGCGAGGTGGGCGACACGAAGGACGTCTTTCTGAGAAATTGACACTGGATTACTGGAGCGCAAAAGAATGCACGTAATTATATCCTAGCCGTTAGGGGTATCGTGACGCCCTGTGATAGATTACCGGCTTCGCACCAGCCATTTTTTCATGCCGCGGCGACTCATGGTACTCAAACGTCTTTTCGGATTTTTCTCCAATGACCTGGCGGTCGATCTGGGGACGGCTAACACACTGGTCTACGTACCTGATCGGGGCGTGATTCTCAACGAACCTTCGGTGGTCGCCATTCGTACCGGCTCCCTGGCGCCTGAGAAAACCGTTCTTGCGGTCGGACAGGAAGCCAAGATGATGCTGGGCCGGACACCGGGCAATATCCAGGCTATCCGGCCGCTGAAAGAAGGTGTGATTGCGGATTTCACGGTCGCCGAAGTTATGCTGAAGTATTTCATCCGCAAGGTCCAGCAGAACCGCTTCTTTTCGTCGCCCAGAATTGTTATCTGTGTTCCCGGCGGCTCGAACCAAGTGGAGCGTCGTGCGATACGTGAATCAGCGATTACTGCCGGCGCCCGCGAAGTCTTTCTGATCGAAGAGCCGATGGCGATGGCTATCGGTGCCTCATTGCCGGTGGCGGAGCCCACTGGATCGCTGGTGGTCGATATCGGTGGTGGCACAACCGAAGTCGCAGTGCTTTCCCTGGGCGGGATCGTCTATGCGACGTCGATCCGTGTGGCTGGAGATACCTTCGACGAGGCAATTATCAATTACGTCCGCCGCCGTCATGGTCTGCTTATCGGCGAGGCGACAGCCGAACGGGTAAAAAAGGCGATCGGTACTGCTTGGGATGAGTCAGATCATCGTGAAATGGAGGTCAAAGGGCGGGATCTTGCCCAGGGTATGTCCCATAGTCTCACGATCGGTAGTGATGAAGTCTACGAAGCCATTAGTGATTCACTTCGCCAGATCGTTCAGGTGATCCGTGAGACCCTGGAAAATACCCCGCCAGAGCTTGCTGCGGATATCGGAGATCGTGGAATGGTGATTGGGGGTGGGGGCGCCTTGATTCGTGATATGGACCGGCGACTGATGCAGGAGACAGGATTACCCGTTGTGGTGGCTGACGACCCCCTGACCTGCGTCGCCCGAGGCTGCGGTAGGGCGCTGGAGGAAATGAGCGCGCTGGGTGACGTCTTCACTCACGAGTAGACCCTGCTGCGTGTGTTTGCTAGCGTCCAGGCGGAGCTAGGACCGTCAGATTAAAGCCGGCCAGGATTCAGGAGTGACGCGATGGTGAAACGCGGAGACAGCGGTGTGGTGCGCGGTCTCGGTCCCTACCTGCTGCTCTCTGCGGCGCTGATAGCAGCATATCTCTATCTGGCACCCGTGCGTACGGTGACGCAATCCGCTGCTGTCATCGGGATACCGATTCATTTTCTGGCTTCTCTGCCGAGTACGGCTCTAAACGCGATGCAGGGCCATCTGACGACCACCGACCAGTTGCGCTTCGAGTTCGAAGCGATACGACAGCGCAATCTGATCCTGCGGACACGATTGCACCGCTTTGAGTTCCTCGAAAACGAAAATGCCCGCTTGCGTGCACTGTTGTCCGCTACCCCCTCCGAGGCGGAGCAGGTAACGCTTGCCGCACTGCTGGCCGTTAATCCAGATCCGGGTACGCTGACGGTATTGATCGACAAGGGCAGTGCCGATGGGGTTTTCCAGGGCCAGCCCGTGGTCGATTCGGGTGGTCTTATCGGACAGGTAACCAAGCCTGGATTGTTTCGTAGCAAGGTCAGTCTAATTACGCAGGAGGATCAGGCAGTTCCGGCCCAGGTGGCACGCAGTGGACTCCGTACCGTTACCTATGGGGGAGGGCCTAATCGCCCACTGAGGGTGCTCTATCTCGATCGGAATGCAGATATTCGTGCGGGAGATCTACTGGTGACCTCAGGTCTTGGTGGTCGCTATCCGCCTGGTTACCCTGTGGCGCTCATAACAGGGGTCGAACGAAACCTGGCTGAAGCCTTCATGACGATAGCAGCAGAGCCCGCCTCACATCTGGGCCGTGACCGGGAAGTGCTGCTTCTGTGGTTGCCAGAGGAAGGAACGTCTTTGCACGAAGAAGAAGTCGAGACCGAGGCCGATGATGATTAGCGTCAGTACAACACGGCAGCGTACCTGGATTCCGTTTGCCACGGTTTTTTTTGCGATGGTATTACTCGTGATCCCCGCGCCGGAATTGATCCGCGGTTTTCTACCCGACTGGGTATCACTCGTGCTGATCTACTGGGCGCTGGCATTGCCCACAAGGATGAGAGTGTCACTGGCCTGGCTCGCGGGTCTCGCTGTTGATCTGTTTACGCTGGGCATTCCCGGCGCCCATGCCTTAAGCAAAGCAGTGTTGGTATACGTCGTGAAGATTCTGGCGCTCCGGGTGAGAGCTTATCCGTTGTGGCAGCAGAGTGTCATGGTCATGCTGCTGCTGGGTTTGGAAGTGCTTGTGCTCGCTATCGTAGACATAGTGACAGAGGGTGGTCTCGGTGTACTGCATCGATGGACGGCTGTCATCGTCGGCGGCCTGGCATGGCCGCTTGTCTACGTGGTGCTTCGGCGCAGTCGCCACCTCGCCAATCTGAGTCGCTAAGCCATGGCTACTAACAATCTTTCCACGGACCGAACCTTCGCCGACGATGCGGTGCGAGGTCGAATCCGTATCGCTGCGGGACTTGCGTTGACGCTTGCTCTGGTTCTGGTTTGGCGTTTTTATGTGCTCCAGGTCTCTCAGTACGAGCGCTATCAGACCCTGTCACTGGATAATCACATCCGGATACAGGCGTTGCCGCCCGTGCGCGGTCTTGTGCTTGACCGAAATGGAGTTGTGCTGGCCCAGAACACGGCGGTCTATATTCTCCAAGTCGTGCCGGAGAAAGTAGACGATCTCGATGCCATGCTGCAGCAAGTCGATGCTCTGGTGGGGCTGACACCGGCGGAGGTCTCGGCTTTTCGTACGCGAGTAAAAAAACAACCGGCCTTCGAGAGTGTCCTGCTAAAGGCCAAGTTGGATGATGTCCAGACCGCCACGCTTGCGGTCAATGAATATCGGCTCCCCGGGGTAACGCTCGAGGCTATCCTGCATCGGGACTACCCTGAGGCAAGTCTGACGGCACACGTCTTGGGCTATGTCGGTCGGATCAGCGTGAGTGATCAGGCAACCCTCGACGTGTCAGCCTATCAAGGCGTCCGCAGTACCGGGAAGATCGGTATCGAGAAGCAATATGAAGGTGCGTTGCTGGGTCGTTCCGGTTTTGAACAGGTCGAGATTGATGCTCATGGACGCACCTTGAGGACGATCAATCGAGGCAGTGCGGCTCCAGGCCATACGTTGAGGCTAACCCTTGATGTTGATCTGCAGCGGGTGGCCCGCGAGGCGCTCGGCAACCGGCGGGGTGCCGTGGTGGCGATTGCGCCATCCACGGGAGAAGTGCTGACCATGGTGAGTAGTCCCTCATTCGACCCTAACCTTTTCGTTGATGGGATCGACCAGGAAAGTTACGACGCACTTCGCGGACTGGACGATCGGCCTTTAATGAACCGAGCGCTCTATGGTCGCTATGCGCCAGGCTCTACGATCAAGCCGGTGATCGCCGAAGCGATTATCGACGCCGGTATCGACCCTCAGGAACAGGTTTATTGTCCTGGCTGGTACACCCTGCCGCACAACACCCGACGCTACCGCTGCTGGAGGAAAACCGGTCATGGACCGGTTAACCTGTATAGCGCCATCGAGCAGTCATGCGACGTTTACTTTTACGAAATGGGCAGAAGACTCGGTATCGATGTAATGGGCGATTGGCTGTCGCGCTTCGGTCTTGGCCGAATCACTGGCGTTGATCTTCCCCAGGAACCCTCCGGCCTGGTCCCTACGCGGCAGTGGAAACGCGCCAACCGAAACGAGTCGTGGTATCCAGGTGAAGACCTGATCACCGTCATCGGTCAGGGATTTTTAATGGTTACGCCCATGCAGTTGGCAAGGATGACGGCGACACTGGCAAATCGTGGTTTGCCAGTGCAGCCCAGGATCCTGCTCTCCAAGGAAGACTCGTTAAGTGGGGAAGAGATTCCGCTCACGCAACCGGTGGCGAAATTGGAGCGCGTGATCGACACATCACTCGATATGGTCGTGGAGGCCATGACTGCGGTCATGCACAGTCCACGAGGCACGGGTCGGGCGAGTGGGCGACGGAGCCCTTACCAGATCGCGGGTAAAACCGGCACCGCGCAGGTGATCGCCATTGGTCAGGACGATGAATATGACGAAAGCGTGATTCCGGAGAAATTCCATGATCACGCGCTGTTTATCGCCTTCGCGCCGGCTGATAAACCCCAGATCGCGATTGCGGTGGTGGTCGAGAACGGCGGCAGTGGTGCGAAAGCCGCAGCACCGGTCGCCCGGAAAGTGATGGATCGATTTTTTCAGAAGCAGTTGCAAAGAGCAGCGCTTAAAGGGGAGAGCAATGTTTTCGGGTAGGACATTGCATCTGGACGGGCCGCTACTGATTGCGCTGCTCTTTCTCTCGGCGCTTGGACTCGTGGTCATTTTTAGCGCTTCCGACCAGGATTGGGATGTCATGACGCGACAGGCGATTCGTCTGGGAGTCTCCCTCGTTGCGATGGTGATTCTGGCCCAGGTTTCTCCGGAGACGCTAAGGCGTCTCTCACCGCATCTTTTTCTCATTGGCCTGGTTGCGCTGCTCGGCGTTCTTTTTGTCGGCGTGACGGCAAAAGGGGCGCAACGCTGGCTGGATCTCGGCCTGGTCCGTTTTCAGCCCTCGGAACTGATGAAATTGGCTGTGCCGATGGCGGTGGCGTGGTTGCTGACCCGCGGCCGGCTGCCACCGGGCTTCACGATGGTGCTGGCGGCGGTGATGGTTACACTGGTTCCGGCAGGCCTTGTCGTGGTGCAGCCTGATCTGGGTACCGCGATCATGCTGATGGTTTCGGGGATGATTGTGGTTTTCCTGGGCGGGATTCGTTGGCGCCACATCATGATGCTTTTCGCGTCGCTCGCGGCGTTGGCGCCTTTTTTGTGGTTACGCCTTGACGGCTATCAGCAGCAAAGAATCCTAACTCTGTTTGATCCTTTCGCGGACCCTCTCGGGAGTGGCTATCAGACCATTCAGGCGCAGATTGCTATCGGGTCAGCCGGCGTCTGGGGTAAGGGCTGGCTGGAAGGAAGTCAGTCCCATCTCGAATTCATCCCCGAACGCAGTACCGATTTCATTTTTGCGGTCTTTGCCGAAGAGTTTGGGCTGATCGGTGTTTTGATGTTGGTGGTTCTCTATCTTTTTATTGTCGGCCGGTGTCTGGTCATGGCGTACCATACCCGGGAAACCTACTCCCGTCTGCTGATGGGCGCACTGGCACTGACGTTTTTCTTTTATTTGTTTGTTAATCTTGGGATGGTTTCGGGCATTCTCCCGATCGTTGGCGTCCCGTTGCCGCTGGTCAGTTATGGAGGTACCTCCATGCTGACTCTGATGGCGAGTTTCGGCATGATTATGGGGATGCACGCAAGACGTCGACTGATGACGTGAGGAGGGTAGGGTGATTCATAAAGGTAGACTTTCGGAAGTGCGATCGTGGCTCGCTGGTGCAGTTAGCGCCCTGGTGGTGATGGCATCCCCGGTCTTCGCGGTTTCTCTTGAGAAATATCCACAACTGGCCGAGTTGGCAGATCGGCTGGACGGGACCGAGGGGCTTGAACGCGAGCAGATGAAGGAATGGTTTCGCGACGCCAAAATCCAGTCGAAGATTATCGACGCAATGAACCGGCCCGCCGAAAGGCTTTCCTGGCATCGGTACCAGTCACTTTTTGTCAATCCCGCGTCTATAAATGGCGGGATTCAGTTTTTGAAGCAGCACGCTGGCATTCTGTACAGAGCCGAAGAGCGTTTTGGGGTTCCCGCCGAGATCATTGTGGCCATTATTGGTATCGAGACTCGTTATGGGAAGGTGCTGGGCAGTCTTCGGGTGCTGGACAGTCTAATCACGCTTTCGGTGGAATACCCACGCCGAAGCAAATTCTTCTCTTCCGAGCTTGAACATTTCATGCAGTTGTCGGTAGAGCAGGGTTTGGATCCCTTGTCGGTCAGGGGGTCCTATGCCGGTGCCATGGGTATACCCCAGTTTATGCCCAGCAGTTACCGTAGTTACGCTGTTGATTTTGACGGTGATGGCCGGGCTGATCTTCTAAACAGCGTGGCGGATGCGATCGGCAGTGCGGCCAATTATCTGGCCCGGCACCACTGGCGCCCCGGCGAAGCAATTGTCACTCGGGTCCTCAACGCTCCCGCGGCGCTCGATGCCATGGTCACACGTAAGTTGAGCCCGAACTCGCTGATTCCGGCTGTTCAGGCGCTTGATATTGCGGTATCGGGAGATGCGCAAGACAAGGTCGGCGTTATGCGCTTTGAGGGAAAGCTCGGTGCGGATCATCGCCTGGGCCACCATAACTTCTTTGTGATTA
>Ga0315331_10004717_pt1 | contig 10239 bp, 5 predicted proteins | sample M160m34915metaG_FD_203456 | JGI IMG/M metagenome (GOLD analysis project Ga0315331, IMG submission 203456) | Ammonia-oxidizing marine archaeal communities from Monterey Bay, California, United States - M1 60m 34915 | ecosystem: Environmental > Aquatic > Marine > Intertidal zone | place: USA... | reverse complement strand
TCGCCACACCGACCGAATGGCCCCACTATCGCGGCAACCCACAACTACAAGGCACAGCACCAGGCCTGATAGGCAGCGACCCCAAGCTCGCTTGGACGTTCGCAACCAAAGATGAAATCATCTCATCGCCCGCAGTCGTTGACGGCACGGTGTTTATTGGCTCCACCGACAACTCAGTCTATGCGATTGATCAAGTAACCGGCGACGAGCGCTGGTCGTACCGGACAGGAGACATGGTCGAAGCTCCGGCTATGGTCCTCGACGGGCGCGTCTACATTGGCTCGTCCGACGGCATCCTCTACGCACTTGACGCCAAGACTGGTGAACTTGCGTGGAAGTTTAAGACTGAGGACAAGATCCTCGGCAGTGCCAACTGGTTCACATCAATGACCGGCGAGAAACGCATCGTCGTCGGCAGTTACGACGCGTGCGTCTACTGCCTCGACGACAACGGCAAAAAATTGTGGGTATACGAGACCGACAACTACGTGAACGGCACGCCCGCCATTCACAACGGCAACATGATATTCGGCGGCTGTGATGCCGGGCTACACGTCGTCAATGTCGAGACCGGAGAACGAGTCAGCAAAATCGACCTGGGACAAGGATGCCAGGTCGCCGGATCAGTGGCGTTGCTCGCCAACAAAGCCTACCTAGGCCACTACGGCAACGAGTTCCTGCGCGTCAGCCTCGATAGCGGCGACATCGACTGGCGCTATACCAGCAAGCGCGACGGCTTTGTCTCTTCGCCCGCAGTCAACACCGACTACGTCGTGTTTGGCGGTCGTGACAAGAGCCTCCATTGCGTGGCCCGTAAAGACGGCACCCCCCAATGGAAGTTCAAGACGAGGCGCAAGGTCGATGCATCCCCGGTTATTACTGGGGACAAAGTGGTGTTCGGATCTGGCGACGGCCGCATCTACCTGCTGTCACTCAAAGACGGTAAGGAGTTGTGGAACTACGACATCGGCAAAGCAATCTACTCGTCACCTGCAGTCGTCAACGGCATGATCATCGTCGGCACCGGAGACCACCGTGTCTACGCATTCCACGCACCCGCGAGCAGCAAGTAGGAAAGTCATGCGCGTGATGTTGCTGACTCCAGGCACCGGACATTTCTATTGTGGCAGCTGCCTGCGCGATGACATTCTCGGCCAAGCACTCAAAGCACTTGGTCACGAGGTCACTTCTGTACCGCTGTATCTGCCGATGCTGCTCGAACGTGAGCAGCAAGAGCAAGCAGTGCACATGGGTGGCATCAACGTCTACCTCCAGCAGAAGACTCGACTCGCGCGCTTCGTTCCGCGCTTCATCAAAAACTGGTTCGATCGCCCATCATTACTGCGCTGGGCGGCTCGACGCAGCAACATGACCGACGCCAAGGGACTCGGCCCGATGACCGTCTCAATCTTGCGCGGGGAATGCGGTCGCCAAACGCTTGAGATAGACAAGTTGATGCGATGGATCGCAACGCAACCGCGACCAGACGTCATCATCGTATCCAACGCAATGCTGGTCGGGATCGTGCGCCGACTACACGAGTCCCTCAGCGTACCAGTGCTCGTCACCCTGCAAGGAGAGACACCGTTCTTAGATGAGCTCAGCCAAGACGACGCCAACACTGCATGGCAAATCTTGCGCGAGCGTGCCGCCGAGGCGGATGCATTGATCGCCGTCAGCCAAACCTATGGCAATGAAATGCGCAAGCGGCTAGGAATCGCGCAAGACAAGCTACACGTCGTGCACAACGGCATCGATACCGAGAGCTTCGCGCCAATCGATCAACCCCACAAGCAGCCAAAAACGATCGGCTATCTTGCTCGCATGTGCCACGACAAGGGACTCGACACCCTAGTTGAAGCATTCCTGATCCTAAAAAGACGCGGTAGCGTCGATGGCTTACGCCTGCGCGTCGCCGGCGTACAGTTGGCGGAAGACAAACCCTACGTCAACCAGCTGCAGCAACGCCTAGCAGCGAGTGGGTTCGCCGACGCTGCCGAGTTCCTGCCGAACATCGATCGCACAGCAAAGGTCGCATTCCTGCACTCGATAAGCACACTCTCGGTGCCCGCTCGCTACCAGGAATCCTTCGGCCTCTACCTTCTCGAAGCAATGGCCGCCGGTGTCCCGGTCGTACAACCTCGGCACGCAGCATTTCCCGAGATCATCGACGCAACCCAAGGCGGCGTTCTGTGCGAGCCAGACAATCCCGAATCCTTAGCCGATGCACTCGAGTCTGTGCTGAACAACGATGACCTGGCGAGCCGACTCGCCACACAAGGTCGCACTGCCGTTACGGAGAAATTCTCCGCGACCCAGATGGCCCACAAAATCGCAGATATCTGCGAGCGCCTCACGACAACCGCCGCAAGCACCACGCCAAGCCAATAGCCAAGCATCCGGTAGCAATCCTTCCTACCACACCCCGCAGGCAAGCACTCAGATTCGAGTCCATGCGCCGATCAACAAGAAGGCGACATTGCCGACCAGGTCCGAGCGCACACTAAAATAGGCTCAACCGCGATCACGAGGCTTACTGCGCTTGCGGCAGAAGGTCACGGCACCGACACTATCGACATGCAAACTTGGATCCTGTTCGCCCTACTCACTGTCGCCTCATGGGGCTTGTATGGCGTGCTACTTCATGCGGGCCAGGTCAGCATGGGCGATGCGGTTAACGGCCGCTACAAGGCGTTCTTTTGGGTTGGCATCGCCTACTTCCTAATCGCAGTGTTAGCACCGGCCGGCATGTTGCTCGCGGCCAAGGCTTCATGGGCGATGCCGGGCAAAGCAATCGGCTTGTCACTCGTGGCAGGAGCAGTTGGGGCAATCGGTGCATTTGGTGTCCTACTAGCCTTCGGGGCGAAGGGACACCCAGCCGCGGTCATGTCGATTATCTTCGCAGGGGCGCCAATTGTGAACGCCATCGTCGCGATGTCTCTACACCCTCCAGCAGGTGGCTGGTCAAAACTTGACTGGCGTTTCTTGCTGGGCATCGCGCTCGCAGCGACCGGCGGCTTACTGGTCAGCCTCTATAAACCTGCGCCAAGCAACGCTGGTAAGCCGACACCCAGCAACCAAACGACGCCACGCTAATGACAGCCCTGGTCGAACTGCGACGTGTGAGTAAACACTACGGCCCTGCGACCGAAGTGCTTCGCGACATCGACCTATGTGTCCAACCACACGACACCGTCGCTATATTAGGCCCCTCGGGATCAGGCAAGAGCACGCTACTCAACATCATCGGCGGCCTATTACCCCCCAGTAGCGGCGACGTCATCTTCAGTGGCGAACCACTAGCCAACCGCAACGCCAAACAACTAGCCGCTCTTCGCAGCGACGAGATCGGGTTCATCTTCCAGGCCCACCACTTGCTGCCGCAACTAACAGCCATCGAGAATGTGCTGGTGCCAACACTCGTGCGCCCTCAGAACGAACAGCGACGCACGGCACACGACCGCGCCACCAAGCTACTAAGCGAAGTAGGCCTCAGTGATCGATTGCACCATCGACCTGCACACCTATCAGGCGGCGAACAACAACGCGTTGCTGTGGTTCGCGCACTGATCAACCAACCGCGGATCATTCTCGCCGACGAACCGACTGGATCGCTCGACGAACGCGGCACCGACTCTCTTGGCGATCTACTCTGTCAACTGAATGAACGCCACTCGGTCGCACTGGTAACGGTCACTCATTCGCGCCGACTCGCCGCTCGCATGCAACGCACTCTAGAACTACGCGAAGGGTCGATCGCGACGACGGACCAAAACGCATGAATGCGTGGTTGCTGGCAGTGCGCAGCATGCGCCACTACTGGCGCACCCAAATAGGGGTGCTGCTCGGCGTCATCTGCGCGACCACCGTATTGGTTGGCGCACTATCGATAGGCGACTCCGTTCGGCTGAGCCTACGTGACCAAGCATTAGACCGTGTCGGCTCGGCTGCGTCCGTCCTCGCGGCCGGCGACCGCTTCGTGCAAGCCGATTTATCCAACCGGATAACCACAGCATTAGGCAACGCGTCATGCGTTCCAGTCATGCACTTACCAGGCGTTGCATCGAGCAACGGTGGCGCAATGCGGACGGGCATAGTGGATGTCTACGGCATCGATGCGGGCTTCTTTGCCATGAGTAGCTCCGGACAGCACCGAGACGAACCGGAGGCCGGACATGCACTAATCAATCAGCGCCTAGCGATGCAACTCGGCGTCGTTGCTGGTGACGAGATCGTCTTACGTGTGGAAAAGCCAAGCCTGATGCCGGTCGAGGCGACGATGGCGACCGTTGACGACGTCTCATTCGGATTACGTGTCTCGATCGACGACGTCGTTGACGAATCGCAGTTCGGACGCTTCGGCCTGCGCTCCAGCCAAGTCCCGCCATTCAATGTATTCGTCTCGATCGCATGGCTGCAGGACGAATTACAACTGCCTGGACGCGCCAACATGCTGCTAACCAACGGCGAAGTTGACGAAGCAGACAACGCGCTACGTGCGCAATGGCGAATCGAAGATGCAGAGCTCCGAGTAACCACGAACAAGCTAACTGAAGCCACCGAACTAACGAGTAGCCGTGTCTTCCTCGACAAGACGATCGTCGACGCCGTGGCCCGCATCGCGCCAGACGCAGTGGGCATTGTCACTTACTTCGTCAATTCCCTAAAGACACAAGATAAGCAGACGCCCTACTCGATGGTCAGCGCCATCGGCCCGCTAACACAATCGAGCGCAAACACCTCAACGCTACCTGAGCTACGCGCACTTGTGCCGACAGGAACCGGTGACGACCAAATCGTCTGCAACCAATGGCTCGCCGAAGACCTCGGCGTCAAACCTGGTGACACAGTCGAGGTGACCTATACGGTCATGAACAGTGCGCTGCAGTTCCAAGAAAGCAGCCACCAACTGCAAGTCCACTCAATCGTGCCAATGACCGGCGCGGCAACGGACTCAACGTTGATGCCGCCGTTCCCCGGGCTATCCGAAGCGAAGAGTTGCCGTGATTGGGAACCAGGCATCCCAGTCGACCTGCAGCAGTTAGATGATCGCGATCAGAAGTACTGGGATCAGTACAAGGGCACACCCAAAGCGTTCGTGACGCTCGCAACTGGGCAACAGCTTTGGAGCAATCGCTTTGGCACGCTGACGGCCATTCGCACCAGCCAGCAGCATCAACAAGCACTTGAGCAACAGCTACCGCGCCTTATCGATCCAAAGGCACTGAACCTACAGTTCCAAGATCTACGCGGCCCAGCAATCGCGGCTGGCATCCCAGCGACAGACTTTGGCAGCTTATATCTCGGGCTCAGCTTCTTCCTAATTCTCGCGGCGCTGCTGCTAACGGCAATGCTGTTCGCGTTCGGGGTCGAGCAGCGGCAAAGCGAAATCGGCACGCTACTCGCTGTCGGCTACGAACAACGCACCGTGCGCTGGCTGTTCATCCGGGAAGCCATCGTGCTAGCGACAGTGGGCAGCCTCATCGGGTCCGCGTGTGGTGCTGGTTACACACACGCAGTCTTACATGCACTCGACACGATGTGGCGTGACACGGTTGGCCAAACCACATTGGTTGCGCACATTGTGCCCAGCTCGATGGCAACCGGCGCTAGCTGCGCCGTACTAGCTGCGTTAACCGCGATTACGCTAGCAATGCGCCGTGCCTTTCGACGACCGGCAATCGAACTACTACAAGCCGGGACCGGGGAGAACGACGGCGCGGACTCATTGAAGCGCCGACGGGGAAGCAATCACATATGGATAATGCTCGGTATTACAGCAGTTGCCGGAGCAGCCTACCTAATCGCTAATGCCCAGCCCCACCGCGCGACTAGCGCGTTCTTCGGAGGCGGCGCACTGCTGCTGATCGCAACCCTGATCGGCTGCAGGACACTGCTGGCTCGGCTAGCGGCCCCGAAGGCATCAAGCCTCGCAACAATCGCGGCACTTGCACTACGCAACACCAGCCGCCGACCACACCGCAGCGTGGCCACCATCTCGCTGCTCGCTAGCGGCACGTTCCTCGTCGTTGCGATCCAAGCTAATCGACTCACCCCACCCACCGATGCATCAGTGAGGAGTTCTGGGACGGGTGGTTTCGCGTTATTTGGTCGATCGACGCTGCCAATACTGCGAGACCTCGCCAGCGATGCTGGCCGCGACGCCTACGCCCTAGACGACGAAGAACTCGCCGACGTTGAAATCGTGCCATTACGCGTTCGCGACGGCGATGATGCGAGCTGCCTCAACTTGAGCACGGCACAGAACCCGCAACTCGCTTCGATTCAACCTCACTTATTCGCGCAGCGAGAGTGCTTCCGTTTCACCCGCACCGAAGCCAAGAAGGATGCCACGGAAAGTCCATGGCTTCTGCTAAATGAGGACTACGGCGACGACGTCGTTCCAGCCATCGGTGATGGTGGCAGTGTCGCGTGGGCCCTACACAAGAAGCTTGGCGATTCACTGCAATACCGCGACGAGTCAGGTCGCGACTTTAAAGTCCGCATCGTCGCCACCGTGGCGGACTCAATCCTGCAGGGCAACTTGATCATCTCCGACCGCCATATGCTGGAACGATTCCCGTCAGCATCGGGCTACCGAATGTTCTTGATCGATGCTCCGACGAATCGTGCAGATCAAGTTGCCACAGACCTGGGCCGCGCACTCGAAGATATTGGCTTGGAGCTAACGTCTACCGCAGAGCGCCTCGCAATGTTCCAATCGGTACAGAACACGTATCTATGGATCTTTCAACTGCTCGGCGGGCTCGGATTATTACTCGGCACGGTGGGACTAGGCGTTGTCGTCTTACGCAATGCACTGGAACGTCGCGTCGAGTTAGCAATCGCGGGCGCGGTTGGATTCCCCAGCGCAACCGTTCGCAACCTCGTATTTTGTGAACACGCGGTCTTACTCGGCCTTGGCCTAATCTGCGGCTTACTCGCGGCCAGCGTTGCACTACTACCAGCGCTGCAAGTAGATCGCGGCTTACCATTACTACCAATTACCGGTTTCATCGCCGCAATCGGATTGAGTGGCGTTTTCTGGGTGTGGCTTGCCAGCGCCTTGGCAACTCGTGGCAAGCTCATTGACGGCCTGCGCGGTGAGTAGGCTATAGCTTCCGAGGCACGAACAATATCGATGCTCTCGACTGTCCCGTGTACGTATGTTCAGCGCACAATCGCACCAAACAGCGAAGATCCGGGCATGTGCGCATATATTCACCTTTCTGAGGTCTGAACCAATGAACGCCATCTACCTACTACTCACCCTGCTACTTCCCGCAACTCTCCTGGCTCAAATCGACCCAGAGGTGGCTGAGCGCGCAGCACTCGAATCCGCATTCGAGAAGCTGATGACCGGATGCAAGATGACTGGACAGTTCACGGAACTCGGATCTGACAAGGCTCCGCAGAAGGACAGCTACAAGATTGCACGGGTCAAAAAGCTACGCGATGAGAAGTGGCAGTTCGATGCAACGATTGAATACAACGGCAAGTCAGTCACGCTGCCGCTCGCCGTTGACGTCTACTGGGCTGGTGACACACCCACAATTCAAGTCACAGACCTCAACGTTCCAACCCTAGGCCGATTCAACGCACGCATCGTCATCTACGACAATCAATATGCGGGCATGTGGTCCGGCAAGAACCATGGCGGTCACATGTTCGGAAAGATCGAACACGAGATCGGACCCGACTCCATCGGCCTGCAAGCCAAAGCCACTAAGGAACACGAGATCGGACCCGACTCCATCGGCCTGCAAGCCAAAGCCACTAAGAACTGGGCTACATGGCGTGGCCCAGGCGGCACGGGCGAAGCGATCGGCAACCCACCAACCGAGTGGAGTGAAGAGAAGAACATCAAGTGGAAGGCGGCACTGCCCGGACTCGGCAATTCGACGCCGATCGTCTGGCAAGATCGCATGTATCTCACGACTGCGATCCAAACCGAGGAAGTAGGCGATTCCGTAAAGGCACCGGAAGAGGCCGCGCGTGAAGGAGCTGGCGGCCAGCGCCCGGGGCGCCGAGGCAGGCGCGGTGGCCGACGTGGCGGCTTTGGTAACAGGGCAGCGCCAACCAAGGTATTCGACTTCCGCGTTATCTGCCTCAACCGAAAAGATGGCACCGAAATCTGGAGCAAGAGCGTCAATCGCGCTGTGCCACATGAAGGCGGCCACGCAACCGGATCGCAGGCCTCGAATTCGCCCATCACCGATGGCCAACGTATCTACGCGCACTTCGGGTCGCGAGGCATCCACTGCCTGAGCATGGCGGGCGACGTTCTTTGGTCAAAAGACCTCGGAACGATGCGCACACGCAACCAATTTGGTGAAGGCAGCTCGCCAGCACTAGCGGGCAATTCCCTCATCATTAACTGGGATCACGAAGGCGACTCATTCATCTGCGCCTTGGACACTTTGACCGGCAAAGAGCTGTGGCGCCAGCCACGCAAGGAAGTCACGAGTTGGTCGACGCCCGTAATCACCAAGGCAGACGGTAAAACGCTTGCCATCGTTTCCGCGACCGGCCAGTCGTGCGCCTACGACGTTAAAAACGGTGACATCATCTGGAGCACAACTGGCATGACCACGAATGCGATCCCGACGCCAATCGTACGCGACGGCATCGCTTACCTGATGAGTGGATTTCGTGGAGCAGCGCTCCAAGCGATTAAGATCGCCGGCGCCAAGGGTGACATCACCGACAGTAATCACATGCTGTGGCAACACAACCGCCAGACCTCCTACGTGCCATCCGCACTGCTCTACGGCAAGCACATCTACTTCTTGCGCAGTAACAGTGGTGTCTTGAGCTGCGTCAACATTGAGACTGGTGAGGCCGCTTTCGAAGGCCAGCGACTGGCAGGTCTACGCACAGTCTACTCATCGCCAGTCGGCGCCAGTAACAAAGTGTATCTACCATCACGAGAAGGTGTCACCAAAGTGTTCAAGGCTGGAGCCACCTATCAGGAGCTCGCAACCAACGAACTCGATGACGTATTCGATGCCAGCCCAATCATCATCGGCGACGAGCTTTACCTACGCGGTCACAAGTCACTCTACTGCATCAGCGCGAAGTAAATCGCCCACCCAAGCAATCGTTTAGGTCTACAGCCGGACTACTTGGCGCTCTGTAACCGGATCAACTCGCCCGCGGTGCGCACGAACATTGCACCGCGCGCTAAAGCCGGCGTCGCGTTGATCGGCGATCCGAGATCAAAGCTTCCGAGCACTTCGAACTTCGTCTTCGAGAACGTCCACAGCTTGCCGGCACGATCGCCAATGTAGATTGCGTTGCCATTGCTAACCGGCGAACTAAAGAACTTCCCTTCTATACGTTCACGCCAAAGCGTCTCGCCGGTCTCTGCATCTAGGCAACTCGCAAAGCCACTGTCAGCGAACAAATAGAATCGGCTATCAAGCGCCAGCGCACTCGGCACATATGGCAAACCGCGCCGCGGCCGGTGAAGGATCGACGGTTCGGTAGAAACATCGACAAGATCAAAGATCACGCACTCTTTGCCAGAATCTCCGCTGCCGGTATTGACCAGCAACTTGTCGCCAGCGAGTGCTGGCGCCGCGATAAAGCGACTCTTGAAGCCCGGGTTGGCCCGCCAACGGACCTCGCCAGAACTAGGTTCGAATGCAGTTAGCCCATGTGCAGCACTCGCAACCAACATCACAGGGTCGCCAGTCTTTGGCGCATAGAGGAACGGTGGCGAGTAGCACGCGTGGCGCGGACTTTTCTGTAGTTCTTCGCGCCACACCGGCTTGCCTGTCTGTCGATCTAGCGCCGTAAGAAAGCAATCATCGCCTTCGTTCTCATTAGCGACAACGACCAGTCCATTGTACATAACGGGCGAGTTCGCACTGCCGTGCTGAGCGTAGTAGTGACCCAACTCGCGCTGCCAAAGCAACTCACCTTGATGATCGAGAGCAATCGCGATCAATTTGTCGCCAGAACTCCAAGTGATATAGACGCCAAGATCATCGGCAGCAGGAGTAGACGACGCAAAACTATTGAGTCGATGCTGTTTGTGCGACTTGAAGTCACAGGTGTACGACCACAACTGCTTGCCGGTATCCGCGTCATAGCAAACGACTCCGCGCTTGCCCTCGCCGCCACTAACTCGCGTCAAAAATAAGCGATCACCCCACAAGACCGGTGAAGAATGGCCAGTGCCACCAATGTCGCTGCGCCAGCGGATGTCCTGACCGTCGAACACAAACGGCAAAT
>Ga0315331_10004714_pt1 | contig 10242 bp, 9 predicted proteins | sample M160m34915metaG_FD_203456 | JGI IMG/M metagenome (GOLD analysis project Ga0315331, IMG submission 203456) | Ammonia-oxidizing marine archaeal communities from Monterey Bay, California, United States - M1 60m 34915 | ecosystem: Environmental > Aquatic > Marine > Intertidal zone | place: USA... | reverse complement strand
TCGGCCTGAAAAGAGGAGACGAGATGGGCAAGCGATCCGCCGCGCTCGTGGGATTCACGGAGTGGGCACCTCAGCGAAAATGGGACCGACCGATGTTCGGCCTGGAAGCCTGTGCGCAGCTCGCCGCCGAGGCGCTCGCCGACGCGGGCATCGACAAGGGCGAGGTGGACGGGCTGGTGAGCGGCGCTCTTCAGGAGTCGCCGCTCTTCGCGCCGCTCGCGCTCGCCGAATATCTCCGCATCCAGACGAATTTCAGTGAGCTCGTCGACATCGGTGGTGCGAGCTCGGCGGGCATGATCTGGCGCGCCGCCGCGGCGATCGAGATCGGGCTCTGCGACACCGTCCTGGTGCTCGTTCCCTCGACACCGGCGCCCATCGAGTCGGGGGGGGACGTCGCGAAGATGGTGATGCCGCCCTACCTGATGGGTGACGCCTGGGGATCGCCGCAGGGTCAATTCGACATCCCCTACGGTCTGGTGGCGGCGGCTCCGTCTTTCGCGATGGTCGCGACCCGCTACATGGATCAATACGGCGTGAAGCCGGAGCAGTTGGCCAAGATTGCGGTCGACCAGCGCAACAGCGCGCTCAAGAACCCCAAGGCGGTTTTCAAGGACAAGCCGATCACGGTGGAAGACGTGCTCGCGTCGCCCATGGTCTGTGACCCGGTCCATCTGCTCGAGATGGTGATGCCCTGCTTTGGGGGGGGGGCGGTCGTTCTGACTTCCGCGGAGCGCGCCGCGAAGACGCGACATCGACCGGTCTTCCTCTCGGGCTATGGCGAGTCGATCAGTCACAAGACGGTGAGCTACATGCGGGACCTCTCGGTCACCCCGGCGAAGCCCGCCGCGGACAAGGCCTTCGGGATGGCGGGCATGGAGCGCTCGGCGGTCGACCTCTGCTCCTTCTACGACTGTTTCACGATCACGGTCCTAGCGACATTGGAGGACGCGGGTTTCGTTGCGAAGGGGCAGGGCGGAGACTTCGTCGAGGAGCACGACCTGAGCTTCGCCGGCGACTTCCCTCTGAACACCCATGGCGGCCAGTTGGGCATGGGACAGGGGGGATCAGCCGGGGGGCTGTCCCACGTGATCGACGCGCTGAGCCAGCTCCAGGGTCGGTCGGGCGATCGCCAACTCCCGAAGGCGGATGCCGCCTACGTGACCGGAGTCGGCGGATTGATGGCTTCGAACGTGGGCCTCGTGATGGAGGGTGCTTGATGCGAGTGGAACAGCCCTATGCTGAGGGGGGGCGACCGATCCCGCGGCGCACGCCGACCTCGGCCCCGCATTTCGAGGCCGCTCGTGAGGGCCGCCTCCGGATCCAGCGCTGTCCCCGTGACGGCTTCTTTTTCTATCCGCGCAGCCGCTGTCCGGACTGCCTCCAGGACGATTGGGCGTGGCAGGACGTGAACGGCCGAGGCGCGGTCTATTCCTTTACCGTCGACCGGGTGGGGCTCGACCCGGCGCAGCGGGATCGCCTCCCCCTGGTCGTCGCGATCGTAGAGCTCGAGGAAGGGCCGCGGCTCACGACGAATATCGTGGGCTGCGACGCCGAGGCCGTCTGCATCGGCATGTCCGTCGAGGTCACTTTCGAGGACCTCGGCTCCGAAACCTTGATCCAATTCAGACCCGCGGCCTGAGCCGCGCTAGCCAGGAGCTCCCATGAAGTTCGTTATCTCCGCTGCCTTTCAACCGCCGGAGCATCTCATTCCGATCGCCCAGGCGGCCGACGAGGCGGGCTACGAGGCGATCGCATCATCGGATCACGCGGTCTACCCCGAGACCCTCGATACGCCCTATCCCTATACCGACGATGGGACGCGGCGTTACGATGAATCCTCTCATTTTCCGGACCCCTGGGTCCTGGCGGGTGCGCTCGCGAGCGTGACCCAGCGACTTCGGTTTACGACCAACGTCTATGTCCTGCCCATGCGGAACCCCTTCATGGCCGCGAAGCAGGTCGCAACGGCGGCGGCGCTCTCGAACGACCGAGTCACGCTCACGATCGGAGTGGGTTGGTCCAATCTCGAGTTCGGGCTCGTCGGCCAGGCCTTCGAGCGGCGCGGCGCGCGCTGCGACGAGATGCTCGAGGTGATGAAGAAGGCCTGGAGCGGCGATTGGATCGAGCATCAAGGCGAGTTCTATCAATTCGATCGGCTGAAGCTGACCCCGCCGGTGCCCAAGGCGCCGATCCCGATCTGGGTGGGTGGGATCTCCGACTTCGCGCTGCGCCGCGCGGCACGCAATGATGGTTGGCTCTCGGATCTTCAGACCACCGACGAGATCATCGAATGTATCGACAAGGTACGCGCCTACCGCAAGGCGCTCGGACGCAATGAGACCTTCGACGTGATGGCGAGCGCGAGCGACGCCCAGGGGATCGACGGCTATCGGCGCCTCGGGGACGGAGGGGTCAACCATATCCTGACGATGCCCTGGGCTTTCTATCACGGGCTGACGGACGATCTCGACGAGAAGATCGACGGGACGAAGCGCTTCGCGGACGACGTCATCGCCAAGATGTCCTGAGGTCGGGTCTGGCTGCAAGGGGTGAGCAGAATGGGGAAGACGACCCGGCTCGCGATCGCGCTCGGCGCGCTCTTTGGGACGTGCCTCGCCGTGACTTGGAGCTGGACCTTCACCTCGATCGGCCGCCTGGATTATCGCGCCGCGCTCGTGGCGAAGATGGCTTCCTGGCAGAGCGGCGAGATCGAGATGACGCCCGGGGCGCGTGCGGCCGCGAATCGAATGACCGCGGCCATGCTGCCGGTCTATCCCGACGATCCTCAGGTTCGCTTCGAGGACCGCAGGGTTCCGTCCGCGGATGGCGTGACGGTTCCGATCCGGATCTATACGCCATCGACAGAGGGTCCCCCGCCTTTTTTTCTGGACATCCACGGTGGGGGCTGGTGGATGGGCAACGGGTTTCCCTTCCACACGAATATGGTCGCGTTCGCGGCCCAGACCGGGGCGATCGTGATCTCGGTCGACTATCGGCTCGCGCCGGAGCACCCCTATCCGGCGGCGCTCGAGGACTGTGAGGCGGTCCTTCGCTGGATGGCTGCCGAGGGCGCGTCGCTCGGGGGAGACCCGTCGCGGATCGCGGTCGGGGGCGGGAGTGCGGGGGGCAATCTGGCGGCGGCCCTGGCGCTCAAGATGCGGGACGAAGGGGGGCCTTCGATCGCCTTTCAATACCTGCTGGTGCCCGCGACGGATCTGAGTGGGACCCGGGACTGGCGGTCCTATGACGAGACGGAGAATCGCTACGTACTGACCGTGGCTGGAATTCAGTCGATGATCGAGGCCTACGTGCCCGATGCGATCCGCCGGATGGACCCCTACGTGAGCCCGTTGCTCGAGGGAGACCTCTCGGGGCTTCCCCCCGCACTCGTGGTCACGGCACTCTTTGATCCTTTGCGTGACCAGGGGGAGGCCTATGCACGGCGGCTCGAGGACGCGGGGGTCCCGGTGGCACTGCATCGCGAGCCTGCGTTGCACGGTATGATGGCTTCGCCAGAGCGCGGTAAGCGCGTCCAGTCGATGGCCGCGGAAGCGGTCCGGGAGGCGCTGGCGCTGCGGCCCTGAGGGCTCGGCCGAGCCGGTCCGTGCCGGGAGGAGGATTCTGGTCATGCATGCTAAGGGGATTTTCTGGACGGGCCTGCTGTGGACCGGTTGGGTCCTGTCGTGGGCGGGAGTGGGCTTGGCGGCGCCGGACCGGCCCTACGCGGTCACCGAGGAACGTGAGGCCTGCCGAGACTATGCACCGCTGCGGCGACCGCTCTTCGGCGATACCCATGTCCACACGGCTTTCTCCCACGACGCGAGCACCCAGGACACGCGGAATCGGCCGCCGGAGGCCTATCGATTCGCGAAGGGGGAGCGCGTCGGGATCCAGCCCTATGACGCTTCGGGCAAGCCGGGCCGCTGGGTCCAGCTCGATCGTCCGCTCGATTGGACCGCTCTATCCGATCACGCGGAGATGCTCGGCGAGGTTCGCATCTGCGACGATCCCGAGCACTCGGAATACGACTCCGATGTGTGTTGGAACAAGCGCAACGCGAACTTCGCGTTGATCGGCTTCGGCGCGCGCGCCCAATTCGGCCAGCGCCATAAAATGTGCGGCCCCGAGGCGGCCCTGTGTACCGCGGCGGCGCGGAGCGCGTGGCAGGATATCCAGTCGGCGGCGGAGGGCGCCTATGACCGCACGGCTGCCTGTACCTTCACTAGCTTCGTCGGCTACGAGTGGACCAGTGGCATCGCCAGCAACAACCATCGCAACGTGCTCTTTCGCAACCAGGTGGTCCCCGCATTGCCGCTCTCGTCGATGGAGGCGCCGAGCGCCTTCTCGCTCTTCGAGGGCCTCGAGCGCGAGTGCACGGAGGGCCGCGCCGGCTGCGACGCCCTCGTGATTCCCCATAACTCGAATATCTCGATGGACGGCTATATGTTCCGAACCGCCCGGCTGACGAACCTGGCCGAGGGCGAGGGCGTGGTCGACGCCGAGGAGGCGCGGCTGCGCAGCCGCTTCGAGCGCGTGATCGAGATCATGCAACATAAAGGCGACTCGGAGTGTCTGCTCGGCGCGGATACGACCGACGAGGCGTGTGGTTTCGAGAAGCTGCCCTATGACGCGATGATGGGGGCGATCGGTGCGCCGCGGACGCCGCCGAAGCGCTCGGCCATGGTGCGCGAGGGCCTCAAGAAGGGGCTCCTGCTCGAGGCGAAGCTCGGTGTGAACCCACTCAAATACGGGATCATCGCGAGCACGGACACCCATCTCGCGACGCCGGGCCTCGTCGCCGAGGACGGTCATGTCGGGCACGGGGGTGCGTCGCGCGTGATGTCGCCCGGGGTGCCGGAGGGCCTGCCCGATCACCTCGAGTTCAACCCGGGCGGCTTGGCGGTCGTTTGGGCCGAGGAGAATGCGCGCGATTCGATCTTCGCCGCGCTCGCGCGTCGCGAGGTCTACGGGACCAGCGGGACGCGCCCGGAGCTGCGCTTCTTCGGCGGCTGGGACTATCCCGAGGACCTGTGCGAATCGGCGGACCTCGTCGCAAGGGGATACGCCGCGGGCGTCCCGATGGGGGGGGATCTCCCACCCGCGCCGGAGGGCACGGCGGGACCGGCCTTCGTCGTCTCAGCACTCCAGGATCCGGGCACGGCCCGACGGCCCGGGGTCGCCCTTCAGCGCATCCAGATCATCAAGGGCTGGACCGAGGGCGATCGCGCCCGGGAGAAGGTCTACGAGGTTGCCGGCGGGCCCAACGACGCGTCGGTCGATCTCGAGACCTGCACTCCGCTCGGGAGCGGGGCGCGTAGTCTGTGTCGCGTCTGGCGCGATCCGGATTTCGAGCACGACCAGCACGCGTTCTATTACGCGCGGGTGCTCGAGAACCCGACCTGTCGCTGGCATCAACATTTATGCGTCGAGGCGCGCGTGGACTGCGCCGACCCGGCGACGGTCGGGCGCGGTTACGAGGCCTGTTGCGGCGCCGACTTCCCCCGGACCGTGCAGGAGCGCGCCTGGAGCAGCCCGATCTGGTTCACGCCTCGCTGAGCGGAGCGGGGATTTCTTCCGGGGCCCACTTTCCTTCGGTGGCCATCGCCGGCAGCCAGGTCTCGACCAGCTTCCCGCCTTCCACGCGGAAGGTCTGGACCCAGTCCCATTGCATGTCGCCGTTGATCTTCCACGTACCGATCGCGGTCACGTAGTCGCCTTCGGCCATCAAGAAGTAGTGGAAGTCAGAGATCTCCCACTGTCCTTTCATGGGGAGGAGCTCGTCCCGGTACTGCTCGCCCGTCACGACCCGCGTGCCGCGGACGTCGTGGCGTGTGTAGTGGGGGCCGGCGAGCTCCGGGATCTTGTCGAAGTCCAGGTGGGCCCACATCTCGTCGTACCAGCGGTGCATCAGCGCCTTGTTCGCGTCTTCTTGGCTCATCTCTCGGTCGGTGCCTCCTATAGCGATGTCAGGATCGCACAAGAGCAGGGGCAGGGGATGCGATGTCCTAGAATTCCGGCGCAATGAGCGCCCCTCGTCCCGGGGCAGAGGGAGAACGTGCTCCATGGAGCTCTTCAGCGTAGAGAACGTCTTGAACCTGGGCGTCCTGATCTTTCTGCAGGCCGTGCTCGGGTTCGACAACCTGCTCTATATCTCGATCGAGTCGCAGCGGGCTCCGGCAGCCGACCAGGCGCGGGTTCGAAAGCTCGGCATCTCGATCGCGCTGGTCCTGCGGGTCGTCTTGCTCTTCGTGATCATGTCGCTTCTCGAGCGGTTCTCCTCGCCGCTCTTCTCCGTCCACTGGACAGGCATCGTCGAGGGTGAGTTCACCTTTGCCACGATCGTGTTTTTGGCGGGGGGCGCGTTCCTCATGTACACGGCGTTGAAGGAGATCTCCCACTTGCTCGCGATCGAACATCTCGACGCGCATCACGAGGAGCGAGAGCCGAAGAGCGCGAGTCAGGTCATCGCCATGATCGTGACCATGAATCTGATTTTCTCCTTCGACTCGATTCTGTCGGCCCTCGCCATCACCGATGTCTTCTTCGTCCTGGCGACGGCGATCGTGATCTCCGGGGTGCTGATGCTGGTGCTGGCGGATTCGGTCGCGGACTTCATCCGCCGCAATCGGAAATACGAGGTGCTCGGGCTCTTCATCCTGTTGATCGTGGCGATCGTCCTGCTGGGCGAGGGCGGCCATGAATCCCACCTGCACATCGCGGGCTTCGCGATCGAACCGATCTCGAAGGGGACTTTCTACTTCGCGATCGTCGTGCTCGTGGTGGTGGACGTGCTCCAATCCAAGTATCAGACGAAGCTGGCGGGGATGCGCGAGCACTCCCAAACGGCCCCTCCTCCGCGCGAGGATTGGAGCGACGAGGGCGTGGCCGAGCGGCCGTAGAGCCGCGGGTGGACCGCCGCTAGGCGTTCGGTTCTTCCCGCTGGACGGGAAAGGCGTCGAGATAATCGGCGAAATACGCGTACATCTCGTCCCGGGTGATCCCGAAGTCGCCTTCGAGGTCGTAGGTGACCTTGCCGTGTCGTCCGCGCGGGTGGGTCTCGATGTAGTGGTCGATCTCCGCCCGGGTACGCTCGGTCATCGGCAGCCCGGCACATTCATAGATCTGCTCGAGCGTGCCGCGGTCGTCCGCCATGAACTCGTGGAAAAAGACGTGCTGTGTTCGACCTTGGGGGAGGAACTCGCGATCACGCACGATCCCGTCGAGCAATCTCTTCTGCAGGAGGCGGGCGTGTGGGATGATTTCATCGAAGACGATCGGGTCCCGTGAGAGGCGCGCCGCATAGCAGGTCATCGTGATCCATGAGGTGAAGACCGAGACCGGATCGCGATGGGTGCAGACGACCGTGGCGTCGGGGAAGGTCTCCATCAACGCAGGAACCCAGCCCAGATGTTGCGGGCTCTTCAGCACCCATCGATCCTTGGGCCGAAGGAATTGGAGCGCCTTCAGGGCGCGCTTGAGGAATGCGTAATGAGGGCGCTGATCTTCGGCGAAATACGCGTCCATCCACTTCGCGACGGGCTGCCCCGAGGCCATCAGCAGGGACGAGAGGCACATGTGTTGGAGCTCGACCTCTTCGTGAATGCCCTCGTTGGGGACGTCGTACATATTCGACATCAAAGGGATGAGGAGGTTTTGTTGCTCGAGCCCGGCCAGGCCGTTCGCGATCCGGTCGTCGGGAATCTCGCCCTTGCGTGCCGCGACGCTCGGGATCGGCTCCTGCGACTCCCAGCGGCGTAAGGCACGGAGTTGGGAATCGGCCCCGATCAGATTGAGAAGGTGGGACGTGCCGGACCGGGGGAGTCCCGCGATGATCAGCGGCCGCTCGATCTGGATCTCCTCGATCTCGGGGTGATCCCGGTACAGCGCTTCGAGTCGGCTTCGCTGGATCAAATAGCGAACCAGGCTGTTGAAGGTCCCGAAGCGGCCCATCCGAGTGTAATGCCCGTCGGCGAGCACATCGTCGATGTAGAAGGACAGCCGAGCGCGCCAGTCGTCGTCCTCGAAGAGCGGCACGTCGGACTGCGTCCGTGCGGCCTCGACGACCCCTTCGACCGAGAGGTCGAAGGGGATGTCCTCGATCATCGCGAACGCCGCTTTCGCCGCTTCCGAGTGCTCGGGGGCCTGGAAGTCCGTGATCCGGATCGTCTCGGGCATGGCGTTCAGCCGATCAGGCGGCTCCCACCTTCGCGAAGACCTCTTCGGTGGGCTCGATCATTCGCTCGTAGGTCGCCTGGACGACGTCCGACTCGATGTCGAAGACGACCTTGGCGCCCTCGGGGCCCACGGCGTCCTGCTGCATGCAGTCGGGCATCTTGTCGTCCGCTGCCGTCCAGCCGGCTGCCTTGTTGAAGTCCCACTCGTCCTTCAGGCATTGCCAGGTCAGATCGAGGAATTGCTCCCGGCTGATGTCCTCTCCGAAAAAGGCGGAATAGAACTCGCGAATCTGCTCCATGTTCGGCATCAAGAACATGCAGAACCCCGAGGCGTCGATCGCCGCGTTGATGTGCTGCTGCTCCTGGGAGAGCCGAGCCATCTGGTCCGGGGTCGCCCCCGGGTTCACGACGAGGCCGGCCGTGTGGTCGGCGCCCATCGCGCTCGTGAGGTAGGTCACGCCCGTGGCCTTGAGCGGCCGGGGATCCCACGCGGGGATCGCCTGCCCGTGGACGGTCGGGATCCGGTGGTGCCCGGTTGCCGCGCCGGTGGCGTCGGCGCCATGGCCGATCATATCGGCCCGCTCGCTGCCCTCGGCCACCTCGGCGATGATCTTCTCCATCGCCTCGTTGTCGCCCCAGGCCATGCCGCCGGAGTCCATCAGGATGCCGATCGCGGCGCCCGTCTCGATCGTGTCGAGGCCGACCTCGTCACAGAGTCGGTCGAGCGAGGCGACCTTGTCCCAGGTGTCGACGGCGCAGTTGGCCCCCAACAGGGTCAGCGTCTCGAACTCGAGGGCGCTCGTCTTGTAGTTGCCGTCCGGGTCGTGGACGACGTTCGAGCAGGAGACGATGCAGCCCGTCATGCAGTTGTGCATGCCGCCGCCGCGCTCCTCGAAGCTCGCGATGATGCCCGTTCCCGTGAGCGTTTCGGCGTCGGGGCTCTGGCCCTCTACGCGGTTCTTGTAGGGGAAGGTGTTCAGCATCTGGGCCATGTCGACCGAAGGGCTGGTGCCGTATTGCATCGGCTGGGGCCCGTCCAGGTAGTTCTTGCTCATGCCCTTGCAGAGCTTCATGAAGGCCTTCTTGTCCGCGCCATGTCGGACGCCCGTCTTACCGGCATCGACGGCGACGTATTTGAGGCCCTTGCTGCCCATCACGGCGCCAAGCCCGCCGCGTGCCGCGTGGCGAGCGGGGCGCCGGACGTCGTCCTGATCGGTGCAGCACACCGAAGCGCCGCGCATCATGCGCTCTCCGGCCGGCCCGATCGAGACGAAGGAGGCGTTCTCCGAGTAGCTCTGGGCGAGGTGGTCGATCAGGGCGTAGTTCCACAGGCCCTTACAGTCCGGGACCTCCTTGAGCGTGACTTCATCGGCGGTGACGTCCAGGGCGTAGCGCGTCTCGTCATTCGCGGGCTGGCCCGTCACGATGATCACGCGGTAGCCGAGCTTCATCATGTCCTGGGCAGGGTTGCCGCCCGCGTTGGCCTCCTTGATGCCGCCGGTCAGCGGGCTTTTTCCGCCTACGGACATGCGGCCGGAGGTGGGGGCTGCGGTGCCCGAGATGACGCCCGGAGCGAGCACGAGGACGTTGTCGGGTCCGAGCGGGTCGCAGGTCGCGTTGCACTCCTCGACGAGGATGCGGGCTGAGAGCGAGCGCCCTCCGAGATATTTCCACTTCTCGGGGAATTCCTCGACGGTGGCCGTTTGCGTGGTCATGTCGACTCGGATCAGCTGGTCGCCCATGGCGGTTCCTTCCTTCTTGGTGTCTTGTCTTGACTCGTTGGTTTTCGGACCGCGCCCAGGGTCGAGCACGGACTCGGCGCGACCCTCGAGGTGGCGCCGGAAAATGGGTCTGACCACATGATGGAAAGATCCGCACCGGGAGTCAATCGCCGAATCGGGGTTTGCGTGTCGGGCCCGTGACGGTTGCGCAGTCGGATTTCGTAGGGAGGGCCGCTGGGAAAGCCCACTCCCGGCTGCGGCCCGGCACCATTTCGCTGCGGCCCGACTCGGGGGTCGCTCTGCCCGGGGGAGCAGGTCCGATGAGTTCGGATTGGGCGGGCAGGTCT
>Ga0315331_10004707_pt1 | contig 10247 bp, 8 predicted proteins | sample M160m34915metaG_FD_203456 | JGI IMG/M metagenome (GOLD analysis project Ga0315331, IMG submission 203456) | Ammonia-oxidizing marine archaeal communities from Monterey Bay, California, United States - M1 60m 34915 | ecosystem: Environmental > Aquatic > Marine > Intertidal zone | place: USA... | reverse complement strand
TCCAAAAAGGCGTAGCGAATGGCTCGAATCTTGGCGATGAAGTCCGCATGGGGCACGGTGACCTTGCCGTCCTGGTGGCCACACTGCTTTTCATCAGAAACCTGATTCTCGATCTGGATAGCACAGGCCCCTGCCTCGATCATGCGACGCGCTAACAGGTAAGTCGCCTCCTCATTGCCAAAGCCTGCATCAATGTCGGCAATGATGGGCACGACGTGAGTTTGAAACTCATCGATCTGACTGATGATGCTTTTGACTTCGACCTCGTTACCGCCCTCTCGGGCCGCATCGAGAGCGCGGAACAATCCGCCCAACTCACGGGCATCGGCTTGGCGCAGAAACGTGTACAGCTCTTCAATCAATGCAGGAACCGAGGTTTTTTCATGCATGGACTGATCGGGCAGCGGACCAAACTCAGAGCGTAATGCAGCAATCATCCAACCCGAGAGATACAGGTACCGTTTATCGGTATTACCAAAGTGCTTCTTAATGGAGATCAGTTTTTGCTGTCCAATAAAACCGTGCCAGCAACCCAGTGACTGGGTGTAATGCGCCGGGTCATTATCGTAATCCGCCATGTCCTTGCGCATAATCGCCGCAGTGTAGCGAGCAATATCAAGCCCGGTCTTGAACCGGTTCTGAAGCCGCATGCGGGCCGCATACTCAGGACTGATATCAGACCAGCTATTGGCCTGTTCACAGCTTACTTCTAACGCTTTAATAGTCTCTGCGTATGACGACATGGTGTCTCTCCCACTGGTCGGTGTTGCGGTCAGGGCAACGTCAAGAAGCCGGCAGTCTAGGCTCCGGCCCATCATTTTCAAACCAAATAGCAGTCATATCTGCCATTCACTAAAAAAATGCCTGCGTCAGTAGGTGTAAGGCTTCTCTTTAAGTTACGGCCGTTTCACCCTAGACTCCCGCCTTTGCCCGATGCCCCGCGCAAAGGGCGTGTCTGTCAGGAGACGACAGCATGAGTGAACCGCTGGTAAGCATCATTATGGGATCTCAATCAGACTGGGAAACCATGCAGACTGCCACCACCGTTTTGACGGAGCTGGGTATTCCCTTTGAGGCCCGGGTAGTGTCGGCACACCGCACGCCGTCGAGGCTGGTCGAGTTTGCCGAGGGCGCGGCTGGGCGCGGAATTCAGGTCATCATTGCCGGCGCCGGCGGCGCGGCACATCTGGCGGGCATGGCAGCTTCCATGACTCACCTGCCCGTTATTGCGGTCCCCGTTTCCAGTAAGCAACTCAAAGGCATGGACAGTTTGCTCTCCATGGTGCAAATGCCACGCGGCGTTGCCGTAGCCTGCCAAGCCATCGGCGAACCGGGTGCCTACAACGCCGGCCTGATGGCCGCCCAGATCCTGGCCACTTCAGACCCTGCACTATCGGAGGCCGTGCAGCGCTGGAGAGCGCAACAAACTGCAAACGTACCCGACGCCGTCGACTGATGCGCATCGCCATCGCAGGATGTGGCCAATTGGCCAGAATGCTGGCCATCGCCGGCTGGGAAATGGGCCATCACTTCTCCTTCATTGCGGACCCCGGTGAGGGTACCGATTGCGTCAACGGTCTGGGTCCAATTGTCGTGTGGGATGAGCATCAACTCTCCGCAGACCTCTACGAGGCTCTCGAGTGTCCCGACGTGGTAACCGTCGAAAAAGAACACGTTAGCGTGCCGATGCTAGAGGGGCTCTCAGGCCACTGTCTGGTAGCGCCCTCTGCCGAAGCGATCAGAATTTGTCAGCATCGCGGCAGAGAAAAGACACTGCTGCAATCGCTAGGCATCGAAACCGCGCCATTTCATTTGGTTGACGATGCTTCGTCACTGATCGACGCTGTGACTGCCGTCGGTTATCCGGCCTTCGTAAAGTCCTGTGAGCAAGGGTACGACGGACAGAACCAATGGCATTTGCGAGACAGCGCCGCGCTGGAGGCCCTCGCAGGTCAAATGCACTCGCTCCCGCCACTCGTGGTCGAGGGGGCGGTCCACTTTGACAGAGAGTTATCCATGATTGCCGCGCGCGCTGTCAGCGGCGAAGTGGCGCTTTATCCGTTGGCCGAAAACCGCCATAGGGAGGGCATTCTGCTCACCTCCGAGGTGCCGGCAGCCGACGTCAGCCCGGAGACGCAGGCACAAGCGACCCATATCGCCCACAGACTACTCGAGCACTGGTCCTACGTGGGCGTGCTCTCCATTGAGCTTTTTGATGAGGGAGGCTCGCTGCGCGTGAACGAGCTGGCGCCGCGCGTACACAATAGCGGCCATTGGTCTCAAGACGCTGGCGTTACCTCTCAATTCAGTAACCATATTCGCGCCATTACGGACACCCGGCCCGGTGCCACCCAGCCCCACTGCTACGCTGGAATGCTGAATCTACTGGGACGTACGCCCGATACGGCGCTCCTGCAGTCAAACGATGTGAGCCTGCACTGGTACACAAAGTCGCTGCGTCGTCGTCGCAAAGTCGGGCACCTCAATGTGCAGGCAACAGATCGCGAGCAGTTAAAGAAGCGGTTATCTGAGCTGGAAGCGGCGCTGTACCCCGAAGGGGAACCGCTCTGAGCAAGGTGACCTGCCCTCGAGACAGCGGCGGCCGTCGAATGAGGACTCAACGAACGTCAACCTGATCGTGCGAGCCTGAGTAGCACTAACCGTCGCGTTTTTTGTGGCGCGCTTTTTTTTCTGATTTCTTGATATGGCTCATCATGCGTCTGCGGCGTTCTACCTGACGCTGGGTCAGCTTGTTTCGCTTGCCTGCATAAGGGTTTTCTCCCGAGCGCAGTTCAATTCGAATCGGCGTGCCATGCAAATCCAGCTCACGGCGAAAGGTTTTCTCAAGATAGCGTTGATAACTCGCCGGCAACGCCGCTGTCTGCGTGCCATGCACTACCACCACGGGTGGGTTTTGCCCCCCGGCATGGGCATAACGCAATTTAACGCGCCGGCTATTCACCATGGGCGGCGGGTGAGTCGACACCGCATCCTCCAGAATCCGGGTGAGCCGTGGCGTACTCAATGAACGGGTCGCTGCGTCATGTGCGGCATGAATAGAGCCATAGAGCTTACCGACTCCCGAACCATGCAACGCCGAAATAAAATGCGTGTCCGCATAATCAATAAATTGGAGCCGGCGACGCAGTTCCGAGCGAATCCAGTCGCGCTCATCAGATTCAATGCCGTCCCACTTATTTAACGCGATCACCAACGCACGGCCCGCATCGATGCACTGCCCCAACAAGTGCAGGTCCTGCTCAACGATACCCTCGTGGGCATCCAGGATCAGAATGACCACCTGTGCATCAGCAATCGCCTTGAGCGTTTTGACGATCGAAAACTTCTCTACCGCTTCCCGCACATTTTTGCGCTTACGCACGCCCGCGGTATCGATCAGCGTGTAGTGGCGTCCCCGACGCTCGTAGTCAATGTAGACACTATCGCGGGTCGTCCCGGGCTCATCGAACACGACAACCCGCTCCTCACCCAACAGTCGGTTCACAAGGGTCGACTTGCCCACGTTGGGGCGCCCGACAATGGCGACCCGAATTGCACCGCTATTGCCTGCTTCGTCATCGGCTTCAGCCAGTGCCGCCCAGGGGGTCAGCACGTCCGCTATCAGCTTTTTGACGCCGCGGTTGTGCGTCGCCGCGATACTATGAACGTGTTCGACACCCAGCTGATAAAAATCGCTGGCGGCAATGTCTTCGCCAACACCGTCAATTTTATTCACTACGAGATGAAAAGCCTTACCCTGAGTTCGCAGGTAGGTCACCAAAGCCTCGTCACCCGGATGAAGGCCTGATCGTCCATCTACCAGTAGCAGCACGACATCGGCCTCGGCGATCGCGGCCATAGATTGATCTGCCATGGCCGCATCAATGCCCTCTTCTTCGCCCGTAATACCGCCAGTGTCGATAACGATAAAGGCGGTCTCTTCCAGTCGCCCCTGGCCGTATTGACGATCGCGGGTAAGACCGGAAAGATTCGCTACGAGTGCATCTCGACTGCGAGTTAGTTGGTTGAAGAGTGTGGATTTGCCGACGTTTGGACGGCCCACCAAGGCGAGCACGGGGAGCATGGCGTCAGTTTCGCGATTCGACGTCGTAGGCCTTGAGGCCGCCGTCGTTCGTGTAGACAAAGAGGCGGTTGCCCTGCGCAATCATATCCGCCCGGGCGCCATTGGAATCGACTTTGGTGCGACCAACAATTTCACCATCGACCTGCGAGAGCAGATGGAGATAACCTTCGAAGTCCACCACCGCCACATAGCTGTTTACCGGGGTCGGCCTCGATAACTCGCGGAATCCGAGATCAATGTTCTGCCAACGCACTCCCTGCCCATTTCGCAGAAACGCGCTGACCGTGCCGTCGTCATCCGCAATATAGACATTGCCAAAACCCACGCCCACGCCTGATACCGAAGATACATTTCGCTGCCATAGCCGCCGGCCTGAGCGAGTATCAATCGCAACCAATCTGCCCTGATAACTCGCGACATAGAGCTCACTGCCCTGTAATGCCATGGAGCCGTCAATATCGACAATGCGCTCAATCTCGGAGCGACCCTGCGGGACTGCGACCCGCGCCTCCCAGGCAACATTACCCGAGCGAAGATTAATCGCGACCACCTTGCCGTCAGCAAATCCGGCAATGGCATTGTCGCCGAGGATCATGGGGGTACCCGTCCCCCGCAACGTCAATACCGGGACATCGCTGGTATAGGTCCAGCGCACCTCGCCGGTCTCATAGTCGAAACCCATCAGTTTGCCGTCATAGGTTTGGGCCACGACATACCGGCCATCACCCTGAGGCGCCGAGAGCACCTCACCGGAGACCCCCGTGCGCCAGACTTCTTCGCCGTTTTCGGCGGACAGTCGCATCACCAGCCCTTCGGCAGCCCCGACGAAAATCGCATCGCGGTGATGTCCCACCCCTCCAGACAGGGCGAGATCCAGATCGTTCTTCCAACGAACCCGGCCGGTCTCGGCGTCGACGGCAGCCACCCTGCCCTCTGCCGAGGCCACATAAAGGCTATCGTCGACCAGAATGGGATTCATCTTGTAAAGACCATCACCCTGACCATCGCCAACACCACGAGACCAGCGGCTCTTGAGCTTCACCTGTTCGCTAATTTTTTGCAGCTCAACGGGCTCACGGGGATCAAAGTCATCGTCGCTGAACCAGCCTGTAACCGTGCTACAGCCTGCACTCAATGCAAAACTTGCTAACAGAATTAAGCGACTTAGCCGACTCATCAGCTGGCATCCTCTGGGGTAACAATTCCGGGTGAGGCGGGTAGACGCGTCTCAAGCGTGCGCACCTTGTTGTCAAGGACCGCACTGTACTGCCCTAACTCTGCAGCGAGATCGCGACCATCGCGGTAAGCAGTGAGCGCTTCGTCAGTGCGGCCCGCAGCGAGATGAATATCGCCCTCCGCCTGGGCAAAAGCCACAGGATAAGCCTCGCTACCCTGCGCCAAAATCGCCAACGCTTCGGGCTCTTTGCCCTGTGCTGCCAGCACGCGGGCCAACCGCAATTGAATTAACTGGCCAATATCCGAACGGGTATCACCGGCAGACAGTGCCCAGCGCAAGGCAGATTCCGCTGCGGCCAGGTCTCCCGCTTCGACTGCAATGCGTGCCTCGAGCATGGCGCCAAAGCGCGCATAGCTCGAACCGCCGTATTCGTCCTTTAACTGCGCCGCCAACGCCTGCAGTGGCTCGGTATCGCCGCCTTCGAGCTGAATCGCCAGCATGCTGGCATAAACGTCTGAAGCTGCTTCAGCCTTTGATGCGCTAAATCCCTGATACTGCTGCCAACCGACCGTGCCCAGTACCGCCACGACTACCGCAGCGACGAGGCCCTTGCCGTTCTCATCCCACCAGCGTTTGAGGGCCTCAAGATCTGCCTCATCCTGCATATGATCTGCCACGCGCGACTCCTTTTCTCAGACGCTATGTGTTTCTGCGAGATAACCCGCCAAAAACGTTGCCAGCTCGCCATCGGCAATTGTCTGTTGCTCGGCATCGGTCCGCAGGGGTTTCAGGGTTACCTGACTGGCCGATACCTCGTCTTCACCGTAAACCAGCGCCCACGCCGCGCCACTTTTGTCGGCCCGCTTGAACTGACGCTTAAAGCTTCCCCCGCCCAAGTGCTGGACGATATCAAGATCCGGAAACTGCCGACGCAGTGCATCCAACCTCGGCAGGCTGTGTCGATAGGCGTTTGCGTCCGCCGTGACGACGTAGAGATCTGCCGGGGCCGTGACTGTAATATCCAGCGACTGCATGAGCAAGATCAGTCGCTCTAGACCCACCGCGAAACCGGCCGCGGGCGTATCCTTACCCCCGAAGGTGGACACCAGCGTATCGTAGCGCCCGCCTCCGCACACGGTACTTTGGGCCCCAAGGCGGTCGGTTGTCCATTCGAATACCGTTTTATTGTAATAGTCGAGTCCCCGCACCAGCCGCGGATTGACCCCATACGTTATACCCAGCAAATCCAACTGACTGAGCAACGCCGCGAATTCTGCCTGCGTTTCGGTATCGAGGTACTCCGACAACACCGGTGCCGATTCGAGCAACGCCTGCGTTTCAGGACTTTTACTGTCAAGAATGCGGAGCGGGTTGGTATCCAGCCGGCGTTGGCTGTCAGCGTCGAGCTGATCACGATGGCCCGACAGGTACTCGACCAGCGCCTCTCTGTAGCGAGCGCGATCGGCTGCAGAACCGATGCTGTTGATTTCGAGCTGCAGCGCATCATCCACACCCAGGCGTCGCCACAGCTGGCGACTGAGCGCAATCAGCTCGACATCCTGATCAGGCGTTGCGACCCCGAAGGCCTCCACTCCCAGCTGGTGAAACTGCCGCTGGCGACCCTTTTGGGGCCTCTCGTAGCGAAACATCGGCCCCATGTACCAAAGCCGCTGAGTGGTGAGGGCCAGATTGTGTTGCACCATCGCTCTGACACACCCTGCCGTGCCCTCGGGACGCAGAGTCATGCTGTCATCATTGCGGTCGGCAAAGCTGTACATTTCTTTTTCAACAATGTCGGTGACTTCACCGATAGAGCGGGCAAAAAGATCTGTAGATTCAATGATCGGCAATCGGATTTCAGCATAGCCATAGCTCGACAACACCTCGAGGGCCGCCGTTTCCATTGACTGCCATAAAGGCGTGTCATCGGGCAGGATGTCGACCATCCCACGTATCGCTCGGTAAGTTGTCATGCCGTGAGCGTCAGAGTGTGCTGGAAATAATGTTCGCTTCCCGCTCAGAGCGAGCGACTTCGATCGCCTCAGCGCGGTCACGAATCACGGACTCGAGGTGATCAACAAAGTCTTGATTGCTGACTTTGTGATCCGGCTCCCCGTCGATATAGATCAGGTTGCTGGGAGTCGCGCCCGTCAGCCCGACATCAGCCTCCCGCGCCTCTCCTGGCCCATTAACAATGCATCCAATCACGGCCACATCCATGGGCGTGCGCACATCCTCCAGACGATTTTCCAACTCATTCATCGTGCTGATCACATCGAAGTTCTGCCGCGAGCAGCTCGGGCAGGCAATGAAGTTGATGCCGTTGGCGCGCAACTTCAGGCTCTTCAATATTTCAAAGCCAACCTTGATCTCCTCGACCGGGTCAGCGGCCAGTGAAATGCGGATGGTATCGCCGATACCCTCCATCAACAGCATCCCAAGGCCTACCGACGATTTCACCGTTCCGCCCCGCAGGCCGCCCGCCTCAGTAATCCCGAGGTGGAGTGGCTGCTCAATCTGATTAGCCAACTTACGGTAGGCCTCGACCGCCATAAAGATCTCTGACGCTTTCACGCTGACTTTAAAATCCTGAAAGTCATGGCGGTCCAGAATCTCGACGTTTCTGAGCGCTGACTCCACCAATGCATCCGCGTTCGGCTCCGGATACTTGCGCATTAACTCCTTGCCCAAGGACCCGGCATTAACGCCAATACGAATGGGAATACCGCGATCCTGACAGGCAGCAATCACCTCTCGGACCTTCGCCTCCCGGCCGATGTTGCCAGGGTTAATCCGGAGACAGTCGACCCCGTACTCAGCGACTTTTAACGCAATTTTGTGGTCGAAGTGGATATCGGCCACGACCGGCAACCCAGCACGCGGCCTGATTTCGCGAAAGGCCTCCGCGGCTTCCATGCTCGGCACCGACACCCGGACCAGATCAGCTCCTGCCTCGGCAATCGCGCGGATTTGCGCGACGGTCGCCTCGACATCGCAGGTCTCAGTATTCGTCATACTTTGCACGGCAATAGGGGCGTCGCCACCGATGGGGACGTTACCCACCTGTATTTGTCTACTGACACGGCGCTTTATGGGTGAAGGCTGGTTCATGGCCACTATTCTCCCGCATCCGGTCTCCAGACCGGATACTTGTTATCGACTCTGACGCTCCATCCAGGCGCTGTACTCAGGCGAGTCCGGGTACAGATTACGCAATACCAACTCATAACTGCTCTGTGCATCCTGGTCGCCTGTTAAATCGGCAATTTCCAGTCCGAGTAGCAGCCCCCGCGGCGATTGCTCTGGCGAGACCGTCTTGTAGGCCCCATGATACCGCGCGGCTTCGTCAGTATCACCCGCTTCGAGACGTAGAAATCCCATTTCAAGGAGTGCCACGGGGTTGCGCCGATCCATCGATAGCGCTCGCGAAAAGGCCGCCTCAGCACCCGATGCATTACTCAGCCGCAGCCTGCACAAGCCCAGGTTCACAAAAGCCATAGGCCGACCGCTATACAGGGTATCTTCAGTGACGCGATAAAACTCGCTCTCCGCCTCGACATAGCGCCCGCGGGAATACAAAAAGGCCGCATAGTTGTTGCGTGCCCGAGAGAGCCCCGGATCTGTTTTCAGCGCCGCCTGAAATTGCGATTCAGCCATTTCAACTTCGCCAGTGCTTTGATAGACCAGCGCAAACGCTTCAAACACCTCTGCATTCTCGGGATCAATCTCCTGCGCCAGCTCGAGATTACGCTTGGCGTTCTCCCAGTCCCCCACGCCAATGTATTGCCGAGCAAGCGCCACGCGCTTGTCCAGCGTGGCGTCAGGATCAGACGTCATTGGAGTGCCGCCGCTGTACTCGGTCACGCAACCGGCTAGCGCGAGGAGAATCGCCACCAAGATCCCGCCGCGCAGTGCAGCGGTCACGGCGCGCTCACAGGGCAATCGGACGACGCGGCTGAGATTCAGCAGCGGCTTCCTGAGGGGATAAGTTGTCATCGATCCGATTCCAACAGGCTATGGTCCCTCCGTCCAGCCCGATGACGCTCCGCGCGTCGCGTGCGGTCGACCACCTCGCCTACGAGTTGCCCGCAGGCAGCATCAATATCATCCCCTCGGGTCGTGCGCACCGTGACGACAAAACCTGCATCGGTGAGCACCTGCCAGAAGCGACTGACCGCATTACCGCTCGGGCGCTCATAGCCCGAGTTGGGGAAGTCATTAAATGGAATGAGGTTGATTTTACAGGGATAGCCTTTAAGCAACTGTGACAGTTCTTGCGCCTGCTCTACGCTGTCGTTGATACCCGCCAGCAACGTGTACTCAATAGTGACGACACGCTTTTTATCCGACTGCGCATCGAGGTAGGCTTTGGCCGAAGCCAATAATCGTTGAATCGGGTACTTGCGATTGATGGGTACGATTTGATCGCGCAACGCATCATTGGGCGCATGAAGTGACACCGCGAGACTCACATCAGCCCACTCTGCGAGCCGGTCGAGATTCGGGACCACCCCGGAAGTCGATAATGTCACCTTACGCTTTGACAGCCCGTAGGCCAGGTCATCGCACATCAGGCTCATTGCAGAGACGACGTTATCAAAATTAAGCAGTGGCTCCCCCATTCCCATCATCACGACATTAGTGACGACGCGGCCTTTGCCTGACTGCCAGGCACCGTAGGAGTTAATGGCAAGCCACACCTGACCGATAATCTCTGCGGCCGTCAGATCTCGCTGAAAACCCTGTTTACCGGTTGAACAGAAAGTGCAGTCCAAGCTGCAACCCACCTGAGACGACACACACAGTGTTGCGCGATCCCCTTCTGGAATCAGCACCGCTTCAACGAGGCTGCCGCCCTCTACCGCGATAGCCCATTTCCGGGTTCCGTCCTGCGAGTCGTGCTGCTCGGCGATGCTAGGTGGAGTGATCTCGGCGATTTCCGCAAGCCGCGCCCTCAAGGGCTGGCTCAGGTCAGTCATTTCCGCG